>Ga0136643_10000604_pt1 | contig 40303 bp, 20 predicted proteins | sample TergutLab28metaG_FD_96883 | JGI IMG/M metagenome (GOLD analysis project Ga0136643, IMG submission 96883) | Labiotermes labralis P1 segment gut microbial communities from Petit-Saut dam, French Guiana - Lab288 P1 (version 3) (version 3) | ecosystem: Host-associated > Arthropoda: Insects >...
ACCGCTACGGTCCGGAAGCAACAACGAGATTCACATGCCTAGTTTTAGTCCATTTCCAACACGAACCCTCTCAATCAGAATGTCGGTAAACAAAGCAAAATTATTACGGAAAAATATGAGAAAAATCACTCGCATTTCTAACCCTGCCAATAGAGCAAAGATAACTTTTGAAAAGTATAATTAAATAATGGATGTGTTACTGCGTAATTTAATTGAGTGTTTGTGGATATAAATCGTATTCAAAAAAAATTATATGCTCTCACTGGGGCCCGAAATAAATGTAGTTTTTTTCCGAAGAGTACTGCCATTACGCGTTAAAGCGCTCGGCTACCTGCAGGTGTGGCAAACAATCACCCTTTCGCGACATCCATCCGTGGAAGCAGAGCTAGCAACCCACACGCCTCGGAAAATTAATGACCTTTAATTCATGTTTTAACTTGAAGTTAAGCGAATGTTTTGGTGTCTTTGGTTAGTATATATATATATATATATATATATATATATACGCGGCGTGATTGATTATAGAATGGAAGAGAGAGAAAGACCACGAATGCACAAACATGGGGAAAGTAAAACGACTCAAATTATGATGGCAACTGTATGTCACGTGACTGCCTGAGCGGGACGTACGAAATACCAGACTGCTTGATTTTTGGTGAACAGAGTGTAAAACATTAGCAGACTGATTTTTTAACTGAGATCGATTGTATTGACTGCGCGGTACGAAGTTACTCTATTGACTGCGCGGTACGAAGTTACTGTATTGTAATCATATTTAATTCTTATCTTGAAATGGTTAAGGGTTTAAGGAAGTCAGGCTGAAGGGGAAGGTTGGGTGAGTCTCGGTATTTCAAATACACCGAAGAAAAATACCATGGCATTGTTAGATGACCGGAGGAATATAATAAAGCAGTTGGTTACTGTGCGTTAAGATTCTATATCGAAAATGTTCTACTCACTCATTCGTGATGAAAGTGGCCCCAAAGTTGGTAGGAATATCTTGAATCCCGAACGGAATATTGTGTGAAGAGTGAATGTGAAAGATAAGGACAAACAAGAAATCTCACTTGCAATGCAAAAAGTGATGAAAAATCGAAATAATGTGGTAATGAAAATACAGTAACCTTTAATTAAATATGGACGTTACATGAAGAGAATCTTTATGATTTACATTTTCTTGTATTATTAAGGTCGTGGTCGTTAGTCATCATTAGGACTGGGTGGAAGTAGTCGCAACACGAAGTTATCTTGGCTTGGAACTACGGGAGAAACCGAAACGGAAGTCGAAGGGTAGCATAAAATGGGGGAGAGATTTCAGTGGTTTGTGCTGTATTGAAGTGGCTCAAGATAGGTTCCATTGTCGGGCTTCTGTAGTAAAGATGTTGACCCTTCCGGTTGTATTACCAGATTCGGTTAAAATGTCAGGTCTTGGTCACTTCCTGCTGCGTCACACTGTGGTGATGTACTCAGCGCGACGTTGCTAGCCAGAGATGCACCTGAATTAAGGATACAGAAACGCTGATGCTGAGGTGGACTTTCACGACGGAGTGAAAATGTCTGTAAACTGCCTACGCATGTTCCTACAAAGAATTAAATTTTCATCAGTAATGAAAAACCATAATTTTTACATACATATGCGCGTACCTAATATATACGTGTTTACATACATAAGTACTTGTATAGATACATAGACACGTACTATGTACTTCCGCACATATATATACGTACGTACATACATGCATAATATGTATATACGTTACATAAGTACAGGTGCAATTACTACAATTTTCAGCAAAAAACATTGTTAATAAACGATTTTATTGACATAATTGTTTCGCATCTACGTGCGTACGGTCAGTGGACCTATGGATGGTAACTGAATTAATATTGCACTAGTACAGTAAAAAGAGTTTCTGCTGAAGGAATAATTATTACTGATCATGGTGATGAAAGCATGATTGCCATCAACGTTGTAGTGACCTCTTAATGGCCCCATACCCTATAAGTTAAACTGTGCAGTTTAACTGTGTAAATAAAGTGCACGAGAAACTGAACTGGATATGTGTGAGATTCCCTGAGAGAACAGCGCAGTTCTCTATGTGAAAGACGAATAGAAAGGACAGTTCTGAGGTCTGCGCTATTACCTCTCAAAACTGCGCAGTTTACTCAGTTTTTACATCAGGTATGACATCACACAGTAAAATCGCTCAGTTTAACTAAGAGTGTAGATGTAATTTAGTGTCTGTGGCATAGGCTGGCATTTCGGAGCTCTGTATCAGATATTCTTTGGCCGGTCCATATGGAGAAGCAGCTTATTCATACATATATATCACTTATAACTTTAATGCTTACAAAACGATTTTCCGTCGAATAAGTGAAGACAGCGAGCAGGAAAGTAAGGACTTTAAGAATGAGAAGAAGGAAGAAAATAGCAATTAAAGGAAGAAGATGGACAACTGAGACCGAAATGACATCAGATGTTATAAACGTGGATATTAGGATTGTTGACGAAATGATTAGCGCCGAGAATTTGAAGGGCTGCAAAATTCACCTTCACGATGTTGTACGGAACCACAAAATATGGTAAGGACAGATGTCGCGTAGCTGAGATCTGAAATGGCGGCATCCCGAATGGACGCCCTTATCCTGTCCGTTGAGCAAACCTTCTGTGTCGAGATAGACACTAGTTGTACAAAGGTAAAATTCACCTATAACTTACCATGAAGACATAGCACTCTTCCTTTAACTGCAGTGCTAAATGGGGGTGGGTGTTTAATGCCAGTACGCATTGTATAGAGGGATGGGTTGGCCGCAGGGCAGGTCTCGATGGCTGCAAAATATCTCGTCTTCACCGAGTTTCGATTCCCGGACTGCCAAGCCCGTATCGAGTCGCTATACCGACTGCCGTATCACGACTCAAAAACTCAAATGCGAATAAATGACACGCAGAAAACATAAAACATATAATCAGGAAATATTACGGTTATATTATTAAACATTAAACACAGTATTTACTAATGCTTGACAGTGTATGTGTGCGTGTGTGTGTGTGTGTGTGTGTGTGTGTCAGGAAAGAGAAAATAAGGACGTGATATATTATGGATATCGATTCCCACTTGGACATAAGAGAGGTCGTCATTTTTTTACTTCTTTGACTTACCGACACTGAATTTGGTGAGGAGTTCCGAGCACTGGTATTTGTCAGTGTGAGTCTTTCGTGACATGTCAGATGTGTTTTATTTCTTCTCTCACGCATGTAATGTAGATCTGTTTCCTGCACAGTGGTGTTCTGCAATAGATCCGGGACCGTCTTTTTCCTAACAGGTTCCTTGAAAACTTCTAAGTAGTGTTTTCAGATTCCGCTTTCAGAGAAGCAGCGTTGTACAGTGTTGGTGATATGGGTGAGTATGTATAATTGCAATTAGGTACAATTGCGAATTAAAGTGAAGGTATCATTCGATCGTCGGCGTATTAAGTTAGTCTTTTCTATTCTCCTTCCGGACATGGTGGCTGGTTACCCTATGTTTGTGTACCAATACGGACGTCGTTACAAACATATTTGCCACACAAGAAATGGTAAGGAATTTGTAGAAGATTAAATGAAGGAGAAAATACTATGTGAACTGAGGCTTCAGTCACGATGAAACTGATGTTGTAGCTCTTTTGGTTTATGAAGCGGCGTAATATTGCAGGAATGATACGACGTTTTGGGATATAATTTTGATTCCATCCCGAAACGTTGTAACATTCCTACGGTATGAGGACGGGATCGAAAAGATATCCCGAAACATCGTATTATTGCTATTATATGAGGATGGGATAGGAAAGACATCCCGAAACGTCATATAAGTCCTACAATATTACGGTGCGCCCTAACCCAAAAGAGCTATAATATTAGAAAGCACAATATAATTAACCCTGTAAAAGAGGGAATAGACTGGAAAGAAATAGCTGTTTTTTTAATCAGCAAGACTTGAAGGGTATTTGACTTGTTCGGTGGTGACAAACTTATCCTTTGCAGATAAACCCCAAATTTTGTTGGTTTTAAAATAGAAAGGTTGTAGGCAACGTGGAGTTTGGTATACACTTACAGAATTCCTTTACATTATTTTACAATTTCTCGTCTTCGAGTATATTTATGTTTAGAAGCATTTTTACTCTTGTATATTAAACAGTGAAGCATGATATTTACACTTCTAAGAAAACATATGAATTTGGCCATAAGTACTAACTGTGTCGAAATTAGGCCGTAGCGTGCTACACATACTTACTGGCATATTCACATCGGTATGCATAGCGCAAGGTTTGCAACTGCGCTTGTAATTCACTTGTTCCTCATTCTGGCACAAGCCAGCTCTGTAAAGTAAACGTCATACTCACATAGCAACAGTGGTCATGCTTCTTATTGGTTCATTCTCCCACAATCTCGCCGGCCCACGCTCTCTTCGTTATGCTCTGTATTGTGGCTCGCACCTCGAACTACATGCAGACCCCTTCTTATTACCATACTGCCCTCCCTTAAGGGAAAGAAGTAGGCTTAGGGGATTACCTTGCTGCTGCACGTGTCTGTTCATACACGTTGTCATTAAAATGTCATCAACCAGGTACAGATAGCAGATTATTTCTTTTAGGCTTGTCGGTGACTATGCCAGAGTGCATTCTGTCAGCATGGTAGACGAGTAGACCACAGGCGTTTTCATCGGACAAAGGTGCAAGATAAGATAAATCATTGCCAAGTCTTTCATACTTTGTTGTCCTATAGAGTTCACATCAACTAATCGACTACAGGGACACGATCCATATTCAGATCGAGGACATCTGCGAAAAGATGTTGCCATGCAGTAACACAACACACGATCTGTAATAGAAGACTTCAATATAGAGGCTAGTTTAAATAATTGTAAATTTGATCTGAATTGTTATTTGAGCAGTTATAGTTTTAGATTTCTATTATGGTGTGCAAATTTTTTAAATTATGTGTTTTACGTATCGACAACCAGAATTCCTTTGTATATAAATCTATCTGAAGATGGCTGTTTCGAGCCGAAACACTTAGGAAAGCACATTTTATGATAATACAGTTCAAATATTTGTGAACTATTTGCAGTTTGTTGCAATTTTTAAACAAAATCCTATTCATGAATTTGCAAGTATTACTTGGTAGAGTAAAAGAAGGCTGGGAGTCGCATTATCAGACTACAGTCACAAAAGAATTCGCAAGCTAGAAGGGGAACAACGTAATTGGCTTAGACTTTTGTTATGAAATCTATGCCAATTATGAACGAATATTGTGAGGTTTGTGGTTCTTGCACTCTTATAACAAGTTACAATAAAGTCGACAGGCAGATAGTTACCATCGCTTGGCGGAACAGTATTGCCACCACTTAAAACGTCAAGCAGTCCGAGAATCGGACTGCTTGACATGGTGCTACGTCCCAGAAAGCTTGAACCTTACTCATATTCCGCACCGCTGTAAGAACATAAAAAATGTAGATTTTCTTAATTCTGCAGCAAATCAGTACTTGAACTGCTTGACCCTGGTGATGAAGACACTAAGCTCTTTAAAGTGTCGGCAACTACCTGATTGTGGACACCGCGTAACACCCAAGAAGACCTGAGCTTTATTATGAATATTTGTTGAATGAAAGGCCGTCCAGCGTCACAGATTTCAAACAATAAGAAGATCTGGAGAAATAAGAAAACCGAAATTCCGAGGCATCTAATTTGAACGTCTGTCTCACAAACTAACGTTTTCCCATTTTAGGTTGTGTTCTTGGTATTCTTTTCTGCGTCTTTGTTTGTAACATTTTTTGGAATTACTTTGTTAGGCTTCCTTTATGACGTACCTAGACAGTCTTAAATCTGTAACTGTAGTGACAGTCAGTACTTTCTTGTGGGTCACCGAAGTAAATAAAAAATTAATTTCAAAGCAGCTTTACTTAAGATAATACGAGAAGGAAGACACATATTTTCTTAAAAGAATTAATGAAGTGTTAATGCTTGGATACCGTACCTAATTACCGCTCGCCTTCTCTTCGAGATAGGCTCTGTTTTTAAACATAAATAACGCGTGTTACATGATCTGACGCTTTCACGGTGACTGAATGCAGTAAAACTCTCTGGGGCTACCACCCGCGTCAGGTGGTTGAAAGGCGAAAAAACCAACATTTCAAGTACCGTCTCTGTTCTCGTCATCGGGGAATTGATTTTAGTTCTTTGGTGACGGGGACAGAGTTGATTCTGAAAACGTTGGTGTATTCGCCTTTCAACCACCCGACGCGGCTTGTAGCCCCAGAGAGTTTTATTGCATAAAACATACATGTCTTCATTTTACAGTTTAAAACAATCTTGAATAATTTATTCGTCGTGTTTGTAAACAGTTTTGCCACATTACTGAGAGTTGTCCAACATTATGTTCCATGACTCTTTTCCATGCATTTCGTATTGATTGATTAGAATTGTTAGGCTTCAGTCTACGCTCAGTTGAAATATCTTGAAATATCTTGCTTCGTTCTTCTTCTTTTATGTGTTTGGTGATAGGAAACATACGGGTGAGGGCCAGAAATTAAGTTGCTAGTGGCAAGCAGCAGAATTAGGATAATTGCCCGATAGATTGTACGTTCTGCATGTACTGGAGTTTCTTGTGATGAAATGTTGAACGTCTGTTCAGGGTTACAGACGTCACACAATATTTCCAACATTTATTGACTTAGGAAAATCATTAATATTGCTCTTGTTGCACACAAGATGACACTACAACAAAAAAAAGTTTTCTTCATTGTTATTGCTGGCTTGTTTTGTAAAGGGAATTACAGTTTGTACATTTTTTATGCCATACCGAGCTCTCTGAATTAATTGTAGACATTTTGTTTTACCTAGCGCATGCAACAGAATCTGTATTAAGACAACCTCAGTCACTTAGGTGGTCAATAAATTCTCCGCCATTTACAGAACCCATAATTTTGTTATCGTGTTTATAGATGTACTTCACTGGACCTTACCCTGACGAAGCTAAATCCTCTCTGCACCATCGCAATTTGTTTCAATGTGATTAATCGTTAATATTGTTTTATTATCTACGCAAGATCTCCAAAAGAGTGACTTCAGGAATTTCAGCTCAAATTGTTTATACATTTTTTGTTTTCTCCGCCCATGATACTCTACACATCCTTCGCATCTTCCTTCACTTGAACTACCCTAACTACATTTGGAGGGCAGTACAAGTTACGAAGCCCTTCGTCCTATATTTTTCTTCATCCTTCTCTTACTTCCATTCTTCCTGGCCCATTATCCTTAGCACTGCCCACTCAAACACCCTCTATTTCTATGTTCTGTCTGTCCTTAAGGCGAGAAAAAAACTTTATTTGTTAGCTTTTAATAGCTCGAATAATATGGCAGCCAATTATGTGGCGATTTTTGAATAATGAATTGGAAAGCATTTGGAAGAAATCAGTTGCGGTTGTCGCCCGATAAAATCACGAAGAATCTGTTGGGATAGCTGGTCTGCAACCTGGGGCTTGGTCCCACTGCCTCCACAAAATGTGGCAGGATTGCCGTACAGATATGGGTACGGAATTTCCGAAAGATTAGAGCTGTAGATGCAACAGATAATGTGAAAAGTGAAATGTAAAATGCAATCTAGGAATGAGTAGGCATGAAGATTGGACTCTGCAAAGAACTTTTCGTGATTGTCGCCAGAAGCCATAACTACAGGTGCATGATTGTCTGAAGAATGAGTCTGTGGCAGTGCGCTGAACTGTCATTGTCAACATGGCTTTAGCTTCTTACATATATACCTACAGCAAACCCTTAAATATTTGAGATTCGGTACGCCACATCTTCGGTTACAAAGGGTTCGTTTCCCTTGAAATTAATATGCTGCGAGAGAGTTGCTGTGATGATTATTACGATGGTGGTGGTGATAAAGATGATATCTGCGTGAGCAGTGTAATAAATTTTTTTATTGTATATTACAAATTACAATCTACTCAACCTTACTAATTACTCTATCTACTTGAATAAAAAAAATGTACATCGCACGGACCACTCACGAAATTAAAAGCGACTGGCGGCGGAGGGACTGTGATTGTTAATAGTAGCGGTAAATGGTGGGAGAACGCCAGAGCATTTTGCTTTTATGGTTTGGAGAAAATTTGTATTTCTCGAATTAGCAGACTGACTGGGAGCAGGAACGTTTTAGAATGTTTCCTACAGAGTGATTTCAAATACTGTCATGGGTGTCTTGTCTTATTTTAGCCTTAATTTCGTTCCCGTAACTTAAATATTTATAAAACATGAGCCTGGTCAGACACAGTTATTGTGGTATGCCGAAACGTAATTCTACAAATCATAATTATTATTGAAGAATACACAACCATTTTATCCCTATTCTAATGTCTGGACAACAAAAATTCTGAAGTTACATAGCATGAGATGTGACTAACATGAATGGTAGATGGGAAATGAGGGGGTAAAGCATCTGAGGTCTGTCTTAATATACTATTTGGAATTTTCCCTGAGGACCTAATGGAAATAAAAATAAAACTTAAGACATGCGACTCTGGCAGGAATTCTAAACTCCCAGCTGATATTTTTCTAGACTATGAATATACTGTGCATGGACGAAGTCAAGAAGACATAAATGATTTGAAGAGGCCATTTGCAGGATCTAAGGCGTGGGTTGCAGAGTAATAAAGTCGAACGCCTTGTTTTCTTTGTGGGAGAGGAGGGCAAGGCTGTTTTCGTGGGATCATTATCAATACGAAGCCTGCAACACCATGAATTTGAAGTCCCTTTTTACCCTGCAATTCATCTTACCTCATTTTTGTAGAAGAGTCCCCGAATGTCACCTATAGTCTCTAAACAGTTCTTGCACCGTCTAAATCGATTCTTATAATACTGGCAGTTCATTTTCGAATATTATATTTCATAAGCGTATAGAAGAAACCCATCTAGTTGGTTTTCTTCTCTACGCTTATACTACGATGCACGGAGAAATATACATCAAATTATATTTCATGTCTGGCAAAGAATGTTGTTTGTTTGCATACCTGTGTTTTCATTGTCTCTCACAAGTAGCAATTGAATGCAATCAAATTTTGAGATCTCGGAGGCCACAATACAATAACTATTTGTTGTTTCTTGGAAAGGCACAGGACCTATTCTTTTGCACACATACGATTCCAACTTAACACCGTATACAGGAATTCAATGAATTGCATGCGAATTTTCGGAACACAAGTTAATGCAGTTCTTGTGGCATCCAAGAAAAACGTTCAATTCAAGGAAGGCATAGGTTACCAATTCTTGAAAACACCTTAAATATCAGCTTCTTTTTTACAGTCTAGGTTCTGGACTGGGAAGCAAGAAGCTCTACAACTCATTCCCCTCGAGTTGTTGTACAACTGTAGTTTTGGGGCATGTGTCATTTTGATCGCCACTACCATATAATGTCTCTTTAGCTAAATATAACCTTTTCGAATTTTATTTTTGTTAGACAATGAACTTATCGCCTGAAACGCTACCATTATTCTGTACCTTCAGTGTTACGAAACTTAGGCCAGCCAGTATACACCCATCACCGAAGAGTGATGTACAATTCCTAGTGCCTTTGAAAAATCACAATAAGTAGAAACATTTCTCTTTGTGGATACAATCTAATTAGGACTTTTCCCCCTCTAGTATAAATCTGACAATGTTTCAGTCATTTACACGTTTAATACAATGCCGACACGAGTTTTATGACTTGTGATCAGTGAACAAAAAGTACGAATTGAATACAACCAACTTCTTCTTGGACTCCTTTATCCTTAAAGGTGGGAACGACAGGTGGTTCCGAGACATCCGTAACTTCCAATATGCGCTGCGTAACGTCTAAGAAGAACAAACATCTCACTTACTCCTTGGCGGAAACTTGAAATCACGCAACCCACGTGTGGTTCTACATTCACGCAATAGTGGAGACACGCGATATCGATCAGAATGATGAAAAAAAAGTAAAAACAGAGCGTTGTTGTTTTGAAAAAATCGGTGTAACTGGATCCGTTTTCATCTTGACCATTGTTACGAATATATAGCATATTTTAAAAGAATTTTGTTTATTTGATACTTCAAACAACAAATATTTTTATACTTCAAATCCAGGTTGTGTAATTACGTTACTACATAAAGATATTTGTATGATGCGATGTCATACATGGTCGTAAGATAGAGATCTTAGTCTTAGGACACTTTCAAGTATCAAGTATAAAGTATTCCTGTAACAGACCTGAAGAAAGTCCACTGAATGAACTGGGAGGCCATATAAAGCTTCTGTAATAACATATAAACAAAAGGTTTTTATCAACCATCAACTTTAAAATTCAATTCTATACAACATTGTTGACGTGGAGTATTTTATTAAACCTGCGGCGACTTTATTTTCCCCACACAACTTTTGTACATTGCGAATGCATTACGAATTAATTATCTTTCTTCGCCAGAAAACATTTTCCAAGGGCCTGCTGTGTATGGGACACAACACAACACACAACAGTCGAGATTCTCATATTCTGGCCGACTCACTTTGCGTACGGCAGCTCTTATTTCCCTGTGCTCGGGGAACCGATTAAATATAATGTCCGTATTAGAGGGTGACGAATGGCGGAAGCAGTGTGCTCCAAGTCTATTACGGGAGGCAGGAGGATTTCTTGGGAAAAAAAACTGTCCGTCTAGGCTCTGGACAGATAGTTGTTTCCAAGAAATCCTCCTCCTAAACCACCCTAGATGCTAGGGGGTTCCGGAATTTCTTATACATTTAGGATTCTGCACGTGGCTGGAATCTTTTTTTTTTTTGTTTTCAGTTTGCGCTGCGGTCAGCATCTCAGAGTACGTAGCGTCTATGCTATGATGATTTGTGAATGATGAACTTCAGAGAATATGGAAGGCTGCGGTCGTAGGCGTCTGCATGTTTCTATAAGCTGTTTAGCAGAACATGAAAGTTGGTATTTAAAATTCCCCTTTCGTTCCACCGTCTTGTTTAACCTTATCAAGATTTGTGCTATTGCTGACAGGTTATGCTAGTCTGGCCTGACTGCACGGGGTGAGGAGAAACACGGAAAGCATGCCAGGATAATCAGTATCGCCACCAAAATTCGAACTCGGTTTCCCCTCAGCAAGATCTTCATATCGTCACTGCGACCCCATGTGGCTACGTGAGGCCGGTCTGCTGTACACACAAAAAATGTTTCCTTGACAACTCCGAAATTATCGTACCTGGCTGCTGATCGTGTGACAAAAGATTATTTTTTTAGATTCGTTAACTATTCTACAGTCTCAATTCGAAACCATCGTGGGTGTATTAAAAAATTAGGCAACTTGAAACACTATGAACTTCTCATGGACTGCAGAAATTATCATTCTTTATACGATGTGCATATTGTAAAGTGACCTATATAATGTTCAGTACTGATAATTCCATTTCGTTTGGTAAGAACCCGAGTTCCGGCGACTGAACTTTGTCCTTTTAACTCATCATCATTTGACATTTGGTAGCCCAAATAAAATTTTAAATTAGCGTACTTCCCCTGCTTAAATAATTCATACTAGTTGGACTGAACAGTTCCTGCATGTTAGGTAAATAGCATTCAGCACGTGTAAGGGAGGAGTGCAAAAAAGAAAAAATGTTTCTGCCAGTGAAAATTTCATCTCTTCACTGCTCTTATGTAAGTTGATCTTACCCAAAGCTGAGAGGAAGTAATTTTTATGTGTTGTTGGACGAATATGCAGATTTATTGCTGCAGTAAAATCATGAGTGATTTGCTGCTACTATTACTGCTACTATTACTGCTATTATTACTACCATCATTATTGCTACTATTATTAATGTTAGTACTACTCTTACTACTGCTGCTGCTGCTAGTACTACTACCACAACTATCGTTGGTACTACTACTACTACTAATTCTACTACTACTACCAACACCACCACTACCACCACCAACACTACCACCGATGCTGTTGCTACTAGCACTAATAACAATTAATATGACAGTAAAAATACTATGGCTATAAGACGTGTACCCAGTTTTCCATTTTTATTTATAACTTTTTAGTCTTGGTGCTTTCATATGACACACCCACCATATAGAACCCGAATCAGACGTTTTGCTGTTTCTGGCCTTTCGTATAAATCAGACTATTTGTTCCATATTAGCGCAATACTGAAATTTGTAAAGTACATAATTACTGCATGCTGTTGCCTGGAACTGCAATCGAATAATGATGCTGTGTATCGCACGATACCTTGCAGCGACACCTAGCTGTATAGAAAATTTTAAAAATATCAATTTCTTTGGCTTATCTGCATGTCCAGGAGAGATTGTCGTGTGTTGTTATTACAGAAAACTGATTACAAAAGAAAAGTTGCATCTACACATACAGTACATCCTTTTTTCATAATTACGTTCGTTTAGGTACTGTCATTGGTTTTAGAAACGGTCTGCCGGAACAGGCCTGTGATGATGTTAAAATTTAATATACCTATTTGTTATTTAAATTTAAATTTTCCTAAGTTGGAGTTAAAATGTAAACTTAAATCGGGTGAAAGGAAGTTAAAAAACATAACACAAAACTGTATCAAAGGTCTAGTTGATGAAGAGGAGAATAATACGAAATTGGATATATATTATCTTTCTGCAAAATTTCATAGAGACAGATGTTTGAGGGTGGAGTCAGCCCCTATGCTGGTACTGAAGACGATAGAAATCTAGAACTTTACCATGAAATTCAATACTTTAGAATGTACCAGTCCCATTCGACGGGATCAAATGACCTAGCCGCTCATTTTGTGGTAGTGTTATGCTTGCTGGCTGAGAAGAGGCGAGGAGAAAGATAACGATTGAACCCCTATGTGACAGATGGGACTTGCGATCGGATGGAACCCGAAAAATAGGACATGGAAAAAACGTCTCACTCTAGCAAAGACGATTTGCGTAAGAGGAAATTGAAAAGCCACGGGCCGCTAAGGCTGAGCTGAAAATTCATTTTAAAAAATCCTACATATTCTCAAAAGTAATGAGCACTAAGAAGGGCGGTGTATAAAAGTGACAACTTCTGTTTCACCTGAATATTGTCAGGTAAAATAGCTAGGTTTATGAAGTTGCTGATGGGGTTCGTGGGGAGGGTTATCGTGAAAGCGTACATTCATCATACATACATATTTACATGCATATATAAGTACATATATACTTACTTGCATTCGTACGTACCTACACATATACATATATTGATACGTCCATACATACATACGTACACACACACACACACACACACACACCTGCACACATATATGGATGTATGCCAATTACAAACAGCAGTTTTCTTAAAGATAAAGACTGGACCAAAAACAAAGTCCACTGTACAAGCCAGTTCATCGGAGGAGTGGCTTAAGCATGTGTTTTTTGTCATTTTTAGATGTCCAACGTGAGTGAGCCCGCAGGCGCGGAGAAGCCCAACTCTGGCTCGGCGTGCCGCCTGAGAGGGAGCAGTACGTCTTCCGGCAACAACTCCGCCACGCCCCCCCATCAAAACAACAGGCAACAGCAGCAACAACAACAGCAACAGCAGCAAGCGCCCTCAGGACAACAACAACAACAACAACAACAACAACAGGCGCCGTTGCAGCGTCCCAACAAGCCTTGTTGCTTTTGTTGGTGCTGCTGTTGTAGCTGCTCATGGTGAGTATTTAACGCCGCTAATCGTCCTCATAGATTAGAGATATGAAAGAAGTGTCTATTTGTTTCTCTCTCTTTCCTTCCGTATTTATGTATTTATCAATTTTTTGTTGTCCTTCTTGATTTTTTTATTTCCCTAATCCATTTCCTCCTCAGTTTGGTTGTTTCTTTGTTTAGTTGAATTGCAGGGCTTCCACTATCGATGTCTTGTATGGAATCCACGTGAAGAATTTTATTTAATATCATATTTCATACATACGTATATTATCGCACATTCAAGCTAGGGGTGTTCGAGCATGTAGTGCCAAGAAAACTGTTTGCACCAAAGAGGGAGGAAGTAACAGGAGGCTGAAGAAAACCGCATGATGAAGAGATTTATGATCTGTATTCTTCGCTAGTTATTCTTCGGATGATGAAATACAACAGACTAAGAGGAACGGGACGTTTGGCACGCAGGGGTGAGGGTAATTTCGTGCAGGGTTTTGGTGGGGGCCTGAAGAAAGGACAGCGTGGAAGAAGTAGGCAAAATGGAGAAAACATTAAAACTGATCATAAAATTGTAGGATGTTAGGATGTGGACTGGTTCATCTGACATGGACTGGGGTCATCTGACATGGACTGGGGCCATCTGATATGGACTGAGTTCATCTGACATGGACTGGGGCCATTGGCGGGATCTGGCGAACTCGAAAATGAACTGTCGGATTTCATAAATGCTGCGAAAGTCTTGCCTAACTGATGAAATATTATCTTTTCAAGAAGGGTTCTACTTCTTAGAATTAGCTGAGAATGGACCTAGAGCAGTAGCGCAAGGGGTACACCAATGGCTTCCAATTGCCCTTCCGCTAGACCTGACCTCTAGATCAGGATTCATCACTGATTTGAGGTATATTATAGCTGGGAAAATACAACAAATGCGGAGTTGGCTACCTGAGTTCTGTTCTTATCGCCTTGCCTAGACCATCTCTCGTGTTCACCAAGTTTTCTGTCCAAGAAGGAAGAAGAGCTGCCTTGTCCGGAGTGTGAAGCTGACCGTTCCACGTACGTAGTGACGAGTTGAGGGACTCTTGGAACTTCCCTTTCAGGACTCACACTTCTTCAAGATGCCATGATTAGGCACATTGTAAACTTTTACTTTATCGTACCTAAGCAGTCAACTTACGGTTGATAAACATTCGGAGCTAAATAAAGTAAACTGTGTTGGATAGTATATTGTTGTACTAAAATCAGAACAAATCTGCTGATGGTATTCAGAACATTATGCCAGTGTGAAAACAAAGTAGGCAATGTGCGCATATATATATTTTACTGTCAGCAGTATAAAAACACTGAGAACATTTCGATGGAATCAACAGTAAACCTTTATCTGTTTTTTGCACTACTTATGCCACTGCCAACAGAATAAAACACACTTAGCTGTTCATGTAAAGTACCCGATATTTTTGTCCGATTTTAACCAAATTTAGATTTTCTCGAAGGATATTCGTAGACGACTCCAGTACCAAATGTCACCGAAATCCACCTAGTAGGAGTCGTGCTGCTGCATGCGGGCAAACAGACGGAGCGGTGCGACGGTTCTCACGACTTAAGCGAAAGCGACTAAGAATTCCGACCCTAATTATTGATTATTCCCCCTATTTTATACAAAAAATATCCATATACTTAACTCTTGGTGTTAAGTGTCAGATATTATTTTTGGATGTTAAACAAATTTAGGGCTTCTCGAAAAATTTTTATAAAAGTCCCCAATCTGAAATTTCACGAACGTCGGTCCAGTAGGACCGCTCCTATACCATCTGGGCAGACGGAAATGATGAAGCTAACGCGCGCTTTCCGCGATTTATGCCAACTCTCCTAAAAAACCTGGACACTTTTTCACCCATTTTGGCTGGGACACACACGAAGAAGAGTAATTAAGACATTTTTGAATGTTTTGCTAAAGTTATGAATTTATAAGCCGACCATAAATAATTGGAAGAGATGACTACGTTAATAATATGTCAGAAGAAATACTCAAAACTTTGTGTGCTTTGTGATATCCGGAGTGTTGTGAGGAGCTCGTGATGCCATCTGCTGAGCTAAAACGGTGCTACTGCTCCTAGTTGCGCCAAGTGATGCACCAGAGGGATATTATCTTAGTGCCCTAACATATGTTCTTTGGACGCGAAATACCAATTATCTGATACACGTCTATCTGTGTGGCGGACGATATTGTAGGCTAGACAGTCCTGCTTCTGTTGAGTCCGTAGCTGCAGGTACATCGAAAGTGTGTGGTTAAATACAGTCTACTTCGAAATGAACTGTATAGTAAATACTATCAGTCTCTGCATTCATATTTCCTTAAGTTCTTATTGTAGTTAATATTTATCTAATCAGAAGTTTACTTGTTTATGAACGATGCAGTTACGTGTAAACCAGGCAAGCAGTTTTAATAAATAAATGTCCAAAATATTACCAATAAGTATCAGGTCTATAATTAAGAGATCGAATAAGAAGCCTGTGAATGTAAATAATCAACATATTTGTAGGTACATTATGACCAAAATGGTCTGTTTTCTCTGCGCCTTGTTTTCTTTGTTGTGATATATTAAATTTTTGGCTGTCATTTTGTGGCTTTCATCAGACTAACTGCTGTAGCAGTTATGTTATGTTGTTATGTTCTGTTATAATATGTTATGTTATGTTATGTTATAGTATGTGATTTTCATTTATTGCTTACGTGTCGGCACATAAAGCCTGTTTTTAATGGAGCGATTCCGACTTTTCTGTTCTAATGTTAGTGTATGTGTGTGTGTGTCTGTGTGTTAATTTCTTTTGGGTAGTTGATTATTTCTGCGCAAGCTCTCTGGAACGAGCGTGGTGTGCCATCGTTTTTAAGACTGCGAAATTCACTTTTTAAAAGAGCGTTCTGTGATTCGCGTCAAAAGGTTTTATGCATTTGTGGGCTTCTCACATTTGTTGTTTGTAACCCAGAGCTGGTTAGCTAATTCATAGAGTGGTTACTTGACGGGTGGCTCTGCTTACAAGGTACTGCACTTTCGCGGGATCTCAGGAGGATCCTGTCTACTGACTTCTTATTCCTCTCACGTATTCGGTTTATTGTACCAACCAAGTGCACTCTCTTAAATACGTATGAATAACAATGACATATTTCGGTACTAGTATGCCATCTTCAGGAAACAAAAGATGCCAGGTTTAAAAACAATTGCCAGTGATGCGCTCTCACTTACAGCGTTTCACAGTCTGTAGTAGGCTCGTTCTTAATGAAAGAAATGGACAACTTTGAAATAATGGATGATGAACTAATAAAGGCGATTAACAGCTTCAAAAACGCCGGACAGAACGTACTTAAAAAAATGTAGCGATTTGGTTCAATAAGATCTGTAGGATACAACTATTACAAACATCAACAAAGGAACTGCTGCGGAATGTAGAACCTTGAAGTAACAACTTGTTATTGGCAATTGGTTTTAAACCTGGCATATTTTGCTCTCTGAAGATGGTACAATTGTACTGAAGACGGTACAATTGTACTGAAGATGGTACAATTGTACTGAAGACGGTACAATTGTACTGAAGATGGTACAATTGTACTGAAGATGGTACAATTGTACTGAAGATGGTACAATTGTACTGAAGATGGTACAATTGTACTGAAACATGTCTTTAATATTTATTTGTATTAAACACTGCCCGTTTGTTGTTACAGTAAGTTGTCTACGGAATGGACATCTTTAAAAAAATTCTTATTCCTGTGTTTCCGGTCTTGATTTAAGGAACGGAGACCGGCTACCTGTATGAAGGTTTTGTAAATTCCTACAGAAAATTTCCTTTAACATAACCACGACGGCTTATTTTCCCAATTTATAATTCAGAACCATCTTCCCACTCGATGTTGCCTAACCTTTGCAGTTGAGTAACCGTCACTGAATGCTTGAAAAAATAGATTGTTGTGGACATGCACTATTGATACAGAAATAATAGAGAACGACGAGTGAATTACATCTCCTTTATATAGCATTTAAACTGAAGCTACTGGAGCGTCTTTTTTTTTGGTGCGGTATGTTACTTATGTAATTGTAAGTTATTTAGTTGTGCACCAGCTTTCTGATGGTCGTTCCTGATCCATTTTTGGAAGTCCTTTATTCTTGGACATCGCCATTAGTCTGGCAGTTAAATGTCAAGAAATTTATACAAATGTAAAGAATGTAAATTTAAATGGCGTCGTAATGATTTTGTTTTCACTGCAGTGTTTATCAGATTCATAGAGGAAATGCTTTTCCTACTAAGAAACTGTATTCAACGTGTAGTTTATCTAATTAATCCTTCGAAAAGTTAGCGTATTTATAAACTGTTTGTGTTAATTCAAGAGCACAACATGTGCTTCATGAGCAGACAAGGATGTGCTGCCTAATGCGTTTGGTTATATTATAGTTGCAATTAGAGGCGAACTGGAATACGCACAGTGTAACAAATTTCTATTGTCTATGTCACCGGAGGAGAAAACGATGTTGGATACCACGTTAACTCTTACACGCTATTATTTTCATTAAATGTATTCTGTTCAACAATACGGATGGAATCTGAGAGAAAAAAAAATTTACAAGGCAACAATGACAAAAAAGAGAAAGATACAGCGAATGTTATAATAACCTAGCACGACGCAGTGTATCATAATGCTCGCGTGAAAAGGAAGGTTTATTTGCGATGTACAGAATTGCTGACGGGGCAGAAAGAGGACTTAACTGACGTTGAGTATCTGAAGGAGGCAAATGTAGGCTACTGTGTGTTTTAGCAAGCTTATGGGCCAATTAATGTCTAATCTGGCTCCGGAATTGCATCTTGTTAATGGAAGGAAATTGCTTGACGTGAGGTATAAGCAATTTGAGGAAGTTCATGTCCTCATTATCTTCGTAAGACTTCTCTAGTAGCACAAAAAAATATTTGTTTTGAGAACAAGTATTTTATTTTCAAACTTATAGACCTTGTGTTGGTTGTCTTTTACTTTTCAATTGTATCAGTTGGGCTGCACGTTTCATTTGACCCGGAAGATGAAGGTCGCTGGGTAAGGACTGACTGTTCTGAAGGCGAATTCAGTTGTAATGACTGAGAAATTTCACTGTCGGCCTTATACATGTCAGCATCCGCTTCAAATTGAACATCTTGCCGTAAGAAACATCGGGATTGAGATTGTCAGTATTATTTCCTGTCGGTCTTAGTGTAAAACAAATCGCAGGAGCAACATAGCGCCGAAGGTGACCCAAGTCCCAAGGTAGTGTGGGGCCTGTTTTCCCTTATCCCTGGAGCTGCTTTTCGATAAGTTTGGAACTTTTGCGGAAAGTTTCTCGAAGATTTGTCCTTTCGTTTTGTCTGTTTTCTTTGCTAACGAAAAGAGAGGAAAATAATATAAAAGTATTTCTCATTTGCTGGTGTTTGGCTACAGGAATCCAGTTCAGGTAGCTTGTTACGAAATTCATGATTTCCGGAAGAACTGTTGCTGTAATATTGGTAGAAGTTTTTAAAGCCACCTGGGCAAAGTTGCGGAAACAGCGCATGCCAGAAATCACAGAAAACGCTTTGGGGGAATCGCTGACAGTATGGAAACTTGGTAGTTTCCATATTGTGTCGGGTTATAGATGGTAAAAACATAATATAGAAACACACGATGAATTACGGTTCCATATGCTACTGTTGTAGGAAATGTTGCTCTGTTGTAACCCTTATATTTTCACGTTCGATTTACAAGTTCGTCGCGTGGGATGTTGGCTCTTTTTTTGAAAGGATAGTGGTGCCCTCTGCGTCTCGCACTTGCATACAAAATGAAGATACTGGACAAAGGCTTTCCACGTTCAACAACCAAAGCACCTTGGGGCGATGAGACTTTTCTTTCACCGAGATCTGTAAGAGACTTCTCTCTCGACGTCACCTGTAAGAAGAATAAAATGGCACGTAAAATTATAGACTGTCTCAAAACAGCATTGTCATGACATTTCTTCTCTTAGGAAAGGCAGTTCAGAATGCAGAAAGTGCTGCAGGCCATGGATCTACAACCCGCCACTCGCGACATTTTAAATTACGTATAAAAACTAAACTGTACTACTTATTTTTATTTTTACACGTTCGGCCCGCGAACAAAACCACAATAACGGGTATGGCCCTTTGCCATAAGAAAAGTTTGGACGCCCGTGCTGTAGACCTGCATATCGCTAAAGCAACAACATTAGTACACAGTCTTGGAGGGAATAGCTGGACATACATAACTTCACAGTTGTAAAGTAGATCCGAAGATATGAGTGTTACTGTTGGAGAAAATATATCGTGCACAACAGCTCCGTTTGTAAGGCAAACTTGCTTATTTTTAAAGCTGCGCTACTTGATGTTACGTAATTTAGCTTAGTCAGTGCACAATGTACAGATTTCTTCCTTTTTAGTGTTCCTAGTGTAATAATTTTGTGACAATAGTTGATAATGTATACAACACGATATTTATTTAGTTCTGCGTGTAGTAAATACAATGTCGTAACAACCGAGTAAGAAACTTCCTAATTAACAGCGGTACAAACAGTCCGAATAATACAACTGAAGAATCTCTACTTACTTCTCATTTTTTATTCTACGTATAATGTACAGACGACTGCAGTTTTTATATTATTTCTAACGCAATCATTATCTGAAAACGAACCTGAATAATAACGATGGACAGTTCTAGTATCCCATTCGTTTCTGTGTAAGTATGATGTGCAACCACAAATCCGTAATGTTACCTATAACCGTAAAATTAACCGCTTTTATTCTCTTACATTTTCTGGGACTTTGCTCCATTCTCTGTCCACAAACATTCGTCCGTTTAACACTTGTTCTTCGTATTCCAAATACTGCAGCTACTTGTAACTCCGCTAGTATTAAATTCCGCTACCTTTTGTATCGTTTTTGCAAAAGGCAGAATGCAACTTTCCAATGCAGAGAGCAGCAGCAGCAGCCAGCAGCAACGCCGGTAAACTGAAGCGATTTGCCTGCAAATAATAGTATCAAAATATCTGATCGTGCCATCCGCTTGGACTTCGGCCGCATCGCTTTCCGACTGTTTCGCCAGTTTCAAGGACGCTCCAGTATAAAGAGCTAGTTCGATATTTCCGCTTCGGCCGTGCCTGCCACACGACTGGCAGTTTATCTCCTACGTTAAGGACAAGTAAAAACGTATTGGAAAAAAAAACAGAAATTACCGTCTGTAATACGAAGACGTTACAATGTAAACGTATCATAATTACACAATTCGTTCAAATAAATTCTGCATTACGGACAAACTTTGTACTATGAATAAGTCCATTGCATCCACTCGTCCATTGCTTCTGCACAGGGAATAATTCCTAATTTTTATCCTTTGTGTTTTACCTTATTCGTATATAAAATTTCTCTCTACAATGCAGTAAGCAGGTCATTTTCAGATACCGTTAACGTATAAAATTTCTTTTAAATCCTAATAAAACTTTAATAAGCACTACAGAAAGCGTAGCACGGCTCGATATTGGATGTTATGAAAGGAAAATATGTCCATTTTCTCTCAGTTCATTTTTAGTCCTTTACTTCCATGGAACACGTGAATGAAACAGCGCCTATCTGATGGCGAAGTTAACGTATTTTCACTCTGCTTTTGGCTTCAAAAGCAATGGGAATGTAATCGTGCCAATTTCGCCATCCTCGTTTGAGCTGTGTTTATCTTTCATTATCCAACTGTTTTGTCAATACAGAGCAACAAAGAACCATAATTGCTTTTGAATCCAATGAAAACATACAAAACTTCAGTCTGTCCATTACCGAGTTTAATAATAGTCATTTTTCCGTAATTTCTTTTACTAAAAACTTAGGAAATTAAGCCTTTTAGACCACCATACTACCTCTGTGGACCACCCCATTTTATATTTGGGATCAGTTGGTGTATTTTCACTAAACTTGGAATGAACACGCCTTTAATGCACTCTCTATCGCTGTGCTTGTCAGTTTCCTACAATCTCATAATATGACGGAAGCGCGAACTTCTGAGGCGGGAAATACACTGGCGACAAAAACGGATTAGAGCTTTTGGATTTTATGGCGTAAACTCCATGGTAATAGACTGCGATACTTTGATGTTATATTGGACAGTTTTAATGCATGAAAAATGAGAACTGAAATAAAACTTTCTTCGCAAAGATTCAGCAGAAACATTAATAATACCAGTACACAATTGAAAGTGGAATAATGTGCCATACACAAGCGTATATTTGAGTTCTGTTCGGACATTCTGTATCAATAAAGTTATGCCTTTTTTCGTGTTATGAGGATGAAAGGATTTTTTTTTCAAATTTTTAACTGGTTAACGCTCACTGTATAATTTTCAGTGTTTGTGCATTTTACTTCGGAGAAAAAACAGGTGTAAATTTATAACTATCTCGTAATTTTAAATTAATTTTAGGAGCTTATGACAATGTAACATTTGGTGAATATCTTGTTCTGTTTTCACTTATCCATACGTTCATAAAATTAGCTGTGCGTTTTAAAGGTACGGTTAAAAATATAATCGAAATAGACTATTTAAGAACCATAGGTGTGTTTGTTTATGTGTTTATAGAGAGTGTCGCTATTACGGACGAATGTTAAGCTGTATTGCTTCGAAATACTGGACGGTAGCGAATATTAAATTGGAAGTGATATTAAAAAGAAGCATTTAAGGCCCAATTGTAAGGTGCTGTATCGGAATTTCTGGAAAGTCTGAGTAGAACTATGGATTACCCTAGGCTAAGCGATGCTGCGGTTAAGATTCAGACGGTGCAAGTAAGAAACACAAGTCGGAAACTTTACCCCTTGAGACAGCTTCCTTATTTTCTTGATGTGTTGACGGGACAAAGTTACTAAAATTGATTTTAAATAAATGTATATTGAAGCTGTGGATTGGACTTAACCTAGATCAAGGCCAAGTCCAATGACGGTCTCATGTGAACCGATTGGACCTTACACGTGTAACGTCATCGGAATCCGTTAAGTGGCTTTAGAAATGAAAGACGTCCGTAAACCCAGTGTCCTTGTTACGAATTGATTTACTTCACTTTGGACACTAACGCGTGAAACTAGTTTTATGGGTCATGGACGCGTATGTCTAAGTCCATTTCAGCATGACATATCTCATTCTTGATTTGAACCTGGAAATACCACAAGCGTTTTGTCGTACTGCCACATGTTTTGTATGGTATTAAATTTACGAAACACAATGTATATATATTTTAAGACCGTTTTTAGAATGTAGAACCATAACGTGTGTACTGTGCGAAATGTACATTTACTTTTATATCAAATTGTACCTAATTACATTTTTTTAGAAAGATGAATGCAGAGAGGTAAGCGAACTACGTGTGCTGTCTAGAAGACCCTAAAAAACTTTTATTCATTTATTTATTTACTTTCTTATTTAACAGACTAATGCCAAATTACAAGAAGAGTAAACAAAAAATGTTCAAACAACAATATGAGAAGTACAGATCACAAGGCAAACAAATAAGCCACATAATTTAATACTCATGAACATAAGTTCTGTGTTAATCTGTGAAGTTATTCCAGTAAGTAACACATTTAATGCATGTGTATCTTTACTGATGGAAACTGTTCGCAAAAATGTGGCAGTCAATAGTTTAATGTAAGTATTTTTTTTGTAGTTTGTGGTTGTCTGACAATAAAGCTTGAAGTAGAGTCAATAGCTTCTTTCCAGAATTTCTTGTTTGTATAGTAGGTAATTTCATGGTTACAACTGTGATTGTAATTTGTGATACTCTAAAATTCTCTGTTCTGAGAGATCTTTTACATCGCTGTTTCGCATACTTAAATGCAACGGCAAACTAATCTCGGAGAAACAAGCCTTGTTATCCTGTGCATAGTGCCAAGTGAAATGCGAACGTAATAACAGTGTTTAATTCACATCTACAGTAGTACGTGATTAGTGTTCGTTGTATTTGTGTGTTAAGTCAGGTAAACATTTTTTGTGGGTGAGGGTCAGTTCAACTACTTATGCATTTAATTGGATGGCTAGTTTGAAAATTTCTCTTCTGCCCGTTTTCTTCTCATGTGTTAGCGGCTGGGTTACTTTCGCAGATATTTCGAATACTGAAACAGATTCTAATTAATTTAAAAATTTTCATTATTTCAGTAATCAATTGCTTGAAAATATAAGTGAATAGAGTTACGAAAACGGCCTGCGTTTTCTTCATTTACGGTTTATTGAACAGAGCCGTTAGCAGCTCAGACTTATAGATTTCAATATTTGGGTGACTTAAGAATAATGAGTTGTAATAGATGAGACAAGAAACGTCCTAAGGCATAATTTGGTGTCACGTCTCGAACAACTGCCCAGAGGGACGGTGGAAAATTAGAAGTGTCGCTGTCGAGGCCGTGATTCGAACAGAGCACATTCAGAATAAATGTCACAAGCTTTGCCGCTTGAATGAAGTGGATTAGTTGTTGCAGTACGTTCTATGCTTCATATAAAGTCCATCTCGTGAAACAATGTGCTTCCTTTCCTAAAATAAACGTCACTCTCATTCCTGCAAAGCATGGGTGTGCCCTGAAATGTACCTCACTGTTTATTATTGTAAAGCCCTAACATGACGCAAAAATGTACTTAACCGAGTACTGTAAAACATCATTGTGCTGTGAAATTCATAGGGTAAAAGTGCTGTGAAATTGCATAAGTGATTGTAGCAAAGAGTGAACTTTCTGTAAATTTATTGCAGTGATTACTGCTAAATGTGAACATGCTGTGAAGTTACATCAGTGACTACCGCATAGGATGAAGGTGTTGGTGAAGTTACATCAGTGATTACCGCATAGAATAAATGTGCTGTGAAGTTACATCTGTTATTACTGCACAGGATGAACGTGCTGTGACGTTACATCAGTGATTATCGCAGAGGATGGACGTGCTGTGAAGTTACAACAGTGATTACTGCAGAGCGTGAATGTGCCTTGAAATATATGTAATTGACCTCTGTAAAACATGAACCTGCCGTGAAATATACGTCAGTGGTTACTGTTAAACATGACAGTACAATTTGAAGACAAAACGGACCCCCTTGATTAAGTCTGTAAAGCGTGAACACGTCGTTACATGTATGTCAGTGGTTAGTGTAAAAGTGAACGCTCCTTCAACTATACGTGATTGTTAACTGTACAACACAAATTGCCATAAAATGTATTCCAAAGCTGAATAAAAAAAAGTGAAAGTGTTTTGAATTATAGCTAAGATGTCTGGTAAAGTATGAAAGTGCCGAGAAATATATCTCAGTGTTTACTGTAAAAAGTGACCGTGCCGTGAAATGTACGCTAGTGGTTACTGTAAAATGTGAAAGGTCTGTGGAGTGTACCTCAGTGAGGACTCTTTAAACATGATCGTGCTGTGAAATATTCATTGTCGGCAAACATCGGCACCTCGGGCGGGAATTTAAGGAGACGCGTTTCTATCAAATTTATGCATTCACTTATCGATTCATAACGGTGTACTCGTTGTGTTTTCAAGGGCTGTGTTGTTTCTTTGATAGCCAGTAATTGTTACATGTGCTGTCTATCTGTTTAACTTTTGGCGAGACAACTGCATTTATTCTGTTTAAAAAGTCTTAATTTAAATACTCTTGAAATCAGGATCCCTATTAAAAAAAATTAAGCTAGGGCTACTCCTGTTATCATTCGTAACAGATAAACGAGGGAATCTCCATCGCTGTATTGTTATTATTATTATTATAATACTACCATCATCATCTTTATTATTTTCCACTTTGCTGTTGACTCAGAACGTTAACAAACTATTATTATTATTATTATTGCCCCCGTCGACGACACCATCATCATCATCATCAACATCGAATCAGTAATTCACACTTTTAAATCTTACGTTTCTTTTCTTGTTATTGCTTCTCGGCATAGGAATAAATGGTAAGTGAGAATCGTTTTTGTTTTAGTGGATTCGTTTCGCATGTCTCTTGTAGTGGGTAGAAGATAAAATCACTGTTCCATAGCTTCTTATTCTTAATTGTGTTAGCATGGTGATCTAGTTAACTGTAGACATTTACTGTTTCCAAAACACATACAGACATATTCATTAGAATTAACATATAGAAACATTTGGCTGTTTGGTGGGAGTACGCATCCTATTTGTCTCCGTAAATATTGTTGCGTTGTAAAGAATTTTTTATAGCGATTATCATTCTTCAAACACCCACTGGCTCTCTTGGCATTTATTTTATACAACTGTCTTATATACACTTTATGCAAACTTAATTGCTGTATTGAAATTTATTTCGAGATAGAATATTTTAAGAGAACGAAGACATCTTGCTGAAAGCTCTTTAACTTTTGTATGGACATGCATTTCACTGTTGTTCTTTGTAACTATTCTGAGAGACCGATAAACGAAATGGACGTCAGTTCACTGCCCAGTGGAGCATCAATTCTTAAAATAAGTTGCAGTGTTTTTTGAGTTCCCTTTCTCTCTCTTCCAACAAATCAGAAGGAGCATGTCTAGCGTAAACCTGTTGGCATTGCAGGTCTTACTAGTGATAATTTGTAAAATGGATGTTGTGCTTTCAACGTCGGTATTTCGTTACTGTTATAGCGAATTTTGATAAAATTCTCCTGTACTACATATAAAGTTCGCCGTGACCCTTTGCAATGAACGATCAGAAGCTGACTGGTAGCTTTTGTGTTCTGTTTGGTAGCATTATCATCATCTCAGTCTGGCTACAACATCGATAGCAGATGAGTGATTAATTTTCAAAGGAAATACTGACGTAATCGAGGTATCTTTCGGCCATTCTCCAGGATGCGCTGAAGAGAAGCATGAAGAACGCAGGACGGAGTATTCGGTGACGCGGACGAGATTGTGGCCGGTTGTTCCCCGAATAGAAGCCAAAAGATTTTCCGCCCTGGAACCAAGTTGTTCGAAATGTTGCATACACCATGCTTAGCATCGTTAAGGGACAAACTGTGCGTCCTAAATTTGGTGTTTATATGTTGATCTAAAACGTACACTTTATATAGAAAGCATAGAAGCTGCATTAATGGCCAGTGAGGAAGTTGTTTTAAAAGTACAAATAAATGCTGAAATAAATAGATATTCGATTATGTTCATGTTGCGTGAACGTAAAGCGGGAGAGAATTACAGCTTAAAGATGGGTCGTAAATCTTTTGAAGAACTGACATATTTAAAAAATATTAAGGCAAGAATACTTAAAAATTGTCGTACAGGAATGGGGTGGGAGAGCGTGGATCGGATCAGACTGGCCAGGGACAGGGACAAGTGGACGGACGTTGTGAAAGCAGTAAACAATGCGTGATTTCAGGCTTCCGCCGCCATGTAGATGAGACCTGCGCACTTCTGGGTGGTTACGCAGCGTGTAGTGATAATCCCTTACCGACGTTTGAGGACAACCTATCGGTCCCTTCTTCAGGGATCAGATAGGTTGTCCCGAAGCGTCGGTAAGGAACCACTACACGCTGCATAACAACCCAGAAGAGGGCAGATCTCAAAGCAATGAGTATTCAGGCTACACTGAAGATAATTTCTTCAAGACTCGAATTTGAGGAAGTGTTAGCTTTTCACTCGGAGTTAGTAATATAAATAATCCAGTGTCAGTAGTTGTGAAATGTAAATACTCACTAGAGATTTTAAAAATAATGCAGGATTCCTTTCCACCAACTTTTCTTTCCTAATAACTTTCGTACTTTTGTCCGTCATGGTTAATCTGCAGATCTTAGCATACGCAGCTGAGGATTCGCGTTTTTATTCTAATCACAGCGGGTGGTATTGTTTATACTAATAGATGTCAGCGTTTTGATTATAAAACAGTTGCTTTTGCGTTAAAGTCTTCGAGTGTCAGATTTTATCTGCAGTCCACATATAGATAGTAACAAAGTGTCTGTGTATGAAATATTATTTATTTGACGCAACACAATACACTCGTAGGTTTTATTAGTATGTAAACCTTCTAATTTACAAGTGCACCCACGGACTACCAGTAATAATAGAAACAATGCACTGATTCTTTGATTATCATGTCGGTACGCATTTCTGGTCCGTCCCTTTATTACAGTTTTTATTGATATTAATTTCAGTTTGAAATTGCAAAATATTTTAAATCAACCTTGGGATGTTCCGTAGAGACCCTTTGTCTCACTCAATTCGCACTTTTTTAAAGAAATAATTTCTCTGATCTTGTGGCGCTGCGGCCCAATTCGGGCTATGACCTCCTCATTCTTGAGATTTCTAGATCACACACTACGACACACCACAGCAGGTAGGACTCTGAAAGACGAGTGGTTAGCTCGTCCTAGAGACCTCTACCTGAAAAAACACAACACTCACAAGTTACAAACATCCTTATCACTGTCGGGATTCGAAACCACAATCCCTGCAAACGAGAGGCCGCAGACTCACACGTTAGACCGCACAGTCACTCAATCGGCTTTGCGAAATAATACATTGTGTATTCCTTGAAATAACATTGTTCCATCAACCGTGAATAATACGAGTCTGAGGTGTCCTTTGTTTGCAGCGTGCAGCAAGAATTTCATATAGGCTAACAAATATAGAGACTGTGTTATAACAAACATTGTGTTCCTTAGGCCAAGTTACATCAGGTTACCTAGAATTACTTATTTTATATTTATGTGGACATTTTCCAAAATATTTTACACGTGATACTGTTTTTATTAAGCAGTGAAACGTAATAGGACAGTGTCACCCACTCTGAGTCCATAGCGACAATAATTTGTAGTCAGTGTTCGGCCAGGATTAATGCTCTAATTGTTTTCACCTACTAAGAATGCTTTAGAACACAGCGAGTAACCACGATACGTTGGTTTCTAATTCTGTATTTATGATCACATTTCGTGGATCTCTGCATAGTGTGATGTATGGCTGTAAGTCGGGGTAGCAAGTGAACGATACTAATAAGTAAAATGAAGCAATGGTGAAACTCAGTGTCGTATCATCAATGTCAGAATTGACCATTGTTACTGTCGTAACACTTTGAAAGTTCGTAAATTTGTCCTGCTTTGTAGAATTAGCAAATAAAACAATGGCAGCCATCTCGCTTCTTTCGCAGTTCGAAATACATTTCACATTAGTAACATTCTTTTCAATTTGAAGCTTTCTTACATGTGAGGCACTATGTCCCAACTAGTCACGGGTTATCATAATATTCACGTGTTAATTTGTCATTTTAAAATCCAATAATCTCAGCAGTCCCCTCCAATGGTATCTGCACCTTGTCGTGGTGGAGACTAAAATTTAAGGAAGGAACTAGTGAAATGCTACATTTGGAGCATAGATCTGTATGGTGATGAAATTGGATACATGCTACCCACAATAATGGAATGAAGGCTAACTTGATTGGTCACGTCTTGCGAAGGAACTGCCTTCTGAAATACGTTGTTGAAAGAAAGGCAGAAGGGACGGGAAGACGAGTAAGAGGACATAAGCAGCTGTTGGAAGACCTTAAGTAAAAGAAAATTGTTGGAATTTGAAAGATGAAGCCCTAGTTGGTCATCTGCAAAGAATTTGCTTTTGAAAAAGAGAAAATGGGCCTGACGCAAGACAGATGACAAAATGCATGGATCACAGCAAGCAATACAGCATTTTTTGGGTTACATGGTCTTGTTGTATATTTAGTACCATTAAGGTATTGTATTAACTGGTAAACACAACCATACAGCTCTAATACATTGGGTTTTTATTCAGTGCTATTGCATGTTTCTGGCCGCTACATCAGTCATCATGGGGTAAACATGAGTTCGGAATAATAATAAAAAGGGAGAGGCCTCTTCTAACAAACAGTGTTGTAAAATTGTTATGAAATAATGATCAATATTATTACAAAAACGGAATATTAACATTATATTTTGTATTGGAAAACTTCTTGGGTATAATCCAATGTGTCGAACTGAAACATAAAACTCTAAAGTAAAGTAAGATAAAATAAGACAATATAAAATATTAGATCTGTAAGGTTGTGTTTGACGTTTAATATAACACATTAATACGTGAGTAGTTTGGAGATTAATTTGAGGGCTGTGATTACTTCTTCATAAATACTGTGATACATTATGACCTATGCAATTTTTTAACTACTCACTATGAATTATACGCATAACTGAACACTTATGATATTCAGGAGTCCTATTAAATACACAGTCCTCAACTTCGCATTCGCCACATTTGGCCTCGAATGTCATTATTTAAGTATGACCACTTACATGGACTTTACAGTTTGTACATATTGCACTCTAGAAAGTTCTTCATATCGTGGCCAGCTTTACAGTCGCTCATGACTGTATTCGTGTTTTTGTCACGCACTTCGCTTGTCTTCATCTTGAGTGTCATCTAACTTACTGCTGCCATCTGGCGCCGATTTCTCATTTATGACATTCAAAATCAGTATCTTCAAGATAACTGATAACTGTTTAACTCTGCAGTGCACGTTTTAAGTAATACGACTCGTACTTCGTAGACAGTATACACCGTATTATATGGTCGATCCTCAACTCTTTGTTCTACCTCAGCGCTTACCGTATGGAGAACACACCGTCAACATTGGCAGCCAGAGTGTGACTCGTACGTCTAAAAGGAGATAAATTTAAATGTTCTGTTCTCCCGTTCACGAACAAAAACGTAATGTATAAACGAATTATGTATAAGCAAATACACCAACAAATAAAGAGAGAACGAAAAGAAACACGAATGGTGTTCTAACAGTTAATACTGCTGGCAGTTCTGTTCATTAAGATCGTTTGTTTGTTCCAATCTGCCCCGTTGAGTCAGTTTAAATTGCCACAATGGGAAGAAGCCTCGGTTCTGCTTTTGTATAATTTTTTTGTGGTCGGCAGATCTCGACGAATGATTCGGATTGATACTACTACATTCGACATGTGATTTTTACCCGTTTAGGCATTTTATTCAGAACGCGATTAATGTTAGATTAAAACTGAAATACAATACAAAAAATTGAATTAGGTTGAGGCTAAGTTGAAGATAGATCAAAACAGGGGCCATGATTCTCGGTTTTATTTACTTTCGTAATTATCCTCTCTTTTGTCTTCTGACTTTTACATTTCGCTACTTCCATATTCCAACTTGGTGAAATTTTAGTTGCTGTAGTTTGGAAAGTATGATCAGATTTCTTAATTATCTTGTAATGAACGAAGTTTTATTTATTGCTTTAAAAAATTACCAACTTCTTCGGTCAGATATAAAAAGAGGCGTTAATGATGTTGAGAAACTTTTATTGTGAGACTGTTGTATTGTTTTACAATACAAATGCAACGTTGCTGATGGCAGTTCGGTTGTGTCATGTCAGCCCGAGATGTGTCTGACAATGACTGCGAAAAGAAAGGCCGTCGAGTAAGTTTTAATATTTATTTCATATTTTACCTCTTTTACATTTGAAGAAGATTTTATTAAATCTGCTGTTATTTATGCGCTTTATTTCCCATTCCCTTGGCTGTGTGGCACTCCGGTCAACATCACATGAAGGTAACTACTTCATGTGTCGTTGCCCAGTGGCAAGTACATGTTTATGGCCGTTTTATATCTTTGTTTAAAAATTTCCTGTGATATTTCAATTTTCCTTTATATTCTTCCAACATTTTTGCTGGCCTTAAGACACCAGAGAATGACAGCCATGACAGTTCAAACACCATATTGTCCGGAGTGGGAGAGCTTTTCATCGTTTTACGAAAATATCCGTCTCACTATTACTTTCGTAGTTATTTTGTCCCAGAATTGCCTATTTCTTTGAGCTACCTGTCAGAATTTTTACATTTATTTTGTTCTTCGAGCTGAATTTAGGGCAGGTTTTCTCCAAATTTTTTTATGTGTGCGTAGGGGATGAACATAAGCAGTAAATTATCCTTAGGTATTTTCAAAAGTTCTCGTCCTGTAAGGTCAAGTTATACTTCTTAAAATTACTTCACAGTAAATGGGGGCCTTTCCTCATAATAACTGCAACGTGAATGGTAAAATTAAATATATGGTTGATGGAGTTCGGTGTTTTGGAAGGAGGCTGGGCATGCAAATTTTGGCAATGGATGAAACTGCTATGTATGTATGTATGTACGTGTGTATTTATGTGTGTATGTATGTATGTATGCATGTAGGCCTATATATATATATATATATATATATATATATATATATATATATGCATTTTTTGTAGGCCTATGTATGTATGGAGATTGTTGTTTTAGGAATTTTGTCCTGAACCTAAGCTGTATTTATTGTAAATTTTTTAAATAACTGAGTTTTAATACATTTACAGATATCATCTATCATCTACTGTATCTGCAGAAATATCATCGGGAAGAAATAATCTTAGAATATTTGAACAATTTATTAGCCATATACATTATCCACTGTTCCACTATATATAATTTGCTTACATTTTCTACAGAAAGAGAGAGTTGTAGAACTCTAGGATCGACACAACCAAATTACGATTTACAGAATTACAATTATTGTCTTGTTCTAGTTACAGACAAGGATCCAACCGCTGAGATTGTGTTGAATCGAATGAGAAATGGTAGGTCGCTTATGGGAGGTCATTAAAAAAGAATGTGAAAAGCGAATACTGCTTTCAGCTTAATACAGAATATGGTGGTATGGCGTAACGATCTTAGATGTATCCGAATCCAGTGGATGTTTATAAGCCTTCCCTTCTGTTACTTCCGAAAATTCAGAAGATTCTGAATGTGAGTTAAAACAAAGCCTTGGTCATGGCTCTTGTCCTATGTTAGTAAATGTATATTCGTTCTATCGGTCATCATGTTCATTTTTACTATTTCTCTGTTACTGGGGGAAAATTGGAAGTCCCTTCACACATAGGTGTGTAGAATTGTAGCCAGTTGAGCAGAGACCAGGATAGTGGGAGGCCATATGTGAGGTCGCAAGTCGCCGAAATACAAGCGATGTGTCTTGCAGCATAAATATTTGTTGAGGGAAAAAAAATTTTGAAACAAAAGACCTCAGAATTTTAAACGACATCGCGAATAAATACAAGTCTTTCAAAATCTGAAGCCTCGTTACTGCCAGTTGTGTATGTTAATTTTGTTAGAGTAATACACGGAGAATGACTCGAGCTGCAGGTACGGTACGTTATTGTTTAATGCTCCTATGACATGTGCTGTATATTGATAATAATTCTGGAAATACCCGTTCCGCGTAGGAAGTGTAATTAGCCACGCTTGCAGAGAGGCGGTGAAGCGGAGAACCTTCCTCTTCATTTGCAGATGAAGTAATGAACACTGTTAACCCATTCCTCACACCATCGTCCTCCAGTAGCTTAATATCAGACATGTTCCGTAGGTTATGCAAGAGTTGCATCGAACAGACGTTACCATTTATTCTCGTAATGTATTCTTCTCTTGCGAATTAAATATACAGACACACTGTTCTTTAGCTGGGCAAAAAATTAAATATGAAGAGTTACTTTCGCGCAACTGCAGACAACACTCATGAAGATGATGAATGTCGTGTTTGTGCGACTGCATCCTTCATGGGGTAACTTACATCAAGAGAGTAAGTAGATTATATGCCACGAGGAAGCTGTCTTCCACGGGAAATTTAATCTAATACTGCAGCCGTCTTGCTGGAAAGCTAACAAGAACACAGAAATTATTTTCGTGTTGATATAAAGGGTCTGCAATAGAGTGAAGTCCCAACTGTCTTACAAGTGACTAGCCGAAGAGATTTTCTGGGGTTTTCTGAGTCCTGTCAGATGATCTGACGTATGCTAGGAATAATGTTGCAGCGCCGTCTTGACACTGTAGGTAAGTACATTGTCTAAATTTAATTTTCAAGGTGGCTAGTTGGAATGTGGCTAAGTAACCAAACTCAAAATGTTTCAGGTGCATGCAACTTTGTGACAGTACGTCAGATCATCGAATATAACTCATTTCCATTTATGTACTTTTGTAGTAATATTTTATTTCAGAACGCAGTTTTACTATTTAGTTAAAGCAACTTTTCTGTATCATTTAGGAAACACTGATTTAGATATTAGCGAGTCGGATGTCTATGAGACTTTGATGTAAGGAAAACTGCCTATGTCTCTCTGTCTGTCTGTCCGACCGTCTCCCTTTCACATTTCTAAACTTCTTCATTATAAGGAGGAGAAATTAAATTTTAACACTTCGTTACCTGAGGCTAGATTATTATACAGTGCAGTGAATTAATGAGTAAATGTATTCTGGGTTTGAAAATGGTAATGAGTTATGCTGGGTGGAACAAAGTAACCTGATCATGCATACTCACGTAGCGTGAAAGCGGTTGAAGAATGAAACCTTTTAATAATTTCTTTCAGTGGCACGTAACAGTGGATTGAAAGGCTGATATTGTACACCGATCTTAAGAGGTAGCAGTGTGGAATCCTGCAATATGCCTGTTAGTGAAAGAGCACTTCTGATGTGGTAGTAAATAAGAACAGGATCAATGTGATCGAAATATCCTCCTCTGCAGCAGGAAACAAGTTAAAAAACGTACAAATAGCTTTAGATACGAACAGGTACCAGAAGAACGGGGAATCCTTAGAGGAAGCAGCTTGCAATCGACTTTTCGGTAATAAAAGGAGAAAATAAAAAGACGGATAAGAAGCAGTGACCTGAATGTTTCCTACGTGCTGCCCCTTTGCGGTAGGAAGACGAATCTCAGAGATGTGCTTGTCTTCCCGTCAACCTGAACGCACTCTGGCAGAGTTTCTTTTAACTAGAAGAGCCCTCTGTAGAGTTGGTACGTTAAGATCGATTCAGACACAGCGATATAGACGGGATGATGAGGGGAGGATAGCCCTATTTTGGGAACTCGAGATGAAATTGTTAACCGTACGGGACACGGCGGTAAAGACTTAAGTCTCTGCAAAAGAATAGGACAAAAAGGGAAGTAGGAAGGATTAAAATCTACTTTCCGATACGTTCCGTTGAAGATGACAAGGACCTTTGGGATATTCTATAATAGACAAAAAGTTCTGTAACGCAGTGTTACTTTTTCTTTCAGATGATTTAGCGTGAGATCGAAATGTACAAATTGTGACACATATGTTTAAGTTACTACTGGGATTCTGAATGATGGCGGTCGTCTGTATGCCGAACCGGAATACGTTTCGGAAATTTGTTCTGCTTCCGTTCTTTGGCTGAAAAGGTGGGGAGACACATCTCAGTTTGTTCCTTCGGTTCTAACTATTCCACAAAATAAGCTACTTCAGAATGTGTAAGTTCCTAGGATCAAGTGTTGTCAGCGGAAGACAGAAAGTTTACAATAAATTCTTAGAAATTCCCAAGGATAACCAACATCTCAGAGAAAGGGAAATCAGTAAGTAGCCCATCAAATAAGTACAACATCGTAACCCACAAACACCGAAGCAGAAGAGTTTCAAACTTAAGTGGTGTTAAATATTTGCTCTGTGAATGAAAATGTCATCCACCCATCAAAATAAACAAGATAGACATAAAGAATTAATAGAGCCCTGCTGAAATTCTCTACTTTATGTGATATTTCTTTCAGATGAAAGTAATCATTTTGATAGTCATTTCCAACTCTTCTTATTGTCGAGCATGCCACGCAGGCCGTTTCCTTGTGCAGAACTTCCTATACCCGTTGTTAGATAAAAGATTGAAACACCTGACTTCATTTCAATCTATCCGTTAATCAATGAAGCGTGAGCCACGTTAGATGTTTTTAGAAAACTCTTTTTCATGCGAGCGGTATTTATGACGATTCATGTATTTTGTTACATATGTTGTGTTTATTGGTAAATGTTTACCTGCGTTTCGGGGGAGTTTGCTGCCTCCGTCTTCAAGGTCATAGTACTCCACTTGAGTCCTAAAGGTTGAAACAGTGAACTCATCCGAAAATTCGATAAGCATTTACCAATCGATGGAGCATAATATCTCAGAATACTTCAGCTTTGTATTTACTTTGAAATTGTATTTATATCTGCAGAGATAAGCTGTTTTGTTTTGAATGTTCTTGTGAACTCCAAAAAAATAAAACCGGATTGTACGACCTTCTATTTTCTACAGGCATCTACGTTGGTAGTTCTGAAAGGAAGTTTCCCTATTTTTTAATTAAATAACATTAAGCCTACAGAGTAACTAATGGGGCTGAGATGCAGTCTCATATTATCTTTATTTCTCCACATAGTCACCAAATGTGTTTAGACATTTGCCAAGTCCTTCAGAGAAACAAAATGCCTACTAGCCACATAACCATCTCTTGAATTCATTTTGTACTTTTACATAGGAGTGAAAGTGCTGATATTTGAGGTGCTTCTCCCATTTTTGGGAACAGTTGGCAGCCCGACTCTGCAGATCAGGACTATATGGTGGCTGTGAAGAATTTCCCAGCCTCATGAGTTCAAGAGATTCGCGGTTGCAGTCGTAATGTGAGGCCCATTATTGTCGTGCAAAAGAAGAACTCCTGTGGTCAGCATCCTGGTTTCTTTTGCCGAATAGTCTCCTTGAGTCTCTTAAGAGTTTCTTGATAAGCAGCAGCATTTATTGTTGAAAGAAGAGCAGTGAAACCAACTAACAGAACACCGTAAACATCGAAGAGAAAGGTAGCCGCCACTTTCCCTGGAGACTGTTCTGTCTTGAACTTCTTATGTATATTTCCCCTGGGAGAGTGAGGAAGCTTCCAGGTCATCCATTAAGCCTTACTCCCTGGGGTGTAGTGGGAGACCCAAGTCTCATGTGGTGTAACAGTTCTGCTTAAGAGTGTTTCGCTATGCTCCTCATAAAACTGAAGAAACATCAGGATCCACCATATGCATGTATGTTTGTTCTCGTCAGTCAGTTGAAAGGGAATCCACCAGGAGCAAACTTTTCTGCTACTGCTATATGGTGGTGAATGTACTGTATGTGGTGACTGAACCCATGCTTGCCAACTCGATGCACACATCCTTTCAGCGGCAGTAAAATGGAGAGAACCTTATTTTTTGAATTGCCCTCGTGTTTAGCTGACTTATTTCTTTCGATGATTGAGATTAGTTTTTTGTTTGTAACACGCAATTGAGTACGTGCAGCCACACATATTCGTCTGAGACCGGAAACAGATGCGGTTTTCGAAACTTGTTCTGTTTCGGAATACTCAATGAAGTACAAGGTTAAGAAAATTTGTCATAATATTGGCATATTGATAGAGAATTTTCTGTCTGTATAGAGTTGTAAAACGCATCTCATGTTGAAGTATTATATATTATAGCTCTTTCATTAAACGTGGGTTTAAAATTGTCTGCACATGTATCATTGACTGAGGAATCTTTAATTTTTTCCCAGTATTGATGATGATGATGATGATGATAATAATAATAATAATAATAATAATAATAACAATATAGTAGCTGAGATTTCATTTTCGCAACTGAAACTAGGTTCACAAAAACACATCTGCGGCTTAATATCTTTCAACTGCTAGGCTGTTCCATTCTGTTCTATGGAATATTCCGAAGTCAGACACCAACGACAAATGTGATAGTTACGAGGATCGAATATCCTCGAAATGTCTATTTCCCTCAAACTGTGACAGATTTTTTCACCTATCCTTTAGTGTAGAGTTGTAGACTGACTATTCAGTTCCATAAAATTACCCCGCTCAAATGTGCGCTTAGACAGCAGTCGTGCTGTAGAAAAGGAAAACAATTTTTTTTTTTTACCGATGTGAAATACAAATATTGTATTGATTCAGAGTGCTGAATATTTATTGTCCGAATTTCCTTCTTGTCTGCCGGTAATGAAACGGTTTAAGTAAATACACTTATTAAGTTTTCTTTCCTTTTTCACTAAAATGCAGAACTATCTTGTATATTGTTTGAGGTTCGAAACCTGATAATGGAAAATAAAATTCTAAGCAGGCTTTATACTTGAAATATGTGATTACTACGACAGTTTAATGTCAATTTCTTTTGACTCCCAACAGATGGATTTTTCTGTGAATTGTTTAAAACCCGATAATTATTATAGGCCTGTGTAGGGCCTCCTGTAATTTTGAAGTTAAAACTCTGAGAATTTTGAGCACAAAATGTGTCAGTGAGTGTCATGTGATTCTCAGAACAAGAAGTGCCTGTTGCCGTAAGCAATATTAACCGAGGGATTTTTGTGATGGAAACGCAGTATGTGGCAATTATGTGTTGTTGTCTAGTCAACATGGTTCAGGAGCAAGTCACATAGCTAATAAGAGCTATGAAAAAGTGAAAATACGTACTCAGATGTATCAAATGACGTTGCTTTTACGAATAAATTAAGAGTAGGTTAAAATGGTGGGGAATATTGCTGCCATTTATTTAAGAATATGCTATCCAAGAAAGTTAGAAATCAAAAGGTAGAGTACTATAATTTTGCCCTTCGTTTTGTGTGGGTAGGAAAATTGGTCTGTCGCATGGTGGGAAGAACAAACATTGGGGCGTTCGAGAATAGAGCTGAAGATAATATTGGGACTTAAGCGAGTTTAATTGATAGGATGCTGGAGACGATTTGCGCACTGAGCAAGTTTATGGCTTGCATTCTACTCATATAAGCTTTTAACCCTCAAATAGAGGAAGATATGCTGAATTGGTCAAGTGGCACACATGAGAGATGGGGAAATGCATAGAGGATTTTGGTGGGGATCGTGAAGGAAGGAGACGACTTGGAAGACCAAAGGGTAGATGGGAGGATAATACTGTAAGAAATCTACAGGACATTGATTGAAGGGCCTGAACGAAATCGTCTGGCTCAGTGATAAGTATTTATAAACACAGCCCTTAACTATTAGGTTTTATAAAATTCAGGGAATATTTTATTACAATAACAACTATTAGCTTCTAAGATTGTTCTTCAGGAATTTGGCTAGTCAGGTGAGTGAAAGGCTTCAAAGTTAAGCAACTACACCTTACTCGGGCTTGCAGCTGGGAGGCAATGTCTTTTATTAGGGCCAGGAATAGTGTCTCAGTGTGATTGCTATTCATTTTTTAAATGAAGTATTACAGGAAACAGAACACAAGAGTTTATATTCACTTTGTATAATCTTTCAACTTTGACAGATAGGAGATGACGGATGTTTTTCCTGCATTCTTTACCAAGTTCTCCAAATATAGAACTATGAACTGTTCCGAAAACCTCTTTCAGTGTTACTGATTTATCAACCGCATTGCTGTTGCGCTTTCACTGGAAGCATATATATATATATATATATATATATATATATATATTGTCCGTTAGCCACTTCATTCGGTCGCCTGGCCTCGCGTATTCATCGCATTTGCCTCCAGTTTGTGGTTTCACCCTAGCAGGAAGACAACCCCTCCTGTGAGTGTTGTATACCGGGTCAGCTCAGTGAGAAAGTGCAGACCGTTTGCTCCGTTTTAGCTTCTTCAAGCGTAATATAGGAAAGTTGGCCAACCGAAATAACTTTTTCTAACTACTCACTCGATTTTCATATCAATTTTCGTGCATAGCCAGCAACGTACCGCGAATCGTTACTCAGGTGTGAAGCTTTGGTCTTGTCAGCGTGGGTGATGGTCTCTTATCTCTGGAAAAAGCGTGCTGAGAAAACGCACACATCTTTTCAAAAGCATAAGTTGCTCTTTTTTTACTGGTCGCTGTTTGCTAGTTGTTGATTTTATAAGAAATCTAGAGTCAAATTTATGCACAGCGTTAACGAAACAGTACACACAAAAAGATGTCTCTTGTAGCAGAATTAGGTCGCCCTCACAAGACCCGACCTCACTTTAGCCCAGTATACTTTTGACTCGAATATATTCGTCACTTGTCATAAAAATTTAACAGCTTGACGTCCCAGCAAAACCACTACCAACATCAAAGTCGCGCACTTATGTGAACAACTACATAAATATAATTCGGCATTTATATTGGTAACGGTAAACTTTCATTTAAAAAACCAGTACCTTCATAACACAGTATGTATAAAATAAATTGTCTGTATTTACTTCGACGTGTGTCGGCGTTCGTACACCATCATCAGGGATTTTACTCCCATGAATTGAAACCTGATGGATATAACACAATAATCTGTTTTATAAAAATACTACGTATCCTAATGATTTCGCAGCCATATTTGTACATGTATGTAACATTAACACAGTGCATGTGCAGTTACAATTCTGCGTGCCTAATGTACATTTTATCTTACTGTGACGTACAAACGTCTATATTACCTGTACCTTGATTCGTATTGGATCTTCTCTCTGTTGGACGCGCGACGTAATGTGGTTGTCTATTCAGGAGGAACCTTATTATTTATTCCTTTATATGGCTGCTTTCTCGATCCCGGTGGTCACGCAAGTCTAAGGCTTGGGTCAGCGGCCACTAGTTTGCTGGGACTGCGGTTTCGAATCTCGCCAGGGCATGGATGTCTGTCGTGAGTGTTTGTGTGTTGTCAGGTACAGATATCTGAGTCGTCGCGCTGATCACTCGTCCAGAGGAGTACTACTTAGTGTGGTGTGTCTGAGTGTGATCGTGAAACCCCTATAATGAGGAGACTCTAGCCCACTAAGGACTGTTGCTCCATGGGGGGAGGGGAAAAAAAAAAT
>Ga0136643_10000606_pt1 | contig 40217 bp, 35 predicted proteins | sample TergutLab28metaG_FD_96883 | JGI IMG/M metagenome (GOLD analysis project Ga0136643, IMG submission 96883) | Labiotermes labralis P1 segment gut microbial communities from Petit-Saut dam, French Guiana - Lab288 P1 (version 3) (version 3) | ecosystem: Host-associated > Arthropoda: Insects >...
CCTTATTCTACTCGCTATCGTGTTCGATACAAGGCTGTAGGCGTGTTTGTTTGTGTGGTTGCGCCGCACTTTTGACCGGAGGTGTGTTGTCACCCGCCGCGGTGGTCGCGGTTCTTGGTTGCGACACCACAGATCAAGCCCGCCGCGGCGCTGCTCCCTGTGGTCGCGGCCGGGAACCCACGACGAGCAGCGACCACGGATCCGACGTACGACCCTGAAAGCCGGCGACGGCGCGCGACCGCAAGCCCGCCTCGCCCCGTAGCCGCCTATCGGTCGCAACCCCGGCGGCGCGAAAGAACGAACTCACCGACCACGGACCCGACGTACGACGCGAGAGCCGGCGACGGCGCGCAACCACAAGCCCGCCCGTCCCCGTAGCCGCCTGTCGGTCCCAACCCCGGGCGGCACGAGAGGGTCCAGCCATCGCCCGGCAGCGACGCCCACCGTCTCGTGGACCGTGGCCCCTCGGGCCGAGGGGTCAGTCGCGCCGACGCCGCCGCATGGCCCACGCCACGACGACAGGGACGGTGCAGGCGACGACGATCCCGACCGAGATCAGCTCGACGTGGTCGGCGATCACCTTCACTCCGCCGAGGTAGTAGCCGGTCACCAGGAAGACGGTGACCCAGACGAACCCGCCGAGCAGGTTGTACGCCGCGAACCTGGCGCGTGGCATCTCCGCCGCGCCCGCGACGGCCGGCGTGAAGCAGCGCGCGAGCGGGATGAACCGCGCGATCACCACGGCGCGAGGCCCGTGCCGCTCGAAGAAACGGTGGGCGGCCTCGAGGTGGTGACGGTTGAGCCAGCGGCGGTCGTTGTCGAACAGCCCGGGCCCCCAGCGCACGCCGATCTGGTAGCAGACCTGGTCGCCCGCACTGGCCGCGATGAACGCGCCGATGACCACGACCCACAGCGGCAGCGGGATCCGGCCGGAGGCGATCAGGATGCCGCCGGTGAACAGCACGGCGTCGCCGGGCAGGAAGAAGCCGACCATCAGGCCGGTCTCGACGAAGAGGACCGCGAAGAGCAGCAGCGCACCCGCCCAGTGGAGGTGTGCCATCGCTTCGGTGAGAACCGCGGTCACGTTCGAGAGAGTAGGGCGTGAGCCGCGTCGCGTGATGAAGGGGCCGTGAAATGCTGGATCCGGGTGCAGAGTTGTCCTGGACAGGCAGATCCGGAGTCGAGGAGGAATCGTGCGGATCCTGGTGGCTGAGGACGACGTACGTCTCGCCGAGGTGCTCGAGCAGTCGCTCAGCGAGGCGGGTTGGGAGGTCGAGGTCGCGCACGACGGCCGGACGGCCTACGACCGCGCGGTGCCCGGCGGCCTTCCGTACGACGTCCTGCTGCTCGACTGGATGCTGCCGGGCATGGACGGCGTGACCGTGTGCCGGCGCCTGCGCGAGATGGGCATGGCGACGCCGGTCATGATGCTGACCGCCCGCAGCGAGGTGCGCGACCGGATCGACGGGCTCGACGCCGGCGCGGACGACTACCTGCCCAAGCCCTTCGACCTCGACGAGCTGCTGGCTCGCCTGCGGGCGCTGCACCGCCGGTCGTCGTACGAGGAGGAGACGGTGACGCAGGTCGGCGACCTGCGCGTCGACCCGGGCTCGCGGCGCGTGTTCCGCGGCGAGGAGGAGATCGAGCTGTCGGCGCGCGAGTTCGACATCCTGCAGCTGCTGGTCGGCCGCGCCGGCAAGGTCGTCTCGCGGTTCACGATCCTCGACGAGGTCTGGGACGGCGAGACCGACCTGCGCAGCAACGTCATCGACGTCTACCTGGCGACGATCCGGTCCAAGATCGACAAGCCTTTCGGCACCAACACGATCACCACCGTGCGTGGGGCGGGCTACCGCGTGGACCCGGTCCCCACCGAGGCCGAGGCCTCGTGAGCCCTCTCCGTACGGCGCTGCACCGGCTGCCGCTGCGGACCAGGCTGGTCGCGGGTTTCCTGGCCGCGATGCTCGGCGTCCTCGCCTGCGCGGGGGCGTTCGTCTACTGGCGCGTCGAGTCCGCGCTCGACCGCGGTCTCGACGCCGAGCTCAACCAGGCCACGAGGACCCTCGAGCCACTCGTCCACGGGAACACCATGGGGCACCCGGCCGAGGCCGAGGCCACCGGCGCGGGCTGGCAGATCGTCGACGGCCAGGGCCGGGTGCTGAGCCGTGGTGGTGCCGCACCGAGCCGCCGGCTGCTGACCGACCGCCAGCTCGACCGCACCGGCAACGGGCACGTCTTCGACATCGGCGACATCCTCGACCACCACACCTACCGGGCTCAGGTCACCCGCCTGGACCGGGCCACCGACATCTTCCTGGTCGTCGCCGTACGGCGGGACCACCGCGACGAGGCGCTGCGCGAGCTGCTCGGCCAGCTGGCGCTCGCCGGTCTGGGCGCCCTCCTGGTGACGGCCGTCGTCGGCGACCTGCTCGCGCGGTTCGCGCTGCGACCGGTCGAGCGCTACCGCCGACGGGCCGAGGAGATCGCCGCCGGCGCGCAGACCCTGCGGCTGGAGGTGCCCGACGGCCGCGACGACGAGGTGACCCGGCTCGGCCACACCCTCAACGACATGCTCGGCGTGCTCGAGGAGGCGGTCGAGCGCGAGCGCCGCTTCGTCGACGACGCCAGCCACGAGCTGCGGACCCCCCTCACGCTGCTCAAGAGCCGGATCCAGCTCGCCCGACGGCGCAACCGGACCGTGGAGGAGTACGAGCGGATCCTCGACGAGCTCGCGATCGACGTCGGCCGGCTCTCGGCGCTGGCCGAGGACCTCCTCGCGCTCGGATCCGGCAAGGAGGCCCACCAGGGCGCCACCGCCGACGTCGTCCGTACGACGGGACTGGTGGTCGGTCAGCGACGCCTCGCGGATCCACGGCGGGCGGCCTCGCTCGAGCTCGTCACACCGGCGACCCCGGTCACCGTCGCGATGAGCCCGACCGCCCTCGAGAGGGTCCTCACCAACCTGGTCGAGAACGCCTTCCTGCACGGCCGGCCGCCGGTCGAGGTCTCCGTCGCCGCGCCGCGCGACGGCTGGGTCGCGATCTCCGTCAGCGACCACGGCGACGGCATGCCGCCGGACCTGCTGGCGCGCGCGACCGGGCGGTTCACCCGGTCCGACGAGGCGCGGTCACGCCCGGGCGCGGGCCTCGGCCTGGCCCTCATCGAACGGCTGGTGCTGACCTCGGGCGGACAGCTGCGGCTGTGCTCGGGTGGCGCCCACGAGCGGTTCGGGGCCGGTGTACCCCTCGAGTGCGAGCACGGGCCGGAGATGACGGCGACCGTCTACCTGCCCGCCGGCTGACGAGCAGGTGGATCAGGGCAGGCAGCCCTGGTCCATGCCGAGACGCTCGAGGCCGGCCAGGTCCCCGGCGCCGTACCTCGGACGGGTCCAGCCACCCAGGCTCGGGTGCATGATCTCGGTCTTGGACGTCACGTGCATGAGCCCCATCGCGTGGCCGATCTCGTGGAGCAGCAGCGACCCGCGGTCGATGCCGTTGTGCCACCCGCTCCGCATGTGCGGCCAGGCCGACCGGGCGAGCAGCACGCCGCCGGTGGTGATGACGTGGCTGCCGGCGGCCGTGTCGACCAGCCGGGACTCGCCGCCGAGCCCGACCAGGCCACGGATCGCGGGGACCTGGGCCGGCGTCGACCACGCGAAGTAGAGGCCGGACGTCGGCGTCCTGGCGTACCAGCTGTCACTGAAGGGGACGCGGGTCGAGCGGCCGGCGTACACGAAGCTGAGGCCGGTCGCGGCCCGCACCCGGGTCAGCGCCTGACGGATCAGCTCGAGGTTGCCGGACCGGACGCCGGCGTAGTCGACGTGGTAGCGGATCGGCGCGCAGGGGTTCCAGCGATAGCCGTTGCCGACCAGCTTGTGCTGCCCGGCGGTGCCGGCCGGGGTGTACGTCGGCCGCACGTGCACGGTGATGGTGGCGCTGTCGATCTCGCCCAGCAGCCCCTGCGGCGCGGTGACCCGCAGCACCCGGGTGCCGTCGTAGTAGGTCGGGACCCTGAACGCGAACCTCGCGCCGGAGCCGGACGGGCTCGAGATCGTGGTCCACACGCCGCCGCGCAGGATCTGGAGGACAACCGTGCGCAGCAGGGGCGCCGTACCGGTGACGTAGAGGAAGCCGCCGACGCGCACCGAGGACGCCACCGGGTCGACCTGGATGCCGAGGCTGACGGCGCTCGAGGGGCCGGCCTGCAGGACGACGCCCAGGGCCAGAGTGGAGAGGAGCAGGATCAGGCGCTTCATGACGGTCATGAACCTAGAGGATCGGACCGGTTCTCGATTCGGGCCAGCGTCCTCGGTTCGTAGTCAGTTCGGACTACGCGCCTGTCTAGACCAGCGGATCTTCGGTCTCGTCCGCTCAGTGGTACGACGGTGCTTCCAGCGGGATGAGCCCCGGTGGAACGGGGCTCGTCGGCTCGTACGACGGCGTCGACGCGGCCGGCGAGGGGCTCCGCGCCGGGCCGGGACGGACGGCACCCGTGGCCGGCTTCGCGATGACCACGGTGTTGCCGTGGTACTCGACGCCGTCCCAGCCGGCGCACGTGACGAGCACCAGCCTCGGCGGCCCGGTGAGCGCGAAGAGATCGCCGGACGCGGCCGCCAGCTCCGCGACGCTGAGGTAGCGGACGCGCGTGACCCGGTAGTCCATCGGCCCCTTGACCGTGCCGACACGCACGGCGTCGCCCGCGCGCAGGTCGCCCAGGTCGTTGAACACGCCGCCACCGGTGTGCACGGTGTGCCCGGTGATCAGGACGTGGCCCTGGCGCGACCCGGGACGCGGGCCGCCGGACCACCACCCGACCTCGGTGACGTCGGCGGGCGGTGTCAGCACGGTCCCCTCGACGACCAGCCGCTCGACGTCGGCGTGTACGCCGATGACCGGCACGACCAGCTCGGTCGGCCGTGCGGGGCGTGGCAGGGGGACGAGTGGCGCACGCGCGCCCAGCGTCGCCATCGGCACCACCGGCCGGATGGACTCGGCGCGCACCGCGACCGGCGCGGCCGACGTGCTCCCGGGCAGGGCGAACGCCGCGAGCGCGAGCGCTGCCGAGAGCAGCAGCAACACGCACGCGGCGATCGCCCGTCGTCGCGGGATCCTCAGGTCAGCCGCGCGCACCACGTCGTGGCCGCAACGAGATCGCGCCGAGGAGCGCGGTCACGCCCGAGACGGCGAGGAGCAGCCAGCGCCAGCTGTCGCCGTGCTGCTGGCTCTGGTCGGCGGTCGGGAGCGTCGCGAGGCCCGACTCGATGCGGGTCGGCACTGCGGTCGTGGTGCCTACGGCGGGAGCCGGGGTGGGCGAGGCCGAAGCGGGCGGCCTCGACCCCTTGGGTCCCTTGGGCCCCTTCGGCGTCGACGCGCCGGCCGGCGGAGGAGGAACGGCCGTTCCGACGACGGGGGTGACGGAGGTGGCCGTCGTGGTGGCCGCCGCACTCGAGGTCGCTGTCGTGGCGCCGCCCGGTGGCGGCGGGACCGCGGTCGTGGTGGCCGGCGGCGGCGCGGCCATCGTGGTGGTGGGCGGCGGCGGCGCGGCCGTCGTGGTGGTGGGCGGCGGCGGCGCGGCCGTCGTGGTGGTGGGCGGCGGCGGCGCGGCCGTCGTGGTGGTGGGCGGCGGCGGAGGAGGCGGAACGGCGGTCGTGGTGGCCGGCGGCGGAACGGCCGTCGTCGTGGGCGGCGGCGGAACGGCCGTCGTCGTGGGCGGCGGCGGGGCGGCATTGCAGCCGGAGAACCAGAAGGTCTTCGACTTGGTGTCGTTGCCCTTGCTGTGCGGCGTGGTGACGACGACCTTCACGTGGTAGCCCTGCGTGGGCGACGGGGTCGCGTTCGGGGTCAGGGTGTAGGCGACCGACGTGTCGAGGCCGGGCCCGCCGGGCACGTTCGGCGAGGTGCTGCCACCGGAGACCTGGACGGTGCCCAGCGTCGGCTTCTGCATCGTGAAGCTCACCTGGGCGGTCTGGTTGCCGAGGTCGAAGTCGTACCACTGGAGCTCGAAGGTGCAGCCCACGTGCGGGGTGTTGTCGGGGATGTTGTCGACGTCGCCGACCTGGGCGATCTTGACGGAGCCGTTGTTGCCCTTCGGTGCCGCCTGCGCCGGGTTGAGGGCGCCGGAGACGCCCAGCAGCGCCACACCCGTCATGCCACCAGCGAGAGCGGCGGTGGAGAGGGCGCGGCGAATGCCCGAGACGGGTTCGTGCGCGGGGCGCGGATCGCGCGCTCGGCTGGTGCTCGCAGCCATCGGAGGGTCCTTCATGTCGGCGATCGGGTGTCCCGAGGCGCATGCCATGGACCCGGACCGAGCACGCTTCACACGAGCGTGGACTCCAACCGTGCGGGAGTTGAGGGATTCCGACGAATCTTTACCGTGCCGCGGATTTCTTTGCCATCCCGCGTGCATCGCGCCGCACGAGGGGCTACTTCAGCCGGCCGCCGTAGCTCGGAAGGCGGAACGCGCGCTGGTAGTTGCCCCCGGCGAAGTCGGTCGCGCTGTTGCCGACGTTCGCGATGATCGTGTAGCCACGCGCCACGAACCGCTTGCGGCAGCGCTTCTTCGACTGGACCAGCGACACCGTCGCGCTGCGCAGCCCGCAGACCCGGTCGACCGGGAAGCCGGCGCGCGTCAGCTGACCGCGCGCCATCCGGAGCTTGGCGCCGTTGCGGCCGGTGTTGAAGAAGACCGCGACACCCTCGGCGTGCGCCCGCTTCGCGAACCGCAGCACGGGGCCGACGGCGCCGCCGCCGTACTTGGTGGCGAGGGAGGTGTTGTCGATGTCCAGGTTGATCGCGAGCCTGCCGTGCGCGCCGGAGGTGCGCCGGTCGAGGTAGCCGATCGAGCCCACCATGTCGTGGCGTACGTCGGACAGCCACTTCGCCCGCGACGGCAGCCCGGCCGCGTGGCCCGGTGAGACGAGCGCTGCGGACGCGAGCAGCGCGAGGACGGCGAGCACCAGGATCCGGGAGCGACTGCGCATGCCTCCACCCTGCCATCCCGGGACCAGACCTCCCGGACTAGACCTTTCGGTCCAATTCGGTAAAGAACTCGGCAAAGCCACCCAGCGACGCGCGCCGACCCGTCACGCTACGGAAGCCAGCCCCCGAGACCCCACACTCGGGCCCGCAGCGCCGAAGTCCCGCCCAGGATCCTCCTGGGCGGGACTTCGAACGTGGCGGTGCTGAAGGGATTTGAACCCTTGGTGGACTTGCGCCCACAAACGCTTTCGAGGCGTTCTCCTTAGGCCGCTCGGACACAGCACCGTGGAGAACGCTACCCGAGCGGTCCGGGCGTCCGAAATCGGGATTCGCGGACTGCCGAGCTGCGCCCGCCCGGGAGTGGAGTCGTGTGTCCGAGGCATCGGAATCCCGATGTGTGGGGCACACGACCCCGGCGACGCGACCCCGGCGACGCGACCCCGGACGTCAGGGCGGACGGATCAGGATCGGGCGAGCCGGGCGTCGACGGCGGAGGGGCTGAGGACGCCGTCGAGGGCGAGGGCGGCGCAGCCGACCAGCCCGGCGCGATCGCCGTACGTCGAGGGCAGGATCTGCAGCTCACGGGTCGCGAAGGCGGACGCGCGGGCGTAGACGGCCTCGCGGACGCCGGCGGCGTACACGTCGTAGGCGGCGGCCATGTCGCCGCCGAGGACGACGGCCCGCGGGTTGAGCAGGTTGATCGCGACGGCGAGCAGCTCGCCGAGGCGGCGACCGCTCTCGCGGAGCAGCTGCTTGGCCTCGGGGTCGCCGGCGAGCGCGAGGGCGACGAGGTCGCGGACGTGCTCGAGGGTGCGACCGTCCTCCTGGAGCCGGGCGACGAGCGACCAGCCGGCGGCGAGCGTCTCCAGGCAGCCGGTGTCGCCACAGCGGCAGGGACGCCCGTCGGCCTCGGGGACCTTGGTGTGGCCGAGGTCGCCGGCGCCGCCGAGCACGCCGTGGACGAGACGCCCGCCGGCGACCACGCCCATGCCGAGACCGGTCGACGCCTTCACCACCAGCAGGTCGTGGGTGTGGGCGGCGTGACCGAGGAACTCCGAGCGCGCGAGCGCGTTGGCGTCGTTGGCCAGGAAGAGCGGCGCGTCCGCGACCTCGGCGAGGTACGGCGCGAGAGGTACGCCGTCCCATCCGCCGATGACCGGCGAGTCGACGCTCATCCCGCGGACCGGGTCGACCACGCCGGGCAGCGACATCCCGATGCCGAGGACCGGGGGCGTCTCGTCGCCGAGCAGCCTGCGGAGCTGGCCGGCGACGATCGGCATGACCTCGTCGGGGCCGGCGCCGATCTCGTGGTCGACCTCGGAGGCGGCGAGCTGGGTGCCACCGAGGTCGAAGACGGCGACCTGCGAGCGGGACCGGCCGACGGCGAGCGAGAGGACGGTGCCGGCGCCGGTGTCGAGCTCGAGGCTCGCCGGCGGTCGGCCGCCGGTCGAGGCCAGGTCCTCGCCGTGGCGCAGCAGCCCGCTGTCGGCGAGAGCGTTGACGCGGCTGACGACCGCCGTGCGCGAGAGTCCGGTGAGGCGACGGAGGTCGGCGCGGGTGGCTGCCTGACCGCTGCGCAGCAGCGCCAGCAGGTCGCCGGCGCTGGCGGTCTCGCGGGTGCTCTCCCGGCGCTCGGAAGGCCCGGTCGGACGCTCCTCGGTCATGACGTGCACTCTAACCTCACTCACTTTGATCGGAAAAAGTCCTAAGTAGGTGTTCTGTGAGGCACCGTTTGGCACTACGGTAGTCATGTGACCGCTTCTGAGCTCGTCCTCCCCACCTGTGACTTCACGGTCTTCGGCGCGACCGGCGACCTGGCTCTGCGCAAGCTCCTGCCCGGCCTCTACCAGCGCGAGCGCGAGCACCAGCTCCCCGAGGGGACCCGGATCATCGGCGTCTCGCGCAGCGACCTGGGCGACGACGGCTACCGCGACATGGTCAGCGAGGCGCTGCACGAGCACCTCGCCGACGACGACCTCGAGGCGGGCGCCATGCACCGCCTCCTCTCGCGCATCCACTACCTCTCCCTCGACGCCGCCTCCGGCGACGACTGGCACCAGCTGCACGGCCTGCTCAAGGACCGCCCGGCGAAGGACGGCAAGGACCCGGAGAAGGACGTCGTCCGCGTCTACTACCTCGCGGTCGCCTCGCACCTCTTCGGCCGGATCTGCGAGCGGCTCGACGACCTCGGCCTCGCGACGCCCAACAGCCGCATCGTCCTGGAGAAGCCGATCGGTCACGACCTGGCGTCCTCCCAGCGCATCAACGACGCGATCGGGCAGGTCTTCGACGAGAGCCAGATCTTCCGCATCGACCACTACCTCGGCAAGGAGAGCGTCCAGAACCTCCTGGTCACCCGCTTCGCCAACGTCTTCCTCGAGCCGCTGTGGAGCTCGCGCTGGGTCGACCACGTGAAGATCACCGTGTCGGAGTCGCTCGGCCTCGAGGGGCGCGCCGGCTACTACGACGACGCCGGCGCCCTGCGAGACATGGTCCAGAACCACCTGCTGCAGATGCTCTGCCTGGTCGCGATGGAGCCGCCCACGCAGGTCGGCGGCAACGGCGACTCGGTCCGCGACGAGAAGCTGAAGGTGCTCCGCGCCCTGGCGCCGCTCACCGGCGCCGACGTCGACACGGCGACGGTGCGCGGCCAGTACACGACGTACGCCGAGGAGCTGCTGCGGCCCAGCAACACCGAGACCTACGTGGCGCTGCGCGCCGAGATCCAGAACTGGCGCTGGGCAGGCGTGCCCTTCTACCTGCGCACCGGCAAGAAGCTCGCGCGCAAGGAGTCGCGCATCGACGTCGTGTTCAAGACGCCCGACCACGCGATGTTCCCCGGCAGCGAGGGCGGCACGACCCCCAACCAGCTGACCATCCGGATGCAGCCCGACGAGGGCATGCAGCTGCACGTCACCGCGAAGCAGCCCGGCCCCGGCGGCATCCGGCTGGTGCCGGTCTCGCTGGACCTCAGCTACGACAGCGCGTTCGCCGAGCGCTGCCCCGACCCGTACGAGCGGCTGCTGATGGACGTCATGCGCGGCATCCAGACCCTCTTCATGCGCCGCGACGAGGTCGAGGCCGCGTGGTCGTGGGTCGAGCCGATCCTGGACCGCTGGGACGAGATGCCCGTCGAGCCCGTCCGCTACCACCCGGGCAGCGAGGGCCCGGCCGCTGCCGACCGCCTGCTGGCGCGTGACGGTCGCAGCTGGTCGGAGACGACCGCATGACGACCGTCCTGCACCCGGTCCTCGCGGAGGTCACCGAGCGGCTGACCGAGCGCAGCGCGGCCAGCCGCTCGGCGTACCTCCGGCGCATCGGGGCCGCGGCGGTCCAGGGTCCGGCCCGCGGCCGGCTCGCCTGCGCCAACCTCGCCCACGGCTTCGCCGCGGCGGAGGGGCCGGCCAAGTCCGAGCTCGCCAGCGGCACCAAGCCGAACCTTGCCATCGTCACCAGCTACAACGACATGCTCTCGGCCCACCAGCCGTACGGCGACTACCCGCCGATCCTCAAGGACGCGGTGATCCGCGCCGGCGGGCTGGCGCAGGTCGCCGGAGGCGTGCCGGCCATGTGCGACGGCGTCACGCAGGGCCGCGACGGCATGCAGCTCTCGCTCTACAGCCGCGACGTGATCGCGATGGCGACCGCGATCGCGCTGTCGCACGACATGTTCGACGGCGCGCTGCTGCTCGGCGTCTGCGACAAGATCGTGCCCGGCCTGCTGATGGGCGCGCTCTCCTTCGGCCACCTGCCCGCCGCGTGGGTCCCCGCCGGCCCGATGGCCTCCGGCCTCCCGAACAAGGAGAAGGCCCGCATCCGCCAGCAGTACGCCGCCGGCGAGATCGGCCGCGAGGAGCTGCTCGAGGCGGAGGCGGCGTCGTACCACTCGCGCGGCACGTGCACCTTCTACGGCACCGCCAACTCCAACCAGCTGATCATGGAGGTGCTCGGGCTGCACCTTCCCGGAGCCTCCTTCGTCTCCCCCGAGACGACGCTGCGCGAGGCGCTGACCCGCGCCGCGGCCGCCGGAGTCGTCTCGCGGGCGCAGGCGGGTGCGCCGTCGCTGGGCGAGATGGTCGACGAGAAGGCGATCGTCAACGCCTGCGTGGCGCTGCTGGCGAGCGGCGGCTCCACGAACCACACGCTGCACCTCGTCGCGATCGCCCGCGCGGCCGGCGTGCTGCTGACCTGGGACGACCTCGACGAGCTGTCGGCCGTCGTACCCCTGCTGGCGCGGATCTACCCCAACGGCTCGGCCGACATCAACCACTTCCACGCGGCCGGCGGCGTCGGCTTCCTGGTCCGCACCCTGCTCGACGCGGGCCTGCTGCACGAGGACGTCGAGACCGTCGCCGGCCACGGGCTGCGGCGCTACACCGAGGAGCCCGTGGTCATCGACGGCGAGCTGACCTGGCGCCCGGGCCCCGCCGAGAGCCTGGACCTGGACGTCCTGCGGCCGGCGTCCGACCCGTTCGCACCCGACGGCGGCGTCAAGGTCGTGCGCGGGGCGCTCGGGACCGGTGTCGTGAAGACGTCCGCGGTCGCGCCCGAGCACCGCCTCGTCACCGCACCGGCGCGGGTGTTCGACGACCAGCACGACTTCCTGGCGGCGTTCGCCGAGGGGTCGCTGGACGGCGTGGACCTCGTCGCGGTGATCCGCTACCAGGGCCCGGCGGCGAACGGCATGCCCGAGCTGCACAAGCTCACCCCGGCCCTCGGGGTGCTCCAGGACCGCGGCCAGAAGGTCGCGATCGTGACCGACGGCCGGATGTCCGGCGCGTCCGGCAAGGTGCCCGCAGCGATCCACGTGACGCCCGAGGCGGCGCTCGGCGGCCCGCTGTCGCTGGTGCGCGACGGCGACGTGATCACCGTCGACCCCGACCGCGGTGTGCTCGCCATCGGGGCCGACCCGTCCGGTCGCGAGCCGACCGGCGCGGCCCTCTCCACCGAGGAGTGGGCCGGCACGGGCCGCGAGCTCTTCGGCGCCTTCCGCGCCGCGATCGGCCCGGCCGACCAGGGCGCATCGGTCTTCTCCGTCCCGTCCCACCCGCTGGAGGTGTCCGTTGTCCGGTGAGAGCGTGCTCGACCTGGTGCCCGTCCTCCCCGTCGTCGTGGTGGAGGACGCCGCGACCGCGGTGCCGCTCGCGCGGGCGCTCGTCGACGGCGGGCTGCCCGCCATCGAGCTGACCCTGCGAACCCCCGCCGCGCTCGACGCCATCCGCGCCATCGCGGCCGAGGTGCCCGAGATCGCGCTGGGCGCCGGCACCATCACCACCCCGCAGCAGGCCGACGCCGCGGTGGCGGCCGGTGCGGGCTTCCTCGTGTCGCCCGGTGCGACGCCCACGCTCCTCTCGGCCATGGAGGGCACCGGAGTGCCCTTCCTGGCCGGGACATCGACCGTCTCGGAGGTCATGGCCGTGCTCGAGGCCGGGCTGAGCGAGATGAAGTTCTTCCCCGCCGAGGCCGCCGGCGGTGCGCCGTACCTCAGGTCGGTCGCGGGCCCCCTCCCCCAGGCCCGCTTCTGCCCGACCGGCGGGATCACGCCGGCGTCGGCTCCGTCGTACCTCGCGCTGGCGAACGTCGGCTGCGTCGGCGGCAGCTGGATCACGCCGGCCGACGCGGTCGCCGCCGGCGACTGGGAGCGGATCAGCAAGCTCGCCGCCGAAGCTGCCTCACTGGGCTGATCGGGCCGGGTGAGACCAGCTCCCACCTCACCAGCGCTGACCGCGGAAGAACTCCGCGAGCAGGGCGGCCGACTCCTCGGCCATCACCCCGGACAGCACCTCGGGGCGGTGGTTGAGGCGTCGGTCGCGTACGACGTCCCAGAGCGAGCCGACCGCGCCGGCCTTGTCGTCGTACGCACCGAAGACGAGGCGGTCGACGCGGGCGAGGACCAGCGCACCGGCACACATCGTGCAGGGCTCGAGGGTGACCACGAGCGTGCAGCCGTCGAGACGCCACTCGCCGCGGGCCCGCGCGGCGGCCCGGAGCGCGACCACCTCGGCGTGGCCGGTGGGATCGGCGTCGGCCTCGCGGACGTTGCGGCCGGTGCCGACGATCGCGCCGTCGGCGTCGACGACCACCGCACCGATGGGTACGTCGCCGGTGGCCAGCGCCGCGCGCGCCTCGTCGAGGGCGGCCGTCATCGGACCGCCCCACGCCGCCTGGGTCATGCAGACGCCAGGCCGACGACGTCGTCGAAGAGCTCGCCGAAGCCGAGCAGGCGGGCGATGTCCGACAGCAGCTCGTCGGGGTAGGCCTCCTGGTCGTCGAGCAGCTCGGCGAGGGCCACCGGGTCGACGCCCAGGTCGGAAAGGAGATCCATGTCGCCGGCCGGCTCGACGTCGTCCTCGTCGTCCTCGGGCAGCGGCAGTCCGAGGAACTCCACGATCGACGCGGCGAACTCCCAGTCGGTCGCGGCGGTCACGTCGGAGAGCAGCACCCGCGTCTCGTGCGGGTCGACCCGGGCGATGACGAAGAAGTCCTCGTCGACCGCGACCATGCCGACGGCACCGGTCGCGCTCGGGAACCTGCGGAGCGCGTGGGCGAGCGAGTCGAGGTCGCCGATGTGGTCGACCACCATCTCCGCGACCTGCCAGCCGTCGTCGTCGACGTACGCGGCGACGGCGAAGTCGAGCTCCTCGCTGAAGGTCTCGCTCATCGGCACTCCTCGTCCGGACGCGCAGGCAGGTGCAGGGCAGGGGACAAGCCTGACACGCGAGCCGCCGCACGACCAGAGGAATAGTGTCGGGAACATGCGCATCCAGGTCGTCGACCATCCGCTCGTGGCCCACAAGCTGACGGTCCTTCGCGACCGGAGCACCAAGAGCCCGACCTTCCGGCAGCTGACCGACGAGCTGGTGACGCTGCTGGCCTACGAGGCCACCCGCGACGTGCGCGTGGTCGCCCACGACGTCGTCACCCCGGTCGCGCGCACCACCGGCACCCGGCTGGCCCGCCCGCGGCCGCTGGTCGTGCCCATCCTGCGCGCCGGTCTCGGGATGCTCGACGGGATGATGCGGCTCCTCCCCTCCGCCGAGGTCGGCTTCCTCGGCATGGTCCGCAACGAGGAGACGCTCGAGGCCACGACGTACGCCGAGCGGCTGCCCGAGGACCTCCACGGCCGGCAGTGCTACGTGGTCGACCCCATGCTCGCGACCGGCGGCACCCTCGCGGCCGCGATCCGCTACCTCACCGACCGCGGCGCCGACGACATCACCGCCCTGTGCCTGCTCGCGGCCCCCGAGGGCTGCCGGCGGCTCGAGGAGGGGCTGGCGGGCATCGACGTGCCGGTCAAGGTGGTCACCGCGGCCATGGACGAACGGCTCGACGACAGGGGCTACATCGTCCCGGGGCTGGGCGATGCCGGCGACCGGCTGTACGGCCTCGTCGACTGATCCCGAGCCTAGAGTGGCCCAGGTCACGCGCACACGTCACACGTAAGACGATGAGCACTACCGCTTCGTCCTGTGTAGGTTGAGCCGCACTCATGCCCCTGCCCACCTGGAGGAATCGGTGCTCATCGGCATTCCCCGCGAGTCGAAGGCTGGCGAGACCCTCGTCGCCGCGACCGCGAAAACAGCGACCCAGCTCAAGGGCCTCGGCTACGACGTCATCGTCGAGTCGGGCGCCGGCGAGGCTGCGGACCAACCGGACGACGCCTTCACCGGCGCCGAGATCCGTGTCGGCACGGCGGAGGAGGTGTGGGCCGCCGACGTCGTCGTGAAGGTCAACGCACCGACCGACGAGGAGATCGCCCGGCTGCGCCAGGGCGCGACCGTCATCTCGATGATGGCGCCCGCCCGCTCGCCCGAGCTGATCGAGAGGCTCCAGACGCAGGGCGTCACCGGCCTCGCCATGGACGCCGTCCCGCGGATCTCGCGCGCGCAGTCGATGGACGTGCTGTCCTCGATGGCCAACGTCGCCGGCTACCGCGCCGTCGTCGAGGCCGCGCACGAGTTCGGGCGGATGTTCACCGGCCAGGTGACCGCCGCGGGCAAGATCCCGCCGGCCCGCGTGTTCGTCGTGGGCGCCGGCGTCGCCGGGCTCGCCGCCATCGGTGCGGCATCCGCGATGGGCGCCGAGGTCTACGCCTTCGACGTACGCCCCGAGGTGGCCGAGCAGGTCGAGTCGATGGGCGCCCGCTTCGTCCACGTCGAGATGGAGCAGGAGGTCAGCACCGACGGGTACGCCAAGGAGATGTCCGAGGCGCAGGTGCAGGCCACCGCGGCGATGTACGACGAGGAGGCCCGTGCCGCCGACATCGTCATCACCACCGCGCTGATCCCGGGGCGCCCCGCCCCGTCCCTGATCACCGCCGAGACGGTCGCCGGCATGAAGGGCGGCTCGGTCATCGTCGACATGGCCGCGGCCAACGGCGGCAACGCCGCGGGCACCGTGGCCGACCAGAAGGTCGTGACCGACAACGGCATCACGATCCTCGGCTACACCGACCTGGCCGGCCGCCTCGCCGCGCAGACCAGCCAGCTCTACGGCACCAACATCGTCAACCTGCTGAAGCTGGTCACGCCCGGCAAGGACGGCGAGCTGACGCTCGACTTCGACGACGTCGTGCAGCGCGGCATCACGGTCGTGCACAACGGCGAGGGCATGTGGCCGCCGCCGGCGGTCAACGTGTCCGCCGCGCCGTCGGCCCCCGCCCCCGCGAAGGAGGCGCCTGCCAAGCCGGAGAGGAAGCCGATGTCGGCCGGCGCCAAGATCGGCCTGGTGCTCGCCGGCATCGCGCTGTTCTGGCTGGTCAACGCGACGGCTCCGGCCCCGATCCCCGAGCACTTCACGGTGCTGATGCTGTCGATCGTGATCGGCTACTACGTCATCGGCAAGGTCGCGCACTCGCTGCACACGCCGCTGATGTCGGTCACCAACGCGATCTCCGGCGTCGTCGTCGTGGGTGCTCTCCTGACCGTCGCCGAGCCCGGCCACACCGCCGTCCGGGTCCTGTCCGCGGTCGCGATCCTGCTCGCGTCGATCAACGTCTTCGGTGGCTTCGCGGTCACCCGTCGCATGCTCGCGATGTTCAGCAAGGGGCACTGACCATGGATATCGTCACCATCACCGACGCGGCGTACATCGTCGCGGCGCTTCTCTTCATCCTGTCCCTGGCCGGCCTCTCCAAGCAGGAGTCGGCCAAGAACGGCCTGGTCTACGGCATGGTCGGCATGGTGATCGCGCTCGTCGCGACCATCGCCCGGGTCATCGACTACAGCACCGGTGCGGGCGTGGGCGACGGCGGCGTCGTCATCCCGCTGATGCTCGGCGCGGTCGTCATCGGCGCTGCGATCGGTCTGTGGCGCGCCAAGGTCGTCGAGATGACCGGCATGCCCGAGCTCATCGCGATGCTGCACTCGTTCGTCGGTCTCGCGGCCGTCGCGATCGGGTGGAACGGCCACCTCCTCAAGGAGAACCTCGGCCTCGCGAGCCTGAACAACATCCACGACGCCGAGATCTCGATCGGCATCTTCATCGGTGCGGTCACCTTCACCGGCTCGATCGTCGCGAACCTGAAGCTGTCGGCGCGGATGAAGTCGGCGCCGATGATGCTGCCCGGCAAGAACCTCATCAACGTCGGCGCCCTGGTCGCGTTCGCGGTCCTGACGGTCGTGTACGTCGTCGTGGACGACTACTCCACCAAGACGATCCTGCTCGCGGTGCTCACCGTGCTCGCGCTCGGGCTCGGCTGGCACCTGGTGGCCTCGATCGGCGGCGGCGACATGCCGGTGGTCGTGTCGATGCTCAACAGCTACTCCGGCTGGGCCGCGGCCGCGTCGGGCTTCCTGCTCGACAACAACCTGCTGATCGTCACCGGCGCGCTGGTCGGCTCCTCCGGTGCCTACCTGAGCTACATCATGTGCAAGGCGATGAACCGCTCGTTCATCTCCGTCATCGCGGGCGGCTTCGGCATCGAGGCCTCCACCTCCGGCGACGTCGACTACGGCGAGCACCGCGAGATCCAGGCCGCCGACGCGGCCGAGCTGCTGGCGAACGCCAAGTCGGTCGTGATCACGCCGGGCTACGGCATGGCGGTCGCGCAGGCGCAGTACCCCGTCGCCGACATGACCGCGCGTCTGCGCGCCAAGGGCGTCGAGGTCCGCTTCGGCATCCACCCGGTGGCGGGCCGCCTGCCCGGTCACATGAACGTGCTGCTGGCCGAGGCCAAGGTGCCCTACGACATCGTCCTGGAGATGGACGAGATCAACGAGGACTTCCCGGAGACCGACGTCGTCCTCGTCATCGGCGCCAACGACACGGTCAACCCGGCCGCCGCCGAGGACCCCGGCTCCCCCATCGCGGGCATGCCGGTCCTGGAGGTCTGGAACGCCAAGGACGTCATCGTCTTCAAGCGCTCGATGGCCACCGGCTACGCCGGCGTCCAGAACCCGCTGTTCTTCCGCGACAACACGCAGATGCTGTTCGGAGACGCGAAGGACAAGGTCGAGGAGATCGTCCGAGACCTCGGCTAGCCGAGGAACGAGCTCTGTCGAAGCTGAGGAGCGCCCCGGGCCCTGCCCGGGGCGCTCACGCATTTTCGGGGCATCGTCATCTCGCACGGGTCGCGGCGAGGTGCGGGCTCAGCCCGCGATCACGATCTCCGCGACAACCTCGTGCCGCGGTGTCCCCCGCGGCCCCTCACCGAGGTGGGAGGCGATCACGGCCACCTCGGTGAGCAGCCAGGGCGGGCCGTCGTACGTCTCGAGGAGGCGGACCCAGCTGGTGACGTCGGTGGGGCGGCGAAGCCGGGCAAGGGTCACGTGGGGGCGGAAGCGGCCCCCGTCCACCGCGATGCCCGAGACCACGGCGGCGTTGCGGGCGCGCTCCGCCAGCCGCGGCAGTACGACGCCCCCGCCGGCGACTCCGGTGGCGAGCACCCGTGCCGCGGCGGGGTCCGGGAAGATCACCGGGCCGGCCAGCCGCAGCTCGGCGTGCTCGATGCCGGTCAGGCCGTCGGCCAGGCGGTCGACGTACTCGTCGACACGGCGGTCCTCGACCGCCGCCATGAACGCGAGCGTGACGTGCGCCTGCGCGGTGTCGCTCCAGCGGAGGTCGTCACCGGCAGCCGCACGCCGCGGCTCGAGGAAGGTGTCGAGATGCTCGATCGCGTGCCGCGGCGGCATCACCGCCGCGAACAGGCGGGCGGTCATCAGCCGACCTGGGCCCCCAGGAGGTGGCCGATCAGGAGGGTGACGCCCATGGCGAACAGCCCGCCGAGCACGTTGCGCAGCACGGCCCGCATCGGTCGCGCGCCGCCGAGGCGTGCCGAGGTCCAGCCTGTGACGCCGAGGGCGAGCGCGACCGTGACCGCGGTGACGTAGAAGCGCTCCGGGCTCGGCAGCAGGATGGTCAGCGCCGGGAGCAGCGCACCGACGAAGAACGACAGCATCGACGCCAGCGCGGCTCCCCACGGGTTCGTCACGTCGTCGAGGTCGATGCCGAACTCGAACTCCGCGTGCGCCCGCAGGACGTCCTTGTCGGTCAGCTCCTCCGCGGCGGCGTGCGCGACGTCGCGGGAGAGGCCCTTGCCCTCGAGGATGGAGGTGAGGTGGGCGAGCTCCTCCTCCGGCATCCGCTTGAGATCGTGGCTCTCCTTCTCGATCAGCGCGAGCTCGGCGTCGCGCTGGCTGGAGACCGAGACGTACTCGCCGGCCGCCATCGACAGCGCGCCCGCCACGAGGGCCGCGATGCCGGCGACCAGGATCTGGCTCCGATCGGACGTCGCACCCGCGACACCCATCACGATGCCGGCGACCGAGACGATGCCGTCGTTGGCGCCCAGGACCCCCGCGCGCAGCCAGTTGAGCCGGTTGCCGAGTCCCTCGGCATCGCCGTGCTCGTGGACGATCTCGTCCGTGCCGTCGGTGTTGTCGGTCGCGGCGCTCGGTGACGTCATGAGGACATCGTCGCCGTCGCCACCGGGCCTCGCAACCTAGGTGAGCCTCCGCTGAACCGCCGTCGTACTAGCCTCACGCCATGACGACCGACCCCGAGGTGGAACGAGCGCTCACCGACGCGATGATGCGGCGCCACCAGGCGGAGGGACTGCACCAGCAGCTCGAGACCGCCCGCGCGCACGCCGAGGAGTCGGCGGCCCGCGCGAAAGCGGCCGCCGAGCGCATGACTACCAAGCAGCACGACGTCGAGCGGCTCGAGGACCTGAGCTGGGCCAGGATCGTGGCGGTCCTGCGCGGATCTCGCGACCAGGACCTCGAGCGCGAGCAGGCGGAGGCCGACGCCGCCCGCTACACCGCCGCCACCGAGAAGGCCCGTGCCGAGGCGGACGCCCGCACTGTCAGCGACCTGGTGCGCCGGCTCGACGAGCTGGGCGACGTCGACGCGTCGTACGCCGCCGCACTGGCCGCGAAGGAGACCTGGCTGCGCACGCAGGACACCCCGGACGCGCACCGGCTGTCCGAGGTCGCCGAGGAGCAGGGCCGCCTGACGGCCGAGACCCACGAGCTCGACGAGGCCGAGGCCGCCGGCCGGGACGCCGAGAGGCATCTCGCGGAGGCGATGGCGTTGCTCGACTCGGCGGCCAGCTGGTCGACATGGGACACCTTCGGGGGCGGCGGGATGCTCACCGACATGGCCAAGCACGCGAAGATGGAGCAGGCACAGGCGCGGCTCGCCGACGCCGACCGGGCGCTGAAGGCGTTCGACCGGGAGCTCGCCGACGTCAACCGCGGGCTCGGCGACGACCTCCACCTCGACGGACTGACGTTCGCCTTCGACGTCTGGTTCGACAACTTCTTCTCCGACCTCGGCGTCCTCCGTCGCATCGACAAGGCCCGCGACGCGGTCGCCGCGACGCGGGTGCAGGTGCGGGACCTCAGGCTCGGGCTGCGCCGCAAGAGGCAGGAGGCCGACCAGCGACGTACGGCGCTGGACGCCGAGCGGGACAAGCTGCTGACCGCCCACTGACCGCGGAGACGACAGCGCCCGGCCACCCATCGGTGACCGGGCGCTCAGACCGCCGGACGACCCGGACGGTCCACTACGTCAGCGGCGACACGCTCGCGCGGATGTCACAGGCCCAGCTCGCGGCCGATGAGCTCCTTCATGATCTCGTTGGAGCCGGCCCAGATCTTGGTGACCCGGGCGTCGCGCCAGGCGCGGGCGACGCGGTACTCGTTCATGAAGCCGTAGCCGCCGTGGAGCTGGACGCAGGCGTCGAGGACCTCGGACTGGACCTGCGAGGACCACCACTTGGCCTTCGCGGCCTCGACGGCGCTGAGCTGCTTCTCGGCGTGGGCGGCGACGCACTTGTCCATGTACGCCTCGGCGACCTCGATCTGCGTGAACAGCTCGGCCAGCAGGAACTTGTTGTGCTGGAAGTTGCCGATGGACTGGCCGAAGGCCTTGCGCTCCTTGGCGTACTGCAGCGTCTCGACCAGGATCTGCTTGGCGTGTGCGACGTTGGCGACGGCGCAGCCGAGGCGCTCCTGCGGGAGCTTCTGCATCATGTGGATGAAGCCCATGTTGAGCTCGCCGACGATGTCGTCGTCGGTGAGGCGGACGTTCTCGAAGAACAGCTCGGCGGTGTCGGACTCCTCCATGCCGACCTTGTCGAGCTTGCGGCCGCGGGAGAAGCCCTCCTTGGACGCCTCGATGCCGAAGAGGGTGATGCCCTTCGGGCCCTTCTCCGGGTCGGTGCGCACGGCGGTGACGATCAGGTCGCCGGAGTAGCCGTTGGTGATGAAGGTCTTGGAGCCGTTGACGACCCACTCGTCGCCGTCGCGGACGGCGGTGGTCTTCAGCGCGGCGAGGTCGGAGCCGCCCGACGGCTCGGTCATGCCGATGCCGGTCAGGATCTCGCCGGAGGCGCAGCCGGGGAGCCAGCGCTGCTTCTGCTCCTCGGTGCCGAGGTCGACGATGTAGGGGACCGTGATGTCGGCGTGGATGCCGTGGCAGGTCGGGTACGCCGCACCGACCTTCGCGAGCTCCTCCTGGAGGACGGCCTGGAACCGGTAGTCGCCGGCGTCGGAGCCGCCGTACTCCTCGGGGATCTGCAGGCCGAGCATGCCGTTCTTGCCGGCGTCGAGCCAGAACTCGCGCGGCAGCGCCTTGGCGGCGATGTGCTCGTCGGTGTGCGGGAGGACGGATCGCTCGATCCAGGTCCGCGCCGACTCGCGGAACGCCTCGTGGTCCTCGTCGTAGATCTCACGCTTCATGGCGCCACCCTACCGACCGGTAGCCGGGCGGCGTACCCGCGGCAGGGGCGCGGACGGGCCTCAGGCCCCGGGGTGCGCCTTCTTGTACGCCGGCCAGTCGAAGACGTGCTGCGGCGCCTCGATCGGCACGTGCTTGTCGAAGTCGGAGTACCTGAACGACGCGGCGACCTCGTCGTACCGCAGGAGGTAGTGGGGAGCCGCGACCCGGACGTAGAGCATGTCCCAGGCAGAGCCCTCGGACTCCTTGATCCGCACGACCTTCTGACCGTCGACGGTGGTGGTGCCCTCGTCGGTGATGTCGGCGTGCTCGCGGCCGGGCCGGCTGAGCAGCTGGTTGAGGTCGCAGATCGGGTTGATCCCGCTGTAGAGGGCGTCGTCGCGGACCCAGTTGTCGCCGATCAGGGAGGTCACATCGCCGGGGCCGCCGGTGGTCTTGGTCCGCCAGTAGGCCTTGTTGGGTCGCATGTAGATGTGCGTGCCCTTCTCGATGACCCGGCTGAGCGCACCGCCCGTGCCGGGGTAGGACATCGTGCCCTTGCAGTCGCCGTCGCTGGTGTCGTAGAAGTCCACGTCCGTGACCGCGCCGGTCTTGTGGTCGGTGAAGCTGCCGACGATGTGCGCGGTCGTGACGATGCCCATCTGCTTGTCCGAGTCGGCCCGGATCCTCTTGGCGGGCTGGCGCAGGAAGAGCGCGGCGGCCGACGGCGGGTGGGGGTGATCGCCGCCGTCGTCGGTCAGGACGGCCGCGACCACGCCGGCGCCGATCGCCAGGACACCGGCCACCCCGGCGGCGGTCCACAGCGCCCAGCGCCGGCGCCGCAGCCTCGGCCCGTACGTCGGCGCTGCCGGCGGCACCGTCGGGGCGGGCGTCGGCGGGGCGGGTGTCGGCGGGGCGGGGGTGTCCGGCCCCGCCGGGCGGGGTGCGGAGCGGACGGCGGTCTGCAGCGGGACGACCCGGGGCATCGGCATCCGCAGCGCGGCCTGGAGGTCGGCGCGCATCGCCGCGGCCGAGGAGTAGCGCTCGCTCGGGCTCTTCGCCATCGAGATCCGCAGGATCCGGTTGGCGGCGTGGATCATCGCGTCGTCGCCCGGCAGCTGCGGCGGCGGCTCGCTCACGTGGGCGTTGATGATCTGGTACTCCGTCTCGCCGGAGTACGGCGGCGTGCCGGTCAGCGTCGCCCACAGCACGCAGCCGAGGGAGTAGATGTCGCTGGCGACGCCCGCGGGCGCCCCGGTGTGCAGCTCGGGCGCCATGTAGTTGGGCGTCCCGACGCCCGACCGGCTGAACCGCGTCGCCGCCGCGTTGAGCCGACGGGCGATGCCGAAGTCGCAGAGGTAGGTGCGGATCGTGTTGCCGCGCAGCCGCACCAGCACGTTGCCGGGCTTGATGTCGCGGTGGACGAGCCCGGCGGAGTGGGCGTCGTACAGGCCGCTGGCGGTCTGCTCGATGATATCGAGCGCGTCGCTCACCGGAGGTACGCCGGCGCGGTTGATCAGGTGCCCGAGGTCGCCGTCGGGGATCAGCTGGCTGGCGAGGTAGAGGTAGCCGTCCTCCTCGCCGTGCGCGTAGACCGCGACCACGTGGGCGGAGTCGAGCGAGGCCTGGGTCTGCGCCTCGCTGGTGAAGCGGTGCCGGAACTCCGGGTCGTGGGCGTAGAGCGGCGCGATGACCTTGAGCGCCACCTCGCGGTCGAGGCTCTCCTCACGGGCCCGGAAGACGATGCCCATGCCGCCCTGGCCGATCTGCTCGAGCAGCAGGAAGCGCCCGATGCGGGCCCCGGGTGCGGGGAGGCCTGCGGGCTGGAACGGGGGCACGGGACGTTTCTACCCGACCGGGCCCGGATTACGCGTCAGTCGCGGGAGGCGAGCAGGTCCTCGACCCACTCGGGCACGAGTCGGCTCGCCGGACCCTGGCGGGCCTCGTGGAAGTAGAAGCTGCCCTCGCTGGGCTCGAGGTTGAGCTCCAGCGTGCGGGCGCCGTACTTGCGGGCCTGCTGGACGAACCCGGCGGCCGGGTAGACCGCGCCGGAGGTGCCGATGGAGACGAAGAGGTCGGCGCGGGCGAGCTCGACGGCGATGCGGTTCATCTCGTAGGGCATCTCGCCGAACCAGACGACGTCCGGCCGCAGGGCGCGCGCACCGCAACCGGGGCAGGCCGGGTCGTCGACCAGGGTGGTGCGCCAGGGCCAGCGCCGGTCGCACTCGGTGCACCAGGCGCGGTAGGCCTCGCCGTGCATGTGCACGACGCCGGTCGACCCGGCACGCTCGTGCAGGTCGTCGATGTTCTGGGTCACGAGCACCAGCTCGTCGCCCAGCGCCTCGCCCAGGCGGGCGAGCGCGTAGTGGGCCGGGTTCGGCTCGACGGTCTCCAGCGCGGCCCGCCGGGCGTCGTAGAACTGCTGGACGGTCATCGGGTCGCGCTCGAACCCCTCGGGCGTCGCGACGTCCTCGACCGGGTGCCCCTCCCACAGGCCGTCGGAGTCGCGGAAGGTCGGCACACCCGACTCGGCGGAGATGCCGGCACCGGTGAGTACGACGACGCGGGTCACGTCAGCGCACGCTACCGGGTCCCTCCGGTCGGCTGTGGCCGCGCCCCGAGACCAGGCCGAGCGAGCCGGCCAGCACGCAGGCCAGCGCCACGGCCGTGGTGAACCAGGGGAAGACCGCGGCCAGGCCCCAGGTCGTCGCCGCCCACCCGGCGAGGATGGTCGGCACGGCCATCGCGCCGTAGGCGAGCAGGTAGTACGCCGACATGACCTCGCCACGTCGCCCGGCCGGCACGACGCCGCCGAGGTGCCGCAGCGAGCCGCCGAACGCGAGCCCGAAGGTCCGGCCCATCGCCAGCGCCGCGCCCGCGACCAGCACGGCATGGTGGGTGTTCAGCGCGAGCAGGCCGAGGCCCAGCGTGATCGCGGTGCCGAAGTCGCCCGCGATCGCCGCCCGGCGCGCCACGATCCGGCCGCCGAACGCCTGGCTGACCGCGGCCGCTCCGGCCATCGCCGCGACGACCAGGCCGCCGAAGACCAGGCTGTGCATGCCCGTCTTCTCCCCCGCGAACGCCGGGAACAGCGACAGGTAGACCCCGAGCACCGACCACGCGGCCATGATCCCGAGCACCGCGAAGCGGAAGTCGTGCCGGATCTCGGCGGGCACGCCGGGCCGCGCGAGCCGCAGCGGCGCCAGCCCGCGGCCCGCGTGCGGCTCGGGCACGCCGAGCAGCGCCAGCAGCAGCGCCACGACGACGAGCGCCACGACGGCGTACGGCGTGACGAGCGGGTCGGGCGCGTACTGCGCCAGCAGGGCCGCGCTGAGGATGGTGACGGCCATCCCGACGTTGAACATGATCCCGGTCAGGTGGCCGCTGCGGGCGCCGTGGTCGGGCCGCAGGTCGAGCAGGGCCGCGGAGCCGACCACCACCGTCGTACCGACCGCTGCGCCGTGGAGCGCACGCGCGACGAGGAGCGCGGCGACGCCGTGGGCGGTCATGAAGACCGCGAGGCCGGCGATCATGGCGACGACGGCGCCGATCAGCAGCGGCTTGCGCCCGATCCGGTCCGAGACGACACCGGCGACGAGGACCGCGGCGAGCGCGCCGAAGGCGTAGACCGCGAAGACGACCGTCGTCGTGATCGGGGCGAGCTGCCACTTGGCGGCGTACAGGCCGTAGAGCGGGGCGGGCGCGCCGGACACGCCCAGCGCCACGGCCATCAGCGCGACGACGAGCGGGGACGCCGGCACGCGGCTGCTTCGCGCGACGATCGATGTGCTCATGGGAATGGCCCCCTCGGGGATAGCGTTCAGGTGGTGTCGCCGACGACCGGTCGTGCGACGTGACAAGGACCCAAGTTCGATGATCATCGAACTATTCCCGGAGGACGCGATGAGCTCCACAGACCTGACTCGCGACAGCGAGCTCACACCGGTCGGGAGCCTGCACGAGGTGCTCGCGGCGGTCGCCGACCCGGTCCGGCTCGAGATGGTGCGCCGGCTGTCGCGCACCGACGAGCCCGTCGCCTGCGGGGCGCTCTACGACGGCATCAGCAAGTCCACCGCCAGCCACCACTTCAAGACGCTGCGCGAGGCGGGTGTCGTCCAGCGGATCGTGATCGGTGGGAACACCCACCAGCGGCTGCGTCGCGACGACGTCGAGGCGGCGTACCCGGGCGTGCTGGAGTCGGTGATCCGCGCCGCCGACTGACCTGCGCGAGGCGCGGGTCAGCGCTCGTCGTGGTCGCGCAGCCGGGCAAGCATCCGGTTGTAGGCGTCCATCGCCTCGTCGCTGTCGGGGTCGAAGTCCGCGACGTCCGCCTCGGTGCCGGAGCCGCTCTGCTCGATGTGGGTGATGAAGGTGGAGCGGCGCGCGCCCTCCATCCAGGTGCCGGTCATCCGCTCGCGCCTCGTCGGCGAGGTGACCACGCTGACCATCAGCCCGACCGCGATGAGCATCATCAGGCCGTCGCCGGCCGCCCACATCAGGCCGCCCGCGGTGTGCTGGTCGTGCAGCGCGTCGAACGCCCAGTGAGGGCGCAGCCGCATCCAGACCGGGAAGAGCACGTGGTTGGTCTGCAGCAGCACCAGCCCGACGACCGTGTCCGGCACCATCATGATGAACAGCAGGATCAGCCGGAAGAGGTACGACGGCTCGCTGCCGATCGGCTCCTCGCCGATGAGCGGCAGGAACACCAGGTAGCCGGCCACGACGTAGAGGACCTGCTCGAGGGTCATCAGCCCCGAGTGCACGGCCATCTGGTCCATGAAGCCGGTCAGGTGCGTGTAGAAGATGACGAGCACGTACGCCGCGATGCCGGCCGCGGGGCTGCCGATCCAGCTGAGCGGGAACCGCTTCAGCGCTCGGCGCAGCCGCTCCTGCGGGCGCTCCGGCAGCGACTCGACGAGCACGGTGATCGGGTGGCCGAGGACCAGGAGCGCGGGGACGACCATGATCAGCGTCAGGTGCATGACCATGTGCATCCAGAACAGGGTCATGACGTAGGCCCCGATCGCCGAGGCGACGCAGACCCACATCACCGCGAGCCCGGCGAGGAAGGACACCACCCGCCAGACGCGCACGGAGGACGCGGAGCCGGCGCGCATCCAGGCGTAGAGGTAGCCCGCGGTCAGCAGCACGACGACGACCAGCCAGCCCGGCTGCACGCTCCAGGTGCTGAAGAAGCGCGCCCAGGTGAGCTCGGGCAGCGAGCCCGCGCCGCCCATGTCCATGCCGCCCATCAAGCACTCCCAGCTAGAGGACCGTCATCAGCAGGCGGTCCGACGTTCGAAGGGTAGAACGCGGGTCAGTCGACCGCGTCGGGGTCCCTCAGCGCCTCGCCCAGGACCGTGACCGCGAACACGAGGAACGTCACGACGTGGACGCCGGTGCACCACAGGCAGATCGCGTGGATCCGGAACAGCTCGGCCCACACCAGGTAGAGCACGAACAGGATGCCGGCGACCGCGACGACCACCCGCGCGAGCGCCAGCGAGCCCGCGGTCGAGCTCAGCGCCAGGAACGCCAGCGCGGTCGCGACCACGAAGTAGGCGACACCGAGGTAGGCGACCGGGATGCCGAAGATCTCGGAGTAGCTGCTGGTCGTGACCTTGACGCAGTCGATCCTGCCCGTCGCGGGGCAGGCCAGGCTGGTGCCGGCCGTGGCGTGCTCGATCGCCAGGTAGATCGAGATGCCGAGGCCGACCACGCACAGCACCAGCGCGGACACCAGCGACCAGCGCGGGGCCGCCGTACGACGTACGGCCGCGGTCACGTCGCTCACTTGGCCGCGACCACTCCGGGCGAGCTGCAGACCTTCGCCGGCTGGTTCTTGGTGAGCTGGCAGAGGTCGGAGGTGATCACGTTGGCCGTGCCGAGCACCGCCTTCGCGACGTCGCTGCTCGGGTCGGAGAGCTGCTGCGCGATCTGCTGGTGGCTGAGGCCCTTGAGCACCGCCGGGTCATAGCTGGCGCCGGAGATCACGAACTTGCCGCCCATGAGCACGAACGGGATGCCGCCGCTCTGGGCGCCGGTGTACTGCTGGGCGTCGTACTTGGAGATCAGCTTCCCGTCGGCCGGGCTCGGCGTGTCCAGGGTCTTGCCGTTGGTGTCCTGGAGCTCGAGGCCGGTGAACGCGAGGTACTTGCTGGTGTAGCTCGCGCCGTGGAAGCTCAGCGTCGCGGTGTTCGGGTAGACGTCGGTCCCGGAGGACTGCGTCTGGCCGAGGTCCTTGAAGGTGCCGAACCGCGACAGCGCCGCGACCATCGCCCAACGCTCGGCGGCGCAGTAGGGGCAGTACTCGGCGCCGGCGTACAGGACGCGCGGCTTGCCGTTCTGCGTCAGCGGGGTCGAGGAGATCGTCGACGGGCGCGCCTTGATGTCGCCGGCGCCGATCTTGTCGAAGGTGCTCTGCGGCACGCCGGTCACCGAGGAGATGACGTCGGTCGACGCGGCCGTCGACGAAGGGCTCTTGCTGCTGCTGGAGTTGAGACCGACCGCGACCAGGACGCCCACGACGACCACGATCACGAGGATCACCCCGCCGGCCACCAGGAGGCGCGTACGCCGGCGGGCGACCGCCTGCTGCTTGCGCATCTCCTCCGAGCGCTGCGCCGCACGGCGCTGCGCCTTGGTCGACAGCTGCTGCTGACGACTGTTAGCCATGGTCCGACCCCCGGTCTCGACGGTTGATGCACCAACGAAGGTACTCGGGTCGCCCTAACCCGCCGGTCGGAGGTACGCCGATCGGAGCCGTTGGCGCGAGAAGCGCCTCCCCGGGAGCCGGGGAGGCGCTTCTCGTGACGCTGGACGTGGATCAGAGGCGGTGGCCGCAGGTCGGCCACGCGGCCCGGCCCTGGTGGTGCAGGATCCGGTTGGCGATCCGGGTCTGGCGCCAGCGGCTGGCGCCGGAGGCGTGGTGGGCCCACCGGTGGCCGCCGTACGCACGCCAGGTGTGGTCGGAGATCTGGAGGCCGCCGTAGTAGCCGTTGTGGGTGTTGATGTGCCAGCGGTCGCCCGACTCGCAGCGGGCCACCCGCTTCCACTGGTGGACGGTCGCCGCGTCGGCGGACGAGGCCGGTGCGAGGACGGCGACCGAGGCGACGGACAGGATCATGAGCATCGTTCCGAGAATGAGGCGCATGGTCACGGGACGGTACGTGACTCGTCGCCGGCTTTCCAATGCCCGAGGCGGACCCGAGTGCCGCCCGTCACCCTGCCGAGTACAGCTCTCGCGCCTCGACGACCAGAAGACGCCGGTAGTGGAAGTGACCGTTCGCGTACACGATCTCGTCCGTGCACGAGGCCAGCACGAGTCGCGGCCGCCCGGTGGTGGAGACGTAGCGCCCGGGCAGGGGCACACCGCGACGGAAGGTCCTCCTGCTGGTGACCCGGTAGACGTGCCGGACGCCGCCCTGCACGACCTTGATCACCTGGCCCACGCGTGCCCGGTCCAGGTGGAACAGCGCACCGGGGCGGTCGTGCCGGTCCGAGACGTGGCCGCCGATCACCATGACGCCGATGTGGTCGCCCACCGCGGCGGAGGTCCGCAGCCAGCCGACCGCGTGGACGTCGTCCGGGAGCCTCATGACGCCGCGCGCCACGCCGGCGGGCAGGACCGGCGCGGCGAGGCCGATCGCGGGCATCCGGACGGTGACCGGCTCCCGGCGGTACGACGAGCGACGCTGGACCGTGCCGGAGAACCCGCCGTCCACCAGCGGGGCCCGATAGGGGCGCCTGGCCACGACCGTGCTCTCCGAGGCCTGGCCGCACGGATGGCTGGCGCCGTGGTTCGCGGCGCCGGCCGCGACGATCACCCGCCAGGTGTAGACACCGGGCTCGCGCAACCGCACGAGGCCCGTCCGCGTCCAGCCGTTCCCGACCCTGAGCGTGAACGCGCGCACCCGCTTGGAGGGACGGCACGACGCCGACGTCCGTGCGGAGTAGGGGCCGTAGAGCGCAGCCACCGCGGAGGCCCGCTGTCCGGCGTACAGCCCGCGGACGTGGACCCGATCGCGGAAGGCGCCACCCGGCGCCACCCGGTGAAGCGAGACCGTCGTGCGCACGTGGGGCGATGCCACGCTCATGACGCGGCGGTTCGTGATGGTGCACGCGATCGTGGTGCCGGCCGGCAGGTCGTCGGGCACCGCGAACTCGCCGCCGGTCGTCGAAGCCGGCGTGCTGAACGGTCCGGCCGTGCACTCCAAGCTGGGACGGTAGGAGCCGGAGTCACCGACGCCGAGCGTCTCGCGGACGTCGATCACGTCCGACGCGGACGCGCTGACCGCGGGACGCGTGGGCGGCGGATCGGGTGCGGTCGCCGTCACCGCTCCGGAGACCTCGCCGGTCGTGGCGTTGCGCACCGTCAACGCGGCGGTGTCGCCGGCGACCGAGTCGGCGGACCAGTCCTTCGTGAGCGTCACGGCGTAGCGCGCGGTGTTGGTGAAGGTGCACAGGACGGCCGCGCCCGCCGTCAGGTTGCCCGGTACGACGAGGGTGCCCGTGGTGCCGGACGCGCCACCCGGCGCCGTTCGGGCGCCGTGGTCGCAGCTGAGCTGCGAGGTGTAGGCCCCACCGCCCGAGACCGACTCGCTCAGGTGGATCGTGTCGCCGCCGGCCGCGATCACCGCGGCCGGCGCCGGCGGCGGAGCCGGGGCCACGGCGGTCTGGCTGCCCGTGTCGCCCGACGTGGAGTTGGAGACCGTCAGGTCGGCCGTGTCGCCCGCGACCGCGTTCGCGCCCCACACCTTGCTCAACAGCACTCGATAGAGCGGGTCGTTGGTGATCACGCACACCACGGGTGCGGACGACGGCACCCGGTAGCTCGCCGTGGCGCTGGAGGACGTCGCGCCGGCGGACGTCGAGGAGAACTGCACCGGATCGCCGTTGCAGGTCAGCGATGCCGGCCGATAGATGCCGGCGTTCGTGCGCCCCGCCGCGGGAAGCGCCTCCGACAGCGAGACGGTGTCGCCGGGGAGGATCGGCAGGCTCGCAGCCTCCGCGGACACGCCCGAGCCGCCGGCCGGCACCACGGCCGTGGCCCCGTCGGTGTTGCCCGCGTCGTCGATCGTGAGATCCGCGGTGTCACCGTGGGCACCTCGCACCCAGCTCTTGATCAGGGTCAGCTCCGCTGGGACCGCCGAGTTCGTGATCGTGCAGGACATCGGACCCGGGTTGGCCGGGACGGTGAACGACCCACCCATGTCGCTCGCCGTGAAGCCGTCGACGCCGGTGCACACGGTCGTCGCGTGATAGGAGGCGGCGTTGGCGGCTCCCGGTGTCTCGACGACCGTCACCGGCTCCCCGGAGAACACGGTCGAGGACACCGTGGTGCTGGTGGGTGCCGTCGAGGTCGTGGGTCCGGTGCTCCCCTGATCGGTCTCGATCCTCAGGCCCATCGTGTCGCCGGCGGTCGCTGTGGCCCAGACCTTCGTCAACGACAGCTGGGCAGAGGTACGGGTGTTCGTCGCCGCGCAGGTGACGACGTCCCCGGCGCCGGCGGTCGCCGGGACCTGCACCGATCCGCTCCTGCCGTCCGGTGCGCTGGTGACGGCCCCGGCGTCACAGGCCAGCGCGCTGTCGTACGTGCCGGTGTTGGCGGCCCCGAGCGTCTCGCCGAGTGCGACGGTCGATCCGGGCTCGACCTCCTCGCTCGCCTGATGCGCGGTGTCGACGAGATCGGGCTGTCCGCCCGCGGTCGAGGTGGCGGAGCCGGGCGCGGTGGTTGCGTGGTCCAGCGACAGGTCGGCGGTGTCGCCCGCCGCTCCGTTGACCCAGTGCTTGCGCAGGACGACGGTCGGGCAGGTCGACGGGACGCCGAGGCGCACGGGCTCGACCCAGTCCTGGAGCGGCGGGTTGGTCGCCTGCAGGCTGGAGACCGACCGAAGGTTCATGTAGCCCAGCTGGCCTCCGCACACACCGGCGCCGCTGAACAGGCCGGAGATGTCGACCGCCGCCTCGGCGAAGGTGCCCGCCGGCATGGGGCTCGGGGACAGTCCCGGCAGGTTGGACACCGGGACGGCATTGACCCGAGCCTGGTAGCCCGCTACGGGGATGGGGACCCACGATCCGCTGGTCGGACCGGTCGAGGACCACAGATAGGCCTCGTCGAGCGTGAGCAGCGTGTTCCCCTGCTGGATGAACCGCAGGCGGAGGTCGCCGTCCGTGCGGTCCGGCACCGGTCCGCGCAGGTTGGGCTTCTGGTTGAGCTCGACGTAGAACCCGGTCGTCCCCTGCGTCGCAACCCGCTCCCAGCCGAAGTAGGCGAAGACGTGGCTGCCGGAGATCTGCGAGTAGCCGAAGACGTGGGTGATGTCGGCGTTGCCGGCCGGATTGCTGCCAGACGTCTGGGACACGCTCCACGGCCACCCGTTCTCGCTGGCTCCGCTGAAGGCACTGCCGTCGGCGGAGCCTTGCGGGTCGGAGACGATCGGGCCACCGGTCGCGGTGTCCCAGTCGAGCGCTCCGGCGGCGTTCTGGCAGAGGTTGCCGTCGATCTCGAACCCGCCGACCGAGACCGGGTTGTTCTGCGCGTCCGCGCACGGCGCCGCGAGGGCCGGCGACGCAGGCGTGAGCGACAGGCCCGCGGTCAGCAGCGTGAGGACGAGGAGGATCACCCGCCAGCCGGCGCCGTCGTGGTCACGGTGTTCGATCCGCTGTCCCTGCACGAGCCCTCCCTGACGACCTCGTCCCGGGGCCGACAAGCAACCTCACATGTCCGCTCACACTAGTTCGCGCGACTCAGGACCGCCAGTGGCTCCGGCGGCACGTCCGCCGGCTCCGATCCGTCGACCGGAGCTGGTCCCGGCTGGTCACAGGACGAGTCGGATCGGGTGCTCGAGCAGGTCGAGGAACGCCCGCATCCAGCGCGCGGCCACGACGCCGTCCACGGGGCGGTGGTCCACCGAGAGGGTCACGTGCAGCCGCTGAGCCACGACGACCCGGTCGTCGACGACCGTCGGCTCCGCGGCTGCCGCTCCGACGGCGAGGATCGCGGCGTGCGGCGGGTTGATGATCGCGCTGAACTCCTCGACGCCGTACATGCCGAGGTTGCTGACCGAGATCGTCCCGCCCGACAGCTCCGCGGGGGTCAGCCGTCCGTTGCGGGCACGGTCGCCCAGGTCGGCGGTACGACGCGCCAGCTCCGCGATGGGCAGCGCAGCGGCATCGCGCACCACCGGGGTGAGGAGCCCGCCGTCCGTGGCGACGGCGACCGCGACGTCCACCGAGGAGAAGCGGCGGACGGCGTCGTCGGTCCAGACCACGTTCATCTCGGGCACGGCGACGTGTGCGAGTGCGACCGCCTTGACCACGAGGTCGTTGACCGAGACCTTCGCGATGCCGCCCTCGTCGAGCTGGCGGCGCACGCTCAGGAGATCCTCGACGGTGGCGGTGCCGCGCACGTAGAAGTGCGGCGCCGTCCGCACGCTCGTCACCAGACGCTCCGCGATCGCGCGGCGCATGCGGGAGTGCGGCACCTCGTCGTCGCGGCGTACGGCGGGGGCCGACCAGGGCTCCGCCGGCTCCCCCGTCGCGGCCGTGGTCGCCGGCGCGGTCCTGGCGGCCTTCGCGGCCTCGACGTCGCGCTTGCGCACGCGGTTGCGGGGCCCGGTCCCCGGGATCCGGGCGATGTCCAGCCCCGCGTCGTGCGCGAGCCGCCGGGCCAGTGGGCTGGCGAAGACCCGCCCGGCCGGGGCGGCCGAGGCGGCCGGCTGATCGGCCGGCGCCGGGGGCTCCGGAGCCGTCGCCGGGGCTCCCGACGGCGCCGCGCGGGCGCCCAGGGCGGCCAGCGTCGCGTCGAGGTCCTCGACCTCCTCGCCGGGCCGACCGAGCAGCGCCAGCGGCTGGCCGACGGTGACGTCGGCGCCCGGGTCGACGAGCAGCGCCAGGACCGCACCGTCGGTCTCCGAAGTGAGCTCGACGGCCGCCTTCGCGGTCTCCACCACCGCGAGCGGGGCTCCCGCGACGAACGGCTCCCGGGGCGCGACCGACCAGGCCGTGAGGACGGCCTCGGTGGTGTCGGCCGCGATCTCGGGCAGCACGAAGAGGCTCGCCATCACGCCTCCCCGACGGCCTCGAGCGCGGCCAGCACCTCGTCGGCCCCGGCGATGGCGGCGCCCTCGAGCACCTTGCTGATGCTCGGGGAGGCCTCGCGACCGGTGACGCGCTGGACGGGCGCATCCAGCCAGTCGAAGAACCGCCGCTGGATCTCGTCGGCGAGCCAGCCGCCGTAGGACGTGCCCGGCGGCCCCTGCTCGGCGACGATGACCCGGTTCGTCTTGCGGATGCTCTCCCCGATGGTGTCCCAGTCGATGCTCGCGCGATCGAGCCAGCGCAGGTCGATCACCTCGGCGTCGCAGCCCTCGACCCGCTCGGCCGCCTCCAGCGCGTAGTGCGTCATCGCCAGGTAGGTCAGGACCGTCACGTCCTCACCGCTCCGCCGTACGGCGGCCCGGCCGACCGGCAGGCAGTAGTCCAGGTCACCCAGCGGTGCCGGACCGACCGTCGTGTAGAGGTCGACGTGCTCGAGGACGACCACGGGGTCCTCGCAGCGCAGGGCCGCGTTCATGAGCCCGACGTAGTCGAACGGGGTCGAGGGGGCGACGATCCGCCACCCGGGGGACGTGGCGAAGACGCCGGCCGGGTCCATCGAGTGCTGCGAGCCGTAGCCTGTGCCCATCGCGACCTTCGAGCGCAGGACGAGGGGCACGGGCGTCGTACCGCCGTACATGTGGCGCGCCTTGCCGATCTGGTTGAAGATCTGGTCGGCCGCCACCCACATGAAGTCGGCGTACATGAGCTCGACGACGGGCCGGAAGCGGCCGTCGAGCGCGATGCCGCCTCCCAGGCCGGTGAAGGCGTTCTCGCTGATGGGCGTGCCGAGCACGCGGCCGGGGAAGGCCTCGACGAGTCCCTTGGTGGCGCCGTTCGTGCCGCCGCCGAGACGGTGGACGTCCTCGCCCATCACGACGATGCGGTCGTCGGTCTCCATCCGCCGGCACATCACCGCCGACACGGCCTCGACGAACTTCGCCTCACCGACACCGCCGCGATAGCTGTCGACCTCGGCGAGCTCGGCGCCCTCGAGCTCGTCGAGCGAGCTGCGGATGCCGACGTCGGCGAAGGCGGGGTCGGGCCACTCGTCCGGCTTGATCCGGCGTACGCCGGGCTTGCCGTCGGGGTCCGGCTCCACGAGGCACCCGCCGATGTCGGCGAGCAGAGCCTTGGCGCGGGCCACGGTCGCGTCCGCCTCCTCGGCGTCGAGGATGCCGCGTCGCTCGAGGTGGCCGCGGACCTGCGCGATCGGGTCGCGGGCCCGCCACGCGGCCTCCTCCTCCTTGGTGCGGTAGCGGAAGGCGCTTCCCGGGTAGCCGCCGTTCTGGTGGAAGTAGCGGTAGACGTCGGCCTCGACGAGCGCGGGGCCGCGACCTGCGCGGAGGTGCGCGAGCGCCTGCTCCATGGCGAGGTGGACCGCGAGCGGATCCATGCCGTCGACCCGCCAGCTCGCGATCCCGAACCCGGGTCCGCGCGCCGACAGGCGCGGCTCGCCGGTGGCCTCCTCGACGTTGGTGGAGACGGCGTAGTGGTTGTTCTCGACGAAGAAGCAGAGCGGCAGCCGCCAGGCCGCGGCGAGGTTGAAGGTCTCCAGCGTCGACCCGATGTTGACGGCCCCGTCGCCGAAGTAGGTGACCGCGACGTCGTCGGTGCCGGCGTGACGGTGCGCCCACGCCGACCCGGCGGCGAGCGGTACGCCGCCACCGACGATCGCGTTGGTCCCGATCGCGCCGGCCTCGGTCCACTTCAGGTGCATCGAGCCGCCGCGGCCGTGGCTGAAGCCCCGGTCGAGACCGCAGATCTCCGCGAGGCTGCGCAGGAGCACGTCGCGCACCCGCTCGGAGAACGGCTGGCGTGGATCGATGCCCTCGGGCTCCACGTGGCGCAGCACCTTGGCCAGGAACTGGTGGTGACCTCGGTGCGATCCGTTGACCGTGTCCGCGCTGGTGAGCGCGTGGATGGAGCCGACAGCGCCGCCCTCCTGGCCGATGCTGGAGTGCGCCGGGCCGTGCACGAGCCCCTGACCGGCGAGCTCGAGGACGTACTCCTCGAAGGTCCTGATCAGCACCAGGTGGGCGAACATGCTGGTGAGCAGGTCGGGGTCGGCCTCGTCCCAGTCGGCCTCGGTGACGACGACCTCGGTCCAGGGAGCGGCCGGGTCGAGCCTGCGCTGCTCGGTCATGAGGCACCCCGGTCGAAGGCCTTGCCGTCGGGGTAGGAGACCAGCTCCCACTGCATGCCCCACGGGCTGAGGAAGTAGACCCAGCGCTGCCCCTGGCTGGGTCCGCTGCTCGCGGTCGGGTCGCCGAGCACGGTGATGCCGCGCTCGCGCAGGAATGCGACGGCGGCATCGAGGTCGTCGACGTACAGCGCGACGTGGTGGCCGCCGACGTCGCTGTTGCGCGGCTGCTCGGTACGCCGGTCGTCGGCCTCGTAGGCGAAGACCTCGAAGATCGCCTGGCCGCCGCACCGGTAGAAGTGCAGCTGGCGCATCACGGCACGCGGGTCGACGGCGAGGTGCTCGCGCATCCAGTCGTCGTCGTGCTGGAACGGCCCGAGGCTGTACATGTACTCGCAGCCGATCACCTCGATGAGGAAGCGGTGGGCCTGGTCGAGGTCGGGGACGGTGAAGCCGATGTGGTCGATACCGGTCAGGCCGGGCAGCGTGCCGCTCACCACTGCACCGCCACGTACTTGGACTCGGTGTAGTCCAGGACGCCCTCGTGACCACCTTCGCGGCCCAGGCCGCTCTGCTTCACCCCGCCGAACGGAGCAGCCGGGTCGGAGACCACACCGCGGTTGAGGCCGATCATGCCGCTCTCGAGCCGCTCCGCGACGCGCAGGCCACGCGCGAGGTCGCGGGTGTAGACGTAGGCGACGAGGCCGTACTCGGTGGCGTTGGCGCGCTCGATCGCGTCGGACTCGTCGTCGAAGGTGACGATCGGCGCCACCGGCCCGAAGATCTCCTCGCCGAGGATCTCGGCGGCCTCCGGGACGTCGGTGAGCACGGTCGGCTCGTAGTAGAAGCCGACCCGGTCCGGGCGACGGCCTCCGGTCAGCCGCGTGGCGCCGCGCCCGACCGCGTCGGCGACCAGGGCGTCGACCTTGTCGGCCGCCTCGGCGTTGACCAGCGGCCCGAGCTCGGTGCCGTCCTCGATGCCCGGCCCGACGCGCATCGCGGCCATCCGGTCGGCGAGACGACGCGCGAACTCCGTCGCGACCGCGGAGTGCACGTAGAACCGGTTGGCCGCCGTGCAGGCCTCGCCGCCGTTGCGCATCTTCGCGACCATCGCGCCGTCGACCGCCGCGTCCAGGTCGGCGTCGTCGAAGACGAGGAACGGCGCGTTGCCCCCGAGCTCCATCGAGGTGTTGACGACGTTGTCGGCCGCCTCGCGGAGCAGCACCCGTCCCACCTCGGTGGAGCCGGTGAAGGACAGCTTGCGCACGCGCGGGTCGTGGAGCATCGCCGAGACGACCGGGCCGGAGCGCCTGGCGGGCACGACGTTGACCACGCCGGGCGGGACGCCCGCCTCCTCCAGGATGCGCGCCATCGCCAGCGCGGTGAGCGGGGTGTCGCTCGCCGGCTTGAGCACCATCGTGCAGCCGGCCGCCAGCGCGGGACCCATCTTTCGGGTGGCCATCGCCGCAGGGAAGTTCCACGGCGTCACGAGGACGCAGACGCCCACCGGCTGGTGGAGCACCATGATCCGGTTGCTGCCGGAGGGCGCCGGGGCCAGCGTCCCCGCGACACGGACCGCCTCCTCGGCGTACCAACGGAAGAACTCGGCGGCGTACGCCACCTCGCCGCGCGCGTCGGGCAGCGCCTTGCCGTTCTCCAGCGTGATCAGGCGCGCGAGGTCCTCGGCGCTCTCGGTCATCAGCGTGAACGCACGGCGCAGGACCTCGGCGCGCTCGCGCGGAGGCGTGGCGCTCCATCCCTCGGCGGCCGACGCGGCGGCGTCCACGGCCGCCAAGGCGTCCTCGACCGTGCCGTCCGCCACGGTGGCGAGCACGTCTCCGGTGGCAGGGTCGATGACGTCGAAGCGGCGGCCGTCCGAGGCAGGCAGCTCCTTGCCGCCGACACGGAGATCGGTCGGTACGCCGCCCAGCAGGCTCTCGATGGGTGAGGACATGTCACTCCTGGTCAGTAGGGGTTGGCGACGACGAGCTCTTGCGCCGGGAACAGGGTCAGCACGCGGGGACCGTCCTCGGTGATGACGATCTCCTCCTCGATGCGCGCGGCCGAGAAGCCGTCGGAGGCGGGGCAGTATGTCTCCAGCGCGAAGACCATCCCGACCTGCAGCTCCACGGGCTCCTTCATCGAGTTGAGCCGCGAGATGATGGGCCGCTCGTGCAGGCCGAGCCCGAGTCCGTGGGCGAACTGCAGGCCGAAGGCGGCCATCTCGTTCGCGAACCCGAACTCCTCGGCCTTCGGCAGCAGGGCCGCCACCTCGTCGGTCCCGACACCGGCCGCGATGCCGTCGATGCCGCGGTCCATCCACTCCCGCGCCTGCTTGTAGGCGTCCTTCTGCGCCGGTGTCGCGCTGCCGACCGCGAAGGTCCGGTAGTAGCAGGTCCGGTAGCCGTTGAAGGAGTGGATGATGTCGAAGAACGCCTGGTCGCCGGGGCGGATGAGCCGGTCGGTGAAGTTGTGCGGGTGCGGGTTGCAGCGCTCCCCCGAGATCGCGTTGACGGCCTCGACCTGGTCCGAGCCCATCTCGTAGAGACGGCGGTTGGCCAGCGCCACGACCTCGTTCTCCCGGATGCCCGGCTTCAGCGCCTCGTAGATGTCCTGGTACACGCCGTCGACCATGGCCACCGCCTGGGTGAGCAGCGTGATCTCGTCCTGGCTCTTGATGACGCGGGCGTCCAGCATCAGCTGCTGGGCGTCGACGACGCGCAGGCCCTGTCGCTGCATCTCGAAGAGGAACGGCGGCTCGACGATGTCGACGCCGACGGGGAGGTCGGCGACGCCGGCCTCCTCCAGCAGCGACTTGATCTCGGCGACCGCGTCGGCCATCAGCCCGACCTCCGGCGAGACCGCGCCGCGGAACCCCAGGAAGCCTGGCCGGTAGCTCTCCTCCGGAAGCCACGTCGAGTAGAGCTGGTGGTGGCGTACGGCGGAGCCGAAGTCCCACAGGACCGGCTCCTTGCCGCGGGCCAGCAGGGCGTAGCGGATCATCTTGTCGCCGAGCGCTCCGCCGATCCAGGTGTTGGTGGTGTAGCGGATGTTGTAGAAGTCGAAGAGCAGGAACGCCCCGCACTCGCTGCTCTCCAACGCCGCCTCGGCCCGGGCGAGCCGGTAGTGCCGCAGGCGGTCGAAGTCGACCCGGTGCTCGTAATCGACCCCCATGTGCCCGGGGGCAGGCAGTGGTCGCGCGGTCATCTCAGTCCTCCCGCGGCGGCGTGAGCCCGTCGTCGACGGCGACGTCCTCCGAGCTGAGCGCGAGACCGGAGTTGGCGGCCTGGACGGCAAGCAGGATCGCGAAGTCCTCCTCGTTGCGGTCCTGGCTGACGCTCGCCTGCACCGCCGCCGCCGTCGCCGCGCAGACCGGCATCGGCACGTCGAGGTCGTGCGCGAGCGCGAAGCCCAGGTCGAAGTCCTTGCGCAGCAGCAGCGGGGTGAAGGTGGGCGAGAAGTCGAGGTTGACGAACGCCGGCGACTTGTAGCGGGTGAAGGTGGACCCCATCACCGAGTCGTTGAGGAACTCCAGGAAGGCGTGCCGCGAGACCCCGCCCTTCTCGCAGAGCACGGTGATCTCCGCGAGGCACTGGGTGACCACGCCGAGCATCAGGTTGTGCGCGATCTTCACCAGCCGGGAGACGTCGCCGTCCCCGACCCAGGTGGCGCCCTTGCCGAGCTCCTCGAGCACCGGCTTCGCCTTCTCGAAGGAATCCTGCGGCCCGGACACGACCAGGCTGAGCTTGCCCGCCCGGACGACCTTCCCGTTGCCGCTGACCGGGGCGGCGAGGAAGGCGACCCCGCGCTCCGCACATGCCGCACGCATCGCGGCCGAGGTGTCGAGCGAGACCGTCGAGGTGTCCACCACGCAGCCGGGCAGCGGACCGTCGGAGGTGATCAGGCCGCCCTCGCCGGTGAGGACCTGCTCGAGGTCGGCGGCCGCCGAGACCATCGTGAACACGATGTCGAGGTCGCGGAGGTCGGCGATCGAGTCGGCCACCTTGGCCCCGAGCTCCCCGAGCGGCTCCGCCTTGGCACGGGTGCGGTTCCAGACCGTGACGTCGTACCCGGCGCGGGCGAGGCGGCCGGCCATCGCGGCCCCCATGCGCCCGGTCCCGATCCAGCCGATCCGCGGTGAAGAGGTGCTCACGGTGTCTCCTTGGGGTGCGATGGGGCGGGGGTCAGCACAGCGTCGGCGCCGGCGGTCTCGCCGCTGGTCGGCAGCGCGGGTCGGTCGCCGCCGAGGTAGAGACGAGCCACCTCGGGGTTGGTGAGGAGGTCTGCGCCGCGGTCGACCAGGCGGACGACCCCGGTCTCGAGCACGGCGCCCCAGTCGGAGGCGGCCAGCCCGGACCGGGCGTTCTGCTCGACCAGCAGGACGGTGCGGCCTTGGGCGGCCATCGCCCGGATGCTCTCGAAGACCCGCGCACGCGACCTCGGGTCGAGGCCGATCGACGGCTCGTCGAGCAGCACGATCGAGGGATCCAGGACGAGGGTCCGTGCCAGCTCGACCTGCTTCTGCTCCCCACCGGAGAGCGAGCCTGCGTGCTCGTGCGCCCGCTCACGACAGATCGGGAAGACCTCGGCCGCGGCATCGACGCGCCGGCGTACCTCCCTCTTGTCACGCAGGGCGTAGCCGCCCATCAGCAGGTTGTCCCAGACCGTCATCGCGGGGAACAGGCTGCGGTCCTGCGGGACGTGGACGATGCCGCGCAGCAACCGGTCGCGGGCCGTACGACGCTCGACGGGCTCGCCCTTGTACACGACGGTGCCCTCGCGCGGACGCAGCAGGCCGCTGACGACCTTCAGGACGGTGCTCTTGCCGGCGCCGTTCG
>Ga0136643_10000608_pt1 | contig 40204 bp, 9 predicted proteins | sample TergutLab28metaG_FD_96883 | JGI IMG/M metagenome (GOLD analysis project Ga0136643, IMG submission 96883) | Labiotermes labralis P1 segment gut microbial communities from Petit-Saut dam, French Guiana - Lab288 P1 (version 3) (version 3) | ecosystem: Host-associated > Arthropoda: Insects >...
GATATATAATAAATATATTGTTTGTTTTTTTTTATTTTGTTTTTTAAAATGAGAAATTTTTTTAAATTTTGTTTTTGTGGTTTTTTTTTTTTTTTTTTTTTTTATGAACTGAAGCATAGGTGTATTTAGTGTGTGTGAACATGTAAGTCTGTATGTTTACATTAAACAGCCCTTGTGGAATAGTGTTTTCATTTGTTTGGTGCAGGTATCCTTTAACAAATTACACATTTGGCACAAAAGAACCCCTCTTTGAAAAGGACCCTTCTGTGCCTGCAAGGTTTCAGCGAATGAGAGATGAGTTTGAGAAGATTGGAATGCGCCGTAGTGTGGAAGGAGTCCTTTTAGTTCATGAGCATGGTTTACCTCATGTATTGTTGCTGCAATTGGGCACAACTTTCTTCAAACTGTAAGTTTGTATTCTTATAACATAGTTTCTTCTCATTGTAAACTCCAGAAATTATTATGCAACATAGTCTATTTTTCAAAAGGGGAAACTCTATTTCCTTTCTGAATTGCATGTGTCATCAGAACTAGGTACATCTGATGATGTATGTATTTTGGCCAGTTTTAATGAGACTGGAAAGATGATTCACTTTTGAGGTGAAATGTGAACTGGTGGGATCCTCTGTTTATATCATTGTGGGATAACAAGTAAACCCCAGTATTTTGTTTTGTGTTGATGGGCACACTACATTTCAGTATGGTGCTCTGTTTTGATGTATTTTTTGTTAGGACACAATAATATGTAATTATGTATCAGTGCAGTGTAATGTGAAAGAGACTAAATGTGGTGAACATGAGGTCATTGAACTCAGTGTGCACTGTTTATATATATGGCCAAGGCACACAGGAAAACGAAGACCTTACAACTCCAAGTGGAGTAGACATATATGAATGTTAGAAAGTTGTCTGGCTGTAAAAATTATAAGGTCAGATTAAAACTGATTACTTTGGTTTTGTGAAAGAACTTCAGGACCGTGTTATGTATTTTCTGGTTGCAATCTGGTGTTAATGTAAAAGAATTTTCTTTCTTTTCACTTGAACATAGATACGAAGTATAGTTCAGGGTAAGGGGGTGACAAAAATGTTACTTGTTCTGCTGTAAGTGGTATAAGCCAGTGTTAGCAGAATTGCAGTGCACAGATAATCACAGTGGTACATATTGGTTTTATGAATTTAAGATTGTTTGGGTGAGGGGCTGTGTGTGTCACTACTCTTCACAGTTTAAAAACTGTGATATTTAGTAATTATATTTTTAAAGGTAGCGCATTGCAAGCTTATTTAGCATTCATTTTTACTGAAGGAATGTAATATCCTCTTCCAGGCCAGGTGGTGAATTGAATCCTGGAGAAGATGAAGTGGAAGGACTGAAGAGGCTTTTGACGGAGGTATTGATTATTTTCCCCTTCCAAAATAAACTTTTTTTTTACAGCTGAGTACATAATTAGCTATTTGATCTTCACTTTTTTGTTTTAAGCTTCAACTATTTGACATAAAGACAGTTTGTGTCTTGTAGGGAGTCTGGGTGTAAACAATTCAGTTGTGTTTGTTTAAATTAAGTCTAAGGAGTATCAATTGTTTTTGTTCATCCTTAAATACATAACCCCTCCTGGATATTGTCCTAGTCCTCCAGCATGTTAGTAAGTTATATAATAAATTTATGTTCTAGAACATTTATGCAAGTATTGTGGGCTACAGCACTGTATGCTCATATATGAGAGACTGTAGGCTTTTGTCTTAAGCTTCCATTGAAGGTTGTGTATCTCTTGATTCATGGATTATTTTACAGTGTTTTTCGAACTGCATGGGTTATGTAGCAGACATTGTCATTCCCAGTGATTTTGATTTGAGTTCATTTAACGGTTTCTGTGAATTTATGGTTCCGACACGTAACTCCCATTTTTTTGTTGTATAAAATTTACTCCTGCAGTGTCCCATGGGAACCTATTGACTACAGCCTATCTGCTGTGATTACTTCTTTAATGTGGTGAAATCCCTTTTTATGTACAAGGTTTCAACGCCAAATGAAAACCATTAAAATGAAGAAAATTTAATACAGTTGAAGCTTCATTGCAAGATCATTCTATGACTAAAACTATACAATCAGTTTGGTTCTCATGTAATGTCCCTTGTATAGAATCATTAATTTTACTGTCAGAATTTTACATTCATCTGGATTAAATGCTTGAGTAAAGTACATTTTATTTGTGCTTTGTTTGTAAAATGACAAGACAACTTATTTTGTCACTATATTCTGTCTAAAAAAGCCGTCATCTCACCCATTTAATTTCTTGAAAGGTTACGGGTGTGACAGTGAGTCGTAGCTGGTGTTTGGGTTGTATACACAAGAATGTGTGTTACGACTGCTTATATGCTGTAAGGTTGTGGAATCCAAGTGTCTACTGCAGAAATCACTGTCATTTTGTCAGGTGGTGGTCTGTGACTTGCATTAGCAAATTTGTACAGTTAGGCCTTTAGCAAATCTAAGAGTGGAATTGTAGGGGTGAAAATAATTAATTTTCACTGGTGTTAAAGATATATTATTTTATAAGGAAATAGATCAGAAGTGTGCACTGTATATCTTGATATTTTTACATTCTAAGGTCTGGGTTTGCATGGTAAAAACCCAAGGCTGTTGGCATGTAACTTAAATGAAGTTTTTTGTACTGAGCCATAAATGCTTCTTTGCCCACTGCACAGTGTATAAAACTTACTTCAGATGAAGTCTGAAAGATAGTGAACTCTTGTTTGGCAAAATATGTGTTTATTTTGAAGCACAATTGTTATGTAATATGTGCCTGTATGCAGTGGAGCCACAATCAAGAAGGGATGTATTGTGGATGCACAATCATCCATTTCATTCAGGGCTTTATATATTATCTCCATTACTATTGCATTATGTTTCCTAGGTGTCTGACAGTTGTAGTGCCATTGCATGTGACCTGGTTTCTTTTCAATTATTGTTTAAATATTTTATGATGATGATGATGATGATGATGATGACAGTGTTTGTGGTGGTGATGATGATGATGATTATTATTATAGTTATGTTGTTTATTGTAATGGCTTCAGTGACAGTGATAATGACATCAAGAAAATTGTTTCCGTTGTACGTCTAAAAAAGTAGTGAACATTCGTACATATTGTTTGTTCGCATTGCACTAGGTGTCCGGATATAGCCAGTATATTAGCATTTTCAGTGTGGAGTAAGGTCATTTTATGTATGCATCATTCACAGCAGTACTTCTTTATTATTATTCGTGACAATATTAAAATGATGCTCGTTACAAGTTTGAAATTTTTGACTGTTTTAAGACAGTCATACACAAACCCTTGATCTCCATTCATTGATGTACCCTGTTTGTTGAAATTCAAGTTCTGTGTAACTGAATGTCATATGTACATTACAACCAGTTGTTTCTGGTTTTGTAGATTGTAGATGAACAGGTATGATGCTTAAACCTGGAATTTAACCTCTTGTTTTTCCCCTCCAGAAGCCTTTAATCTTGCATTGAACTTATAAATGTAGCCTTAGTGATCAGTAAATTCTGGCTCTTAGTTAATATGGTTCGGTTAGGAACTCGGTATGGTGAAGTGTATATTATCCATGGTAATGGAAAAGAGTAGTATTGTTAGGTAACAGAAGCAACATATAATTTAAAAGTCTATAAGTACTCAGCATGCTGCATTCTAACCTGATGTGACATGACCTTTCAGTGTCAGCCTGGTTGCACTGTTTGGACCTTTATTTCTTCACATGCTGCTAGCCTCACTGCACTGTAAGGCATTAAGACTTTTAAGGGTACTGTAGAGTTAAAACACACAAATACAGTTTAGTAGTTGGAGTTTAAACCTTAGCTTCATTGAAGTGTGCATTATTACTTTGAAATAATTCTCTGAATTTAGTTATTCTGTCTTGGAACTTCACTGAACTTTATTAAGTGCGCAACATGCTTTAACACAGGTATGTACATAAACAAAAATAAACATAAGTTGATGCAAAAGTGTTATGTTCTCAAATCTCTGTTGCTGAACATTCAAGTCTTCTGGGATGTTTTGTTACGTCACATAGTATATAGTTAACCAATATGTTGTGGGATTGTAGTGCTTTCATCTTCAGGGCTAGCAGTTCTTCTGTTTACCAGGCAACATAACATACTTGAATCTTATGCGTATTGGACCGTGCATCATCTTGATATTTGAATAAAGGTAGACCAACTTGATGACACTTGCATTATTATGTCAATTTACTGCACTACATGTTTCGGATGTTAATACATCCATCTTCAGGAGCTTGCGACTACTTGGTGCATTATTGTGTAGGCTGTATTGTGCTGACTTGAGGCTTGTTGGTGTTATGTAACGGGATTAGCTTTTGGTGATATGGTATCTGAGTGCAGGCTGAACTTGGATACCACATCACCAACAGCTAATCCCACTACATAACACCAACACGCCTCAAGTCAGCACAATACAGCCTACACAATAATGCACCAAGTAGTCGCAAGCTTCTGAAGATGGATGTATTAACATCCAATATGTGTAGAGCAGTAAATTGACATAATAAAGCAAGTGTCATCAAGTTGGTCTACCGTTATTCAAATAACATACTTGCTTTACAGTATTCTGGGCACATGACACCCCATATTTGGCACCTAAGAAAGGGCATTCCTTCCAAAATATTTTGAATCATTGCTTTATGAACATGTTTATGTAGAAGATTTATCCTCTAGTATCACTTCTGATACATGGACTGAATCAGACCTGTTACATAGGTGGCAGATGCTGTACAAATAAGTTGTTGTCTGATTTCAAGACATTTGCATGTGGAGGTGCTTATGCCTTATGTAAGAATGGTACACTAATTCTGGCAAATGATTTACTGACAGGTGCTTATGTCCCTGTGGTTCAGAGCTGTTGTCAGAAACATTTTAAATGTACAGTGGTTCATCCACATTCCTGTCTGATTAGATTATGTGGGTAGCATATTCATGCTTTCATTGCCTTGAAGGACATATTTTTTCCCCGCATTTGCATTACCTCCTACATATAGCTTGATTTTATGTTTGCTGATGGTGTTGACAACACCAAAAAACATAAGACAGCAATTCTCTTGTGAAGCCATTAAATCATTCTGAAATTTCCTTGCATGTGATTCATGGTAACTTCATTATTGTTCATGTTTAGCAGTCTCCCAAATGCCACTTCATTGCCTGAGTGGTAATTACTGGCTACAGGAATTATTTACTTTATGTTCTTTGTCCATCACTACATGTTAAAAATGAAAACGCTGTGTTTTGGAGATGAAAGTAAAAGATTACAAGTGTCATACACCATTGTCTTACAGAAATGTAACTGAAGGAAGCATTGAAGGCTTGTTTCAATTCTTATGTGTCAAAAAAACTTCGCTTGTTTTGGCACAAATTGTACCAGAATTGGGTTATTTGTGCTCTTTGTTCATGAAATTATTCTAACATGGTTTTATAAAGTTCTTGAAGTTCATTTCATCACTTTTCACATTGATAAGCTGCTGGTCACACGAGTGCTATTAGCGTAGTGGATTGATTTGTTTGTCTTAATGGGAAACTAATTCGAAGTTAAAGGTTTGTGGTAGTTTTGTCATTAATTTGCACTTGGATTATCAAGGGTATAGTCTGTTGTAAAGTATACACAAAGTCAGTAACATTAATTATGTGTAGGCTGTAGAGAGAACATACATTTGAGGTTGAGAATAAATGTTGCATTGCTAATTAATGATATCTAAACTACACTGGCTGTTTGTGAGCACTGTCATTACATCACAACAGCTTTTCTTGTGTTTATAAATCTAAACATAAAAATTACACATGGGAGCTGTTATACATTTTTAGGTTGAGAATAAATTTTTGGTATATTGATTGTGGTGGCTGTCAGTGAAATTACTTATGGCATTTTGCAGCAGTTAGTGTTACCATGTTCATACATATAGAAATAAAAATTACATATGAATATCATGAAATTTAACATTAGGATCTTTTTTGAGCCACACTAGGAGCTTGGGGTGTTTTGCAGAATGCTTTAAAATGCGGTATAGTGTAACTAACTAAGTATCTGACTATCTCTGTCATCCATAGACCTTCTTAAGAAGCCAGTAGTATCTTAACTAGTCAAGAAATTTGCAGTTTTTATTGAATTCAAACGTTCATTGCTGTTTATGAGGTGCTGCCACTTGTACCTACCAGAGACAGATTAATCCAGTCTGCACCCTCCCATCCTGTTTCTTTTAGATTCATTTTAGTATTATACAACTGTCTGTGCTGCAGTCTTTAAAGTTGTCTCCATGTTCCCCTGCCAAAATCCTATACACATTTCTATTCTCTCATACATACCACATGCCCTGCCCAACTCCTCCTTGATATGGTCACACTAATGATATTTGGTGAGAAGTACAAATCATACAGTTCCTCATACAGTTTTTCCAGCCTCCTGTTACTTCCTTCCTCATATGCCAAAATATATCCACATTCCCAAACTCAGCCTTTGTTTTCCCATACAATGAGGGACTAACTGTCATGCCCATTCACACCCATTTAAAAGAACAAGCAGAATTGTAGTTCTGTGTATTTTAGTCTTTATATTTGTAGACAGAAAGTAGGAAGATAGAAGGTTCTGGGTTGATTGGTAGTGGGTACTCCCAGAATTTAATTTTCTCTTAATTTCTCTGTCAATGCAATTTTGATTTTTCAGTCTTGTTTCCAAATATGTGAACTTTGCCGCATTTTCAGTGGTTTTGTTATATATATTTGTGTTGTAATTTCTTCCTGCATCCTTTTGACAAAAACATGAGCATGCCACATCGGACACTAAAGCCCTGGGGACTCACGCTCTTGCACAAGTTGCAGTTGATTCATGTTTTGATTGCCACTGATTAGTGAAGAGGCAGTTTAGTCAGTTCTTCTGTAGCAGTCACACATGGAAGTTGTGTTTTACTTTGTTATGGGGCAGTGATTGAATATGAAGGTTTATTTCAAGCTCAGGAAAGCGGTTTACATAAACACAGAGTGCTTGAAACCATTCATGAAAATGAAGATGTGTCTCATTTGTGTGTCTTCAAGAAGTCTAACTCATAAAGGATATTATGCAAAACCTCCCTCATAACTAGATCACACTCTTGTATTCCCATTTGTTCTAAAGTATTTGATGAATGCAGAACACCTGACCCGCAGTTAATATTTTAATCAAAATTACACATGATTGGAATGGGAGGGTGAGCAGACCCCAGAGCCAGTCTGGACGATTTGAATTAGAGAAAAATATCTCTCCTCTCCCAGGTTTTGAATGCCGGACTATCCAGCATGTTGCCTAGGTGCTATAATGACCACGCTATTTTGGCTCTGTATAGGCCAGTAACCCTTCTTAAATTCATTTATGCCCTTGTACGGGTCTGATATTCTTGTTCTTAATGTTTGTGTGAAACTCGTTAATTTTACCCATCGTATATTCCTGCTTATTTTCCTGAGATGTGGACTAACATTTTTACATTGCTCATATCATTTCCATTAATTTGGTATGGCTCCTGTAACCACTGCAGTTTGGCTGCAGAAGATTATTCATCAGTCTATGGTTTATGCTGCTTTTCATTTATGTGACCCACACTCCCTTTAGCTGAGATTTTGATGTTGTACCTAATGCAACCTACAACAGTAACCACTGTTTTTAAAACAATTAAAATGTGTAGGAATGCATGTGTGTCTAAATAGGGAAACAGTTTTTGTTTTAGGTGAACAAAACTCTGTATGGATTTTTGCAGTAAGGCCAAGATGATTATTATAGGCTGGACTTCTTGGTAAAACTACATGAATATTTTTTACTGTGGTCTGTTTTAATATATTTTTATGAAATTTTAATGTAATTGGACCATGCCAAACTTTCTTTGAAAACTAAATTCAGTATGTCCATATAGGGAAGAAATACAATTTAAATGTGCTCGACACATACGCAAAACCTGCTTGTCCTTGGTCCCTTAGTATGCTTTATGTGTCTACATCAGCAAGATTTAGAACTCAGAATTGAATGTTAATATGAAGGAACAAAAGGAATGTATTACGTGACTTGTTTCCTGTTACATTCACATGATTCAGTGCTTCGTCTAACTTGTTTCATACTACTTACACATGGTGATAAATTTTTTCCATTGAGTATAATTGTTAATATATTAATACTGAGCCAGAAATAATTCATAATTTCCTTTTTGATATACGCACAATTGTATAAAATCTATGTGAAAATTTTAGTATGTTGAGGAGTTCAGAGATGGTCTTACCATTAGTCTGTGTAAACTTGCCCATGGTATATAAGTGAGCATACCTAACCTATTAAGTATCTGTATTACCAAAGTGAATGCACGTAGGAAAACACCCGTAGAAATCCATTTTGTGTGCTTTTGAAATAAGGAAACTTACTGTGTTTTTAAGATGTGATGCATAGTATCTTTAATTTTCCACAGAATGCCATTTATTTCATAATTTCACCTTTTTGTGGTCAAGTAATATGTATTTCATTAATCATGCGCTACAGTTTAAATACCTACCCTAGTTGTTGAAAGATTAAAAGAGACTTAACTGGAGTGAATTTGTAGTTACTATCTTTTTCATCAGTTTTCATACACCATCGTGGTATCCATTGTAATGATGTGATAATGAATGGCCTTATATTACTAAGTTGGCTGCCAAGCAGTATCCTGACACTTTTGTTTTATGAAGTGATGGACTCATTATGGGTTGTTCCTTGTAATTCAAGTGGCTTTCTCAATGTGGTATGAGGTAATACCTAATACGTATGAACTTGATTCTGTCCTCCAGTTAGATACATACCATAAAAATACAAGGTAGTCTGGAGTGTAGATACATCCATTCTTAACATTGGCTCTAGTGGAGGTGAGTAGTCAGCTTCATGCTCCAGCTGCTTTACCTGACATGAAAGAACCACTGGTACCCACTGGGGGGCTGCGTGTTCCCTAGAGCCAGTTTGAACACTGGGAAAGAGAAAAAGAAAAATCTCTTGCCCTTATCACCAATAGAACTCAAGTTTCTCGGTTGTCAGTTTGTACTCTAGTTGCTATGTATTGGAACTATCCCTCATTGTTTGTACATATTATATAATTACTCACTTACTTAAATAACTTACTAACATACTTACTTACTAACTCCATGGAGTAGTCCTTCTTGAGAAGCTAGCCAGTTTGCAGCTAGTCAAATTCCCAGCGTGTTATGGAACCCGAAGGTTCATTACCACATTCACAAGTGCCCACCACCCGCCCCTATCCTGAGCTAGCTCAATCCAGCCCATACCCCACATCCCACTTCCTGAAGATTCATCTTAATTATCCTCCCATCTATGCCTGGTTCTCCCAAGTGGCTTCTTTCCCTCAGATTTCCCCACCAAAATCCTGTATATGCCTCTCCTCTCCCCCATAGGCACTACATGCCCTGTCCATCTTATTCTTCTTGATACATTGTATAAATGTAAATACTCTTAACATACATACTACTTTTAGCCCTTGTTTTATGCACCATTTTTTGTTTTACACCTTTTTAGTGTAATGCATCTTGCCATTGTGCACATGTTAATTTACACTGTCTCATTTTTGGTTTAATACCCTTTGGCTGGCTGCACTATGTTACACCAATCCCTGCCTATTCCTTTATTTTGTGTGGGAATATCGTTTTTGATTTATGCCTCTCTGATTTACCCCCACCAACCCAAAGGCTTGGTGTACTGATTTATTATAATAACTCAGGATTTGGTAGTCATGATGGGGAGAAAGTATTTTGAGATATAACTGAAGTGGCTAATGGTGTGACAGCAGGGAGACTGAGTATAGCAGGTGAGAGGTGTGTTAGGTACAGCTGATATTGTGGTGTATTCTTGTTGTAGTGATAGTTCATTATGCATGCCAGCAAGGGGGTAATTTTTCGAATATGTTAATGTAAGAATTTGTAAATAAATACACATAAAGCAGTGAAATAATGTATTTGTTGAAGGGAAATAATGGTTTGGAAGTAGAACTCATAAGACCTAATTGCATACTGCATAGATTTGTCATGTTACATATGTATTGGCAATGTTGCCATGTATTTTTTTGAAGAATTTTTTTATTTAGTTCAGAATTTGTGTACTGTAGCATGTTGTTTGTGACCTCAGAGTTCCCCATCTTTTCTGTGTCTGCAGCTGTTGGCATACAAACAGCATTTCATACATAAACAGGCATGCTTATTTGATGTATTTGCATACCAAATTTCACATTCCTACTTCCAGTGGCTGATTTGTTGTCACCATTAAAACTGATGGCTAAAAGAAATTGTACTTATATGTGTACCATCTTCTTCTTTTACATTCTGTGTTAATATTACTTGTAGTAAAATCTGCATGTTTTTCAAATATCTGTTACCCTACTTTATAACTAATTGGTGCTGGTGTTGATTCCTACATACAATTTGTGGATCTGTCGTGTTGTTACTACTGATTATTAAAACTAAAAAGGAACGTGTTACAGTATCGTCCAGTTTCATAACATTTGTACCACGATTTGTGAAAACTAGGATCTGGTTCAAAAACCAAAGTCTGGACACACAGCATAATATGTTACCATTGTTGGGGAATCAGGATAATATTTTTTAGAGTAGAGACTGGGCTGTGGGTTAGTTCAGCTCTCATAAGGAGCAAGAGAGTTTTCTCTGTAAAGCATGTAGACTAGCCCTGAGGTCCATCCAGCTTCCTGTGCAGTGGGTACAAGGGGTAAAGCAGCTTGGGCATGAAACTAAACCGCTCACAAGAATTTAGTGCTGAGGTAGAAGAACGTATGGAACTACACTGTGCACACACCTTCATGGTGTGGGGATTAATTAACCACAGGAGCAACTTTATCTTTTTTACCAACTCTAAACCTGCTAAGTCTATTTTAGTACTGGTGGTACTGTGTAAGTGCACAGAAAATATCAGAATACCTGTTCGTAGAATGATTGAAGCTGTTAGGAATACGTGTGTGTCTTTGTGCTGGTTTTACCTTGGTTTAATCAATTAGGAAAAAGTGTGTCTTTTTTCTTGGAAGCAGCACTTGTATCATTCTTCAACTGTCATATTCTGCAAGCTGTGTATTTCTGTGGTATACAAGTAAATAAAGCCATTTTATTTAAAGCATACATTGTGGTCAGAAAATTATCTAAACTCACATGAAAACATACACATTCATTGGCATTTGTCTGATGACTTGACTGCCAAGGTAGTGTAAACATGACTTTAATGAAAGCAAATAATTATAATGTGCTCACTACCACAATGGTTAATGGCTTATTTGAGGTTTCATCAATCACTTTAGCAGTTAAAAATCTTTTAATGTGTCTCATTTATTTGGATTGAGAGAACTGGAAGCAATCAGCAGTTTTATTGTGTGTAAAGTGAGGGCAGACAGTTTCAAACAGTCCTGAAATGTAAGTTGATGATCCACCATTTGGTGATGTAATGCATGCCCTCATATAATCCAGCTGTGGTAATAAAATTTGCGCAGCTCCCCAAGAAATTAGATATGCATGATGAAGTTTCATGTAACTAGTATTGATGTAACACTGCAGGAAACCTTAATGGAAATGTATGTTACATGATGTGTTCTACCCCTCTGAATCTGCTTTGAAACCATCTGATTCTGTTTATGCCTTCATTTGTGACTATTATATTTTATGGTTTTAAATTTTAAATGAAATCTTACTGTCATATGGTTGGTAACAGGAAACATGTTTGCTGTCTTTAGTCTGCAACTCCTGTGTAAAAGTCACAGCTTTGTCGTCTGAATAGATCCTTCATTAAATTTGCTGAACTGTATTGTGATTGTTGATATATATATATATATATATATATGTGTGTGTGTGTGTGTGTGTGTGCTTCTGTGAAGAAAATAAATTGTGTGTCATTATGTTGTAAGTCTTCGTGTAAAAATGATGGTAAGAAGTTCTTGAACATCCATACTAGATTCACATTATTCATTTCGTGCATTGTGACCTACAGAAACTCTGGTAACACAACAAATGCTCAGTTCTACAATCTATGTATTCTTTCTATTACTGAGCTCCTACATGTTTCAACACTGTTGCCATCTTCAGGGAGCTTGTGCCAAATTTAGTTAAAACATGCAGCAATAAATAGTGTATAATACATGTACATTTGCTGTGGTGTCATTAGTGCAGGTTTTGGTTACCATTAGTTTAAGTATAAAATGTTAAATAGTGTTGTTACCAGAGGTTTTATTTAATCCATACTAGTTGTTGCTGATGTGACTAGTCATGATTGAATATAACAGTGCAAGTTACGTCTGTAAATGTATATCAGATTGTCTGCTTTTACTGCATTATTTCATTTATTTTTATATTTTTTATTCTTACGCTTGAACCAAAATTTCCACTTTTGTATTTAGTGTTGTAATTAGTGTGTGTGGGACATGGGTTAACATAGTTTTATAGTATGGTGATTCCATAAATCAATATTTAATTCCATTACATCTCTTTTTCAACAAGCAGTTATTTTCATAACAACAGAAACTGCGTGCGTAAGAATTTGTTCTTACACTGGCAATTTTGGGCAATATACATTATGTTCAGGAACAGGAAGCTGAGTAATTGACACTGTTATATTCTAGACCATTAAGGAAGTGTTTCAGCTTTTAATACATTTTAAAAATTGTTACTGGACGATAAGTCATTTCTTTTTTTCGACACTAATTAATCAGTCTGTTTACTTCTGTGTTTGTTATTTATTCTTAACTAGGTTTTCTGCAGACCCAGCATGACTGCAAACTAGTATACTGGTGAGGAGGTTGCTCTCTTCTGAGGCATAGTGTCATGTAGTTTAAGTGAAGTGTACTGTCATTTTAGAGAAATATGTTTTGTAACCTGATGATGGAGGCAGCTGTATCCTCTGACATGTTGGTACATTAACGTGATAATGGAAGTAGCAGGATCTTTGGAAATGCCAGTACAGTAACATGATGGCAGCAGGATCCTTTGAAATGCTGGTACATTAACGTGATGATGAAGGCAGCACATTCTTTTGAAAAGTCAGTACATTAACCTTTTGGTAGAGGTAGCAGTATCCATGGAATATATGTACATTTTTATCAGATTACATGGCATTATGTCTAGAAGATAGCAGTCTTCATAGTTTCCACCATTAGAACCTCATCTCAGCTAATGTAGCAGTCGACACATAACTTTCTTCTGTGTCATAACAAGCTCCCAGATACCTTTACAAACTGGTATAGCTCTGTAAGTATAGTGACTGGCTACTGACTGAATGATCAAGTTCAGTTTGTGACAGGTTAGGAAATTTTCTGCTTGTTAGCACATCCAGGCCAACTCTGGGGTTCACCAAGTCTTCTATCCAATGGATAACAGATGTTCTGAGTCTGGAGGTGTGGTGTTCCAAGTGTGAAACCGACTGCTTACCTCCCTATATTGTCAAGGTTAAGATGTGGAGATATTTCTACACTCTTCCATTTCTTTATGGTATGGTGCTTAATTGGGTAACCTGTTCTCCAACATGTAACTGCTGTTGCTACTGATTTTTCTGATGACGGATTGAGAGGTGGTTTTGTATCCATTGAAAGTAGTGAAAGACGTACATTTCCTGGGAAAAGTGCAGGTTTCATTCAGACCCCTTTGATACCCTCTCACCAGGTTAGGTACATACACTGGTTCAGATCCCTAGTTATATAATTTTTGTATTAAATAGACTTTAAAATGTTCCCTTTCATCCATTGTGGTCAGTGTGTGGAAACTTGTGATGTGGGGAAGAATGATGTTTCAGTAAAACTTTTTAACTCATGAGATTTGAGTAGTGGTCTTTGCGGTATAGACACATGTTTAGCGGCATGTGACGGCTGTCATTATTTTTTTTAACATGTGTTTCTACAGTATTAACATCGACTTCATGTGAATTTTTTTAATCCACTGATAATAGTTCCAAATGTGGGTGTGAATTTCTAGTTGCAACACCTGCAATATAGTGACTAGGTGAACTAGTATTGGGTGGAATTTTTTGGAGTGGCTTGTATGGATGCATATCTTTCTTCCTACTGTGTCTCAAAGGTTTGTGCAGTTGCAGTAGTTTATAGTGATTAAAGTGCTGTGTAAATAAGTGCGTGCATCAGATTTAATAATATAAATGGAAGTGGCCTAGGTGAAAGGTTTATATTTTGTTAATTATATGGTTCTTATCACGGTGTTTATTGGTGCTGTTCGATAGATTAGCAAAAATCCAATTACACAGCTGTTAAAATTAATCAGTACATGTCATATAATCTTTATTAAAAATGTGGCTACATGTTTCGACTAGTATTAGCCATTCTCAGGCCTACTCCAGATGTTTAATTTCAGCATGTGAAACAGAGTGTTGAGGTTTTTGCTGTTTTGGGTCATTACACAGCACATGTTGATAGCAGACTGATTGACCCTTGAAGATGGGACCAACAGGCTGTCCTGAAATGTCAGTAAGTAGCTACCAACATTCACTTTGTAACAACCCAGAAGAGCGAACACCTCATTTGCACTGTGGCAGAAGCCTGTTGTCTCACATATTTAAAGTGTTGTTAATAATATAGATTACATGACGTGTGCTGATTGATGTAACAGCCGTGTAATTGTTTCTTTTTGTGAATCTGTTAAATTACAAAGTTTTGTAGTTTCCAGACTGCAGCTTTCCCCACCTTGAAACTGAGAACTTGTATGAAATATACAGTGCTTGCTATACGTTGTGTTGATTATGATGTATGTAGTTGAGATTTATTTTGTTACAGTGGCTTATACAGTGTTTCCTAGATAAGAAGTTCCCAGATACAAAGTTTTCCCAAATAAAATATAAGATTCTTGAAATCCTGTTAAATTTCCTATATGTTGGTGTTAAATGTTCCCACATATAAATTTCTGGTGTAAAGAGTTTTCCAACTTTAAAAATCTTTTTTAATGTCTAAAAAACTTTCCATTTAGTACATTTAAATTGCTTTATAACCATTTTTAATCTCTTGATGATTGCAATGTACCATGGTAATTGTGGATCGTGGCATTGCCTTTGTGCAGCCTCTTGACTGTATCAAGTTCCATGCTTTTTAGGCTTTTTTGCGCAGTTGTAAAAATTGTGACTTAGTTTTGTCGTGTATGTCCGTCATCTGTAACTTGGCTCTTGCTGGCTAGATTTTTGTGGAATTTTATATTTAGGATTTTTACGTAACTCTGGGGGGACCACGGTGTCACAGTGGTTAAGGTGCTGTGATACAAATCGGAAGGTCGCTGGTTCAATCCCAGCTGGCGTCATTGGAATTTTTCAATGACATAAAATCCTTCCGATTGCACTATGGCCCTGGAGTCGAGTCAGCCTCTAACAGAAATGAGTACCAGGAGCATTTCCTGGGTGTAAAGGCAGCCAGTGTGTAAGGCTGACAACATTACCACCATCCTGTGCCGTTGTCATGAAATTTGGGAACTTTAACTTCCTGGAACCCTCTGGGCCACTCCAGGCCTGTAATGGGATTGCTTTTACCTTTACTCAACTCTGGAGAAAACATTTGGTTAAAATAGGATGAAAATAACAGGAACTTCATCTTCATTCGTTAATGATTGTGTGTCCCTTGATTCTGCTTGAGCTGAGAAAAGTTTTAGAGGAAATAAATATGCACATTCTATGTTAGATGCATTTTTTTCCCCCTGAAATTTGTGCAGTTAGTGAAATGATTGCAAGAAATAACACAAGAGCAGGGAGGGCCAAGGAGAATTATTTACATGTACATTTGTTATGGTGTGACATAATAATTCATTGATGCAGTATTCCTGTTGTTACATCCCATTCCTGTGCATCAGAATATTTCTTAGTTATTGATTATACCAAGGAATATGAAATTTGGAATGTAGATGTGAATGTACCTACAAATTGTATATGAAATATTGTTGATTTGTTGGAGCAGCTACCAAGTACTTCAGCAGGTGATTTCAGGAAATGTGTTGATGATAAATTGAACATAGACAAAATTAATGTAAATATATTAATAATAATAATAATAATAATTTCTTGAAAGAAATATAATTATAGTATTAACATTGTGTAACAGAATGACAGTGAGAAGTATGACTGCGTTGCAATAAAGATATGACTATTTAAGAAGGGTTCAGGATGCAAGGATCTGAAATGCCACAAAATTACTCTATACATACATTTCCTACCTTAATGTTATTAATTTTTGCTAACTGAAATGTATCGTAGAGGTTCTGCGGCATTTTTTGAACTTCAAGTGCAGTTGTGAAGATTTTGTTTTACTGCGTCTTGGTATGCTGCGATTCATTGAGCATTTAAGATCTATGTAGTGAGTGCCCTGAGGTGGAGAATTCATGAGGTAAAAGAAGAAAGTTCATCTGTGCCAACAACAGATTACTGGACTCATGTTTTTATGTGGTCCAATATGATGTATATTCCATAACTTTTTCATTAGCAGTAAATTAACTGTATATCCAAGTTGTCCTGATAATGTACTTTCATGATTTTTTTTTTTAAGTTGCAGAGTTCTGAAATAATTACTGAGGATCGGAATAAAAATTGGTTCCAAGAAAAGAAAATAATTTTTGTCCCTGTAAGAAGTTATTTTTTAATGGTCTGTTGAAAAACTTCTTATGATGGAAACACTGTGTAGTTCATTTGATTAGAATGCAGTGTGATGAGAACAACCTATGGGATGAGTGAGGAAATTTCCATCATTTTTCATCCTAGATATTCGTCTGAGAATATGTAGCTTTCATTAACATGTTCTGTGTTGGGGAGAACAGACCACACAAGTTAGAAACTAGAACTTGCACCAGTAGTAGCAACAATTACACACTGCAAATGCCATACTCAACTTCGCAATTGACTTTTCAGCAGGAAGAGTCTAGCGAGGTATGTCTTGGTGTTCTTTATGTGCTTTGTAAATTATTTTACATTTTCTGAGTAATTTTGGAAGAACAATATTTTCATTTAATGTACCAAGTGCACTTATGATATATGTGACATTATTGTCATGTCTTCACACACTACACACCACACACCATAACACGTCATAAAGGGACACAGTCTACACGTGATTGAGGACTATAATGGATGTTTGAATATGCACTGTCATAATTGTCTTTAATTAGATTTTGTATATTTTGAATATTTTATATTTAAATGTTTTACAATATGATATATACATCTATATCCATAACACAATAGAAAATTCACATATTTTATTCGTATAAAAACTGATATTACCTGCAGAGTTCATTGAAGGTTGTGAATTCCATAGATGTAATCCATTTTGTTATGAATAGTTGTAAGCTTGGTATGTACTCCTTGAAGTTGCCATTATCATGCCACAACATGTGAGAGTGAAGTGACTATAAGGTCATGCACTGAAAGTGCGTTTAGTTGGTACATTAAATGACAATATTGGCTCAAAATGCACAGAGTAAATCATTTTGAAATTGGGAAGACATAATTGGAAATAGTAAAGAAGTGGGTAAGAAAAGCCCATTATTTTATATTTGTAAGTGGAAAATTAAATGTGTTGGAATTTTCAGTAACAGAAATCTACATTAACTCTGATTTTTTAAATGACTCTCTTCTCTATTGCAAGTCATCCACAGGGCATCATAAGCATAGGTGTTGGTTACAGCCTTTTTGTTTAGTGTGTATTCTATAGTAGAAATAGGAAAATTAGTTGGAAGTGGCGACATTAGTTTAGAAGTTGCTAGCAGGTGGGGTGGTTGACAGTGTAGATAATAAAATTATTTTGGAATGTCAAGCTTCTTGATAATAGTTAATAAAGTAGATACATACAGACAAAATTAATCTGGATGGTGCAAAACTACATTAAAAGTAGAGAAATTTTATATGGGGTCTTTTGCATGAGGAATATGTGTATTGCTGTTGTTGATTTAAGCAGCATTGCTTAAATCGTTACTGTATGTATTGTATGGAATACAATATTACTCATGAAGTTCTTCTTCTTTAAACATACTTTGTATATAATGTTCAGTAAACGTTCCTTGATTGAAGTAGAGGATGGAACATCATATCGCAGAAACAGCAGCATTGTATTGTTGGTGCTGCGTGCAAACTACCAGTAGCTGTGTGCAGTAGAATTCCCTTAATCCAGCACTCCTGGTGGTTCAGCACTTGAGGGAAGTAGTCCCAAGACCTGTAGTTTTGCCGTCTGTTAAATTTTGGTGTGGCTGCTGTTGCCATGACTTTATCTTGGGTTATGTGGACCATATTGACCTTATCAAGCTATTATAATGGCTTCAAAAGCTCCAAAAGATGAGTAAGCAAGGCAGTGCTGGCAAGAGGAAACATTTAACAATAATTCCTCAGAAATTTGAAATAATTAGGAGTGTTGGAAGTGGCATTAGCTGAAGAGAAGTAGTGGATTCACACAACATGGGATTGTCAAACATCTGTGATGTAAAGAAGCAGAAAGACCAGTTATGATCCTTTATGGAATCAAATGAAATTGTGAAGGTTCTTTTCAAGTGACAGACACAGAGTGTAAATTAATGCAATTGGACAAGGCGTATAAGTGGTTTACAGCAGTGTGTTTGGAATGAAAATGTGTGAACTGGGACTATAATTGAAACAGCTGAGTCATTTTATGATGAAATGAAAATGACTGACAAGTGCACGTTCTCTGAGGGCAGTAACAAAAAAAATTACCTGTAAGAACTAGAGTCAGTATAGGTACTGTCTGATAATCCGGCACCAATCTGGTCCCATAGGTGCTGGATTGAAGGAATTCTGCTGTATGTTATGCATTAAACATCTGCACTCCAGCACAGGCCAAAAAAAAAGTGGCAAGCCATGCACACTGTTGCTGGTAAAAATAAGAACCATCCAAGGCATTTAATAACCAACTCTTGGAAGTACAGAGAACACTACTTTTATAGCTTTTTAACAGTTAGCTGAACAAAGAATTGTGCGTTTTCCAGCACATACTGAAAAATTGCATTGAATGAATATGTGAGCAAACATTATTACAGGGTAGTGACCATATATGAATATGTGTTATGTCATGGAAAACTTGAAACAGAGATTTGCGGGAATTATGCTGTTTATAGACTTAAGAAGTTGTGAGATGTTATGGAAATAATGAAGGAATATGTTACTCTCACAGAGTACCCTAATGGCATTGGGTAAAATGTTTGCATAATATTGGATACCTGTTTCAAAGCAGTAGAATAATGGTAAGTACAGTGTATTTATGTACTGTGTTTAAACTATGGACATAACCTAATACACTACCTAAGCTAGAGTGCATCACAACATATGGCCACATTTTACAAACCACAGCCATTATAAGAAGGAGGCAGTGGCAGTAAAGCAATTCGAATTGTGGTAATACGGATTTATTAAGTCACAGAACAGTTGGAAATGAAAGATATAAGCAGAATAAATGTTTTGTATACCATTTTTGAACAGAGGTTGCACATTGTTGCAAGTTATTTTTATGAAAGTTGGCCTTCATTTCTGGGCATCTCAGTAGCCATTAACTGGAATAATAGTTAATTTGGAACATAGCCAACAGTTTCAGTCATGAAATGATATTTACGGGTTGTTTCTTGAAAAATTGATAATGGCCAGCTGCTTGTCTGTGTCCTTTACAGAAACAGGCCCATAGTACTCATAATTATGTGGTTCATATGTAAACATGTTTATGTTCAATTTAACATGGCCAATGTGATATCTAGTCTCACATAAGCATAATGTTTCTCTGAAAATGTACCAAAGAAACCTACATGTGTACTTCCTGTTGTCAGTTCTTTGTCCTGCCGCTCAGTGCAGACTTTTAAATTAAACTGGCATTAACTTAAAAACTCTTTGGGGGGGAGGGGGGGAGTGTAGTTTTACATTTTCAGGTAGTTACTCTTGAAAAAGGGACGCACATATGCGAGATAGTAGATGATGCACTTTATGCGGAAAATGATTATTGCAGTATATGTGTGTTAGTAATACGTGTTCCACTGTGTGATGATTAATGTGTTAGGGTAGTTCTGTTTGTCCTTGAAGTTAAAAATTTTCTCTTTATTTGTCGTACTACTGATTAGATAGATAGATAGATAGAGAACTCTCAGTTATCCATTGAGGAATATGTTAAGAGCTGTATTGCCTACCTTCTTTACTTATTCTAAAAGATGTGGAACCATGAAACAGTGCTTATTTTTGTAGAGTGACTGTCAGATAATACATATTTCAAAAATTTGTAAAATGTATAATAATCAACAGTGTTATGAATGACATAAAGGGTCTGTTGAATTAGTAAACATTACAAATGTATCATATAAAAAAGATGAAGAGGTGAAATTTGAGCACTGTTTTGGCATCATGTGATTGATTCAGGCTTACTGAGGTATCAGAAAGCACTTAGCATGTCTGTGTCTGAAAATAGTTTTACGAACATCTGCAATACCTCTGAGAATTGTCCAGAATCATATGTGTATTTGACAGTGGATGAGTGTAGTGTAGTCACCGTCTTAAGAGTATAACCATCCTTGTGTGGTGAAGGTAGGGAGAACTCTGTTCCAGAAGTGCAAAAGACAATTGACTGTTGATCCCATGGGGAATTGAGATGGTTTGAAAAAAAAAAGTTATTAATGGAAAGGACTGGATGGCATCATGTAAAACATATTGGGTGGGAAAGATTAGCTTTTGGGTTTGAGTTGCTGCATTTGCTGAAGTCTTTCCAGTGATTTGGTGGATTTTCAGTAGTCTTTACGGAGATTGTCATTGGTATGAAATTAATTGGAACACTTGTCTTAGGAAGGGAGGTGGGAACAAGAAAAAGTGAGTGTTGTATTAATGTGCCATATCGAATGGCTGCCAGTGGTCTAAGTCCAAAATTTGCAGTGGTGTTAGCCCCTGATGTCACTTTGTCCCTAGTTTGTGGTTGATTTTGTTGGCTCCTGTGGTGATAGATGATGCTTATGGCTGTTAAGCATGTCTGCTGTTTTGTCAAATTCAATACTATACTGCGTTCTGGGTAATGTTCACAGCTGATCATTGGTGCCTTGTGTTCAGAAATCCTTGTGGACATGTGCTAAGTGTTCACACAATAGCTTCCTGCAAGAAACAGCAACTTCATCAGTGGTGATTTTTATGCAGGGGGTATAATTTTACACCAATCTCTTTGTCATTGGGTCAGGACAAGTTTCACCACACGTACCTCATTTTGTGTCTGCCAGGACAAAATAATATTTATGTACATGTGTTATTTGTTATGTACATGTTTTCCATAGTTCACTATGTTTAGGAACCTCATTAAAAATGTACTTAAATTAACAACTTTTCTGAATGGTGCAGTTATTCAAATTTTCACTTTTTTTTCTTAATGTTTGTGTGATGTGTAATGCTGTGTTTCATTATAATCTGACAGATCTGTGAGAACTCTAGTGTTTTAAAACTACAGAAATATCCATTATAAACAAAGGGCATAATGTGAAGTGGGGCAGGGTATATTGCAACTGACCTGTGTAAAATTATCTAGTTTTATGCATTGTTATGAGGCTGCTTTCATCATTCTCTTAATGCTTTCTGTGTAATGAGTAGGTAATAACAATAATAATAATAATAACAACAGTGTTTTTTGTTCATGAAGTAGTACTGATGATAGTGATATATGATTATAATGTCTTTATCCAAGAACTGCATTGTATTTTCTATCGCGTTATTGTTGATGATTTGACATGTGTTAGACAAGGACATCGATAATTGAGGGTTTATTTAGTTTTCTTGCCTTCACGCATGTACACGTACGGATACATAATGCATGGTGACTTTTGTCAGGCAGACATTGTTATGTTCAGGGGACATACCAGGCTGGGCCACAAGAGTTGTTTTCATGGTGCCAAAATATTTTTCACTATTAAAATGTAATTTAGATTTTACCCTTTGCTTCTCAAAATGGCATAAACATGTTAAATTGCAAGAATGAAAGTTTGAAAATAAATGTGAAATGTGTATGATGGCATTCCAGGGATGGGTGATTATTTTTTAATAACATGTGTGTATTATTATATGAGGTTTTATTAAACATTCAACTCTTCATGTAGATGCTTTAATGTAATTTGGAGGTAACTGAAGATGAACGTGGCACTATTAAAGAATGTAGATGTTACACTACTTATCTTGGTTTGGATTATTGTGTCCTGTCCTGCATTGTTACAGTAATTCTTTTTTTGGAATATAAGTAATATTCCATTCTTAAGGTGCATTGTTGGTAGCTAGATACACTTACGTGTGTTAAGTGGATGGTAATGACCTTGAGCAAATCCTGTTATGAATTGCAGTGTGAAAAACTTGCATATGTTATAACCAGAAATTAGGATTAGATCTTTAAGCTGTGAACTGTGTGTAATCAAGTTTGTTACGTGTCTGTAGTGAAGGCTGCCCTGGCCAGGCATTGAGTTAGGGATATGTTGTAATGTTGCTTGGTTACAGACTCTTGGCAGGCAAGATGGCGTGAAACAGGATTGGGTCATTGAGGACACAATAGGCAACTGGTGGAGGCCAAACTTCGAACCGCCACAGTACCCTTATGTCCCTCCTCACATCACTAAGCCAAAAGAGCACAAGCGCCTTTTCCTTGTGCAGTTGGCAGAGAAGGGTAGGAACAAATTATGTATCTTGTATGAGGTGCAAGAAACATTTGTAGTTTTTTATGTATGTATTTTCTATCTTAGGCTGTGTCTATTTCACATATGCATTTTGAATTTTATTTGTAGATATGGAGAAATATTAAATGTAGCATTTTCAGAAGGCAGTGTTACTCCATCTGATAGCAGACACTACATCATTGCAAAATATGTGACAGAAGTATGTCACTGGTGATTAATATACTGCTGTGGCTTGTACATGTTGCAGTCTACTATTGTAGGTCTTTTGAGACATCTTAACGTAACAAATCTTCAAGTGGCTCTTCTGAATGAGTAACAGATTTCTTTGATTTCATATTTTTGCAAGGTGGATTTGTCATAGTAGTGCAGAGTTCACTGATGGTTGGTACTGTACTGTATTTGGAATATGATTTGTGTGCAGTGGTGGGGAATTTGTATTGAGACCAGTGTATTGCATTTTTCATTTTCTTCACTCCCAATCAAAAACCCAGATTTTGTCTCTTTTAAGTACTGCTTTGTGTGTTGTACTGCCAGGTGCAATATCTAAGTGTACTCATCAGTCAGAATCATCAGTATCTTATCACCTGTAATGTCACCACAAAAGAATTTAAACTTCTTCTATATATTGTCATTCACAGGTCTTGTTTTTATTTTGCTGGCACATTACCATCCAGATGACGGAATTTAATGTGGGGTGTGCTACTGGTCTGATTCTGATGTGCGCAATACTTAAATTTTTACTACTCTTATTGTTGTAAATAGTGTGTAAATTTTTAGGCACACTTTCTTCAATGGTCACTTTAAACTGCACACTCCTGTGTTTCCATGAATGAAAGAAGTCTTGTTACATATAATACGAAAGTATTGTTGTGCATGCTTTTTCAACATTGCAGTAATGGTGTGCTGGATATGTAGTAAGATTGCCTTATTTATATACACGTAAGTTCAGTTCACATCTGTGTATGTATGGTGTGTAATTCCAATTGTACATTCAATAGCAGTTTAACGTTAGTCTGTCTAGGAAATTACAGACACAGTTTGTAAGAAACTCATGATTATGTTACATTTAATATTTCTGTTTGTAACTGTTTACATGTTTTTGCAATTGTAAGTTTATTACATGAAACTCACTGGGTTATATAATGATCAAGTTGTCATTATTGCGGTTCATTATATTACTACATAGATCTGTATGTTATGTAAAGAGAGACTGTACTGTACATTCCTGAACACCAGTATTACAGGTTTTCAAGTTGGTTTAAGGATTTTCGTGGTTGTAATTGTATATGTTAAATGTGATTATAATCATACCCTTTGCTTGTAGTACTGTGTGGAATAACTTACAGCTGTAACTGAATCTCTGACTTGATCAGATTTTTTTTTAAAGTGCTGTAACAATTACTTTTCCAGTTGCAATGAAATGCGAACCTGAAAACAGTTTGTATAATATACTGATTATGTAGTGGTCTTTTTATGCAACACAGTGACATCCTTGTCACACTGAAGTGCTCATTTTCCCAATTACCTTTAAAAACTGCATGAAGTATCATCACGTGACTTCATTGTTCCATGCATCCATTTGGATCATAGTGTTTCCATATTTACCACCAATTTTTTAATTTGTGTTTGTTGTTGAAGTAAGGCCTTTCATTTTGTATAAGAAAGCAATTTGCACATGCGTTTACTCACTGTATTTTTGTCAGAAGTATGCACAGTACACACTTCTTTATTGATGAGGCACTGTTAGAAATTTATGAATTATTGTGCATTTGGTTGATCAGCTATACTCGATTACTGAAATACATGTGCTGCTATTAATGAAATAACATGATTAACAGGTAGTCCGACACTGGCTAAGTAGAATTATATACTTAATTACTTACTTACTCACTCACTCACTCACTCACTCACTCACTCCATGGAGCAGAGTCCTTCCTGAGAAGCTAACTGGTTTTCAGCTAGTCAAGAAATTAAGTATAATTATATAGTGATACTTTGGAAACAAGTTATTTGTGTGCATAATTTCCTCAAGTATATTTTATGCGTAACCTGTAAGTTGTCACATTTAACCTCAGAAGTCCCATACTGACATCCATATGAAAGAATGTTTGGCTTGAAATTTATATTTTTAAATGGTATATTCCTTGCAGTGTTCTTTGTTCACAGTGGTTTATTATGATTGTTAAATGGAAGGTGTAATGTGGATTTAATGTAGTCACCATATTGTTATTGCATATTCAAGAAAATAATGGCCTTAACAAAAGTTAACGATTTTCACAAATATATCATGTTACCCTAGATTAAGGGTGATAGTGTTGTTTCCAGAAGTTAGCATGGTTACCATTTGATGTTGTTGGAGGTATGAAATTACAATGTAAAGAGAGAGCTGGTCCCATATGTCACAGTATTGAGACCAAATTATTGAAATTGCCAGTTGAGAAGTTATTTGTGCCAAGATGGGTAAGTGGGCGTGATAATGCTCTGTTCCAATCTCTTTGGCACATTGTAATAAAAAAGTTACAGAAATGTACTTGTTTATCTCGCTGTGCCTGGTTGTCCATATGTAACAGCTTCTAGAATCACTGAATTCTATGCAGTTTGATGCTGGGCAGTTCTATCAAAGTTTTTTAACACATTCCATTTTTTGTTTAAGTTGGACGGTAATAGCACACATTTTACATGAAGACTTAACATGCAATTTTTGTGTGCATTCTAGTGTCACTTGCTACATTTTTGAGTGAAAAACATTTTGATGAAAGGTAGGAGGGAAAAAATGAAACGTATTTAATGCTCAGTGTGGTTTTTCTTAACGTTGTGTTGTTTTTGGGACACTTAAAAAGGAGCAAGCAAATGTACCAGAATTTTTATATTCTTTTATGATATGAAAAATAGGAGTTTAATTTGTGTAAAATTAGGTAAAGGAATAAACATTATTCAGCTGAGTGTCCGTGAGTTTACACTTCAAACAGTATGTTTCTCACTCTAATGGTATATTATTTGGGGCTCACTGGTAAGTTTTCCTCTTGTATTTTATGCGTAATGCTGCTGCCACTTGAAATTGGTTTTCAATTACAAATTTGCACTCAGTGCATAAAACTTTAATAGGAGCCCCCAGTCTACCTAAAGCATGTATTGTGAGGTTGAAATGAGCATCTATGAAAACTGATTAATCATTCTTGAAAATCTGTAATGATTGGCTGTTAAATGAAATGTACACATATTTATAGTAAATTCTGTTTCTGGCCTGTATTTATTTCTGTAACATTTCCATACTTGCGTAAGACATTTGTAAGAACTGAGAGTCATTAAACATTTTGTGAAGTCTTAAAAATTATAATTGCAGGAATTTCATGGGATCAGAATTTCCTAGTTTGTCACTACTACGAGTTTCTAGAAAAAGCAAAAAAGAATTGAAAACAAATTGTGTGTGATTGTTGCTTGCATGATAAACTCTGTCAAGACCTTATGTAAAATACAGTTTTCTGGGGAGTAACTATTTATAGCAGGCCTACTCAGCCTTTTATGTGGTGTGGGCAACTTTGGCAAAAATTTTGTCTGCTTGTGGGCAACATGAAATTCAATAAACAACATTACGAATGACTAACTATATGTATAACTGTGTATATAATATTACCTCCATGTCTTTCTATACATTGTGTGCAATTGAAAGTGTAAACTGCTGATTATACTAGGAAAAAATTTATAAAACAGTGAAGCTCACTGCTTAGGGTAAGGTGCTCCCATTTTTAGCATATTTTAATGAGCTGCTAAAGTCATGTATGGCTGTGTAATAAACAGCTCATAAGGTCTCAAAATTATTTAAGTATTCTGTCTCAGCTTTGCCAGGGAAGGAATTAAAAGACATTTTCTCATTTCAAATGTCTCCATGGTCATTACACTGTGTTGCATGCAACATGTTGCCCGTGAGCTACAAGTTGAGCAGGCCATGATGTGTGGGTTTTTAGGTGGATTGATTTCATTACCGCAAGAAATTTACATGCTTAATTTGTCTGCGGCTGAACAATGTGTAGAAACTGTGTTCAAAACTTGTCATTCCTTAATTGCATAATTGATGTAATGCACACAGAAATTTGCCTAAATTTATGTGCAGTATGTATTATAAAATGTTTTTAAGAGCACGTCTCTCAATTGCTGTAGTAGCTTTCCATACACCTACCATTATTATTGGGCATTAAGTCACTTTGTCTTTTGTAATGTTTATTCAGCAGTACAAGAATTATTTATAGAAGAGTATTTAGTCAACTGTAAGATGGTCAGTAATAAAAATTTGGTTTTTGGGCTGTTGTGGCTGTAATTAACAGATAGTTTCTTTTATTAGCAGGTGGATTTAGGGATTTTGCAGAGGACATATTTTCTGGGAAAATAAAAACTGCCTCAGAGGTGTCAGCTGTGTGCAACGTCTGTATCATTGTACTCAGTTTATTTCACCAAGCAGATGCACAGCCTTAATTACATGCAAATATTAATTGGTTTTTAAAAGTTGCACTGTTCTCCCTGAAGATGGTACAATTGTACCGAAATATGTCAGACATATGCCTTTAGTATTTATATGTAATTAACTTTGTGCATTTGGCTGGTGCAATAAACTGAGTACATAGAAATACAGCTGTGTTTGTTATTATTAGATGCATAGCGTATCTTTATTTAGAAGGGAGGTACCATAATTTTACACTTGATTTTATCTCTTTAAATATTAATAATTAAACTCAACTAAGAAACCTTAATAATTGTTCACCTGCAAATTTTACATGTTTAGGTTTTGTTCATGGTGGAGTTAAGAATATAATTCAGAAAATGATTTTTTACTATTCATATTTCAAACAACTGCCATTTTATACACAATACAAAACACTAAAAGATCCAATCTGTGTATGTACACTTACATGTACATGCACACATGTCTTTACTTGTATAAGAAAGTACCAGTTTTATTTGTGACTGTGAATCATGTCTCTTTAGCTGTGAGTGAAGGACATAGAAAAGTTTTGCAGTTAAGCACTGAGAAACATTTTTGAACCTTGGATTAAGTAAGCAGGGAATAGACAAATAGCACCATGACTTGTGCACCTTGGATGGGTGGTGTAATATACTTCGTCTTGTGGAAATAGGGGACGAGAGAGAGTTTATGCATTTCAGTACTGTATTTTGTTCATAGCTTCCAGACGGCAGTTTGGGATTAACATTTTGAAGGGTGCTTTGTATTTGTAACACAGTTTCTGCATGTTAAATGTTGGTTGTGCTGAAAGAAGATAACAGTGGTTCATAAATCATGTTGGTTTTTTGAACTCACATGTTTGGCATGATGAAACGGTTTCCCCTCAGTAAAAAGATGTCTTACATTATAAGATATTGGTGTGTGAAAAGGGCCATGTGTTATAGGGTGAAACCATTTCCTGATATTGCCAACTTAAAGCTTCATATAGAGGAAGCATAATTACACTTGTTGTCTACCACATGAAAGTTTTAATTTTGTATTTAATATCCCTCTTCTTTTTTGCTTTAAAATTCTGAAACATGATATATGTGTCCTTGTTTCACCATCTGTGAGTGATACTTTGAACTTGTTTTTAAGTAATGTACCTGTTGTACTGTTACCTTACAGCTTTGGAGGAGCAGGAAGATTGGCATCACATATTCAGAATTTTGTTATATGTTCACAAAGAAGACAACTTTATTATTGTAGTTATAATTTGTTCATCATGTACTGCCTTTGCTAGTGGTAATCAGATGGCAGTATCATTTTTATTACAGATAATGTGGTTCAAATGTGTTTTATGTTATAGAAGTTTTTTTTTTGTATTCATACACTTTTTCTTGGTGTTCACCCAAGTTATGTTTTTGTTATGGCTGTGTTGATAATGTATGGAACTGATTTGTTTCTTTAATGCTGAATGATCTGCATAGCAAATTAATGTAGTGGAGGAGAGTCATTGAGAATCTTATTGTTTTCATCTGGTCAATATATATTGTCCCTTACTCATTACCATCTGCACAAGAACATTTCACTGGACCCTCTCAGGAAGCAGAAGAATTCAGTCCCCACATTTGTGTTTAGTATGTCAAATCATGATTTTTTTATTTATTCTGATAAACTGTAAAATTGCATTGTATTAAAAAATAGAAATTTCTGTCTTTATTCTTCTGAATGTGTGCTAAGGAAAGTATATCATTTATGTCTGGTTAGTGAATTATAATAAAGTTGTCTTCTTTGATAATATGAAGACTGTTAATTGGAGGAGATGCAGAGGCCTTGCACAGTCTTGGATTCCAACTTGTTTGAAACAAGTAATGTAGCATTGTTATCCACTGCATCACCAAAGGTGATGGTATAAAATAGTGAATAGAATGTATCATATAATAATATTGCTCGTTCCTTTTTATCCAGACATGAAAAGGGCTGAGAGAAATAATCTTTATAAAAAGTGCTACTTTCTTTAGATTGTGTTTCAGTTTATTGTTTGTGCCAAGTGTAGTCAGGAATTTATTATTATGATTCCTGTATGTATATTTATTGATTATATTACATTAGGTTATTGCTTTATAGCATATACATAAAATATACACTGAAGTACTTTGTGTTCCCTGTTTATCTCAGAGCACCCTCCATAAGTAAAATGTGCAGTTTGCAGTGTAATGCAGGGTGACATTATTTTTGGAATACTACAAAGCTTTGGATTTTATTTTGATTTTGTTGTGAATGGATATTGCTTTGTAAAGAAATGTTTTGAGTCTTTGATTCTGTACCACCCTTAACTTATTTTGTGATATTTTCAGCTCTGTTTGCTGTTCCAAAGAACTACAAGTTAGTAGCAGCTCCTTTGTTTGAATTGTATGACAATGCTCAAGGTTATGGCCCCATCATCTCGTCACTGCCTCAGGCACTTTGCAGGTACGTATTTTTTAACCCGTGTTTCTGATTGCTAGTGTAAGTGCAGTGAACCTCAATTAGAAGTGGTAGAAGGCAAGGGGGATCAGAGGGGTACATGTACCACGCACACACCATGAGCATTATTTCCCAGCCTTAATACAGTGTTTAGCTCGGCGTCTCAGTGTAATGTCAGTAATGGTTTTGGTTTAAATATCTTGTGCATTAACTTTACTTATACTCACAAGCTAATGGCATGGGTGAAATGGACAATTTGGTCCTGGCCACTGTAAATAATACAAGAGTGGGGCTTATTTGGTTGCAGAAATTGGGAACATTTGAATTACACAGTAGGTTTAAAGTATATTAACCATTATATTCCAACATTTAATGTAAACATTGTAATACAGAGCGTATATTCTGTCCTTTCCCACAGCATAGCACCTGTCATGGGTGCTGTATTGTATATAAACATTGCACCCTTTTGGAATTGATCCCATTGGGTCTCCAGCAGTTCAGCATTCCTTATTTCATAGCAGTTTCTTGAAATACTAACCTCTAGCTCCTATGCAGACCTCACACCTTTGAAAAATATTTTGTAGCACATGAGAGAGCCCTTGTCTTCAAATATTAGTAATTTGTCTTAAAATTTGTCGTTCACTTTTTGTGAATAATATGGTTGTGGATTACCCTGTATTTTCTCGTAATATTCATTGAATTTCCTGAACATTGGTTTCAGGAGTAGTGTAATGTAATGGTTAGAGTTTGTTTGTTTGAAAACTGCACCTTACAGTTTTGTACACCCTCATAAGGTCATGTAAAGAAGCTTTTTGAGGTGTGTGGGGATTTTATAATGCTATTATGTGCTGTTTTTGCTGTTTATAACCATATTTAATATCAAACATGCCTCATTCAAGAATAATAGAATCTCTTGATCTCATTATTCCAGCACTGAATATGTCATACAAAATTGCTCCACTGTTCCGCTTCCCATGATATCACTTCCATGATATGTATGTAGATATGTGTTAAAAATAAGGACGTCATTGAGCAGAAAACATTTCCCACATGCTGTGACGTGCTGCATTACACGTAATACATAACGATTCCACCTTTTTTATGTTTAAGCATTAATAAGATGGTGTAACTATTAGCCATCTTGCTCTGCTTAAGGGAACTCATATTTCCGCATGCTGAGTGAAGACGCTATGGAAAATGTGAAGTATAAACTGCTAAATTGAATGGCTTATATTTTGCACATGTAGCCTACAAAGAAGGGGTATTTATCACATAGTAGCCTCTTGTTGGTGCAGAAAAATTTATGTTGTGAGGCCATTTCTTGCCATGGGTCTTTCAGCATATCTGTATTGTTTGTATTAAAGCCATAGCCATCTGTACCCTCCATGTCTGTGGCATGGTCAGAAGCCTGGCAGATTGGAGAACAAGTAATGGATCCACAATAAGTACACCATTTGTTTATGAATATGCTGTTCATTAGTTGCAGTCTTAACGTTATTAATAAATTGCAAGCTGCACATGAGCAGTGAACAGATCACTATGAGCATTGTGCAGTAAAGTTCTGTGGCCATTCTCTGCATCTGCAAACGGTATGTCAGTATTGGGTATGTCAGGCCTGCAAAAATCCTGGGCACAGGGTTGTTTTGGCAACTAAATTTTATGTGGTGACACCTAATATTTGTGGGTCCTTAGTGTGGGACTTGCTTGTCAGTCTTGTGGCATGTAAAATTTTGAAGTGGTGTTTACATTTTTGGAAAATTTGTGGAATTTGGGTATGTATTATATTGGCTACTGCATACACTTTAATTTTGTCGGATTGAATAGCCTAGAAAGAGAAGCTGTGTAACATGAACATTTAAGGATGCAGATTCAGGTGTATGACAGCATTCTGGTGTCTTCTCTTGAATGTCGTGTGTTTGTGTTTCAGATTCAATTTTATCTATATGTGAGCTGAATCCTATAGTGAAGCAAGGGAAGGCTTTCAGGCATTGCAGGAGACTTTGTATTTTTTGTGTCTAAGAGAAGATACCATCTGTCCTTTCAAGATGCTGTGGACAAGATCTCAGTGATAGTTCAAATAAAAAGGACATTTACTAAAAATGTAAAATAATTGGACAAAACTTCATTTTATTATGAACAGTTGCATTAGAACACTACTGTATTTTTATAGTATTGTAGTCATGAAATGAAAACACGTGTAACCTGTCAGTGTAAATTTACATTGCTGGCACCAGACATGAAAGCTTTGCAGGCTGTACTTATGTTGCAGTCCACTTCAGTTTTTTGTGTCATCTAAGATGTAGCTTATTGTGTCAATTTCAGCCTGCATGTCACATGTTGTGTAGTTGTCTTTTGCCGTCGTGTCCTGTACACGGTCCTCCCATAAGTTCTGTCCCAAGTATATTGTGACCTAGAAGGAAAATGAAACAGAACATCCACTTTTCGAGCCAAATAATTTATTAGCAATAGTTTTTAAGTTTATATTTGTAATAATGCCACTCAAAATGGCTGCCCTCTGCCTGTACACAAGCCTTGAGATGCTCTGGCCTCTCTGCTCTTGTGGCATGCACTGTCTACAAGGGGATCTCTGCCGCTGCTTTCACAAGGGATCTCTTCAGACTGTCCAGGTTGTTGTGACACTTTTGGCAAGCCATTTCCTCCAAATCAGCCCACAGTTTATAGTCTTGGGGGTTGAGGTCTGCACTCCCCAAGTGCCAATCCCCAGCGCTGATAACGGCTGGAATGTTCCTCCGCATCCACTCCTGAGTCATCTTGGCTTTTGGGCAGGAATTGGGTCCTGCTGGAAGGCCCATTCCTGACCACTGAAGAGGGTCATGTTAAGCTGTTTCACAACTCCTTGTAGCATGTCCTCTTGATACACTCGGACACCAGTTTCACCCCTTTCTTGCAAAAATGAAGATGTGTCACCCCCTGATGAGACACCTTCCACCAGACCATGACATATGAAGGGTGATGGCATCCCTGCACCCTCGGAATGCACCTCACGGGATGTTTGAACATAAATCTTGTTGTCTGGTTGTTATACTGCTCCTCAATGGTGAAAAATTTCTTGTCCATGAAGAGGGTGTTTTCGTGCCATTTCTCAGTGTGCCACTAGAGGAGACGCTGTGCTCTTGTCCGTCGGATCTCCTTCAAAGCAGGAGTAAGGAGGTGTCCCTTTGAGTGGATGTGTGCTCTCGGGCGTAGATCGTCCCTGATGAAGCACGACTTGATTGGGTCGATATGTTCAGCTCTCGGGACATGATCTCCTGTTTCGAGAGTGGATTTCGGCGAATCCGCTCCCATACTGTTTTGATAGAGGCTTCAGCCCTCACACTTTTCAGGCATCCTGACCTAGCCCTCCCTTCAACACCCCACAGTTCCTTATAGTGTTTATTGCCCAATAGACAAAATTTTGTGAAATTTTCAATAGTTTCAAGGGTTTGAAAATTTGAGAATCTAATTTTTTGCATTTGTGAAGGGCAATCACAGCCACATGGTTTTCCTTGAAACTCCACTCCATGTTAACACTGCGAGAGACGTGAGCAAACAACCTTGGCACAAGTACCTGAAGGGTCAATAGTCCAAAAATAACCAACCTTTGAACCTTTCTGCCTCATTGTCTCCAGCTGCGGACTACATGAAATTTGGGACAGAACTTATGGCAGGTCTGTGTTTACTGCATTTTACAGCCTGTAATAGTCGTGTCGGGTAGATCTCATATATTTTCACATGAAGTATTAAAATTGATACAATATCACGCATGACTTCATCCCAGGTTTAATTTTTGTAATTATAATGTAGAAGATAAGCAAATTATTTTCTTTGCAGTATAGTTTTGCTGTGCTGCCTTCACCGTGAGGTTTGGAGTATGAAAATTACTCAGCTTCAGTACTTTACTTATGAGCAGGTACTAGTAAAAATATAAAGGATGGTCAGTAAGGCATTTACATTATGCCAGTTGTGACAACTTGTAGTTAGGTATGCAAACTATATGACCCTCAAGAAATGTAAAAGACTTTGTATAAAGTAAAATGTTGCTTGGTCACTGTGTGTACTGTATGGCATTTTGTTACATCTTTTTTAAAAGATGAGCAGTATTTTACTGGCAGATTGGAACTTAGTATATTCTGTTTATTTATACCCCACCATTTTTATGCTGTGTGAAATACCTACACTAATATAAGGAGGAATTGTGTAAGTGGTGGGATACATTTTTGGGGCCTAAAAATTGTAGTCTTTTCTGAGGTGTGTAATTGATCGTTTTTGTGTTCTGAAACTTGTTTTAAGGTGTTTTTATGTAACTGCTGTTGTCTGATACTGATGGTACCATGAGGTTACTAATAGGCTCAAACTCTTCCTAGTGGGCATTTTTTTTTTAAATTCAGTGAGCAGCTGAAATACATTTCTGACTGTTTCATTGTTTGTACCATAGTAGAACTGCATTCATACATGCATTCTTGATATATAGGAGGAGACTGCAGTATGTACTGCGTATATCTGTTTTCCATTTTTTTCCCCCCCGTATTGCTGCAGGAACAGGAAAGTACACACAGATCACAGAATTAAAATAATTAAACTGGATTACCAAAGCATGTGTTCAGAGTTAATTCCACTAAGTGGAATTTTGTTTTAAATTTTAGGTGTGAGAAGATATGTCTAATGCATTCACACTTGAAAGTTTCTGTTCTGGTATTGGGTATAAAAACTGATGTCATTGTCCACCTCGCACATACACAAGCCTGGGTGGATAAGGCTTACTGTGTGACTATACGAACACGTATATATTCATATACTGTAAGTAACACAATGATATGCTAGTAGCAGCAAACATTAAGTTGTGTGATTTCAGTTACTGTTTCACATGAGCAGAGTACTAGCGCTCATTTCCATATAATGGTTAGTAGTATCTAACATAATAAAGTCTGTCAGTGGCATCAGCATTACATATGCTGTGCTTTTGGGATGTTATTTATTCTTTCACCTTACATGGCTAGAGCAGGGATTTCAAACTCAAATTATATGTGGAGCAAACAGTTATGAAAATTAAGGCAGGCTGCATGTCATTTAAGCAGTAAAAACATTAAGTATTTGAATTTATTCATTCCATGCATTTTGCTGAATATTCATTTATAAAAAGAACTTATTGCACAAGTTACAAACACATTTACAAGTATGGTCTTTCATTACTTCTACATGTTTTGGCACATCTGTGGCATCCTTAGGGAGTTTAGACACCAAATTTAAAACTTGTAGTATGTAACAGATTACATCTGTAGTACAGCATTCAGGACCTAAATTTTATTGCAGGGTGGTTAATATATAAGCTTATTATGGTGCTTTGTGCGGTTTCTGGCCCGTGGAATTTTCAAATGTTGGGCTAGGAGCATGTCATTATGTGGTGACAGTGTCATGTTTGGTCTGATCCTTCTCTCCACCTCCGTAAGTGCAGTAGACCATGTCACACTGAAGTTCCAAACAGATAGACACCCAATCCTCACCACTTCACCACACCTGTTAGGCCCGTCCGCCCTCTCTTCCGCGTCCTCCGCCAGTAAAACCCATGCACTGTACTACATAACATTATAAAACATTACTTGTATGTCATAGTGATTTTTGCAGTTGATGTAAGTTACATGATATAGAGGATGGTTAAAATTCTGTGTTCATTGTATTGTTAACAGCATTTGTCAGCGTATACAGACATCTGGTGTAGTGTTTGATCCATTATGGATCATGTCCTATGAATATATCAAATTTTTTTAAGTCAGAAAATTTGTATAATTTTCCCGAAGATGTGTAATAAACATAATAATATAGAATGTCAAGTATAAGTTAAGGCTAGAACTACACAGTACATAATACAGGATAAGTTCCAGAATTAAGGTATAATATTTTGTTTCATATTATGTAAGAGCTCATCTTGTCACGTAGTGTAAATAATATTTACTGAATTGCTTTAACTAGCTGTGTGTTTAATTAATTTTGATTCATTTGAGCTATTGAATCTTCAGTGACACAACTGTTTCAAGCCATTCAGGAAATAATACTACATATTGTATATATCTAGGTAGTCCCCATTTCGTGACAGTTTGTTTTGCAATGATTCACAAAAACAATAGTTTTGAAGCCAGAAGGCCAAAAATATAAAAGTATAAAAAAATTTAAAAAATGCACGACTGTAAATACTGAATTTAATGTAAGGAAACACCACAGCCAATCAGAGGCGAGTGGTTTCTCCATCTACCTTTGAAGCCAGTCAGGGATGAGGTTAATTAAATTACTAACATAAGAACTGCCGTGTCTCGCAGTGACACCTCAAGGGCATTAAACAAAACTATGTAGGCGATCAGTGACTTCAAATCAGTCTGTCGTATACGAAATAAACTAACAAACAAACCACCGACCAAACTCAAAGCAACCCAAACAACACCAAACCTAAAGCCAAATTTAAACAACATAGGAAAAACACGAAGAAGACCATAACCACCTAACTTCAATAGGACACCAGCCAGAATCATAGAACCAGAGACAGGGGCCTCAACATGAGCCCTAGGAAGTCATAAATGAACTATAAATATAGGTATCCTAACCAAAAAGGCAAAAATCATACAAACATAAAATAAACCACCGACCAAAGAATTATCCCCACTCAGCAAAAATAAACACATTCGAACAGATGGAACAGAAGGGCTTGGTTGACACGCTAAATCTTCTTGGATTGGTACACAAACTATTTTTGCCCTGCTGTGGTCTATTTTTCTTGGTGAGTGAGTTACCAGCCAAAGGTTCTTCTCTTGGACAATGCCCCTAGCCATCCTGCAAACTTTTCTGAAGTTAGTACACCTCTGTATATCAGTGTTGTTTACATGCCATCAAACACCACATCACTTTTTCAACCAGAGGACCAGGGGGTAAGAGCAATCTTTAAAGCCTGTTTCCTCCACCAGACCTTCATGGAAATGGTGAGAAGTTTGAACAGTTCAGAAAAAAATATCAAGGATTGTTGGCACACGTTTGACATTTTGAAGGGCATTAATACCATCAACACAGCTTTGGAGGAAGTGTCGGTGAACAGTTTGAATGCATTGTGGCGCAGACTTCTCCCAGAATTTGTGCAATGATATCCATTGGCTCTTACTCTGAGATTCTCAGAGAATAAAAGGAACTTTTGTCACCACTGCATACTTTCTTCAAATTAGAGGAAGATCCTCTACCAGGGACTTCATCAGAGACATAAAATCTCTGCATTATGCCATGTTTGAAAAAGATCAATGCAGGGGCCTTACAGAGGTGCTTAAAAAACTTCTGGTCTGGGCTTTGAACATATCAAAGTTCATGTAAACAATTTTTTTATTTTTGTTAAATGTAGTTTGGTTATTTTAAATTGCATTTAATTGATTTATATTCACAGAAATGCTGATAACATATTCGTAGCATTTATTTCAGTACTTTAAATGTAATAATATGTACTATATTATGTCAATTTCGAGAGGGACCTGGAACGTAACTCATTGCCTTCCGATTGACTTGCATTATATAATGAGGTTCATTTCACACTGATTTGTTTTGCAACAGTTCCTTCAGGAATGGAACCTAGTCATAAACTGAGGGCTACCTGTATTGTGTAACAAGATGAGCCCATACTTTGTTTTATCTGATATTCAGCTTACCTATGCATGTTGTATATTTCCTTTTAAATTACTTTACTAGCTGAAGGTGGCTTATCTTTAGCTGGAACATGGGCTTGATTGAAAACCTGTCATTTCTCTTATTCAGCAGTGTATCAGTAGGAATCCAAGGAGGGAATATGAAAAGAGCTCGAAAGACAGTGTCATGAAGCTGGAACTGCTCACAGAACAATTCATAATTTGCACAAATAATGTAGGTCATTTTGGATTCCCTATATATATGTATTTACCATGTCTACTGTTACAGTTGTCACCCTGCTGCTGTGGAGATATAAGTGTAAAATTTATTGACTGGGAAAACTTTTTGTGTGGGTAACAAATATGTGTCCTTAAATGGAGAAGCATGCACAAAGGTGTATCCATAAGTTTGTGAACTTGCTGCTGTGACTGAGAAAGGCAAGAAGTATAGCTCTTTGCAAGTGGGTGCCATAGGATTGCTATTTTGTAAGCCATTCTGGTAAGTTTTATGTGTATAACCTTCTGTGCTGCTTCTCATCAGGTGTTATTGTGTGTGTTAAGTTTTACTTTGGACTTAGGGGGAGACTGCATTGCAAGTACATGAAATGGTCAAAATAGTTTCAGTGACTGCCATGGTGAGCATGCAGACATGAGGGAATGAGATTGTAACAGCCAAGGTCGTCCCTCCACAGGTTATAGAGATGAAAATGTAGAGAGAGTTAACAGATCATTAATGAAGACCAGTAATACCATTTTGAAAATCACTGACAGATAAGGTATTTCATGTGCAACATGCCAGCATCGTGCAGATTGCCCGGCTTTGCACGTAGGTTTCACCCCTTTTTAATAGGTCACAAAGGCCCTTAAGGGTGAGTAGAGGTATAGCTCTACTATTTCTAGGACCTCAGCATTTTAGATGTGGGTGGGGAGGTCATCCCCACGCCCAGGCCGCCTCTACCCCAGGGAAAGACACTGTACCCATTTTACAGGAGGGTGGGTGGGACCCAGGGCCGGTCTGGACGGGCGGACGATCTCGTCCCCACCGGGATTCGATCCCGGACCGTCCAGTCCGTAGTCAGTCGCTATACCGACTGAGTTATCCAGCCCACGCCCGGCTTTGTCACGAGTAATATTCAGAGGATCTTGGGTACAATAATTCTGAATGGACAAGGTTAGAGATAATGAATTACATATATTGAACTATTGACAGTTTGACGATGAAAGGTGAAGTACGAAGGTAACATTAACATGGTTCTTAAGCGTGAAGAATGTGTGTGGGCAAATGGGTTTTTTTGGACAGTTCAATGAACCACTGATTCGCAAAGGTTAATGAAATTTTGTGCCTGGATGAGCTCATGGGGGATTCCTACAAAGATGTTTATTAAGTAAACTGGCCCTGGGTTAAGGTTAATGTACAAATAGAAAACACTCGACTCGCTTGAGGCAACTTCGGAGCAAGTGTTGTGCACAATGTGGCATTTTAAAATTGATGCCGAGAGTAGAAGCAACGTGGACAATTGATCATTGTGCCATCTAGTGGAATTTCTCATTGATGTAGTCTGGCTGCGTGAGGAATGCTGATGGCTGCGCGGAGAGATAATCAGTGCCAAGTCTGAACCATGGTTAGTGCTACTAGTAGTGACGTGTAGGTTAGGTGTGTGGAAATAGCACATGGATTTATACCGCTGTACTCAGTACGTTAGCTGATCCCTGGTTGTCAACGTCAGAACGTATTAAGTGCTAAAAAACTGGCGAGTCTCGATTGACATTTGTGCATTGAATGTTGTAAATCAAAATCACTGGGGAAGAGCATGTGTTCCATAGTATCAGAGGTACGTACTGATGTAGTCGTAGATTTACAGAGAGCACGTTGCATAAGCATCCCACTGTTGTAATTCAAGCAGACAATAACGATGTCTACCACCTAGTGGCAGAAAGTTGGCGGGAAACGTGAGGTTCAAAGCGTAAACCTTACAGGAAAGTCAGTCGTGCCTTTATTAGTGGGCCTGTAAAAGGTGGAATTGTCTGGGCTTCATAACTGTGCCGCGAAGGAGCATATTATCATGAAGATGAATATTCAGTTTTACCTTTTCTGGGTACTACAGACCAGGTCCATGTTCCCAGCCGTTGTTAAAATTATGAATTCAAAATTCTGGGCCTGGCGAAGTAAATAAAAAATCGCTTCGATAATTACAGGTAGGCTGCAGAAAATTTATGCAATGTGTATTTCCTCTTTTATACAGTGTGCGAAGACTTTTTCCTTTTTTTATCAATAACAACTTAAAATTCGTCAGGTAAATACAAGCGACACAGTAAGGAACACGATGTGTGTGCAGTGTAAAAGAAAAGCAAACTCATTACAAGCCTGCACGGGCTCAGAGGGTTTCAGGAGGTTGAGATTCCCAGATTTTAAGACAATCGGCACATGAAGGTGGTAAGGTCCGCCCTACGGACCGGCCGCCTTTACCCCCCAGGAAATATTCCTGGTACTCATTTCTCTCAGAGGCTGAGTGAACCCCAGGGCCATAGTGCGGCCGGAAGGGTTATGTCAATGAAAAATTCCAGTGACACCATCGGGAATCGAACCCGCGACCTTCCGACTTGTAGCGCAGTGCCTCAACCAACTGCGCCACCACGTAGAAATGTGTAATCAAAATAATTTTCTCTTGAACTGAACCAAACTAGACGCAAATCAAAATGGCTGAAAAAAATTAGTGTAGGTCTAAATTTTCCCCATGATTTGAGCACTTATTAATTACTTACTTACTACATGGTGCAGAGTCCTTCTTGAGAAGCCAACTGGTTTGCAGCTAGTCAAGAAATTCCCCGCATTTTATGGAACCCGAAGGTTCATTACCGCACTCACAAGCGTCCGCCACCTGTCCCTATTCTGGGCCAACCCAATCCAGTCCACATACCCACATCCCACCTCCTGGAGATCCATCCTAATATTATCCACC
>Ga0136643_10000609_pt1 | contig 40175 bp, 34 predicted proteins | sample TergutLab28metaG_FD_96883 | JGI IMG/M metagenome (GOLD analysis project Ga0136643, IMG submission 96883) | Labiotermes labralis P1 segment gut microbial communities from Petit-Saut dam, French Guiana - Lab288 P1 (version 3) (version 3) | ecosystem: Host-associated > Arthropoda: Insects >...
CGCATAGACAATTAACTTTTTGCTGCCTCAAACTTCGCCCGAGAACGCACCTAAAGCCGTGCGTTTCGGTCTCGCTTTCGGACTAGCAAAAATTAAATTGCTAACAGGAATCCTCATATACATGAACTTTTGATAAAACAACTAACACGTTTGGAAAGATAGCGGTCAAACTATTAAAACTTACAAACTCGACAAGTACCGCCGCGCGCGATAAATCTTGCGGCACAAGTCAAATTTTGATAATAATCAAACATATCTTTCCTGCAAGCCATAAGGTAAAAACGCACATACAACGGCAATCATAAAACCGGGGGCTATACGCAGGGACGAAGCTATCGTTTGTCGTTAGTGCCGGTGACAGAGCGGGTTGTATGGGTGGTGCCTTTGACTTGTGCTTAGTGTACATTAGGTTGCTGGTCAATTCACTAGGAAAATGTCTAAGACTTTGTCCTAGGATTTTGTCACAGTAAAAATACCACCTTTTATCACGTCATTATCCCATTAAGCTGCATTTCGTACATACGGTGGTATACGCCCTGCTGCGCTAGCAGTTGCACGTGGCTACCCTGCTCTACTATTTGCCCTTTATCAATAACAAGAATCTGGTCGGCATTTACAATGGTGCGCAAGCGGTGCGCAATAACAAAACTTGTGCGCCCCTGCATTAACTTTTCCATCGCTTTTTGGATACGCATTTCTGTGTGCGTATCCACAGAAGATGTCGCCTCGTCCAAAATTAAAATATCCGGGTCGGCAAGCACACAGCGTGTAATGGCCAACAACTGCCGTTGCCCTTGGCTAAGGTTGCGGCTATTTTCGGTTAGTTTTGTCTGGTAGCCCTCCGGCATTTGCGATATAAAGTGGTGTGCGCCCACAAGTTTTGCCGCGGCTATGACCTCGTCCTCGGTTGCTTCTGGGCGGCCATATCGCAAATTATCCATTAACGTTGCAGTAAACAAATATGTGTCCTGCAAAACGATGCCAAATGTGCGGCGCAAACTATTGCGCGTGTACATTGTAAGCGGGCGGCCGTCCAGCGTAATTTGCCCTTCGTCAATATCATAAAAACGCGTGATAAGGTTTACGATTGTTGTCTTGCCGGCACCCGTTGGCCCAACCAAGGCAACCACCGTGCCAGGAGGCGCGTCAAATGTGCAGTTGTCTATGATGGGCTTGCCCGGCTCGTAACCAAAGCGCACATTGGTAAAAGAGATATCGCCGCGGGTTTTAGCTAATTCCACTGCACCCACCGGGTCTGGGGCTTCTTCTGTTTCGTCCAATATCTCAAAAACGCGTTCACAACTTGCCAAGGCAGACTGGAACTGGTTGTAAGTACCCGCAAGCTCATTTAACGGACGGCCAAACTGGCGCGAATACGCAATAAACGCAGCAATCATACCAACGGTAATATTCCCGTTTATCGCCAGTATACTGCCCGCAAGCGCAATAACCGCAAGCGAAAGGTTGTTTATCACGTTCATAATCGGCATGATAAACCCAGACCATATTTGCGCGCCGGTGCCCGCTTTGCGCAAATCTTCATTAATTTGTGCAAACTCGGCAACAGTACGGCTTTCGCAGCCGTATGCCTTTATAACCGCCATACCCGTAATGTCTTCTTCAATTTTTGCGTTTAGCTGCCCAAGCGCAACCTGCTGGCTGCGGAAGTAGTTGCGCGTCTTGGACGCAATTGTCTTGCTTACAATAAAAAACAACGGTACAGATACCAGCGAGAAAAACGTCATAGTGGGCGAAAGCCACAGCATCATACCCAGCACACCCACAAGCGTGATGGAAATGGACGTGAGCTGCACAAGTGCCGTGCCTAAAATGCCAGCAATATTGTCTGTATCGTTGGAAAGACGGCTCATCAGTTCGCCATGCATATAGCGGTCAAAAAACTTAACCGGCAGGCGTTGCAAGTGCTTAAATAATATGCCGCGCAAAGTATACACAAGCCTTTGGCTTGCCCCCGCAACCACCCAGTTCTGTATAAAATGCGCGATAGAATCCCATACATACAGCAATATCATTGCGCCAAAAATCAATGTAATATACGGTACGGCGTATTCATCGGCAAGGCTGTCTATGACACGCCCTGTAAGGAACGGCCCGGCCAGTGCCGCCGCGGTTGTACCCAACGCCAGCGCGAAAATAAGCATGAGCACATACTGCTGCCCACGAAAATACCCAAGCAAGCGGAAGAGTGTTTTTGTAAAATTTTTTGGGCGTTCTTTTTCGCGCATAAAACGGTTGCCGCCGCGCATGGGCGAACCCTGCGGCTGGCGCGGGGGTTCGTTGCTTGTATTCGCCGGTGTGTTAGAAGGTTTAGCCATTATTTTCACTCTCCCCTATTTTGTGGCGTACATTTCGCGGTAAATCTCACAGTTTGTCATCAAGTACTCGTGATTACCAAGCCCGGCAATGCGCCCGTTGTCCAGCACCAATATGTGTTGCAAATTCATAACGGACGATATACGCTGGGTAATCATTACGCATGTTGGCGCGGGGTCAATACTGCGGATAGACTTCATAATTTGCGCCTCGGTTTCTACGTCCACCGCGCTTACACAGTCGTCTAATATAAGAATCGGGGCTTTGCGTACCAGCGCGCGCGCAATGCCAATGCGCTGCTTTTGCCCGCCACTAATGTTTACGCCCTTTTGCCCCACAATGGTTTCAAAACCATCGGGGTAAGCAGCGATAAATTCGTACGCACCTGCGGCTTTTGCAGCTTCTTCAAGTTCTTCTAAAGTCGCGTCGGCCTTACCCATACGGATATTATCGGCAATTGTGCCATAAAAAATGGAATTCTGCTGCGACACATACGCAATTGCACTGCGCAGCACGTCGCCGCTAATATTTGGGTCGTTCCCCACAATTACCTCGCCGCTATCCGGTTGGTAAAAACCTGGGATAAGCTGCACCAGCGACGTTTTACCCGCACCGGTAGAGCCAATCACCCCCAGTGTTTCGCCCGCAGGCAGTGTAAAATTTATATCCTGCAAAACAGGCTCGCCACCACCGGGGTATGTGAACGAAACATTTTTGAAGATAATCGCGTTATCAAAACTGCTAGGCACAGTATGAACTGTACCCAATTGCAGCGATGCGTCTTCTTCTTGCAAAATTTCGCCAACGCGCTCGGCAGAGGCTTTTGCACGTATAAACATTTGATATACATTAAAAATCATACGTAACGACATCGAAATTTGCATCATATAATTAAGAAACGCTACAACTTGTCCAACTTGCATGGTCGAGTCTGCAACCCAGCCCCTTGCCAGCCACAACATTGCGACAATCCCCATGTTTACCGTAAACGATATAATCGGGAAAAAGATACCCACCGTGCGCTGCGCTTTAACCGCAGTTGCCACAAGCTCGGTATTTGTGCCGTCAAACCGCTCTACTTCTTGGTCAAATGTGTTGTACGCCTTCACCACCCGTACCCCAGAAAGATACTCGCGTATGACCGAGTTGTTGTTATCCAGCGCCGCCTGCATTCGCTTAAATAGCGGGAACGTAACTTTTAAGCTTATGAACATTAGCGCGGCAATCACAGGCACAACCACCAATAAAATAAGCGCAAGCCGTGGGTTAAGCAGTACCGTCATAATTATTGCACCGGTAAGCAACACTGGCGCGCGCACAAACATACGCATAAGCGAATTGGTAAAACCAACAAGCTGCGAAGTATCATTGGTCATGCGTGTTATCATACCCGCCGTTTCCTTGCTGCCCAGCGCAGAAAACGAGAATTTATTAATTTTTGTAAACAAATCTAACCGCAGTGCCGCGCCAAAATCTTGCGAAACTTTGCTGGAAATGACGCAGCGCATAATTGCGCAACACGCGCTAAATGCTGCAACTGCAAGCATCAACCCGCCAAAGCGTACCACCATATTCACGTCGCCCTCCATCACGCCATCATCAATAATGCGCGACACAATGGTTGGCTGCAGCAAATCGCCAACGACCTCAAGGATAAGAAACATAAATGCCAGCAAAATAAATTTTTGGTACCGCCGCCAATACGGGAGAATATGTAGCATAACCGCACCCCTAAAACACAGTTTTTTTCATTATAGCAAATAAATTACGGTGTGTGGCAAATTTACAAAAAATTGTCATGTCGTAAAAATTAAAAATTTATTGACAAATTATTAAGAAAGTATTAAGCTACGTCTGCAACTCATTCTAAAATACAAAAGTGAGGAATACATATGTACATTAGACTGTTAGCAGCATTTTGCTTGTTTGCAATTTTGGCAACACCCATGGCAGCCCGTGCCGCAGACTACGACTATAACGAATCCAACTACGAAGATGACTACGCATATGAAGAAGAAATCCAAACTACATACATCACACGTTATGCATTAAACTTACGTACCGAACCATCTACAGACGGCGAACGTATTAGAACCGTACCCGCAGGACGCAGGGTGGAAGTAACTTGCTTCCGTGACGGCGTATGGTTTGCGGTAGAAATTGGTGGGCAAGCAGGTTATATGTACGCAGAGTTTTTGCGCCCATTGCCAGTAGGCGCAGCAAGTGGGGCAGAAATGCTTGACTGGAGTACTGCCCGCAATATTTTACCCAGGAACACACCTATTACAATCATGGACGTACGCACAGGGTTAACATTTGATATTTCTGTGTTTTCTGCCGGAAACCATGCAGATGTAGTGCCTGTTACCGCACAAGATACTGCAACCATGCTGCAAGCCTTTGGCGGCAGATGGTGCTGGGAACCACGCCCGGTGCTTGTATTCCTTAGCGACCGCACAATTGCCGCGTCTATCAACGGTATGCCACACGGCACAAGCGGCGGCAACACTGTAAACAACATGAATGGTCATGTGTGCCTACACTTCTTAAATTCTCGCACACACAATGGCAACCGCGCTCACGAGCGCAACCACCAAAACGCCGTACGCGAAGCATACAACCACGCCAACAGATAATGACTATCTTCTACAGGCTTGGTAACAAGCTGTACATCAATATAACCAACCAATGCCCGTGCAACTGCGTGTTTTGCATCCGCAACTATACGAACGGTGTGGGTGACGCCCCTACCCTATGGCTACCACACGAACCCACAATTGGCGAGATAAAGGCTGCGTTTGACGCACGGCAGGACTTAAATCAAGTAAACGAAATTGTTTTTTGCGGCTATGGCGAACCCATGACACGCGCGCAAGATGTAATAGAAATAGCAAAATATATCAAAACAAAAACCAGCCTTTTGGTGCGCCTAAACACCAATGGGCTGGTTAATTTTTTATCTCCGGGTTTTGATATAAGTAGCCTAGCCATAATGGACACCATTTCTGTAAGCTTAAATGCCGACGATGCAGAAGCGTATTACCGCATTGTACAGCCGGTGTATGGGATAGATACATACAATGGGCTAATGCAATTTATTACAGAGGCCGCCAGATACACAAAAGTACAGCTTACGATAATGGAAACACTTGCGCCGGAACGTATCGAAAACTGTCAGCGTATAGCAGCAACACTGGGGCTGCCGCTTATTGTGCGTAGTATGACGGGGTGATGTGGGAGTTTTAGTGCCTACCCCAATAAAACAACCGTGTCATCGTCATTAACAAAAGTCTTATCGTGTGTCACCACAATAATAATCTTGTAGTGCTTCAATGCTTGTAAATACGTCTTTAGTGCTGCGCAACTGGCAGCGTCCAACGCAGATGTTGGCTCGTCCAGTACAAGCACGTCCGGGTTCTTTAGTAGCGCACGCAATATCGATATTTTTTGCTTTTCGCCGCCGGATATATTGGCGGCGTTTTCGTTTATTATCGCATCGTATGGTAGCGACTTGAAACATTCCGATAAACCTAACATACGCACCAGGTTATTGACCTTGTCCATTTGCCCTGCGGCAAGCCCTTCTTTGTCCAGGTCTAAGTTGTAGCTTAATGTATCCGACAGCAGTGTTGGCTCTTGTTCCGACACACCAATAAGGCGGTTACGCACCGCATACATATTTATTGCTTCCATTGGTACACCATTGTAAAACACATGTCCGGTAAAGCTGCCCGCTTGCAGCCCTAAAATGATATCTACCAGCGTGCTTTTGCCCTTGCCGTTTGCTCCCATGATTGCGCATATCTTGCCACGTTGTAATTGCAGGTTAAAGTTATCTATTAGCGGCTGGTTGCCGTACGCAAATGTTACATTTTTAAGTTCTATTTTATCAATGGCGGTAAGTGCTTGCCCGCCGTTTGGTTCTGGGTTTATTTGTGCTAGCTCCTGCAAACGGTCGTATGCCACCATATTAGACTGCACCGTTTGACCCAGGCTAAAAAAGTACCGCAATGCACCCAGCATCATATTAAAATACGCCGATATGATTATAAACTGTCCTATGGTTAGCCGCCCGGCGATAATCTCAACGCCGCCAAACAACAGTAAAATCATTTGCGACACCATCATCACCAGCTTGTCCAACCCGTTAAAAACATAGCTGGCGCGCTGGTGCCGTAGCGCACTGCCCAATAGCCAGTGAAAGCTGGTGTTTAACCGCCCTATAAAATGGTCAAAAAGCCCATGCAGTTTTATAAAGCGGATATTAAACATTTGCTCGTTGAGTTTGGCAAAAAAACGCGATTGCGATTCCTTATATTCGTAGTTGGCCTTGTACAGCACGCGTTTGTATAGCGTGTAAAACACAAAGTACACCACGGCAACCACCAGCAAGATAGCTGCAAGCATGGGGTGAAAGTAAAATAGCAACGCCGCAGGCACTATTATCATAACGCCATTGACCAACATGCTTTGGATAATGCTAATGCAAAAAATAACCAGCGAGTTGGCGTCGTTGTTTATGCGCTGGTTAAGATACACGGTGTCTTGCTGCTGTGTAAATTTTAGCGGTGCGCGTTGCAGGCGTTGTATAAAGTCGCGGTTAAGCGCGTAACCAATGCGGGATTGCAAACGTACATACAACCGCCCGCCTATGTAGCCAAAGATTAAAGCGAATAGGTTTATTGTTGCAAATATCGCGAAGTAGCGATAGATAAAGCGCATGTCTTGTGCAGCCAGCAGTTGGTCGATAAAATCGCCTATAATGTAAGGCGAAATTAAAGCAGATAGGCTTCCCAGTATGCTTATGGATACGTATCCGGTTAATCGCCATTTGTATAGGAGGAGATAACGGCGGCAGAAGTGGAAGATTTTTTTCATGTTCATCACCTATCTATAGGTACGATTTATAGTCAAAAAGGGAGCCATAATATCAGCTTGCTCCCTTTTGGTTTGATATTTTTTTTAATCTACTGCCAGCGAAATGGACCACAAATACCAAGACAGAGAGCAGGGCAAGGAGAACCAACTGCGTCACAAAGAGAACTGCAAATCTCGTCATTTGCAGGGCTAATACTCATAGGTTCCACTAAGTATTCCATAAACAATCTCCTTTCATTAAAGGCATCACTCTTGCAAGAAATGAGTACTAACTACTCCCGGATTATATGGTTGTTTAGCATGTTTATTGTCGCGGTTAGGGCGCAACCTGTTACCCATATGTCCGGGGCAAAGCCGCGGCCTTCGGAGAAGAGGCCGGGGGGGAATGCCCTCACTGTAAAGTGAAAATGAAACCCCATCCCGCTACCTGGCAATGTGTATACAGTACTGGAGGCACTTGTCAAGTACACGCCTAATGTATTTTGACCTACAATGAGTACGTTTTCTAAGCTTAACCCTATGTCCGTTGCAAGCTCCCCTGCCGATGCAGTAAGCCTATCCGTTAAAATAATTATTAATTGGTCGTTTTGTACCATTGCGTCCAAAGGCTTGTTTACCATATGGTTATCGTCTAGTCTAACTGCAGGATATATATGGGGCAGAGGACCTTGTGAGTCCGAAAAGCGCCTATTAAATCTATCTTCATCGTAAGCAATAATGGTAGCCACGTTTAAAGGAATCTCTCTACCTATCACGCGATAAAACCATTCCACAGGAAGCTCTCCCCGACCGCCGATATTACCTCGCAAATCTAAGATAATAACCGGTTCATCTTTTACAACCTCTGCATATGCAAGAAACCGCTTTGCATGCTCTGCTTCTACTGTGCCATCAAGGGCAATTGATGTCGCCATAGAATTAATTGTAACAACCGGAAATCCCTGTGCATAGGTTAGTGATACATGTGGCACTGGGTGCATCCTTAGGAAGTTTTCATAGAAAATTGGCACATACGTTACCAACCCATTATCATGTGTAAGTACCACCGTTTCTGGGCGTGGCATACGTGCGCCCCCCTGCCCTCCTGCAGAGATAACCAGCGAATAAAAAAAGCTATCACCTGCTTCACACATACTCAGCCTAAACGAGTCTGCTACACTAAAATATAAGTCCGGCTGGCACAATAAATTTATGCTCGTAATTACGGCACCATTTGTACTATTTACAAATCCATTTTCGCCCCTATAAAACCTGCCTGTGTAACTAAAAAATGTAGGCCTTCGATGCAGTCTAATACCTCCAATTAGAAAATGTCCGTCGATTACATGAGGGGATAGGTACGAATGCAACAGCTCTGCCAATTCCTGTGGATACCAATAATCTTGTTGGCTTAAAGCAACTATAATGTTACTTTTAATTGGTAAAAAAACTTCGTCGCCACCAAAATAAAAATAAGGCCCATAAAAATTTGCAAGTGCAGAAAAAAATATTTCTACATCTAATTGGGCTATGTCTGAACTCACCCGTCTTGCGGTTGTGTAGTTTCGTAATCTATTGTATTGCCCAAGTGAAAAATTGCGTTCCCCGACAAGTGACAGTAGCTGCTCATTGTCAGGTCTAACGATTTCCTGCCTGCGGTTAAAGGCGGTATCTAATATCGTAGAAAGTTCTTCGGTGGTGGGTATGGTAAGGGGGGTGCGTTCAATATTGCTACGGTCACAAGCAGTAAGGAAAAGAATTGCAAGGAAAAATACTAGGGCTAATTTTTTCATAGGTTACTCCCGGATTATATGGTTATTTAACATGTTTATTGTCGCGGTTAGGGCGCAGCCTGTAACCCATATGTCCGGGGCAAAGCCGCGGCCTTCGGAGAATAAATTAGGAGGGTGGACAAAAGCAACATCACCAAAACTAAAAGGAATGCCGCTATGTGGCAGAACCGTATTAGCCCTACCACTATTGGCAGAAAACGCCCCTAATGTGTTCTGCCCAATCACAAGTGTATTCTCCATGCGCAAAAAACGGCTTACCATAGCCTCACTGGCAGAGCCAGAATAACTGTCCACCAGCAATATCATAAGCCGGTCGTTTGTCATAACTTCCTCTTGCATGTATGTTATCACATGGCTTTCGTCAAGCAGAGCATGCGCAAAAAGTGCGGCTGCTGCTTCTGGGCTTGCATCTATTGTATTAAACATAAACCTGTCTATAAGCATAAGCCGTGTGCCTGTAATACTTGGGTCTTTACCAAGCATATTATAAAACCATTGCGCCAGTAAACGGTCGTTGCCACCGCCATTGCCGCGCAAATCTACAATTACAACAGGGTAATCCTTCAAATAATTTGTATATTCAAGAAATTGTAAGGCTTCTTCCCTACCAGAAGTGCCCTCTGGCGCACCGGGGCTACCTATAACAGTTAAAGTAACAACAGGGAAGCCATACATATGTTGAAGTGAAACATATGGCTCTAATGCACGGTATAATCCACGATACAATGCATCTAGCGATAGAACTTCAGTGGTGTTGTCTGTGTAAACAATAGTTATATATTGTGGCGCAGCGATGTTTTCCGGTAGCTGCAATGCCATAACAAGAGTATAGAAGAAAGTATCGCCGCTTTCGTCGATGCTAAATTTAAGCACTTCATTAAGAGAGATTTCCATCTCCGGCATATCTGGGATTGATAGCGACAGTATGCGCAACCCATTTTCTTTATTATAAAAGGAACTCCCTACTCTTTTAAACGCAACATCAACTGTCACAAAATCATACTTAGGTATAAAATGGTTGCCACCAAAAATAGCGTGAATATCATTTATAGCAGTGGAAAGGCTTTTGTATATAATCTCTGATAATTCACCTGCATATAAATAAGGGCGAGCAAACACGTACCGCAAAAGGTCATATTTTATCGGCAGAAAAACATCGTCCCCACCAAAATATAAATATAGCGAATATTCAGTTGCTAAAACAGTAAAAAGAGCTTCGATATCAAGAAATGCTTCTTCACGAGTTATCATGTCGTAACGAGAATCTACCGTGCCGGCAACCCAAGGGCGGTAATCTACCATTCTTTCGCGTCCGGCTGTGAAGCTTGAAATTTCTGCGCCCGTTGTACGCGATATGGCGGTACGCCTTGAAAATGCTGTGTCTAGTACATCGTTTAATTGGTTACTGGTGGGTATGGTGAGGGGAGTGCGTTCAATATTGCTACGGCCACAAGCGGCAAAGAAAAGAATTGCAAGGAAAAATATTAGGGCTAATTTTTTCATAGGCTACTCCCGGATTATATGGTTGTTTAGCATGTTTATTGTCGCGGTTAGGGCGCAGCCTGTGACCCATATGTCCGGGGCAAAGCCAACGCCTTCGGAGAAGAGGCCGGGGGGGAATGCCCTCACTGTAAAGTGAAAATGAAACTCCATCCCGCTACCTGGCAAGGTGTATACAGTACTGGAGGCACTTGTCAAGTACACGCCCGCTGTATTTTGACCTATAATGAGTACGTTTTCTAAGCTTAAACCTATATCCGTTGCAAGCTCCGCTGCAGATGCAGTAAGCCTATCCGTTAAAATAATTATTAATTGGTCGTTTTGTACCATTGCGTCCAAAGGCTTGTTTACCATATGGTTATCGTCCAATTTAACTGCAGGATATATATGGGGCAGAAGACCTTGTGAGTCCGAAAAGCGCCTATTAAATCTATCTTCATCGTAAGCAATAATGGTAGCCACGTTTAAAGGAATCTCTCTGCCTATCACGCGATAAAACCATTCTACAGGAAGCTCTCCCCTGCCGCCAATATTACCTCGCAAATCTAAGATAATAACCGGCTCATCTTTTACAACCTCTGCATATGCAAGAAACCGCTTTGCATGGTCTGCATCTAATGTGCCATCAAGGGCAATTGATGTCGCCATAGAATTAATTGTAACAACCGGAAAGCCTTGTGCATAGGTTAGCGATACATGTGGCACCAGGTGCATCCTTAAGAAGTTTTCATGTAAAATTGGCGCATACGTTACCAACCCATTGTCGTGTGTAATCCGCACTGTTTCCGGACGTGGTATACCTGGTATTCCTTGCCCCCCTATAGGAATAACTAATGAATAAAAAAAAGTATCCCCAGCCTCGCACATACTCAGTCTAAATGAGTCCTCCACATTAAAATACCAGTCCGGATGACATGATAGTATGATCTCTGCAACAATTGCATCATTTGCGTTATTTATAAACCCATTTTCACCCCTGTAAAAACGTCCAGTATAGCTAAAAAATACAGGTCCCCCATACAAACTCATATTTCCAATCACGAAATGCCCATCATTAATATGTATAGACAAATAAAAATGTAATAGCTCTACCAGTTCCTGCGGATACCAAAAGTCTTGCTGACTTAAACCCTCTATAATATTGTCTCTAACTGGCAGAAATACTTCGTCACCACCAAAGTAAAAATAGGGACCATACATATTTGCAAGTGCAGAAAAAAATATCTCTACATCTAACTGGGCTACATCTGAACTCACTTGTCTCGCGGGCGTATGACTTGTTAATCTACTATATTCCACAAACGAAAAATTGCGTTCCCCCACAAGCGGCAGCAACTGCTCGTTACCTGGTCTAACAATTCCATATCTATGGCTAAATGCAGAATCTAATACAGTTGAAAGCTCACAGCTTACCCCAACAATGGTTTGAGTACGGCTTTCTAAAATAGGGAAAGTCTCATCGTATGAGATTCTTCCGCATGAGGTAAACAGCAATACCAGCATGATGGTTACTGCCACAGCTGTAAATATTGATTTCATATAATTACTCCCCTTATGTAACTCCACTAGGTAACCTAGTGAAGTAAACTCAAATGAACCAATTAGCAATGTCATTGCTTCTTATACAACTGAGATTTTTGAAATTATCCAACTAGTACAATGCCACGACATCGACATAGAAGAGGAGGGAATTGTGCCCAGATATCTTCAGTGCAGAATAGTCGAGGGCAAAAGTCGCAACTATCATGCAGCATACTACAAATCTCGTCATTTGCCGGGTTAATTTCCATAGGCTCTACTAAGTATTCCATAAACATTCTCCTTTCGTCAAATTTTTATCGTTCTTGCAAGAAACGCGTATTATTTAGCACTACTATCCTTTTTTCACTTTTAACCTTTGCGATATCACTTTTACAAAATCGTCCAACGCAAATTTGTATAACGAACATCTTTCTGCGCCTTTAAGCCGCGCCTCCGGGCAGCCCCCCATACATATAGGCAGCAGGTTGCACTTTGAACATTCGCTGTCCGCAGTTGCGTCATAAAGCATATAGTTTAAATATGAGAATTTATTATTGCTATTTGCTTTCATTAAACTGCCTACGCATCTAGACTCTTTACCAATGTCGTGCCAACACTTATATAGCTTGCCATCTGCCGCAATAACATACGAACCCAGTGCATCCGCACCACAGTAGCTACTCATTGGTCTTGGGTATTTGCTCATATAGCTTTCGCCACTACTCTGAAATTCTTTAAAATACCTAAACTCTTCTTCCGAAAAACCACCACAACTAAAACAACTACCTTTGTCATAATCGTCGCTATCAGCCGTTACCCTGCCAAGGTATGGGAATACTTTATCCAGCAATCCCTTATCGCCTAGCAGCTTGGTTATTTCTTTACCCGCGCTGGTGTTGGTTTTATCTATATTTATGCGTAGCGACACATTCGGCAGCCATTCTTTACACTTCTCCAAGTTCCCAACAATCGTATCAAATGTACCCGAGCCATCTGCAAGCGGTCGCCTTTGGTCATGTATTTCTGCACCACCATCCAACGTAATTTGTATGCTGGAAATCTTCAGTTCTTGCAACAACTTCGCAATTTCCGGGGTCAGCAAATAACCGTTGCTTATCATACTGGCACTATAGTGGATATTATGTTCCTCACATATTTCTATAAACTTCCGCGACAACCGCTCTATTGTAGGCATATTCATAAGCGGCTCGCCCCCATACCAATTTATAGATAATGCAGCAATCGTCTTAACCTGCCCCTCTACCATTTTAACAATGGCGTCTTCCACTTCTTGCGTCATATAATCCGGCTTTAGCACGTCTTTTTCATAACAGTACGGGCAACGGAAGTTACAATCTGCCGTGGGCGCAATAGTCAACCCCAGCGACTTTGTACTATATCTACTCTGCAACATACGGAAGCGCAGCAAGTCCAATTCGTTTATTTCATCATCTATCAAAAAACCGCCATGTTTTAGTTGCTGAACAAACTCCGTATTTTCAATGTCCACACCACGCTGCGCAAAATTTTGAAATACCTCGTGCTTTTCCTTTTCCATCAGCGCAAGCGCGTTTGTAAAGGAATTGTACGCAATCATCTTGTTTGTATCCGCTTCGTACAGAAAAAAGAAATTGTAATTAGATGCCCTCATTTGGCAATACCTCCCGTGTGTTGGTTATTAATTCATATGTTACCATTATACCCCCCCCCCTTTGTCAATACCTTTTGAACATTTTTTGTAGATTTTTATATAAATTTGCGAAATAAACGCAAAAAACAGCCTTTCGGCTGCTGAATTACGCAACAAATACCACCCCATGCGTACAGGTTCTAATGGGATTCCGCATCAAGTGCGGAATGACACAAGAATGAATTGCAAATCAACTTATGCAACCGCATCCTTCTTTACCGAATGTTTCGAAATATTAAGCAGCACCCCAACCATTGCCATACTAATGATAAGCGATGTACCGCCATAACTGATAAACGGCAGGTTTACGCCTGTATTTGGTATAGAGTTGGTAACCACCGCAATATTGATAACCGCCTGGATACCTATTGCAAACACAATGCCCAGTGCAGCCATAGAGCTAAATGTATCTGGCGCACGCATAGCAATGATAACCCCACGCCAAATAAATACGGCAAATAGTAAAATAATAAACACCGCACCAATAAAACCAAGTTCTTCAACTATAATTGCAAAAATAATATCGTTGTGCGGCTCGGGCACAAAAGACGCTTGTCGGCTTTGCCCAAGGCCAAGCCCAAACCAGCCGCCGCTTGCAATTGCAAAAAGCGATTGTATAATCTGATACCCAGATACCAACGGGTCAGAGAAAGGATCCAACCACGCGCTAAAACGCCTGCCGCGGAAAGTACCGCCTGTTGTAGAATCCCACCAAAGGAATAGACCTACGGCAGCAGCCCCCAACCCGCCAAGCCCAACAAACCATTTAAAATGCGGGCTTGCAATGGCTATCATACCAACACCAATAATTGTAACAATAATTGCAACACTAAGCCCACCGGGTAGTGCAATAAGCCCGGCCAGCAGCCCTACAACACACAATAAGAAAGCAAGCCCGGGAATATTACCCGTCATTTTAGGAAACTTTTCTACTAAAAAAGCAAGCATAAATATAAGCCCGGGGCGCGCCAACTCGGACGGCTGAAATTGCCCTATAACCGGTATCTCTAACCAGCGTGTAGCACCACCAGACGCAACACCCACGATGGCAACCGCTATTAACAATGCCGCAGCTACGCAATAAAAAATCCATGATAGCGGACGTATGACCCTATAGTCAAAATTTGCGAGTATCAACATCGCAACAAAACCTATGCCCGCCCACACTATTCCGCGGCTAAAAAAGAAAAACGGGTTGTGGCTAAACCTGGCACTGTTTGCCGTCATCATATAGCTGGCGGAAAACACCATTACTACGCCAATACATACCAATATCAAAACTATCGCCAGCATTGCATAATCCATTGTCCCGGTTTCTGACACAGCAACCGGTTTTGGTACTGCTTTCCGTACCCGGCGTTTTACGTTTGCGCCATTTTCGCGCTGGCCAGCATCAAACCCGTTTTGGCGCGGCACTGCTTGCCGTGCATTTGCTCTACTCGTTGCCACGTGCCAGCCCCCTTACATATTCTTTAAACATATCGCCACGTTCTTCAAAATTTTTAAACATATCCATACTGGCGCACGCCGGTGAAAAAAGAACCGTGCAACCCGGCATCGCCATTTTTACTACAATATCAACTGCCTCACGCAACGTTTTTGCTAAAACATAGTTAGTAAAGCCCAACTTACCGCATGTGTCAACGATTTTGTGCGATGTTTCACCAAAAACAATAATATTTGCTACTTTTTCGCCAAAAGATTGCACCCAAGGTGTAAAGTCCGCACCTTTGTCGTAGCCGCCGCCAATAAGTATAATTGGCGCACGTGTCGCTTCTATCGCCTTCACGGCCGCGTCCACATTTGTAGCTTTGGAATCGTTTAAATATTCTACGCCGTTTATGGTTGCCACATGTTCCAAGCGGTGCGCCACACCACTAAACGCAGCCAATCCCTCTGCCACAACATTTGGCGGCGCACCCGCACATAAGGCAAGTGCCGTTGCGGCAAGTGCATTCTCCAGCATTATTTTAAGCGGTTCAATTGCCGCAATTTTATGCTCCTGCGCACCCAACTTTGCCACAATGCACCCATCGCGCAAAAATACGCCCTGCGCAAGCTGCTGCTTTGCAGAAAAATATACAACACGCCCGGGCGGTTTCATTTCGCGCGTTATTTCGTTGTCATAATTAAGTACACAAATGTCATTTTCGTTTTGGTTTTCAAAAATCCGCGCCTTCATGGCAATGTAATTCTCCATCGTGTGGTGACGGTCTAGGTGGTCTTCTGTAATATTTAATACCGCAGATATGCTTGGTTTAAACGCCGCAATGGTTTCTAATTGGAAGCTAGAAATCTCCGCAACTACAAGGTTTTCCGCGGTTAACGTTGTCACAAGTTCTGTCAGCGGAACGCCAATATTACCGCCAACGACTGTGCCTGGGTTATATCGCCTAAGTATTTCGCCAACAAGGGTGGTAACGGTCGTTTTACCATTAGTACCTGTAATGGCAACCATTGGGCATGGGCAAAGTGTGTACGCAAGTTCTGCCTCGCCCCATACGGGTACGCCATGCGCTTCCGCAATTTTTACAAAGTTTGCGTAAACAGAGATACCCGGGCTAATGACTATAAGGTCAAAGTCGCACACTATGTCATCTGGGTCTTTGCCCAGGAAATAATTGACGTCTGCATATTGCCAATCAATTTTGGCATTTTTATCTTGCACAGTCACTTGCGCACCCATGTCTACCAAAAGCCGCGCGGCAGATTGCCCACTGCGCGCCATACCGCAAACTAAAACTTTTTTACCCGCAAACATTTTTACAGCCCCCGCAGCGCAAGATATCCAACCAGGCACGCAACTGCCGTCACAATATAAAAGAACGCAACAATTTTAGTTTCTGGCCAGCCCAGCCCGCCTTTTACATTCTCGAACGAATGGTGGATTGGCGTCATTGGGAATACGCGCTTTTTCCGCAGTTTATACGAAACCACTTGGATAATTACCGTAAGGCTTTCTGCCACATATACAATGGCCACAACAACCAAAAACAGCGGCATTTGCAGCATTAACGCAACGGCGGCAATAAAACCGCCCAACGCAAGCGCGCCCGTATCGCCCATAAACACCCGCGCCGGGTGCGAGTTAAACAATAAAAAACCCATAAGGCTACCCACCGCAGCACCCGTAATTGGTAAAACAGGGGAATCCATTATCCACACGGCAAACATAAAAAACACTGCAATAAGTGCCGTAACACCTGCTGCTAAGCCGTCCAAACCGTCCGTTAAATTTGCACCGTTGCTGCAACTTAAAAACACAAGCAGCGCAAATACTGGGAACAAAAAGCCGATATCAAAAGACAAGTTAGGGAAAAACGGAATCAAAATTTCTGTCGTGTAGGTTGGCAAGTTGCGCCAATACCAAATAAAACCCCCGGCAACTACAATTTGCCCAAACAGTTTTTGCCACATTCTAAGCCCAAGCGACCGCTTTTTTACAATTTTAATCATATCGTCCAAAAAGCCGATAAAACCAAAACCTACAGTTGCCCAAATAACGGCCATTGCATGCTGGTTATTGCGCATAAAAATTGCCGCCGCCAAAAGAAAGCTTAAAACAATCATAATGCCACCCATGGTTGGCGTGCCAGCCTTTACCCCGTGGGATTTTGGCCCGTCGCCGCGCACCTGCTGCCCAAATTTAAACCGCCGCAGCGCAGGTATAAGCATTGGACACAGCACAATATTTACAACAAATGCAATTATTACGGCATACACCGCAGTATTCATAGAGTAGTAGTCCACTGGAAATCCTCCGAATTAATTATTATGAATTTCTTCAATTATCCGCTCAAAAGCCATACCGCGCGACGCTTTGACCAGCACAATATCTCCCGGTTTAAGCAACTCACCGCACAATGGCAAAAACTCTTCCACTGTTTTAAAGTACATTTTATTTTCGCCTACAAAGCCATAGTACATAAATTTAGATAGCCCACCAATGGCTATTAATAAGTCTATGCCCATTTGCGACGCAAAAGCACCAATTTCTAAATGTCTATCCTCTGCAACATGTCCAAGTTCGTTCATATCACCAAGGATTGCTACTTTACGCGACGGCTGGTTGCACAATATTTTAATAGATTCCCGCATAGCAGCCGGGTTTGCGTTGTATGCATCGTTTATTATCGTCTTACCGCCTGCCATTTCGACAGACAACCGCCCACCCGGCGGGATAAAATCGTCAAACCCTTTTGCGATTTCTACAGGGGGAACGCCAAGTTCTATACCAACGACAGCAGCTAATAGCGCGTTCATCACCATATGTGCACCCGGTAGCGGCACAGTTAAATAAACATCCTGTCCTTGCCAGTTAAAATGCGCCGCGCTTTCTTGCAGCCCGACTGTATTCACACTTTTTATATTTGCCGAACTAGGGAACAACGCTTTAAGCAGCTTGATTTTTGCGGCGGCAATTGGCCCTGTAAGCAGCGGGTCGTCGCCGTTAAAAACAACCGTACCGCCTGGGCTTAAACCGTCAACAATTTCTAACTTAGCGTGCAGGATACCCTCCCTATTTTCAAAATTTTCTATATGCGCGTCGCCAATGTGGGTAATGACGGCAATGTCCGGCGCGCCAATAAGGCTAAGTTCGTGTATTTCCATGGCATGGTTCATGCCCATCTCTAGCACAAGCATTTGGTCGCCCGGCGCTAGCTGGAATATCGACAGCGGCATCCCAATGTCATTATTAAAATTACCCTGCGTTTTTTTTGTTTTATATTTGCGTGCAAGGATATGATATATCATATCCTTTGTGGTTGTTTTACCTGCGCTGCCTGTCACAGCTACCACTTTTATGTCAAACAAACGGCGATAATACCCGGCCAGTTGCATTAGCGCACGGCGGCAAGATTCTACATATATAAGCGGAATGTCGCTTGCAATGTCTTCCTTTTCGGTAAATGCACATACTGCGCCTTGTGCTGCCGCGGTCGCAATATAATTGTGACCGTCCACTTTTTCACCAACAAGCGGCACAAACAATGCGCCGTTGCTTATGGTGCGCGTATCGGTAGAAACACTGGTTATTACCGTTACTTTTGTATCATGCAAAACGCGTCCATTACAAGCGTTTGCAATTTCTTGAATAGTTAAATTCATTTGGAAGTCCTCATTTCTATTGCAGCTTGCGCAACGCCATAATCGCTAAACGGATATTTTGTTGTGCCAATTTCTTGATAATCTTCATGTCCTTTGCCCGCGATAATCAAAGCGTCGCCGGGTTTTAGCATTTCCACCCCGGCAAAAATGGCGTCTTTACGGTTTTCGCAAATTAAATATTTTACAGAAGTGTCTAACACACCATCTTCTGCTTGCGAAATAATAATCATCGGGTTTTCGGTTCGCGGGTTGTCGGAGGTAATTATACAATAATCAGAAAGTTCACCAGCGATACGCCCCATTATTGGGCGTTTGGTTTTGTCACGGTCGCCGCCGCAGCCAAACAATGTGATAACGCGCCCCTGTGTAACTTCTCGCACAGACGAAATAATGTTAGTCAGCCCGTCTGGCGAATGGGCATAGTCTACCAAAACTTGCACGCCCAGCTCGTTTGGCACCGATTGTATACGCCCCGGCACACCATGAATTTGCCCCACAGCTTTTTTAAGTACTTCCACCGGCGGGTTTATTAATTCCTGCACCACACCAATTGCCGCCAGCATATTGTAAACATTAAACTTGCCCGCCACAGCAAGGTGGTATTTTTCGCCGCTTAGTTCAAAACTAGAACCTGTTGACGTAAAGTCTAAGTTTGTTGCTTGCAGATTAGCGGTAGTGTTTATGCCGTATGTTTTAAAAGGGTTGTTATCGAGGTGTTTTAGCATTATGGGGGTATATTCGTCATCACTGTTTACCACCGCAAACCGGCTTTTGGCAAACAACTGCGCCTTTGCAAGGGCGTAATTTTCCATAGTGCCGTGGAAGTCTAGGTGGTCTTGCGTCAAGTTTGTAAAAACGCCCGCATCAAAAATTAAACCTTCCATTTTGTAAAGTGCCAACGCATGAGAAGATACTTCCATTACCACATCTTGCACGCCATGTTCCACCATTGAAGCAAAAATAGCGTTAAGCTCCAGCGGGTCCGGTGTGGTAGCGGTTGCAAATGGGATATCCAATTGCAAATCCCCTATTCTTGCACCAATGGTGCCAATTAGCCCGGTGACGCGTCCAAGGTTGCGGAAAATTTCCTCGATAAAACAAGTGGTGGTAGTTTTTCCGTTTGTGCCCGTTACACCAATAAGCCGCAACTTTTCGGACGGGTTGCCATAAAAATTAGCAGCAATATATGCCATAGCCTTGCGGGTGTCAGATACTTTAATAACCACTACGTTTTTGGGGACGCCCTGCACGTCTTGTTGTACCACAACCGCCGCCGCCCCTGCCACAATTGCCTGTGGTAAATAGTCATGACCGTCTGTGGCAAGCCCTTTCAAACACACAAAAAGCGCGCCAGGTACAACCTGCCGCGAATCTATAACAACTTTTGTAATTTTTGTATCATCTCCTGTTTTGATAATATCGTGGGCTACGCCGCTTAAAAGCTCATGCAGGTACATACGAACCCTCCCAGAGATAATTGTATACTTTTACCATTTATATCACAGCATCACACTTCTGGCAAGAATTTATGCAATTCCTAATCCTCAAATTTAACACTTACAAGCTTAGAAATACCCTTTTCTTCCATTGTAACGCCGTACAAATGGTCGGCGGCTTCCATTGTGCCTTTGCGATGGGTAATAACAATAAACTGCGTACCCGCCACATGCTCCTTTAAATATGTGGCAAAACGTACGACGTTTGCATCGTCCAAGGCAGACTCGATCTCGTCCAGCACACAAAATGGCGACGGCTTTAACCGCAAAATGGCGAACAACAATGCAATTGCCGTAAGCGCGCGCTCCCCGCCAGAAAGGAGCATTAAGTTTTGTAATGCTTTACCTGGCGGCTGCGCTGTAATTTCTATGCCAGACTCCAACACATTTTCGGTATCCACAAGACGCAGCGACGCCTTTCCGCCGTTAAACATCTGCCCAAAAACTTCTGCAAAATGCTCGCTAATGAGTTTAAACTGAGTAGTAAATTGTTCTTCCATTTGTTGCGTCAATGTTTGGATAAGGTCACCAAGCGCGGTTTCGGCTTCTAAAATATCCTCGCGCTGCTTGGTTAAAAAATCGTAGCGTGTTTTAATTTGCTGAAACGCTTCTATCGCACCGATATTCACATTGCCAAGGCTTGCAAGTTCGGCTTTTAGCTCCTGCGATGCTTTACGCAGCTGCATTTCTGCGATATCTGCACGTTTGTATGCAAGTGCCTGCTGATGGGTTATGCCGTATTCTTCCCAAATTTCATTATGAAGGCGATGACTGGTTGCGTCCAACTGCTCCTTGCGCATTTCCAACCGGGCAAGCTCGCGCTCCAATGTTGACGATGCATCTGCATACGCACGTTCGTCATCTTTTGCTTTAGCAATTGCCGCGTCCAATTCTGCTTTTTCTTTTTCAGTAATGGCAAGTTCCGTGCGGGTTTCCTCCATGCGGATTTTTAGCTGCGTAATTTCGTCTAAAATCGCTGTGCGTGCCAGTAATGATTTACTTGTAGCAATCTCACTTGCAGAGATTTCTTTTAGTAAAATGCCTTTCTCGCTTTCAAGTACGGATTGTTCGCGTTGCATACGCTCGATATTACGCCCTGTTTCGCCAATCCATTCTGTGCGGCGGCTTATTTCAACCTTTAATTCGGTTACTGTGTCAGACTCTTCTGTGTGTTCCTGCAATTTTTGCTCCAGTTCACGCTGATAATTTTCTAAATTGTCGCGCGCTTGTTGCACAGCCTCTTCTTTGACGCGCAAATCTTCTTTGGCGGCGCGTATTGCCATATTTGTTTCGACCAATTGCTGCATAATTTTATCGTTTTCTTCATTATAATTGGCAGCTTGCTGACTAAGATTTTGTAAATTTTCATTTATATGCGTTAGCCTGTCGTTAAGCCGCTCGGCTTCCAGTGTGAGATTTTGCTCCTTTTCACGCGCAACAAGAAGCGTTTCTTCAGTTGCCTGTCGTTTTTGACGCAGGTTTTGTTTTTGCTGAGTTAGTTCATTTAGGTTTTGCTGCAAATCTTCGACCTTTTGCTTCAGTTCTTCTAATTGCCGCCCGCGTCCGATGATACCGGAGGTTTGCCTATTTGTAGCACCTCCTGTAATTGCGCCGCCTGGGCTAAAGCGTTCGCCATCCAGGGTTACAATCTTGTGTGAATACTTATACTTACGGTTTAATGCCATTGCATTGTCCATATTATCTACAACAATAACGTCCCCTAAAAGCTGAGCAATAACCTGTGTATATTCCTGGTCACATTCCACCAAGTCTGACGCAATGCCAATGAAACCAGGCTCTTTACTTACACCTGTTGTATTTATACTTTTGCTGCGTACGGCTGTTAGCGGCAAGAATGTTGCACGCCCGCCTTTTATTTCTTTTAACATATTTATTGCAAGTTTTGCATCACTTTCTTGCTTAGTTACGATATTTTGAGCAGCACTACCAAGTGCTGTTTCAATTGCAGTTTCATATTCTGGTTGCACGCCTACAAGCTCGCTAACCGCGCCACAAACACCTGCAAAACTAGCATCAGATGCTTTTTTGCGCAGCACGAGTTTTACGCTTTGATAAAAACCTTCATGCTGCGCCTCCAAATCTGAAATTGCACGGTAACGCCCACGTGTGGCAGTTAATATTTCATGCGCTTGGCGAAGTTGCTTGTCCAATTCTTGGTTCTCTGCCACAAGTTGGCTGTGTGCAATTGCATAAGCTTCTACACTCGCTTTTGTACGCCCAAGGTTTGATTGGCATAATAAAAGAGCCTCTTGTGCTTCCTTGGCGGCAAGTGCTTGTTCCGCAACTTTTATATCGTGGTATTGAATGTCACCGTCAAGCTTCTCTTTGTCGTCCTCTAAGCGGATATACGCGCTTTCATGCTCTGCAATACCTGCGCGGCTATTGGCACTCGCGTCTACTGTAGCTAAAATTGCTTGGTTGTGCATATCTATGATAGAAGCACTTTCTTTTAATAGTGCTTCCATTTGCGCCGAAAGTTTTTGATGCGCAGCAAGCTCACTATTAAGTTTGTCAAGCTCTGCTTTAATCTTGTCATGGTTGCCTGTTTCTGTAGCTTGGGAATTTGCATTTATTTTTAGTAGATTTTCGCGTTTTTCTACTTCACCTTTTAAGCGCACGCGCTCTGACACAAGCTGCTCTAGCTTACTTTCCAACAGTTTGCTATTGCCGTCCTTTTTTTCTACTTCGGTTATAATTTCCAGCAGCAGCTCGTTAGCGCGTTTATATTTTAGTTCTGCATTTGTGGCACGTGAAGAAAGCCCCTCACCTGCAAGGCGGGCTTCCATAAGCATCTGTTTACCATCTTGAAATTGTGCTGCACTATGTTGTGTTACTTCATTAATATTAGCAAGTTCTGCGTCTATCCTGGCAAGTTCCTGCAAAAATAAATTTATATGAACATCCTTATACTGGTCTCGCAGGTTTAAAAACCGCCGCGCGTCATTGGCTTGATGCTCTAGCGGTTGCAGCTGCTCTTCCAAGTCGTGGATAATATCATCCACACGTTCGCGATTTTGGCGTTCGCGTTCCAGTCTTGTTAATGTCTCGTTACGGCGTGTTTTAAATTTACCAATGCCGGCGGCTTCTTCAAAAACATGCCGCCTATCCTCGGATCGCAGGCTTAAAATTTCATCTATACGCCCTTGCCCGATAATGGAATAACCGTCGCGCCCTATTCCTGTATCCATAAAAAGCATTTGGATATCTTTTAAGCGGCAAGCTTCCTTATTAATTAGATATTCACTTTCGCCAGAGCGATATACCCGCCGCGTAATTGTTATTTCCTTAAAATCCAGTGGCAATTTATTTTCTGAATTATCTATATACATTACAATTTCTGCATAACCAAGTGGACGTCTATGGTCTGTGCCTGCAAAAATTACATCTTCCATTTTGCCGCCGCGCAATTGTTTTGCACTTTGCTCGCCCAATACCCAGCGCAAAGCATCTGCGATATTAGATTTGCCGCTACCATTTGGCCCAACTACGGCATTAAGTCCCATAGAAAGGTCTAACTGAGTACGGTCGGCAAAAGATTTAAATCCCATAAGTTCTAGTTTTTTTAGATACATGAAATTTCTCCAATTATTCTTAGACTATGTCTAGCAATACGTGTAGATTATGCTATAATAGACGCAAGAACGCAAGGCAATATTATTTTCATAACCAGGAGGCGGTTTTATGGTAAAAATTTTAGCAGGCTTAAAAGGTGAAGGCAAAACCCGTAAGCTTATCGACATGGCAAATGCAAGCGTAAAAACAGCAGACGGGCACATTGTTTTCATCGACGACGACAGACGCCATATCCATGATGTACATCGCGACATTAGATTTGTAGAAACAGAAAAAGGGCTTTTAGCAAACTATCGCGAATTTGTTGGTTTCATTTTTGGAATTTTGTCACAAAACAACGATATCACACATATTTATGTAGATGCCCTAAGCAATATAATCTGCAATATTTGCGATAAAGAACCAAAGGGCGAAGAATTACTTAAACTTTACAACCGTTTAAGCGAAATTTCTGCGAAGGAATATGTCGAGTTTACACTTTCGTTACACAGCGATGTTGGCGTATTACCTGCAGAGCTTAAAGATGCACTAATATAGGAATATAAACGCATAATTTACCCCCGTAGGCGCATAAGTATTAATACTTTTGCACCTACGGGGGGTTTTAATTTGAGAAGCCGTGCCATAAAACGCCGCCAAGGCATTGGAAGAAAAAAAATATATATACCAAAACTCTCGCGGATTCCGCGCATACGGCTACCAAGAGTTGTCGGATTTAGGGCAAAAAACATTACGCGACTTGTGCCGCGGGATTTTTTATTTAAAATTGCCGTAGTAACATGTCTTATTTTTATTGTATTTTTCACATGGCGATTATTGCGCCCTGGTGTTAATGTACGCGTTAACTCAGATACTGTGGCGGCATTTCGTGTACCACATCGCGCAATTGGGGCGCTTAGGAATTATGCAGAGGATCATGGAATCCCATTCCCAGAACTTTTTGCAGTGTTTAATGCCGAGAATGATTTTTTCCCAGAAAAACATGCATTATTTGATCTAAGTCATTTAGAAGAAATGTATGTGACCAATTTCGAGCGTATTCTGCGGAGATATAATAACCGCAGTCTTGCGCCTTATGTGGAGATGTTTGGCAATTTATTTGACGAGATTGAAGTTTTTCCAATCCCAAGTGGGTGGTATCAGCACGATGCGTCTATAATGTTTGGCAATTCGTGGGGGGTAGAGCATAATTTTCAAGGTAATCGCACACATATGGGTACCGCTATTATAGACCGCGAAAATATCCGTGGGCGTGTTCCTATTGTAAGCATGACAGACGGAAGCGTTACTAATGCCGGGTTTGATAACCAGCTTGGTTATTTTGTAAGCATTACTACACGCAACGGCACATATTTTTTGTACGCACATTTAGATAGCATTGCCTCGGGGCTTGCAGCAGGGCAACCAATTGCCGCGGGGCAACTTATAGGGCATATGGGCAATAGTGGCGGCGGACGTAGTAGCCGAAGCTTCCCAGTGCATTTGCATCTTGCTATTTCGCCAAATGTAAGCTTTACCCGCGGACAATTTTGGATAAACCCTTACCCTTTACTTAGATATTTGGAGACAAATACAATTAATTCATAACTTTTTCTTGCAGAAATTGTTGGTTAGTGTTAAACTATGTGCTATGTGACATTGTCCTAGAATTTTGTCACGGCATTTACATCACTAGGCCAAAAGGAGGCCATTCAACTTATGAGCGAAGTGGCTAGCAATTTAAACACACAATCTTTTGCAGAAATGCTTGACGAATCCTTCACATCGTTAAAAAACAGGGATATCGTTAAGGGCACGGTAGTGCGGGTTACACCAACAGAAGTTATCGTAGACTTAGGTTTTAAGTCTGATGGTATCGTTACACGTAGTGAATTTTCGGAAGATCAGACTACCGAACTTTCTGAGCTTGTTAAACCAGGCGATGTTATCGAGGTGTTTATTGTCCGCGTAAACGACGGAGACGGCAATGTCCTTTGTTCTAAACGGAAAGTAGATAGCCAACTGGGGCTTAAAAACGTAGAAGCAGCATTTAATGACAAGACTATTATGCGTGGCAAAGTTGCAGATGTGGTAAAAGGCGGACTTACTGTTAGTATAGACGGATGCCGTGCTTTTGTTCCATCCTCTCAAATTTCTAACCGCTTTGTTAAAGACCTGGAAGAATTTAAAGGTAAAGAATTTGACTTCAATATTATCGAATTCGACCGCTCTGGTAGACGCTTACGCATAATCGCAAGCCGTCGCGCATTGGCAGAACAAGAGGCCGCTGCACGTAGTAGCGAGATTTTTGGCAAACTTGCGGTTGGGCAGCACATAGAAGGCACCGTTAGCCGTATTGTAGATTTTGGTGCATTTATTGACCTTGGCGGCGTAGACGCATTACTGCACGTCACAGAGCTTTCTTGGCAGCGTGTACGCAAAGTTACCGATGTTTTAGCTATTGGCGATAAAATTGACACAATTGTCAAAGATTTCGATCCTGTTGCCGGTAAAATTTCGCTATCCTTGAAAGATGCAAAAGACAATCCATGGGCTAATATTTCAGAAAAATATCCTATTGGGGAAATTGTAAAGGGCGTAGTCATGCGTTTTGCACAGTTTGGTGCTTTTGTGCAACTCGAAGAAGGTATTGATGGGCTTATTCATATTTCGCATATTGCAGACAAACGTGTTACTAAACCTGCTGACGAACTTACTGTTGGACAAGAAATTGACGTTAGAGTTATTTCTATCGACGTGGATGCACAAAGAATCAGCCTTTCTAAGCGCGAAGCAGATGCTATTTTAAATCCGCCACCAGAAGTTGAAGAAGGTTATACCCAAGAAGATGTTGACACAGTAACTGATTCTGATTTAGAATAATCTTGTAGAAATGAGTAAGCTGGACAGTCGCGTGGTTACTCAATTTAACCATGAGGAAAGTCCGAGCATCATGGGGCAGGGTGCCAGGTAACGCCTGGCAGAGGCGACTCTAGAGATAGTGCAACAGAAATAAACCGCTACATTTGTAGTAAGGGTGGAAAGGTGCGGTAAAAGCGCACCGCTTTGCTGGAAACAGCAAAGGCTATGTAAACCTCACCCGATGCAAGACCAGAAAAGCGCGGGCTTTAGCCTGTAAAAGGTGCCCCACCTCGCTTTGGTAGTGTCGCATGAGCCAGTAGGCGACTATTGGCCAAGATAGATGACTGTCCACGACAGAACTCGGCTTACAGGTTTGCTCATATTTTATGTATATAGCATGGCACTTTGTGCCATTTGGAGATGTACTCAAGTGGTGAAGAGGTTCCCCTGCTAAGGGAATAGGTCGGGAGACCGGCGCGGAGGTTCAAATCCTCTCATCTCCGTTATCTTTATAATCCCGCAAACAATAGTTTGCGGGATTTTTAAAAAATTTACGAAAGTTGGAGAAAATTATGATAAAAATGTTGAAAATGCTTTTTTCTGTTTGTATCGCACTTATCTTTGTAGGCGTGGTGCATGCCTACGGGTTGGATATTATATTCGAACACCAAGAGCAACAGCTAATATCGCGTGGTATTACATACGAACGAAACCGCATGATGACTTCAAGTGGCATGTTGGACGTACATGTCCTTATTGTGGATCTTAATGAGCCGTATATCAATGTTGCCCCGGTGGTAAGCGCAGAAGCTATTGGGACAAGAGAAACAACAACCAATTTAATAAGTAATGCTGGCGCACTTGCAGGCATAAACGCAGACTTTTTTGGTTTGGCAGGTGCACATTCTATACATTTTGGACCAATGGTAAATAACGGACAACTGCTTGCCGCCAATGGACACACAAACCATACTAATTACGAGTTTGCAACATTCTTCCTAGATATGAACGGCAACCCTTTCTTCTTATATTCGCGTACTACTGTGCGGTTTTATAATAACGGCGCAAACCGCATTGTCACAAATGCATACAACACAATTGGCCATGCATTGGACTGGCCTGTTATTGTTAGCCGCCAATCTATGATAGATACTAGTGAACTTAATACGCGATTTCTTGGTCTTACAAAAATTGTAGTGAATAACAATCATATTACCCAAATTTCGCAACCGGGCGAAACCGTCATAGTGCCGCAAAATGGCTTTGTTGTAGTTTTGCCGGAGCGCATGGCTTCTTACCGCCGTCATTTTAATGTGGGAGAAGCTGCACACATGACAATTACTAATAGCCTTGGTGTAGATTTTGCAAGTATGCAAATGGCAATTGGTGGCGGTGCAATAATTCTTGCAGATGGCGAAACTATGTACAACCGCGGTGTGGCGCCAAATACACGTAACCCGCGTTCTGCAGTGGGTGTAACATATTGTGGACAGTATCTTATACTTATAGCGGTGGATGGCAGAAGCCATTCTATTGGTGCAACGCATAACGAACTGGCAGAACTGCTGCGCCGCTATGGTGTACACAATGCAATGCACCTGGATGGTGGTGGCTCTACAACGCTTGTCACCAGCACCCATGGGGAAAACCACGCAGTTGCCAATACAGTATCGGACGGGGCGCAGCGTCGTGTTGTAAATGCGCTGGGCGTTTTTGATAATGCACCGCTTGGTGCGATGGCGAATATTACGATGCAACTCAACGGCTATGCTATTGCCGGTATACCCGTACAAGTACTGGCTTTTGGGATTGACGTGTTTGGAAATCGTATATCTGTTGTACATGACGAATATTTTACGCCACATACACCCGGGGCGCATGTTATTGAAGTGAGTTATGGTAGATTTACCACTGCGAAAACAATTTATGCACTGGAACTTGCAGAACTACGCCCAGCCGCAACATCTGTTACCCTATTCGAGGGGCAGCGTTCCCATTTGCAATTTGCGGTTTTTTCGCAATGCGGCAGAACAGCTGAAATTGCGCAAGGGGTAGCGTTGAGCGTAACCCCTGCGTATCTTGGACACTTTGAAAATGGTACATTTGTTGCTGCAAGGGGCGGCAATGGTTTTATAACTGCTTCTGCTGAAGGCATTTATGCCTTTATACCTGTATCTGTTAGTGGTTTTGCTGTACCGATTGACATGTTTCGCGGCGAAATTACCCCACTTGCACACCCAACATATGGCATAGTAGACGTTGGAACAGAACTTGTCTTGGGTATGAACCTTATCCGTATGGATTATGAATTTACGCCAAGCAACGCTACCCAAGCAGCGTATGTAGTTTTTTATCCGCCGCTTGAAATCCCAGCAAATGCAACGGCACTACGCTTACAGGTACTTGGTGATGGCTCTGGACACTGGTTGCGAGCACGCGTACAAGACGCAACAGGGCGGGTTCATCTTATAGATTTTGCCCGCAATGCCGATTTTATTGGCTGGGAAACCGTGATTGCTAACCTGCCAAACGCCCCCGAGCCATTTACTATCGACCAAATTTACGCGGTTACACTAAACTCATATTTCCACACGCGTCATTTATTGTTTTTTTACAACTTAGAAGCGTTATTTGCCCCATCTAATCATATCGAAGTGCCGCAGAGCACCCAATTTCGAGATTTACAGCACGCGCCTAATGGTGTAGATGGTAACGTCCGCTTGCACGAATTTGTTGTGCCGACAGAACCAACACATTTATCGTTTTTTACATGGGGTGGTTTTTCTGTGCTTTATCTTACTGCGGCAGACGGTGGTATTTTTGCAACCGACGCAAGCCAATGGGCATTTTTCCAATATGGTTTGCCCGATACGGACTATGTACTCATTATTTTAGATACCAACCCATTAAATTTCCGTCAGCAAATGGAATTTGAACTTTTACACCTTGCTATGCGTGACTTAGCTGCAAACGGACGCGAAGTTTTTGTGGTGAGTGCAACAGGAAATGAGACCACGTTAACTAAACGCGATGGCATACGCTATATCAACCTAGAGCCACACGATGTTGGCATTACCACAATCCGTTTTTGGGTTGGCGATGGGCAAATTTGGTGGGGGTAAACCACATGAATATTATTATAATAGATGGCCACGGCGGCGGGCTTGGCGCACAGCTTGTGGCAGCGATAGCAAAAAATTTCTCAACCGCAACTGTTAGGGCGGTTGGTACAAACAGTACGGCAACAGTTGCTATGATAAAAGCCGGTGCAAGCGAAGCTGCAACCGGCGAGAATGCTGTTGTTGTTGCGTGCAAAACGGCAGACATTATTGTTGGCCCAATTGGGATTGTAATTGCAGACTCTATGCTGGGGGAAGTTACCCCAACTATGGCGGTTGCTGTAGGGCAAAGCCGTGCAAAGCGGCTACTTATCCCGATCAACCAATGCGACAATACAATTGTTGGCATAGCAAATACACCTGTCAGCAAACTTTTGCAAAATGTGGTTGCCCTTATAAAAAATGAAATCGACAACTAGAAAATATGTCATTACTGCCATGTGCATCACGCTTTGCGCTGTGTTGCCGCTGGTATTACACGCAATCCCAGGCGCAGCCAATACCATTTTGCCCATGCACATACCTGTATTGGTTTGCGGGCTTATGCTTGGGCCGTACTTTGGATTTTTGTCAGGTTTTTTTGGACCAATGCTCTCAAGTTTTACAACGGGCATGCCATCCCCGGCATATATGCCAATTATGATGATAGAACTGGCAGCATACGGCATGGTAGCTGGGTTAATGATGCGAGTGATGCGTACACGGCATAAATATGTGAACATTTACACGAGCCTTATTGTTGCTATGGTTGTGGGGCGCATTTTGGCGGGGGTAGCCCGGGCGTTTATTTTTATACCTGGAGTGTTTGGTATCGCACTGTGGATTAGTGGGTATTTTGTTACCAGTGTACCGGGCATTATTATTCAATTGATACTTGTGCCGATTATTGTTAATGCGTTGCAGAAGGCAAAGGTTGTGGTGCGGTAGTACCTACTGCACCCGCAATATCACATTTTCCCCTTGGTTAACCAACTCCCCAGGTATAGGGAACTGGTCAACTATCGTATCCCCTTCGCCGGTGATAAGATGCCCTAGGTTTGATTCACGTAGCATACGTATTGCATCTTGCCGTGTTTCGCCGCGCAGGTTTGGCACGGCAACAGGCACAGTACCTTTTACTGCCAGCTCGGTTTCGTTATACATAGGTGTTACACCCAAATACGGCAGCACGTTTTGTAATAAAATTTGCATAATCGGCCCAGTTACCTGCCCGCCGTAGTATGCGCCCTGCGGTTCGTCCACAAGCACGAGTGCAACCACGCGCGGTTCGTCTGCCGGGGCAAAAGCCATAATAGAAGAAATGTATCTGCCGCTACCACGCGGCAATTTTTGACTGGTTGCGGTTTTGCCACCAACTCTATAACCAGGAATATATGTGCGCTGTCCCGTTCCTGTGGACACAACGCTTTCCAGTACAAAACGCATGGTATCGCTTACTTCTGTTGGTAGAATTTGCTCGCCACGTGGCGGCGCAAACTCTTGCACAATATAACCGTTGCTGTCTATCAGGCGCATACCGACATGTGGCGTAACCAAGTAACCACCGTTGACAGTAGCTGCCGCCGCGCGTACAAGCTGCAACGGTGTTATTGTTAAACTTTGCCCAAAGGCCATTGTTGCAAGCTCTACGGGGCCTATTTTTTCTGCACTGTACATAATACCTACGGCTTCGCCGGGCAGGTCTATACCTGTCTTTTGGTCAAAACCGAACTTTAGCAGGTATTCGTGAAACAGCTCTGCACCCAGTTGCTCGCCAATCATCATAAATACAGGGTTGCATGAGTTTTGTACGCCTTGCACAAATGTTTGCGCACCATGGCTGCGCGGGCTACGCCAACACTTTATCTGCCGCCCGCCCACTGTCATAGACCCGCTGCACGAAAATCGTGAATCCAGCGTGACAAGCCCTTCGGCAAGCCCCGCCGCAGACGTGACTATTTTAAAGGTAGAACCCGGCTCGTAAGTGTCATTGATAGCAAAATTGCGCCACATTTGGTTCAGTTCTTTAGAACGTTGAGTAGAGTCTAAAGTATCCCATATTGCCGCGAGCGCAGGGTCTTGAATGGTGAACGGATCGTTTAAGTCGAAGTCTGGCTTGTTGGCAAGGGCGTATATTTGACCTGTCATAGGGTTCATAAGAATAATTACGCCACGCAAGGCATTTTTTTGTTCTACCAAAAGTGCTATAGTCTGTTCGGCGTATGCCTGCAAAACCGCATCAATTGTAAGCACCAAATCATAGCCATCTACAGGCGGGATACGATACTGCTGTCCGTCGTCTAATTGCCGCCCTGCCACATCTGTTTCGGTGAGTATACGGCCGGGCTGCCCCATAAGATATGTATCATACTTTGCTTCTAGCCCGATTATGCCCTGGTTGTCGCTACCCACAAACCCAATAATATGCGAAGCAAGCGACCCAAACGGATACACCCGACGGATATCCTCGTCTATCACTACGCCGGGTAAATCCAACTGCCGCAAGCGATTTGCCGTCTCGATATCAACTTTTTGCGCAACCCGCACCAATGCCACCCGTTGAGAAATTTTTTGGTACACTGCATCTTCTTCCATTTCCAACATTTGTGCCAAAACACGCGCCGTTTGCGGAATATCGCGCATTTGTGCATATATAACGCTAACGCTTGCTACTGTTTCGGTCGTTGCAAGGCTTACCATGTTTCTGTCGTAGATACTGCCGCGGTTTGGGCGTATTGCCCGGTCGCGTGTCTGCTGCTCGAAAGCGCGTGCTTGCAAATCTTCGCCATGCACAATTTGAATATACAAAATCCTACCTAGGAACGCTACGAACATGCCATAAAATATAATCATTATAAGCAGTGCTTTCCTGCGTGTTGCGAGCGGAGTTTTCATAATACCTCCCGGTTATTGGTCTTTCTGTATTTTATGAATGGGCGGAGGAAGATATGCGTTTTACGCCAGACATTGCTTTTACCGCAATGCGCATTTATACTTGCATAGAGGTGATTGTTATGACAGAAATGACAAAAACAATTTTGCTGGTAGAGGATGATACAATCATCGCATCCGGGCTTGTTTACGCGCTTAAACAAAATGGCTACGCTGCCACACATTGCAGCACGGTAAGTGATGCCGCGCAGGCCATCAAACACGCTGTCTCCCCTTTCGACCTGGCCGTGTTGGACATGCAACTGCCCGACGGCACCGGCTTTGACGTACGCGAATTACTTCAAAACACCCCCACGGCAATTATTTTTTTAACCGTTATAGACGATGAGGGTAATATTGTGCGTGCATTTGACAGCGGCGCAGACGATTACATAACAAAACCGTTCCGCCTGCACGAATTTTTGGCGCGTGTGCGCCGTACGCTGCAAAGCGGTAGCACGGCACAGCATAACTTGACGATTGGCAATGGCATTACAATAGATACCCTGGCCGGACGCGTTTACCACAACAATAACTTGTTGGAGCTAACCGCCCTGGAATACCGCCTGCTGCTAACATTTGCACACAACCGCGGGCAGGTTATTTCGCGCACACAAATTTTAGACAGCATTTGGGACTCTGCCGGGAATTTTGTAGAGGACAATACGCTAAGCGTATATATCAAACGCCTGCGCGAAAAATTGCCAATGAATATAGAAACCATTAGGGGGCGCGGGTATCGTGTGGATTAGAAAGACCGAAATACAGCAACTTTCCGGTGATATCCGCAAAATTATCGACGGACAAACAATAGACCTGCGCGATAATGCAGAAGGCGCATGGGGCGCACTAAAAAATGATATTCACTCGCTGGCGAATATCAAAAACGAACGCGCTGCGGCACTCAAACGCGAACGTGATACCATGTCCGAAACGCTTGCCAATATTTCGCATCAACTAAAAACGCCACTCACATCTATGATGATCATGGCAGATTTGCTAGAAAATGCGCCACAAAATACACAGGCAGAATTTATCGCAAATATAAAACTAGGCCTTACCCGCATGGAATGGCTTGCGTCAGCCTTGCTAAAAATGGCAAAACTTGATGCAGGCATTGTAGCGTTTGCAAAAGAAAACGTACCCGCACAGGAACTAGCAGAGCAAGCACTTGCACCATTACAGGTTTTGCTGGATTTGAAACAACAAACGGTGCATATAAATTGCGAAACACAAATAACATGCGACCGCCGCTGGACAGTAGAAGCATTGACCAATTTAATCAAAAATGCTTCCGATCATTCGCCGCAAGGTGGCAAAATATGCATAGAATCCGGTGCAAACCCAATTTGTAAATGGGTGCTTGTGCGCGATAGCGGCAAAGGCATACCAGTAGCACAAATCCCCAATTTATTTAAGCGGTTTAAGGCATCGCAAAGCGAGAGCGGCTACGGTATTGGGCTGCCGCTTGCACTGGCGATTATGCGCGGGCAAGGCGGAGATATCGACGTGGACGACGGAGGTAAGCAAAATTGCGGTGCCGTTTTGACGCTGAAATTTTTTTCAATGGCGCCCACTTAATAGATACATCTATTGATTGAAGATGCAAAGTGCTTAGCAATCTCAAATGGCGATTTTGGACAAATATTCAGCAAAAATTAGGGTTTTTATATAACTCCTTATAAGGAGTATCTATTTGGGAGTGATTATCTTGAATAAATTAGTAACTAAAGAATACAGCAAAAAAAATTTTGACATATTGCATAACGAGTTTGAGTATCATTGTGTCTATATATTAGAAAATGGAGAAAAGGCTTATATTGGAGAAACTCGCGCTATTGCACAGAGAGCAGCGCAGCATGATTATGATATAGAAGCAGAACGTAATTATGTGAAGCAGATTAAATTTGATAGGATACATGTTATCGGTGGTGAAAATGGTGAAGCAACACCGGCTGAACATTTTGAGTATTTACTTATCAAATTGATGCAGGCAGATAAAAAATTTGAAGTTATTAACAGAAAAAACGTTAAAATGCCTCATTACGGCGTAGTGAGGACGGGCGCATTCGAAGAATGTTTTGATGGGTTATGGCCTGACCTTGTAAAAGCTAAGCTTTTTAATGCAAATGCGTTTAAAGATGTAACTAATTTAAGTGTTTATAAACATTCACCTTATGTGAGTTTGACAGCTAAACAGGAAGATGCTTTGAATATGGTTCTAAGGGTACTTAATTCCGGTGAGCTAGAAGCCACAGATAAAAGGTATAAAAACAGGGTTGCTTTAATTGACGGAAATGCAGGAACAGGAAAAACAGTAGTTGCAGTTAGGATATTGTATCATTTGAAAAACGATAGAAATTTCGAAGGCAAAAAGATTGCCTTGGTGTATTCTCAGCCGGCTATGAGGAAAAAGATACAATCCTCAATTAACGGTTTTGAAGGTTTAAAAACCTGCGATGTTATTGCACCAATTGATGTAACTAAGCAGAAATATGACATTCTAATATGCGATGAAGCTCATAGATTGCGGAGGGGTAAGGGGCTCGGCAACTACTTTACTGTTTTCAAACAGGGAAATGACCGAATCCGGATGAAAATGGGTTGCGATAGGAATGATTTGGACGAATTAGATTGGATACTGGAAAACTCTGATTATCAAGTTTTGTTTTATGATAACAAACAAATTATTGGACCTGCTGATGTAGATAATGCTTCTTTTGAAGAAAGGGTTGGGATTTCTTCGACAAAAGAGAGGCATGGGTTTAGGAAAATTTGCCTTAATGAGCAGTTGCGCATAAAAGCTGGAGATGAATATGTTCCTTATATTTTCAATATTTTGTGGCAGCGGTCTAGTGAGAAGAAGTCTTTTTCAAATTATGACTTTAAGTTGTTTGACAGCTTTGGGGATATGATACATTTAATTCGTGAAAAAGAGGAGGCAACCGGGCTTAGCAGACTATGTGGGGGATATGCTTGGAAATGGAGCAGCAAGGATAAAGATATTACCACGGATATAACCATTGACGGCATAAAAATAAAATGGAACAGTCAAACAGGCGGGTGGCTTGACAACCAAATGGCAAAAGATGAAATGGGAAGCATCTATACGCTAGCGGGCTTGGACTTGAATTATGCTGGGGTTGTAATTGGGCCAGACCTTTTCTTTGATGAAATCGATAACACAATTAAAGTCAGGAAGGAAAATGTTTTTGATAATGTCGTCAAAGGTATCAAGGATCCTGACGAGATTAAGAAATATATTCTCAACATTTATGCTGTTTTGCTGACACGGGGAATCTTGGGAACCTATGTTTATGTTTGTGACAATAAACTGAGGGCGTATTTTAAGCAATATATTGATATGTAAGACGTTACTCTACTTAAGAATGAATAAAATAAGCTGTGCAGTTTATACTTTAACTCATCATATATTTATAATTTTTTATGGAAGTCTTGACACAAGCATGCGCACATCTGGACTTTGATTCCAGGCTGGAGAGTGCGGACGCTATCGGGAATATCATACGTGGTCGAAAGAACGATGAGCGGAACAAAGAAAAAACCGTATAGACAAACGTCTGCACGGAACCTTCTGACTTTTCTTCGAGTCTTGCGTTTTCCTCGCGCAGACGGCTGACTTCACGAATAAGCTCGTCACGTTTGCGAGTTAGCTTATCGCATTTGTCTCGTAGCTCCTCGTATTGCTTGAATTGATAGTCAGTCATCGGAGTTTCACCCCTAGCATAGTCAATGCAATCTCTATGCATTGTATCACACCCCGCTAAGTCAGGACCACCCGCTCAGCGGGTGGCCTGCTCTGCGCCTATAAGGCGCTGATACCTGCCCGTGCCTGAGGGCGCGCTGAATGTTGAACTGAGCGTTCTTTCGCTCACTCTGCTCTTGTTGCCTTACGCGCTACCTGCACTGCACGCCCTTAAAAGGGCAAAGCGTAATGTCCCTTAGTCTCTTCAAATCGAAGCCTTCTTTGTGTTGATGTGGTTGGCGAACCTTCATCGTCCGAACGGAGAAGGCTTCTTTTTGCTTATACCTAAAGATTTTTAGCCTACCACCTGCATAGCAGGTGGTTTATTCGCGCTAAAGCTACAAACACACAAACCGGACGATAAATCGCCCGGCATGTGTTATCAAAATTTGGCGGAAGCGGTGGGATTCGAACCCACGTGCCCTTGCAGGCAACCGCATTTCGAGTGCGGCTCGTTATGACCACTTCGATACGCTTCCGTATATGTGAGGCCCAACAACAATGGTTAAACAGGCAGTGCAGCGACCCCTGACATTATACATCATAGAGCCCAAAAGATCAAGCACTTTCATTGAGCCTGTTTGCCGCTAAAAAGTTATATAATAAGTGCAAATAGAAAACCATCCCCGAACCCGTAAAAAATAGTGTAAGGAAAAGGCGAAAGCAAAGATGAAAAAAGTAAAGACCCACAAAGGCCATAGCATCTACCAAGCCAACACCAAGGAGCAGCGCGCCGGCGCCGGCGAATACAACGTATTCCTCCCGGATGAATCGCCTTTCGAATTCTTCACACCAGAATTTGAATGTGACAGCATCCAAGAGTGCATCGACAATATCGACAGTAAGGGGACTTACTAATGACCACCTACGAGACCTTCCAACTCCTCGGCAGTGGCCTAGGTGGTTTCTTGTTTGGGATTGTGACCTCCTTCGTCATCTACTACACATTCATAAGAAACGCAAGCGACTATGAGGACAGGCTGTTGGTCGGCCTTTTGGTCGCTGTTGGCCTTATCTCACTGTTTCAAGGCGTCCTGCTAACCGCATTCCTAACCGGCCCACGCTGATTTGCATGGCCGCCAGAACCTACCCACCCAGCCCCGCAAGGGCTAAAAATAAACAACAAAGGAGAAAAAAGCAATGACCGTAACCATCATCGGAAGACAAGTCGTAAGCTACACGAACAAGAAAACCGGACAACTCAAAGAGGGCATATCCCTGTACTACACTTCCAAGAAACAAGGTGTAACCGGCCTGTTCTCAGACAACCTCTGGATCTCAAAAGGCTCGGAACTATACAACCGCTGGGAGGCCTTCGACCTGGCGTTTCCAGTCCAAGCTGACGCTACCTTCGAAGTGCAACCCGGCTCCCGTTTCCCATATCTGGTAGACGTGGAGATTTTCAAAGACGCCGGCTAAAAGACTAGGGGGAAGTCATGAAAGCATTTACGGTACTCCTATCAGCGTTATTGTGTACTATGTTTCTTTTCTTTCATGCTTCCTCTTCGACCCTTACGCCCGAAAGGGATTCAGATAGCACATCGGCGGGGTATGGTGAGGATACCAACCAAGAGGTAACCCCATCCTATCCCGCCACCCCTCCCCAAGAAGAATACCAACCAGTGCCGCCCCCGGAGGTTGAAAACGATGTGGAAGAACACATACCTCCCCGTATACCCTCCTAGTCCTGAGACGCCATCCCCACCCCAAGAGGACGAACATGAGGGCAACTACACGAATACACCCACGCCGCCGATCGAGAATGCTCCCCCGGGTTATTGGCCGGAAGATGATATATTCACCGGCTGGACATCTCCTGACGAGGATACCCACCAAACCCAGCAAAGATCGCTGACAGAAGCCGAGCATCTGGCGAACATAGATTTTTCGTTACAAGTTATCGTTGTCTCTATAGTCCTGATCCTGTCGATTGCGTTCATCTGGTTTTTGATTTTAAAGCCTATTACATGGTTCGTTGACTTTTATTGATTTTAGCGCATAGCGTTAAAAATAAAAAATTGAGGAGGTAAAAAACATGTTCGAGTTCATTCGTACCAAAGCAAAGCGCATTACCGGAATCGTTATGGCCGCCATTGTGGTCAGTATGATGTCAGTTACCGCCTTAGCATCGACACAAGCCGGGATAACTACGGCGATGCTTGAACCGCTTCTCGATGGCGTCATAGCAAACGTGGGCGTTATCCTGCCGGTAGCCCTCGGCATTTTCGCGATCATGATCGGCATTTTCATTATCGTGCCTTTGATCCGGCGATTTGTAGGCCGGTAACGTCCAAAAACAGCCCAATACACATGTCAACAGTTTGTTAGTCCTTGCATCAAGCGACCCCGCACAGAGATGTCCGGGGTCGTTTGTATAAGAAGATGTTGTGCAATGTGCTATTATTGTCAGCCCGACCATAGGCCGATCAGACAGGCAGTGACAGCAGAGTGCACAAAGAATCAGAAAGCAAACCAACAGTAGGGGAGGGATAGACCATGAAAAAGCTGATGTGTGTGGTTTTGATCATCGTGCTTGTTTTGGGTCTCACTTTTCCTGCGTCGGCCTATCAAATACACTCTACTGTTAACCCTCCTACTGCTTATGGTCTTGAATTGTTTGAAGAGGTACTTTCTTTTGTAAGGTCTACACATGCAAATACTTTGAATGGATTTAACTTTCAAACTGTGTTCATATCTGGGATTTATGGCGACCGAAATAACTTTGTTCCTAGAACTGTTGGGATTGTTTATTCAAGAGTGCAAAACGTAGTCAGGAACACCCAAGTAGTAGTAGTTTGGGTTGAATTTAATCCAGATGGTTCTTTTTGGATAAGCTCTGTAAACACTAGAACATTTGATACTTTTGTTCGTAATTCTATAGGTTCCGGAACTAGCTCGTTCAACATGACGGTAAGGTTTGTGGGCACTACCGCTGTTGTTAATGCATTTGCTTTGGTTTTAAACTTGTCTAACTCTAGGTTAAGTGGTGCCATAAATACGTGGTCATATAGAGGTCAACATGAATTTGTTTATCTTGACTATACTCCCCCTGTCAACAAAACCGCCCTACAAGCCCTAATCAACCAAGTAACCCCAATGACGCAAGGCAACCACACAACCGCCAGCTGGAACAACTTACAAAACATGCTCAGCGCCGCCCGCACAGTGAACGACAACCCACAGGCAACCCAAACGCAGGTAGACGCCGCCTATAGCAACCTGCGCAATGCCCTGAACGCCTTACAACTCAACCCGCCTGATCCGCCACCGGAACCACCAGACCCGCCGCCAAGACCACCACCCGTAATCGTCCCGCCACCCGGCCAAGCACCAACTGACGTCAGAGAGGCCGTAAGAACAGGCAATATCGGCGTTGTTATCGAACCTGTATACGATATCTTCGTATCCCATGCCACCAGCCCGATGTTAATATTGATCACGCTCATGGCCATTATCCTAGGTATCAAAATCGTACCAAGGTTGTTTGACATCATCTTTACAGGGCGAGGGGGCAGCGGTGGATTATGACAAACCTTAAACCAGCAATCACAAGCCTTCTAACCCGCATCCGAAGTAAAAAGCTAACAGCCGTACTCTTAGCCCTAACCATCCTACTAACCGCCACCCCTGTGAATGCCCTTGCCA
>Ga0136643_10000613_pt1 | contig 40132 bp, 18 predicted proteins | sample TergutLab28metaG_FD_96883 | JGI IMG/M metagenome (GOLD analysis project Ga0136643, IMG submission 96883) | Labiotermes labralis P1 segment gut microbial communities from Petit-Saut dam, French Guiana - Lab288 P1 (version 3) (version 3) | ecosystem: Host-associated > Arthropoda: Insects >...
CCGGAGGGAAAGAGACCACTGGGGAGACCTAGGCGTAGATGGGTGGATAATATTAGGATGGATCTCCAGGAGGTGGGATGTGGGTATATTGACTGGATTGGGCTGGCCCAGGATAGAGACAGGCGGCAGATGCTTTTGAGTGCGGTAATGAACCTTCAGGTTCTGTGAAATGCGGGGAATTTCTTGACTAACTGCAAACCAGTTAGCTTCTCAAGAAGGACTCTGCACCATGGAGTGAGTAAGTAAGTAAGTAAGTAAGTAATACATGTTTTCAGTGAAACAAAGATGTTGATAATTTCAACATCATTTAAATAAACAGAATATAAATAATAATTCTGTGGTGCACATAAAATAACACATCCTTATACAGACTGGTATGCTTTAATTAATATATTTTCATAATATTGTTCTTATTTTACATTATAATTACAATATAATATATTTTTACCATTTTTTATGATTAACAACCTTTTCTCAAAATCTCTTATGGGGCAACACTATGAGCAATTGGATGATGAAACCTGAAAGACAGTATCATTACAGATATATGTACCATGCAATCAGAATTGCGAATATTTGAACCTACAAACATCTACAGCAGAAGTAGCCTAATAATAATTAAAGAAGCATTATAGTCTGATTATTCATAAGATAATGGCCATGTGATATTCTTGTTATGAGACTGGTTTATGTATTAACACACATTCCAGAATAAAGTTGATTTGAAGAGTCAAGTTCACTTTGCAGTTATTTGAATTTCTTGTTATTACATAATGGAGAATTAAACAGAACTCAAATAACAGGCATTTTTCTTTACGTGTTTTATTCTTTTTTTTTTTTAATGAATAGTATATGTATTAAGTACGCATATAATATAGACATTATATAAGTATCTCACCAACGGAGGTTCATTCATTTCGTGGTTGGTATTTATGTTTCATCTAGCATGTAACAAGTCCACATTTTTGTGTTTAGTGTTTATGAATTTTAATATCATCTACATGAATAACAATGACAAAGAGAGTGTGTGGTCATTCATGGTGACCCATTATCATCATTAACTTACAGTAATATTACAGACAGCTGATGTAAGGCATCAGCAGCCTCAGCACCATGAACGTTTAAAATGAAGATTATTAGATTGTCACAGAGAAACAGGTTAAGTTGATTTTGGGACTTCATACGTCTCCCAGTACAATCTGTACTGACAAATGATTTATGTTTCACAAGCACTAAACTTGTTATACTACATAACAGTGAAATTTAACATATTTTTAGCTGTGGTATTTACTGGAAATATTTTCACTGAAAAAAACATTGTGAAAATCTATTTTAATTACAAGACAGCAAGAAAAGGTGTGGTTTAAATAAAATGATGTGCATTTAAAACTGAATTTGGAAAAGTTAAAATAAATATACTTGTAACTAGACAGCAATAAATAATACAAATATTTAGAAACTTTAATTCAAATGTGGTAGTAGTGAACTGTGCACAGAATTTTGATTTGTAAACATTCTGACTGTAGCAAAGCGCAGGTTATTAGACACTAACTTTTCACCATCAAAATCCAAGTTAATCTGATGACAGCCCATGCTGTCTTTCTTGTTGACAAAATGATACTGAGGCCAGATTTTCTCAGGGTATTATATCCCCTTCCCTCTAACTATTCTTTCATTAGTGCTTTGATACCCATCATACCTGTGCAGTGAACAACAGATTGAATTGGTCATCATATTTTTATAGCCTCATTTCGCATTTGGAGCTTCACATCTGTCCCCTTGTTTGTCTCCACTCAAAATATAGAAATTAACTCATGGTAAACTACATTTATATGAAAAAATAAATAAATATTTTATTTGCTGCAATTCTAATGCACCTGTAAAAAAAAAAATCATAATTTGGTGTCTAAGATATAAGAGTGTCTTCAGGACATATCCTCCATGATGAAGACAACAAACAAGTTACATGATTCTGTAACAAATAATTTCAATAATATTAAAAGAAAGGTTGAAATAAAAGTGAAAGTCATACAAAAATCTTGTACTCAAATTGCATGGATCTCTAATGGCAACTAGATTTTCTCATAGGCAGTTAATACAGGATTCTTATACAGATCCTTCCGGATAGTTTTTATAAGTGTTTTGGTATATGAGCAGGTAATAAAACTGATATGTTCCCATACTGTATTTCTGCTTCATAAAATAATGTTTAGTTCCTATTTAACTATTGTCAGTTGAATCAAAATAGTTCACATATATTTGTGTTTTTGTTTAAAGTTGTTCTTTCACATATTTCCCAACCAAACTTGAGTACGTGTTTCTTGTTCACCCTTGCAGATTGTGTGTCCTGCCTATCTACAAATCCTCAATTTGAACATTATAATGGCACTCTATATATAGTGAAAAATATAAAGCTCCTTATTAATTTATAAAATTTTTCTGTAAAGATGATTTAATACAATCTTCCATCTCCATCATGAGTAATTGCTTTTATCTCACAAGTTTTTCTAAAAGTATCTTGTGCATGCTCCTTATTTCCCAGTCCCCCTTGACCTGCTAAAAATGTTGAAGGCAAGGCTTCTCAAACTATCTAATTTAAATGCTGTACATGGATCAGGAACAACAAGAAAGAGGTACAAATTATGAAGATTCTCATAAAGGAATTTCCATCATCTTCATATCATTTCCTTTCCTTTCAGTCTGCAAATATTTTGAAATGTTTGTAAACATCCTTAAATTAAAATAAATAGAAGTCTTCATGCATAATCAGCTGCAGCAGAATGGAGCAAAAATTAAAAGTTTCAAAATAACATCATTAAAGCAAACCAAATGTGTAAACTGAGGTTGAGATACCCCAAACCTTATATTTATTTCTCCAACATCTTCTGGCTCACCTGGGCTATCAATTAGGAGTTTAATACAAAATTACAAGTGGTAGAATGGACAGTTTACTAACGTGATAATGTATGTATGACATACAAATTAATTAAGCATAAAATTACAAGGTAATTATTAAAAACATGGAGTTATGTGCTCACATTGTGTTAGAATCATATAAAAGGCTGTTTTAAAAGTGCTTCTTTTAAAGCAGATCAACATCACTGAATATGTCTTGGTCAAGTAACAACAAAATATTAGCCCTAGACCAACTAAGTAGTCAGACATACTATATTCTTATGATTAATGTGGGTTTTAAATTTGAAATGCGGTGCTTTAGAAGAATGGAGAAAACAGTCTGATCATGTGAAAAATGAAGTGGCATTACATGGAGTCAAGAAGGAAAGGAACATCCTACATACAATAAAACAAAGGAAGGCTACCTGGATTGGTCACATCCTGTGTAGAAACTGCATTTTAAAACATATAATTCAAGAAAAGAGAGAAGAAGTGAAGGGGAGAAGATGAGGAAGAAGATGTAAGCAGCTACTGGATGACCTTAAGGAAAAGAGAAGTTGGAGAAAGCATCAGATCACACTGGCTGGAGAACTTGCTCTCAGACAGGCTATGGAACTATTTGAGGACAGGCAACACTATGAATGAGCTGGGAAACAGTGTTAAAATATTCACATTTGAACACAGTTCCTCAATACAGATAAGACTTTAGCACATCTGACTAGGCATCTGGTCCAGGAATGATACTTTGTTATTATTTGAACCTAACATATATTCTGTGTCGCTGATCTACTTTAGAAGCAGCAAGAGCCCTTTCTATGATTCTAACATAATATTAGGACATAACATACATTGTTTTTAAACATAAATTTTATAATTTTAACATAGATTAATGTTCACATCATTGTCACACGATCACATTTGTAACCTTCTGGTGGTTCCACCTGTACTTCTGTTTAATAATACTCCTTCTTAATAACACAGCTGGGATGAAACATGTTGGATATAAAATATAATCTCAGTGTACACATTTGGTTTGTTTATATAATGGCTAAACTATACACCCCAGAAACAACACTACATCATTTCTAAATATCTGCACCTTCATCATCAGAGCCTAGATGATGGATACAGTCTTTAAAATATCACACTTCTATTCTGTACTGATTCATGTAATTAGGCATTAAGATTTTATTATTATAAAAACTTCAAACTTTTTGTAAGTAATCAATAATTTCAAATCAATTTTAATATTAAATTGATTTACTTCCAATGGGTGCATGCAATGAAGTTAATTAGTGTAAACCCAATACATGTAAAATTTCTTTGAAGAGTGTGACCCTGTGCACTGTGATAATGACAGTCCTCCAAAATGTCAGAAACCATTCACAATATGGGGGGATGGAGGCACATTTGAACAAAATTTAGAAAATATTTCTCAAGTCTATGAAAGACATTTTATTCACTACAAATGGTATGATGCTGAATGGGCACGGTATCTTACATACTTGAAATGTGTTTAAATAACAGAATTGGGTCACATTTTTATGTAACTGAAATTCATCTCTGGTGATGCATCATGTAAAAACCTACCCCATGACGGGGTACATTTTAACAGCAATGAGGCCCATCTGAATACAAGTAAAATTATTGAAAATAGATTAATTTAAATGAACTTAATGTCCATAAAAGTACATTAGTACTCTGACTACAAAATTCTTTCCTTATGAAATTAACATATAGTATTTCAGAGTTGTAGAGTGTGCAGTCCTGAAGGAATTGGTCCTGGAAGTTTTGCCACAATGTCTTCCCTTTCCGTTTCACTCATGTTACCTTTATCAGAAAAAACAAACTGTGATGCCTCAACATGTCTTCACGTAAACTTCACCTCTTATGTGAAAGCTTCCTTTTCTTCAACTTGCCCAACAGAGAGCACCTCAGTTTTCTTAGCAGAAAATTGAATCAACACAAAAGCATCTGCTGTTATTTCTTGAGTTTTACTTATCTTGGGTGTCTCACATAAATCCTCAGTAATCTCACTGAAATTTTTCAAACACATTCACTTGAAGAAGAAATTGTCTTTTTGTAGCATTCTTGTGCTCTTCTTCATTTCTGTGATTTTAGCCCCTTTGCAATGCTTCCTCTTTATAGCTGCCCTTGCAAAAGCTTCTTGTTCTTTATCGGAGAATCAGTTAAAATGTGAGACTTTGCCTTCTTCCTTTGTCTTTTGTCACATCTCAGTCCTAGTTTTGGGAACAGATGCACATCTTCTGGTGAAAGGCTATCTTTGTTATGCCTAAAAATTCTTTATGCTACACAGGTGCTAGCAAAAGGAACAGAGATCTCTTGGTTAGGAAGCTCTTTTTTCATAGGTGTAAGAGATGAGGGTTCAAAATCCTCTTCACTGAAGACAAGTTGTGTGAATGGCCATATACCAGACTTAGCAAAGCTGCCGTTATATTCTTTGCAGAAAAAGAAGCTTGATATGCAGCATTTGTCAATGATGCTAGGTCATGGATTGTCACACATAATTTTCTTTTACATGGTCCCATTACTCCTATATCCAGTGGCTGCAATCAATGAGAACAGTGGGGAAGAAAGGTTATTAAGGTGACACCATTTTCTCTGGCATAAGAATGGAATCAAGAGTGAAATGACTTTTATGACTGTCCACTGTTAGAATGACATTAGCTTCTTTGGAGCTTCTGTTATGTTTCTTCACACGTTCAAAAACTTTCAAGTAAAAAGGCCCAGTCATTCTGCTGTTTTGAGGTCTATTACTAATCCCAAGCTTCCAGGTGGTGCTCCAAACATCAGTAAGTCTGGGTGTCTTGCTCTTCGAAAGAAGAAAACTGGTGGTACAGTTTTACTAATTGAATTGATGATCATACACATGGTAATCACAGTTCCTCATTCACCTGAGACAGCTTGTCAAACTTGTTTTGTCCCAAGCTGAGCAACAATGTTACGTGACTCCTGCTTCATCAATGTTATACGCTCTATCAGCAATAAATTCCCAAGATTTAAGTGCACCTTCATAATTGTCAAAAAATCCCATTCCTTTTGTTTTATTGAACGCAGTGACCATAAAGAGACTTGTATTTTCAGGCTGGCAAAGCTTACTGTTCTTGCGTTTTTTTATAAAGCCCTGTAACCAGCCAATGCCTGCAATCTTGTTATCATTCCATATATTGGGAAATTTACACTCTGGTATTCTGCCATAATCGTATGACAGCAGACAGAACATTAACTCCTGTTTTTCATTGAAAACTTGCTAACTTGGGTAACGTGAAGTAAACACATTGGGCCAATTGCACTCATCACCATTTCCGTTGTTTTAAATTCCGTAATAAAGTGCCGTATGGGTCATGCCATATCTGGAAGCAGCAACTCTTACGGAAGCCTCCTTTCTTGTACAGCTCTAACGGCTTCTGGTATAACCACTTCTGGCACGTCAGAATTATTTCTCTTCTTTAAATACGTGCGAACCATTTCTCTGTCCTAAAGTAGTTATAAGCTTCGTGAGTTTCTTCCAAAATAAAAAGTAAAATCATGGACATATTATGGGGCACATTTTAACTCTGTTCATATGTGCCCTCCCCCTCCCCTTGCAAAATTCAAATTTACCCACGTGCAAACCCGAAACATAACCTTTTGCTATAACGAGGAATAATTACAAAAGACATACACGTATTACAAGATAAAAGACCCAATGGGATATAATATGACATAATCAAACTTACTTGTACAAATACAATGCATACACAGAACGATTAGAAGTTAAAATTCGGGACATAACTGTGTTAAGAACCGACCGTTTGTCAATTCGCTTAACCACGCACTAAAATGGAGGGAAAGTGGATGTCAGCTGCTGTGCAGGGGCACCACCTTCAAAATATAAAAATTGCGATGTATATACTCTCAGTTTAAGGGAGAATATTTAATTTGTTTAAAAGCCTTTGTTCAAAGTTACCCACATGTTCCCTACACATCCATCTACGTCTTCACCACTGTAAAAAACTAAGACTTTTTTTGCTTTACACACCAATTGTGTTTCATTCACTGAGACTGGCACAAATATTTTTTAAAGACTTATGTTATTTATTATCCACTTTAACTAGCAGTAATGCATAAATAGTCCATACAGTGCAGTGTTCATTTGAGTTAGTAAATAATTCTGTGGTGTTGTGTAAGTATTAAGTAAATAATTTTGTTACACAGCATTTAAAAAGTTATTAACACGTATCAAATTAATTAATGCCATCTGATATAACACTTCTTAAAAATGAGTTTATCCTAATTAAATTCTGTGACACCCTACATAAATCGTTCTCATTTACATGCCATCTTCAGAGGAGAGTTTTAGGGTGTGAAAACTTTTAATTTTATTGAATGTCAAGAAACCGTGTATCAGATGGTTGTCATTATTTTGGTGTACCATTAATCTACAAAATAACTATGTAAAAGTTTCAAATTGCATATTTACAAATTATGGACACATCATTTTGGTTTCTTTATCAGCCAATACCTTGTCCACATAACATTTTTAATTCCTAGTCACACCTGTCAGTACAATTGTACTATATTCTTGCGGGCCGTATGAAACCCTGGGACAATGATAATAATGGTCACTGTGTAATAAGAAGGGACTACACACCGCCTAGCCACTATTTGTTTTCTTTTTGAAGAAAAGGAATTGTACTTCTTAGAACGTTGTCACTTTTGTTCTGTCATTACATTTCCACACTTACACTCAGCACATGTCATGAGTTCCTTTTGCATAAAGATATAATTGTAACTAAGCTGAAGAGGAGAAAAGATTATTGAAAGTTTACACATTTCTCTCATATCAACAATGGAGCAATTCTTGAAGGTTTATACAAAGGTCATTTTCAAAATGTAACAAAGATTTCATTGTTATTGCATATATAATTAGGCAATGTATTTATACATGCAACATTCTATTACATACTTTGAACACAAACATTGTCCAGTATTATTTATGTACTGATTAACATGTTCACAATGGACACACTTGTAATTCGTTCATGCTGTAATCTACACACAGTTCATTCAACCTACCAATGGGCCACTCAGCAACCTACAAGTTGGTCAGTGCAAGCTTTAAAACATTTGTCTCTCTGCTTCTAGAAGCATGATGTAAAATCTGTTACATCATGCATTTAACTTAGTACAAGATTTGTATACAGCTGTTTGAAGGTAAACATTTTAGTTTAAGCCATTGTAGGTGAGTGAAATATAACAACAAGCCAACTGGGCAAATACTAAAAAGCATGCTCATACATGCAGGAAAAAACATGAAATGCAGCCCAACATGAACATGTTAATATTTTAACTGAAAACCATTACATGTAATTATTGTATATAAAAATTTAAGCTTGTCTTTTTGAAAATGAGACCTCAGTTACAAGACACACATTACTTCTGTTTTATGCAACATTTCTTGATATAACTGAAAGCTGGTTATGTGCTTGGAGCTAGAACACTCCTACGATATACACACGCAACTGAGAATATGACAGTTGTCATGTACTACTTATGTTATCACTCAAATTGCACACAAGAAAAGTTGCACTTTATAAGTCAGAAGACTCATAAATTTAAGAAATTACATGGCTGGCATTTTTCCTGCTCCACAGTAGCACATGATGTTAAAACAATACTGATACAATCACACAATTTACTTTGTATTATCAATTTTTAACATGTATGTTACAAGAATAATAAGCTGAAGTCCTATGGATTTAAATTGAATTTTACATGCAGTTCGAAGTACAGTATACACAAGGCCCCAGTTTGTGGTTCAGCTGTCATACCTCTGTATCTGCTAGTGAAATGACTGCAAAATAGGCAGGTTCTGCAGTCTTATTTTGCCATACGCTTAAGTGTTGTTTACTTATTTCATTGTATTTATATACATGTTAAGAAGTGGCAAAACTTTGCAAATCATCTGATTTTCCATACCTTTTAGCTCTATATCTTTGACATTAGCTCTCCATAATAAATGTTTACAAATTTGTGTGAAAAGCCTGAAAATACTACAACCTCAATAGTTTGGTAAGAAAAGAGGAAAATACCTTTACAAGCACTTGCCTAATATAAAGTGAATGAGGGAACTGTAGAAATGAAACTGGCTTTCACTGATTGCTATTTCGGTCTGGCAAAAATATTCATTTCATTGATGATAAGAAGATAAAATAAAAGTACATTACTGTTTTCCTGAAAGATATAAAAACTCATTTTGCAGTCAAGAATGGCAGGTTTAGAATAACATGCTGCAATCATGGATAGGTGGAGGTTCAGTGTCAGAGATAAATATTAATTTGTTTTAATACTGTTGTTTATGAAGGTTCTTTTGTCTGTTCACTGGATGTGCAAGAGCTGAATGCTTCCCATTCCAGAATAAGCTGAGCGTGGCTACTTTAAAAAAACAGTAGAATTATTTGTACCAGAAATGTTCAGAATTTTTATCAAAGGATGAGACAAATATGGAAAACTGTCATACTGAAAAGATATCGACTTAAGAGATGGTGTGTACTGAATGTCGATATTGGAGCAGTATGGACGAAACTAACAAATTCAATTATAGAAAGGCAACATTATTTTTGTGGCACTAAATATATTGCAGACATGACAGGGACCATTACACGCAACCAAATATTACAATGATCCTTTTGTAACTTGGAATTACTATGTATAATAGAAAATTTTCTCTATCAAATAAATGAGTTTTACAATACTTTTACAACATTCAGCGTTCAAATAGAAGTTGAACTAGTTGCAATAGAATACAAACTATGATATGCTGATAAATGTGATATGACCAAATGCATTTGTTACTGTTATATTGTGTGCCTGTTGCCAGAGGAGCAAGTCAGTCATGCATTGCTGCTGTAGTGGTACAAATATGATTACATTACTGACTCTTACGAGTAAGTAGGGTAACAGTTTTCCATGTTTTCATAGTTCAGTGTACTAAGATTTAAAGTATTTTAATTCTATTTGAATTCATGAAAACGGCCAAAATCTTGATACTCATACACACGAAAGTATTATCTGGCACACAAATTGGCATGGAAATAGAGATTCAATGATTATAGTCTTTTCACATAAAATATTTAATATTAGGATCTATAGTAAAGTCGATAGGTTTTATAAGACAATCACTATATGCACTTTGTAAGACATTTTAACTAGAAGTTACAAATTTAAATACAATGTATTGCAATTCTCAGTACTGATTTAGTTTCTGCTCTGAAAGGACACCAGTCCTAGACTCCGTAACTTGTATGTCTGTAGCCCATAAAAACCCTTAAAAATGTAACTACCATCACTAATTTAATATTTACGTATATACTTAATCACGCATTACATGTACTTCATAATTTAGCATAATATTGCAAAGAATGTTCATATTATGTAGTGTAATTACAGACTGTAGCTAATGGAGTTTAAAAAGATGTGTATTTTTGTTTAAAGTGTACACCTGTGTTTTAGTTTGGAAGCTAAGGTAGAGAACATGGGCCACGTTGGTAATGTATGGTGAAATGAGAAGGGTGGGGCAAAGAAGAAAGTGTACATTGTTCAATTTTTATTTTCTGTTCTGAAATTCAGCTGGAAGGGCTGAGGTAAACCTCAAACAAATTACGTGAAAATTAAAGTACAAAATTGCTATTCAGAATTTTGGTGAATTTGTTTCAGTTCAGGAAACTATTTTGTCTTATAATATAAGATTAAGAGATCTTCGTTCTTCTGGGATGTTATGCAGTGTAGATTGGTGGTTAGTTACCAGTGTTTCAGAAATTTCGGTAACTAACTATCGATGTATGCTGTGTAACATACCAGAAGAGCTAAGATCTCATTTACACTGCAGCAGAAGCCTGAAATCAAGCTGTAACTGGACATTGATATATGTTTTACCTGTACTAAACATATATTTAATTAACATGTTACAGCACAATCATCTTCTAAATACAAATTATAAATTTGATTTGTATCTCCAAATGGAATAGAACCTTTACTGAACAGGTTGTAGAGAAAATAATTCCTATATATTGTAAGAACTCAAAAAAAAAACACCTGTAAATTAAAATTATCTGTAATGTTAAGATGTTTACAGTTAAAGCTGGGGTTATATTTAGTCACAACTGCTGGGTAAATAATAAATGTTTAATACATTATGGGCTTCAGACAAAGTTATCATTTTTAGTTTTGCTTTCATTTACATTACATTATAAATCAAAAGTTGAAATGTTCTCTAGTCATAGATTTTAATTGGACCTACTCTTTAACAAGTAAATAAAAAAATAACTGTTAATTTTCAGGGCGGTGGTATGGGTGTTACATAATCTGAATTTATATAAACATCTACAGAGTGTGTGTTCACTATCCAAATTATTAGTTCTGTATGGTAATTATGACATTAAAAATACTTTACTTCAGTTTTATGCTGATTGTCTTGTATTGGCCAGAATTTCATACCAAATTCCCTTTCTCCTACAAATTTCGGTAATAAATACATATCTAATTTTATTCTATAGAAGTCCAAAATGTGGACAAAAACGTAATTAGATAATTGTGGTTTCTCACAGCCTGTAATTAATTTATTCACATCTGTGCACATGTCAGTGGTTAACATTTAGTCTCAGATATAGGAAGTGGGAATGTGGTCCCCAACCCGTATTTACTTTTACAATACAATAGAAATCTAATAATAATAAATGGATGATGGAAGAACTTCAGAGAATTGACACAATGTGTAACTTCTTCATAAAAAGTGAGAATATTAGTGGGTTACAGGAAACCTATTTCATGCCGATTTTTCAAATAATTGATTGACGTAATGCCAGGACATGTCATATGATGCTAAGTCACACACTTATAATGACAGTGCCATCAATTACTACTGAAATTTTGAATATTCTCCAGTAATATCTCTTAGTAAGATTTAAACGGAATTCTATATTTTCTATTTTGTGTTACATTCAACACAGAAAAACTCCTTTGCCTTTCATATGAATAAATAATATTTTCATTATAAACTCTCATGACTTCCACATAATAACTTAGCTCTATACATTTAAAGTCTATTTATTGATGAGATAAATATCCAAAGATGACTGCTGCTGAACCCTGTATGGTTCCCAGTTGTTTTGGATGGTACCATGGTACCAATGAGGATATGAAATGCCACATCCAAACAAAGTCACATTATGACATATGAGGTGCAGAATCTGCTTTCACATCCCCATGTGAACAAACATGTCCAATTCTCATTGTTCCAAAATTATACATAAGTTTTAGAACATGTAAGTATATGCTTGAGTAGTCTGAAGCCTGGATTATATGAAGAATCACTGACCAGTGACATTGGTGCATGCAGTCAGAATATGAACTGACAAATTTATATTCAGAGAGCTTGTATAACTGATTAAATATGTTTGGTACATAGGACAATGTAAATGGATGTTAAGTCTTGTTTTAATCCTACTACCCTCATCAATAAATGAATGTACTTGCAGACAGATCTGAAGAAAGGAATTAATTTTTAAGTAACTTACTTTCAACTATTGTAATTTGCTATACTAAGCACCTTGCACAGGAATGTGTGTACTATAACACTCTCTATGCAGTTGTTTGAACAAGACCAAGGCATATTTTCATCACTCACATTATAACATGCCAACATTAAGCAAGCAGTTGCTGTCAGGATAAATTAAAGATGTAATTTCAGATTTAATTTTCCAAGTTACACATTGGGATTGTAAGAAATATACTGGCACTTGTACATTTCTACTGACCACCTATAACACCGCCCCTGATAGACTGAAAATAAATTCACTTGGCTATTATTTCTGTATATTTTCTACACATGTTTCCACAGCTTTACAGTTTTTTAACCCTTTAAAGCTTAAAGTTAAAATACATAATGTTTCAGTTTCAGTTCCTAGCTCGAGGAGATACCACGTCTCTATCAAAAAACAAGTTGGTTAATGCTATGTGGGCATACGGTAGGTAGCTCCATTTTTCTGCAAATCATACAGAACTCATAAGTACATGTTTTATTAAAACTGAAGCAGGTGGTACATATAGTAACCTCCAAGCTTTTAAAGATTAGTAATTGTATTTAGTAATAAAATGTACTAAGCTTGAGAAGGAAGCATGTTTCAGAGTATTTAATTAAAAGACATACTGTCTATTGAGCATGGATCAGCATCAATCAGAAATAAATTTTAATTTAATTTTAGGAGCAGGAATTTGTTAATATTCTAGGTAATTGGGAAAAAGGGCATATATGTCTCTCACAGACTTCTTACTGTGTGATAGTGCAGCATCAGCTTTGTTGATTTAAGTAGCAGTTCACAGTCATCCCTTTGCTCAGTGCAGTTTCCATACCCCATAATACAGAGCAGTGAAACAAGTTTAGAGGTCACATGGGGCAAAAAACTGGTTTGTCACTTTCAACAGTGACACCATATTCGACAACAGTAAAGAATTCACTTACAGATTTACTCAAAAGTGTACCAACTCACTTTACGTGCTACTGTATCTTCCACTTTAATATTCATGATTTACAAAACAGAGTCACTGTTTGATAGTCAATGCTAACATTCCATTGTTTATGAGCAGACAAGAACATAAGGATATGAACTAAAATTTTTAAATACCATTTTTACCAGAGTCAACCAATCAGATATCAGAAAATATTTAAACCAGGATATTCTCTGACATAATGGCCGGCCTGGTGACAAGACAACTTTGCCACGAAAATGTAACATGACGAAACCCTGTCGCACTGTGCGTGGGATGGGCACAGTGAAGATTTGACAGATTTGAACTTTGGTTTTTAGAGAAGATATAATTCCTTTAACAACTTGCAACACATGCGAAACTTTCACTTAATGCGGAAGCTTCTTGATTTAGTGTGTATTCCGATTTATTGTAAGTTAAATTTTTTAATCACTTGGTTTCACATGTAACTTGATGGTATGTGTAATTATCTTTCATTTTCACTCTCGTTACAAAAGAATGCGAATAACTTTATAACGCAGGTCACTACAATGTAACTACAGACTCTGATGTTTAGATACAATATAAACATCGTCTATGAATTTTCCTACTAACTTGTTCTGGTATTTATATTAAATACCAATTCCTAGTTCATTGTTTCAATAAAAAACGTACTTATTAAAAAGGTCATCAAAACGATGACTAGATTGAATAGCCTCACAAAAAAGATTCAGTTAACATTGTCCTTACATGTTATTAGCAATATAAATGCGCGGAAGAATCATTTGAATAACCCGTTCATAAAATGTAAAACAACAATCAACCATTTATTCACAACCAAAATTCTCAAAGCTCAACAATACCTAGTTATTGTATTGTGTGTTCTTGAGAAATCCCAACAATACAACTTCAATTTATTGTATTGCGTTTCGTGGATACCACACACTTTTGTTTGAAGTGGTGAAGCTATAATTATTTATAACTATGAACAAGTCATTGGATTGTTTGCTTCTTTTGTAGCCAGCAATACAACCAATCGTTGTACTGCGATTCGTAACCTATATCACTTCTGTTCACAATACAACCAGTCATTGTATTGCGCAAGCTCAGATGCTGCCTAATTTGAGAGTCATTTGGGTTATAAATAACACTCTCTTCTAGTTTCAACTTTTTTAAACTATGTATTCCTAAAATCCTTTATTATCTTCCTACTGGTAAACGTCATGTCTGCGTCACCTCTTTCGTGGGTCCGTCTGTCTAGTCTGCAGCATCACGTGCTTCTACGTGATTTGGTGTGATGCTGCTGTCAAGGGTTCACTATTTTCAATACTAAAGAATAAGTAAACGTAACAAACGCCGATTATGTGACGATTATGTGCGGCGCCGAGAAGAGCACTGCAATAGTTGCAATTACTGTGAACAGTGTAAAGATGATGAGGCACAGTCTGTCAACCACCATTGCTGCAAACTTCCAGTCATTCGTCACTTCCGCCGCCTCGTCCTCTTTCCTCAACTTGTCTGTAATCACGCGGAGTTCCTTGAGGATGAGTGTGAGCTCTCGGTGAGGGCCGAGGCACGAAGTACTCCCACCACTCCCGTGGAGCAGTGTTCCCCCACCACCTCCTCCTCCATCATCATGGTGTGTATGAGCACCTCTGAGAAATCCTGCTGTAGAAACCGCGCCTGACGTCTGGAGTGTGCCTGCGTGGTGTCTGAAATCATCGTCGATGTCCAACACATTAGCGAGGAGACTCTTAGAGGATCGCTCCTTTAATTCCAGCTCGCGCATCTGCGATGTCTTCCGCGACGAGTCTGGATCGCTTCCGGGGCGACTCATCCTCAGTATGCAAGGCAGCCAGTGTAAGAAGACAGTTTTTATCTGAAACCAGATTTGAGAAGTCTCAATGTCTCAATGTGTAACGCATTAGCATGTTTACCCAGCTCGTCCCTGAATGTTCAGTCACCTTCCTTACATCCTCCCTCATCTAAAAATAAATCGTTAGGCATTGTCGGGAAACGCTACCACTATTGGCGTTATTCACTTGGAAATTGTTTCTATTATTCTAAGTCTTCCTGTTATTCGCGAATGCTTCTAGTTCAGTCGAAACGAAATACCTAATTTCTTTTGTTCTTCGTGTGGAATGATATGTTTTGATATTCACCTGTTTCTCCGGCCTCTCTGGCACTGCCGTAGGGCTGCTTCTTGTCCTTATCTCGTAACAGCCCAGATATCGCATTAATTTTACTTCTCTCGCAAACGGCAATATTTAGTATTTATGATACTTGTCCTGTTTCCTGTACTTGTCTCCCAGATGGTGACGGTCTTTAAATGTTTCCTCAGTCTCAGACCATACCTCAGCAGATAACACATCCTGTAGGTCTTCATATAAAGTATGTCTTGCAGCTATCGAAGAGACAGAATAATATCTTCTCGGGCAAACAGTCGCGTCAAGGTGTCGTATTCGTATAAAGTGTCTGTTATTTTGTCCTGTTTTAACCGAAGTCGGAATTTATCAACAAATATTTATAGAGTCCAAACATGAAAATGCACGAAAACCTGTCGGACGGAAGTGGCGTTGTTGCATTCGGACAGGCGGACGGACGGACAGACAGGCATGACGGGGTAAGTACTCGCTATTCGCCCTGCAAAGACGCCTAAAATGTACAACTAGTCCAAAGTTTAATGAAGTACAATGTCATGAAACGAAAGTATGATTCAAGGATTTTCAATCTGGCTGTTAAGAGTGTCTGGTCAGCTTCACGCGCCCTGTCCCTTTTTGTCCCCTACTGTACTGGGTACAGTCAGTGTTCGTCTTAAGGTTCGGTGCACTCTGAAGCAATAATTCTAGAGAATACGCTTATTTTTACGCGCGTTCGTGTCCTTGCGGGGCATCTGTTAAAATTACTGTGCTTCGTCCGGTATTAATCCGAGAATTACTGAAGGGATTTTGATGCAAATGAACATTAGAGAGCTTTTCGATATATTGTACAGCCATTTGCTTAACACCTGACAAAAATAGCGACCACATTAAATGAAGACCTAGAGGTGTTTCTGCCCGATTCTCGAACGTACCTGAATAAAAAACTGTTCGAACAAAATCTGTATGCAGATAAAAGTAAAACATGTTTTGGTACTTCCGCCACTTTAACGGCTTCGAGATAAAGAAAGAAAGAAAGTGAAGTAAAGTAAACTTGCTCATGTGTACATATACCATAAGAAAGTAAGGAGGCGTGGAGGTATAGGTCCACGTATTTTTAATCTCAGCACCATAGAAAGGTGAATAATCAGTACACGCTCCTGACGCTCTATTCCCAGAAGAGAATATTGGCACCCACTGAACAGTAGGCTGCGTCGACCCCAGAGTCGGTCTGCACGCTTTGGAGTAGAGTCAAACCTCTTGCACCTGCCAGTATTTCTCGGTTGTCCAGCAGGTAACCTGCTCTCTATACCGACTACGGTATGTCGGCTCCGGACAATGTGTTCACGTTCCTGAACATGCACACAAGTACGAGCATATGTGGTCATTAAACATGGTTTTAAACATACTCGTATCCAGTCACGAGCAAATCTTGATTGCGTCTCAGCAGAGTTGAAATAGGTCCTAATGTTTTCGTTTAATACAGTAGTACGTCCTCTGTAGTGAATGATGCATGCAAGACCTAAGGCGAGTGTATGTATGCTTATACATATTTTACTTAGTTTAGTACCGATTGTTTATCCAATCAGAACATTCTATATGTTTGACTTTTCCACAGCCTGAATAACTTGTTTACTGAAAAAAAATGAAGTGTGTGAATTTAATTTACGTTTCCTGTAAGGGAAACGTACAGTGCAGTCTTAATTGACGTGATTTTAGTTATGACTTTCTTGTGCAAGTGAAACAACACCTTTGAATACTGCATAATACAAGTGTTGTGCTCCACATCATCAGTTTAATGCTATTTTTAAGGGAACTATACAATACACTAGCCCTTTCAGTTTTGTTATATGGCAGCGAAACTTGGTCTATTAAAGCAAGGGACGCCAGAAGAACAACAGCAGCAGAGATTAAATACATAAGAAGGACAGCAGGATACACTTGGACAGATCAAAAAACAAATGCACAAATTGCAAAAGAGTTAAAAACAACATCAATTTTGTGGAATACAAGAGAAGTTGGATGTAATGTGTAAATAGAATGCCTCGAAATAGATTACCCAGGGTAATGAAACACTACTACCCAGCTGGCAGAAGGAATCATGGTAGACCTTTGAAGAGACTTCTGGATACGTGAGACCGGAACGGGTCAACAAGTGGCCCAACTCCATGGCAGATATAGGATGCTGACGATGATGATGATGATGATAAAAGGGAACATCGAAAGATGGCGTTTAAGAAATGGAAATTTAGAAGCAGAAACGTACTAGATACGCTATGTTGGTCCAGAATTTATGAATTTATTCATTACTTCAAAAGCCGCAAGACTTAACAAGAAAAACATGTTGGAAAATTTTAATTTTTTTTGTACAACTTTTCCGACCTAAAATTTTCGCAATGACAAAGATTTCGCACAATTGGAACAAAAATGCAAAAGTTCATTTACAATGTCAGTTATTTTATTCGATTTTAACCAAAAACGGAAAATGTCGACTGTTTTGCAGAAACTTTCCATCACAAAATGTCAAGAAAACCAGCTCCGCAGTTCTCGGGCTGTCACGTTGGTAACGAAACTACCCTAAATGTTTTTTGTAATTGTATGTTGCAAACGCACAAAGAATTTTTTTTCAAGCTCCATCTATTAATACAGGGAGAAGTTCACTGAACGCAAGGTATTAAAATCATCTTGTGGCTGACATAAATTTGTCATCGACCTAATTCGAATCTCGACCAGGACAAAGGCTGTTCTAACTGAGGTTTATGCTCGAAATATAATCGGTCAGAAAATACGCTTACATTGAATGTAGTTTGGGTTACATATTCTCAACTATAACAAGAACAGCCCAGAGTTAATTGTGCTGCTATCTCGCTACTTTTCCATGTAGTCTCTGCCAAAGTCGAGACATTTACCTCATCGTGAGACAAGGTTCTTTATTCCTCACGGACAGAAGCCCATGTCCTGTGCTTCCAGCCATTACGTCTCAGCTGTTTCCCCGGTGTCATAATACTTAAATATGTAGCCTCCAAGATTCTGTTTCATTGTTGGAAGCAATGACAATCGCTCGGCGACGAATTCCTCCCCCCCCACCCCTCCGCTAATATTTTCACATTCAGTGTATGTTATTTATTTCTGAATTTGTAAGCATTGTAACTTATTTTCTAACCGACCCTCGTACTACTGCCAACGCAATTCGAGATAGCACTTTAAATGAGACCGCGACACCAGTCTGCCTGTCCGACGACATAAAGGCAGGTACAAAGAGCTGCAAAGTAACCAAAGATAAACAAATATATATATATATATATTCTTCTAAGTTGAAATTCATTGCAGAAAAATGATAAGAACTTTTGTCCGTTTCTTGCTCGTTCATGAATAAACCTTGTAAAAACGAGTATATTGCTATCCTGTGCGTGTGTGTGTGTGAGTGAGTGTATCCGAAATTTTCGTCTACACCTACGTGAAGTTTCTTGAACATAGTTGCAGAGAAAAAGGAATCACAAATTTTATAACCACCTGCAATCTTCTACTTTCAGATACAAGTAATAAAACAAAGGGGAATTATGCCATGGGTACACTGTATATATTTTGGTAAAAAAATTCGTGACACTGGAGATCCTGTCACAAGCTACACTACTGACAGCGTAGGGGATAGTTATTTTGATACTACTTAATAATTAGTTTTGGGGTGCAGGGCGACATCCATGAAAAGCATGGAAAAACGAAAATAAAAAGGACAGCATCGATAGAAGGATAACGAAATGGAAAAAAAGAAAGAGAATGGGAGGAGTGGGAATCTGAATTGATTATTTAAATGTATGAATTGACAAAGAGAAGGAGAATTAAACAAATTTGTAAATAAAAAAGAATGAAGAAAAGAAATTCACCAACAGCAGGTAGATAGCTCGACAGAAAGGACGAAACGTAGGTAGATAAATACATTTAAAGAGAAGAAAAAATAAAATGTAATAGAGAAAATGGGTAATGGATGGGTCTATGGATAAATGGATCAAATCGCAGAGGAGATAAGAAATAAATAAAAAACAAGAAATAGGAAAGAATTTGAATGAAGGATCGGAGAGAAGTTAGGTGAGTGACTGGATATGGCAACAGAGGAAAAATGAAATAAATACATAAAGAAGAACAAGAAGGAATTAAAGAAACTCAAAGAAAGTCTTCACAGGGCACATAGAGCAAAATTTGTTCCTCTGTGCTCGGACGTTGGTTTTTATATCGACATTCTGGTTCTAATTCAGTCTCTTTCGATCTCAGATATAGGTCAGCGCCGCAATTACGTGGAGTAGCTGAAGGTATGAACATTTTGGATTTTGAAAGTGGGTCGCGCGCGGTGCTGACTGGTGCATGCGTCTGCTGCAGCAAGAGAGAGACAGAGAGAATCAATACGTCTGAGATTCCAGGCGATTCCATATGGAATGGGCGTGGCTGCCTTACAGACATATCGAACAACAGGACCACGCCGATATCGGTCCTAAACGAACAACACTGAAAATTATTCAGACGTTGATATTTGTTGTTCCTTCTACAGAACATAAGGTTCATTATTGTGTTCGCAAAATCCCAGTACTCTACCACATCAATTCGATTCAAGTTGATTAATTGCTTTATCTGCGATCTGTTTCAAAATTATCCTACCATTAACACACCAGGCCCATCGCAGTGGCTGCGGATATTTCCAGTACCGCTCATATTACGGTCTGGGTTCGAATCCCATTTGGGTTATGGAGATATTTTAGCGTCTTTGCAATGCCCGTGTAGGTACAAATCTTGCAATGGCCTGCCCCTTTGTCCAAGAAGTCGTATAGAATTTCTGCAACCGACATTCCTAAACCACGAAATTGGGTGTCTCTGGGCCGCACTGACCTGTTGCGAGATACAGACGGATAAACGCGTTTGTTTCGTTTTCTAAGTGGTTTCTTCCTCTGAGACTGCAGTATGGTTTGTTTCGACAAACTTAAAGTGCGTATGACATGATGGAATGGGTAAATTGTTACACCAATAGTCACGGGGTTACTCAGTCAACGCTCCTCCAACATGAAATCGGCATTGTGACTAAATTTGTAAAATTCGTAAAATAGCTTCCTTTGTGATAAAAATACCTACATTTATGTCAAGAGAATAACCATTCTTTAATGCAAGTGACTGATCATGTGGTTCCTGAAAGCTTATTAATATTAGGTTTTCATTTCTAAATTTCCTTACGGAAATTCTGCATCTATACCTTGTTCTTAATGAAAGTTTTGGCTTACAGTAAATATTTTATTTCATAACAACGTTAATAGTTGATCGGTATGGACCTAGAAAAGGGAAGCAACCAAGGGAGGGGGGCGACTGCTGCATTTCCTAGTGTACTCCCATTAAAAGACTCCAAGGTATGTTTTATTTCTCATTTTATTAAGTTTATTTTGATGTAATTAATAATATTAAAATTGTAAGATGTGTGGCGAATAATACAGACAACGTTTATGAATGGTGTGGACGATCGCATAAGCTTACTGGTAAGACAGGAATAACCACACAAAATTAAACGTGCACCGTAGTAAAGGGCAAGTCAAAAATTTCTTTCCATGTTCTTTGCAAGTTAAATGTGTGCTCCATTTGTTGTCCTGCGCAGAAGAAAACAATATTTGACTGCGTGCCAAACATTCTACAGTAAAGGCTGTTCAATTTTTGCAGTCGCTGCTCGTGTTCGATCCTTCAATTTGTTCAGTGCTAGAGGCAATGGCGCAACGTAAACTTCATATTTCACGAAGCCCCGCAGGCAAAAGTTCGAAGAGGATCAGATCTGGAGATCAGGGAGGCCAGTAAGTTGCCGCTTCGGCCGAACCATCGTTCAGGAAACTGCCAATTTAAGAACGTTGTCACGTCATTGTTAATGTCTGGTGACGCTCCGTCAAGGTTACTTGGTTTGCCTTTAAATAGATACGGCTTTAGGTGCACCTGCATCACATGATGGTAGATAATTCCCGTAACGCGTTTAACTGCGGCATGAAGATTTGCACTTCCCCATAAAAGGATACTGCGCTGCCCTGTACAACGGCATGCTTTGAGGATCCCCTTTTTCTGGGATATAACGCTGAATTACTTAGTAATCGGATCCTAACGTCGATTCGAAATGTCGGGGACAGGTGACCCATGCTTCTGGGACAGTTCTACAACACATTGCCAAAAAAAAGTCCCAAAGACAGTCCGCAGTAAACCAGCGACATGTCACAGAAGGATGGAATCTACAGCTACAGCCCTGCGAAAACCTCAAACTCGGTGAATGTACTTTCTTCCCAGTAGGTTTACATTATCGCTTACATTATTTTTGTCGTTCTCTATACTTTTTACATTTCCCTAGAACACAAATTCGGGGTTCACTCCTGACCTAGAAGATGAAGATTATATAGGCTAATATAATCCCTCTGTAAAAGCTATTCCGGGGCACGCGGTGGTTACATGCAGGAAGGTGACGGGCTTGATTACCGATGGGGGTCACTGGAATTGGAATTTTTCCTGCCGCACTGTGGCACGGGAGTCCACTCAGCCCCTAAAAGAAAAGTATCAGCAGTATCTCCTTGAGGGTATGGGCAGCCGGTGCGTAGGCCTGACAACTTTACCACCTTCATGTGGCGAGTGTCTAGAAATTCTGGGAGCCCCAAACTGCTGGAGATCCAAGGGCATGTCCAGGCCTGTATGTGTTCCATGCGGACAGACGGACGGACATACATAATGAAGCTAATAGTCATTTGTTGCCATTTTACGAAGGCGCCCGAAACTGCTCCATAACATTGCATGGACCTTACACACCTAATTCCACCAACCTCAGTTAAGGAATGCGAAAATTACCAGCAGAAATTCAATTACGCCCTCAAGTAAGGTAGACCTCCACTGCAATTATTTCCATGAAACCCAATACTGTCCAATGGCAATTCGCGAAGATCTAATATAGCGAATTTTATCCAGATAAATTAAAGCATATTGAATTTATGGGTACAAAATTCTCTATGAAATTACGTAAATGTCATTTCACCAATTTTCACGAAATTCAAGAATGCTCGAAAACTTTTTGAAAAATGCCACATCGATTTTAATTAAAATCTGGCAAATGATTTAGTCACTGATACACGAACGAATCGACGGACAGATTTGATCGACAAATTAAGGTTTTTTTTCGTGAAGGACGACTAATAACTGTGCTTGAAATGTTCAAGTCCTGTAAGTGTCAATAAATAAATAAATATATATATATATATAAATTAGTACAAATAAAATACTTATAAATAAAAGAGTTTATAAGTAAGGAAAATGAAGTTTTACATACATTAAATTGTTATTGTTACACAATACACGTATTTTTTCCCTTCACTTGAGGACCTACACTCTAAGTGGGTGTGAGAAAACTGAATAGGAGATGGGAATAAGGCTTTAATAAAACAGAGAACAAAGACCTCAGTTGGAATGAACTGGCAAACGACTGGCTCATATATTAGGATTATATGAAGCTAAATCCTTGCAGCAGTGGTTGTCTTCAAAATCACACAGTTTTTTTTAGGAAATTTGCGGTCGTATATGTGAAGAGGACATACCTCACCACGTTTACAGATATCTGCACTATGTCTCCATTTTGAGCTATATAAATTCAATTCACACTCTCAAAACGTAAATATTTAAAACACATGTTCATATTATCCTCCCGTCTATGTTTAGAATTTGCAAAAGATAGGTTTACAATTCGTTTGGTTTTTCCCAACATTCTGTACGCAGTTTTGGTCTCTCTTCTCTCTCGTTTTCCTTAACATCAATGTGCTTATTATTTGTTTAGATTCTACATAATAAAACCTTTCGCCAAGGAGAGCTGCGAAGAAGGTAATTAATTTTTATGTACCGGGAAGCCCAAAACTTCTTGACCGAGCAAGTGAAAGGTCATGAAATATCGTGTATCACTGGGTTCGAGACCCAAGCTTTGAAAGACATCTGAACTTACCCAAGGAGACATTTCATGCGTATCTGCATTTCTATGGTGGTAGTTAAGTATCAAGATAGTTGAAACTACTGATGAAGCCACCATGAACATAATACAGTTGAAATATGTACCTGAAATTGGAAACACGGGAAAAGATAAGCATACCTTCATAGGAGTTGCATATATCAAAACTCATTTCTCTGCATATTAAAGGCAAACTACGTATTAATCAGGCTGAAAATATACTGCCTCATTTATCCATCAAGTATAATTAATTTTCATCATGCCTTTTCACAAATAAGTTACAATATTATTTTGCCTTTATCTCGTGCAATTTACATAAAAAGTAAAATATTTACAAGAATATAGATTACAGAAACAAATATTGTCATACGCTCATTTAGAAAAGTTAATTTACCTTAAGATTGTCTGTATTTACTATAAACATTTAAGCCATGCATACAGTCCGATAACTAGATGCTTTGTAATGTGTATAGAACAGTCATACACACGTGCTGAGAGTCAACATCAGCATCATCATTATCATCTTTCAGCACAAATGACAGAGAAACTGCTTGTTTAGAATCCGGGAGGTTTATAGACAGCCATAACTTCTGACTTTTATGCGATTATTCTTAATTTTGAACAGCGAATGATTGTATAAAGTAATGCAGATGTGATGTAATACACTAAATCTGCACTGCATGCAGCATAAACTTCCATGTTTCGTGATAAGGCTACAAATTTGCAACAAATTTTTCGGTGTTTCTAAAGATTTTTTTTTGGAGAATTATTATAAGCACATGTTTGCTTTCATGGCGAATTAAGACGTATTTTCACATCGTGGATATACCATAAATTACAACTTATTATTGTAAGAGTTTAAGCTAAAAACTGACAACAAAATTTAACTTCGATTCACATCCATCCAAAATAATTCATACTGCAGTAGTGCATTGTGTATAAGACCGAATTCCACGTTTTAAGTAATGTTAGTTACACCAGACATTCGCGCATGGCACAAACTTTAGGTATTACATATTTACAAGCTTAATAGTTAAAAACACGACGAAAGATAACATAGTTACACGCGTCTCAACCAAGGTGCTGTACCTTCAGTAACAAAGTGTATTTCAGTGCCATGTCGCTAAGTACCTGCTGTATTAAATCTAACATAATTCCATTTCTTTTTCCTTTTACTTCGTAAATGATACGAATCATTTTCCTGCCATGAATTATACAACTTATGGTTGAGATATAGACTTTGTACTTAGTTCCAGCGGGCACAGTCTTTTAAATAATTCTGTTCCCTTTGCAGTTTTATCCAATGTGACACTTGAGGCCATTCGCCTTTATGTCGATCCAGTTGATAATAGCGTACTATTAGGATCACATCAGAGTAAAAACGAAATTCAAAGTTGAGGTATTTACAGAAAATATGTAATCAAAACAACAGGAACTGATATAGGTCTTTTTATTTATTCTTTTAATATGTTCGATCTGAATAATGCATTAATTCCTCCCAGATTCTGTTTTAGCCAAATGCAAATTATACATAATATACACTTGACAAAATTTTATACATTAGTAATAGACAAAGAAAAAAAATCATTTACAACATATATATGTATGTTAACTACGTATGTTTATTTCATTCAGCTAAGAGTCTACCTTGTTTATTCAGAGCTTGATTTACCTTGGATGATTACTTGTGGCTCTTCAAAAGTAGTTGCCCCTGGATGCACTTTAATCTAGCCATGCCACTTTATATGTAAACAGGTCCAGTTTAAGTCTCAGACTTATTTATCTAATTTAGTTAAGTTTAAATATCATTCGATTGTTACTTGGAGGCAGAGGGGTTCGCCATAAATGTTTGCTCTTTCATGTAACTTCAATTACTGTGCTTGATTATCTCAGGGTAATTTAGTTTAGTGCCTGGGTAAAGTTATGAGGTAAACGGGGAAGGAACATGAAGGAAACACTTGTCGAAACATGTCAGCTGAAAACAGAGTAGCAGAAATACAGCACCTCCAAAGTATCTGTAAAATAACGTGGTTTATTAAGCACAATAATTATAATAATGGTTAATGATTGGTAGCAGTTGATCAGTCAGGAAAGCGGGTATTTTATTCTTTGTGGTTTATTCGTTTTCCAGCCGTTGGCAGCAGTTTTAAGGGCAACGAGTGTGCCCGCAGGATCAATGGTTTGAGATTATTGCTTTAATGAATCAGATTAGACATGTAATTTCAATTTATCAACAGATATGATTAGAACATACAGAATGCAAAGTGTGACAGTTTTATATAACATACACGTATCTTGGCACTATAACATGCAGAAGTAAAAACAGCATACAGTAATACATTTTCGTATGCGTAGTATCTATACATTCTGCATAGCAAAGAATGTGACGCTGTGGTAAACATGAGGGTAAACTTTAACTCATTCGACGGCAAAATACAAAACTGAATTGCATGCAGACTTGTAGTATTAACAATCAGTAGTGAATTCTGCTATTATTTTGCGACCCAATCTTAACCATCATATAGTTTCCCGGCTTAATATTTAGCGTTGGCGCTAGTCAAAAATGATTCTGAGGATGATAATTTGTCACTTGATTTGCGTCGCGAACTGCGGTTGGAAACACTACCATACATGAGGTGTTTCACTGCATATCAACTGCACTTTTTTTTAAATTGGAAGTTACACTATTAGCAATTGATTTTCGAAACTTTCAGTAAAAATTCTCCTTAAGCATAAAAAAATGAGAAAGAGTCTACGTTGCTAACAACGTTCCTTAACACAGTGTTAACATAACCCCAAACGGCAATTCAAGACCAAATTTTCGTCATCATTGTCTGCCACAACTAGATCTGCTCTGAATACTCCAGAAAAACAGCGCTCTACTACCGGAGTCGGATGCTGTGTATGTGGAACGGGCGGAGAAAGACGGGGAAAAATATGCTAACATTAAAATGACTAATTTCTGTACTTTCCTAGTGTATAGCACTTAACATGAATTAGAAGCAGAGAGGCTTGTGTCTTCCCGACGATCTCATGTTTAACCTTGACGGATTTCTACAAAATTTGACACTGGCAGGCAATGAAGCATCGAACATCGCAATGAATTTATTTAGTCCAAAACTGAGTTAACTTTAACATTCCCCTACACCTCACTTTTACCAAAGGCCACAGATACAAGCAAAGGAAGGAAGACTGTAACTTAACAACACTAGGAGAAATTATAAACAAAAACAAAAAGGGTATTTGTTTATTTTTTCATTCCAAGAGCAGAAGGGGCTGACCTAGTAAAGGAATTGCTTCTGAAGTCTGCGGTAAAGCATCAGCAATCATGAGAGAAAAGACAGAGAGAGATAGTAGGATTGTGACCCCTGGAACGAAAAAAGGCTGGTGAAATACTGAGTCATTTCTTTTGTTATTTGTGTTACCCCGTGTGTGTTAAGACACAAGACTCCTGCTTGAGCGCAAGTTTTATCACCTTCCTTTGGAACAGAATAACATGTTAGCCAACAATGTGCTTCGTTATGTTGTGTGTGTGGGTGTGTGTGTGTGTGTGTGTGTGTGTGTGGATGTACATTTGTGTGACTTGCATATACCCAAATACAAAACGAAACTTAAAAACATGGGCGTGAAATTAACGAACGCCTTCAAACATCCATCCTTTGACAAAGCTGCATTCAGACGTCTTGTGCTTTGCTGCAAGTACAACAACATGAAATAATGAACGTGTAAATGACATTTGTTATTATGAGACACAAAAATGTTACAATTACGTTTCTAAGAGCATCTGTCGTGACACTAGAAACAGGACGAAGAGATATTAAGTTCACATTATATGTGTTAGATGTGATTAATATCACGGAGTTATCTCGTTTTAAAACTTCCCTCAAGTTGTTGAACAGCTCAGGCGGAAGCGTCTATCGTTTCTTGCCGCGTTGTCAATAGTGAGACACGGACTGCCAGTGGAATTGACAAGTCAATGGCGAAGAAAAATATCCCAAACTTAACCTACCCACATTACAGTAAATTCTGGAAATACTGTACGCTGTTATTCAAGTATTCAAGGCCCTCAGTAAGAAGCTTGCGTTCGTGGATTTCCAGAAACCGATTAAAATGAAACTTGAAGATTTACCCTTGAAACCAAGATCTCCTGTACAAAGTGACTGGGGGATTTTCGAGTAGAACGAAAAATTCTAGCATCGATTTCAACAAATTTCTCTCTCCTGCACATGACGTTTCCATTTCCACACTTCTCGTCCACAAGTGATGAAATCGGTGCAAGGTTTGTATTCGTTCCTTACAAAAACAAGGAAGAGGATATAGAAAATATGCGTAATACAGGTACGTTCACTTGTAACTGACAGTACCACGGGCTTAGGCTTTCCAACAGCAGTCCAAAAATCAGCAGTCCGACCAGACGAGAGCCATTTCGTACAATCTTGCCTGAGCTGCTCAAGGACGTGATGAAAGCTCCAAGACAATCGTACTGGATTTAAGGTTGTCAAGACATTAAAACTTCATCGATTAGCAGTTCACGTTTCATCAAGTAACTCGTAAATTAAAAGATATTTAGAAAATGTTTTTACAGAAGTAGAAAATAATTCACTTACAGATTAATCTTTTCTTCTGGAGACTGGAACTGAACAAGAATTCCTTAGTTAAGGTAAATTTCAAGGCCAAAATTTGACAAATAAATCATGAACCTGTAGCATGCTCACAAAAATTACTTTTGGAATATGCATTAAACAACTGAAGATGGAATTCCGTTTGCTCTGAACAACTGAAATTTGGACATGCATTGAACATCTGAATTTGAAACACGTACTGAACATTCGAAGTTGTTAAAATACTCGATACACAGGGGATATGCACGAAGTTATTCAAGTTGAATAGAGCATTTAGATGTTAGAATTAATGGATGCTGATCGCGCGCCTTAAGACGAGTAATCGGCTATAGAAAAATAATGAATTCAAACTGGAAGGCCTACTCATAATTCAGTAACATGAATATAAAGCGACGTGTCTCGTACTTTTATTGCATTGTTCAGTGACGACTTTTCACTCTTGCAAGAAAATATAATTAAAATACAAATATCTCGTTGTCTGTCAAATGCTTCTGACATTTACACAGCAGTGCACTCTACAAAGAATTTAACCTACGAGAATTACAATTATTAATTTTCACAAAGAAATTTTAGGGTAAAGGCATTTACTTGAATCGTGCATTAACTGAATGGTGTCACATTCGCTAGTACTAAAATGAGTTCTGAACTCCGCACAAGATATTGAATACAGCTGCATCAAAATCGGAAACATCCAACAGTGCATCACAAGGGGCAAGCAATGTTTTGGGAATAATCCACACATTGATATGGTCCCAGGTGGCCAATACCTAACACTGGCATTGCATCAGACACCTGCGGTAGCGTCTCGGCTACCAAGTTATGGAACACCGTAAGAGAAAGGAGAATGGTAACTCCTGGAACAGACAAAACATCTATTAGACCATCCTCCCTGCTCCATCACACCACGAAGTCTCCTCTCTCTAATGCCTAAACATCTAACACACATTCACTAACACAGATGGCTCGACTACATGTGTTGACAAATTGAAAGAATATGTGAACAAAAAGTCATTACTATAACACAAGGAAATAAACAAGATGTGCGAACTTTGAAATGGGGATAATGTTTTCAAGCATATAAATAATATCGTGTAATTTTAAAAATGAATCATTCAGGGGATCTGTGCCTTACAAAACAGACAGGAGCTACTTCTGTAGGTACACAAACATCATGCCATACACTGTAAGTGACGACAAAGTAAAATACACAGTACACAGAAAACGTTACTATTTACTGAAAGGACTAGAAGAAATGTTAGTAATATCTGCTATATTGTAAATGGATAATATACTTCTCAGAAATAATCCTGTTGATCCAAATGGCTGCAAGAGGACTAACTTCAACAGAGAGAGACAACTAAATTATGTAAAGAATCATCAAGTTACGCTGTTGATAAGCAGATTCGTGTTTATGAGAATATACAAATATCACCATAATTTCATTCAAGATGTCACACAAAATTGAATTTTAATAACGTTCAAGTAAAGAGAAGTATGGAGTTGTCAGTTGTAAAATTATGCCTGAAATATCAATAAAAATTAAGAAATTACACTAATACACGAAATATTTTGGTGTAAAAATGAACGAGAACATCTGAAGAAAAATAACACCGAGTTAAAATTATGTGTGAGTGTTAGATGACACCGTGGAGTGAAAATAACCACTGCAATAATAGCAACATATCCAGCATTAACACCTGAAACAACAACACGTTTAGCATAACAACTGAAGCAATAGCAACACACTCGCCATAACAACTCCTCACAACCATACCTTAAATACATCTATGGCTCACGGATATCTGGAATATCAGTCAATACTAACAAATAAATAACAATATTTATATAAACTGGGAAATTATATGAACTGGTTTATGCAAAATAATAACAAGTTTACATGTAAGCATTATGAAAAGTGGCATAAAAAGCAAAACAGAAGAACGTTGAAATTTAAGTCACACTGCTGTATTGGCGACATACAAAGCAAACTGGCAAGAGATATCCCAGTCAGAGCAGCAGCACATAATTACAAAAAATTAAAGCAGCATTAATTCAAAATCGAGAATAAGTTACAACAAAAGTAAATAAAGTTTACAAATAGTTGAAGAATAAAAGACCAACTTGATGTCACTTGCTATTTTATTTCACTTCTTATGTACTCAACATGTTTCGGATATTAATATATCCATCATCAGAAGCTTGCGACGGTGTTGTTGAATTACCACATCGGTCGTTTTGTTCTCGGTTCGTTGTGTGTTGGAGATTTGGTGCGGCTGGGTTTGAGTGGTGTCCGTGTTGCAGGCTCCAACACAAAACGACCGATGTGGTAATTCAACAGCACAGTCGCTAGCTCCTGATGATGGGTATATTAATGTCCGAAACATGCTGAGTACATAAGAAGTGAAATAAAATAGCAAGTGACATCAAGTTGGCGTTTTATTCTTCAACTATTACAATGATGCACGGTCCAATAAACACACAAAAAAGTTTACAGACTTTACGGTTGAGGGTAAAACACACTGTAATGCTAGAACATTTTACAAATTATTTCGGAAAATGCTAAATGACTTAATAAAATCGAAAATTGGAGTCAACCAATTGTGACCTCCAAACCGCTTGAAAGTGTTATGTCTTTAAATAGTCTTTATACTTATATGTTTTTCTTCTGGGCTGTTATACCGTGTAGTTGAATGGGTGGTTACTAACGTTCAGATGGAACATACTGATTCCATCTTCAGAGTAAATGATTGAGGGAAGAGTTTCCTCCGAAGTGTTGGTATCCAACTAGGAGAATATATGCTACCATCCAGAATACAACAGTTACAACTTTCACCACGTGACAACTTCAAATATCCATTTCTGTCTAAAAACTTTATAAAAGTAAATTTTTTCATCTTCCATGTGCGAACAGACAGAGTAAAATATTCGTGTATTCTCTGTCCCTAGAAAACAAATATATCATGTAACCTACTGACACGTAGACGGCTTTATGGAGCAGTAAGGTCATTACGAATAACTTAAAAATTCCATGTGCTTTGAAAAGGTCCTTGTCAGGAAATAGGTACAGCCTTCGCAATTAAATATTTTCCAATTTTTCTTTTAATTAATGGACGTTACTGATTTTGATATTCCGAAGGCTTCACACTTGAAATCATTTATTACTGTATTTTTAAATAAATCACTGGTCCATACATTTAACAAAATCAACTTTGGTTGAAATAAGTACTGTGGTCATATTTCAGGTGATTGAAATTTGAGCAGAATCGGCCATAATTCTTTACTTCTTCTATAGGCTCTGTTTTCCTTATCATAGTAATCTACGACAGTGATGTCTCTAGCTTGCAATGTTATATGCAAATTCGAAAACAGATCCCTATGGCAACAGCTACAAGCTACTGCAGATTGCGACTTTGAAGAGATAAATATGATTTCAGAAGAAAGCTGGAGTGTACTTACAAACCACTTGAGGTTTATACTCATTTCAGTACGTCTGGGACAATTTTTGACTGAGACGAACCAAAGCTTACATTAAGAAATGCAGGGGCTGGGTTTAACTTTAAGGCATTCAACATTCAAAATATGTCACCAAACAAATCCACACAATTTCTACTAACACAGAAAACAACACAATACAACAAGAATGGACATTTTTGTTTCGTGTCATTCTAAGTTAGTGTGCCTGTAAACCACGCCTCCTCACGCAGTTACGACACTTGTATCTGATGAAAAAAGAGACAAAAGTCGATTGTCAGATACTTGTATCTGTAAAAACGACTCTACAATAGGTTATCTAGTCATCCATATGGGTCGTATCTAGAACAGTCTACGGGTTTCATTTCTGTAACAGAAACTGATAATCGTGTTCACATATTTGTCACATTCAAAGGGAGGGATTGGTTCATATGGAAAATGAGTTTTCATTAATTTTTTTCTTATGCGTGTGTCTCTGTGTCAGTTCACTAATTTTTATGCTATCGGATTCATAAATACCGTCCCCTGCTCTCCAAGTAGCAAACTATGATATTAGTGAGGGACTATTTTCTTTACCTATGAGGGGTCTTTCAGACGTTGGTGGCATAGTTTCTGCTACCATATTTAGGAAAAACGTTAGTGAAAGAAGAACGGTGACATCTGTGGGGAAAACAAAAGTGCTGGCAGTGAAATCAATCAACTTCATGGCGGTGGCACTGTGACATACATCAACAAATACTACGGGTCACAGAAGAGTCCTCACTGAATCAGCGTCGTGCCAGCCCTTCGTTTATGCAAAACTCGACGGCAATGCGCAGGAAACGCGTCATGTAACATAGAGAGGAAATTGAGTTTTTGATCAACGAATGCAGATTGACGTATTTCCTGAGCAGTGTAGACCAGTGTTACATGAAAAGGACAGTATGGAAGCTGATTCAAAAGATGGCACTAGTACTGCACTGGTGACGTGATATATTCTTCTGTCTCTACGGTTCGAAGTGCAGATACTTCAGTGAGTGCCTGTTTCATGCTTGGTGGTAGTGCACGTACGATTAGCTTTGTTACGTTTAGCTTCTACTGAGCTGTAAGAAGAAATAGGCACTGCTATTAGATATATGAAACCACAAGTGAGGTCATGAGGTAAAAGCTATGTCGAGGAATAACACTATATATCTTTTATAACAAGGGGAATAGCTAAGGGTACTGGAAACACAACTCAAAATAAATGGAGGTAAAAAACCACCGAGCAAAATGATTCCCATGAATACAAAAGAAATTTACAGGACCAGTACAATTTTCAACCAACTGGTAAAAAAAAAACAATTCATTAAATGTCTTAAATAACAATATATTTTTGTACATAAATTTCTGAATTAAGATTTACGAGTTCTCAGAAATGTTACAATTTTAATTTTGGACGCGCTTCGATTATGCATAAGATATTAAATGTGAATAAATACTATTATAGAAATTACATAAAATTTTAGGTATGATAACATAAACATGTTTACTGTAAGTGAGATGTCTAGTCATTTTTTTTTCCTTTTAGTTACACACAGAAAACAGCCGTCTTGTTTAGTACAATTTAATGCACAAACAAAAGATTTGAAATAATACAATCAATTCGCTCATTAAAGTCTAATTTATCTGGTGTAATGTTAAAAATTACATGTTTTAGCACAAGAAACCGAAATAATTAAACAATTAGATTTATTATTAACGAGAAGGAATTTGGGTTTAGGGTGGAAGAAGCATACCACAGACGGTGCGTGTTTAGACTTATGTGACTGAACAGTGGTTTAGTGCATCTGAAGGAGTCCAACCTGCTTCATAAAACATTACTTTCTTTAGCATTGCGTACCAACTTCACCTACATGAATAAAATATTGGTTATTAAATTATATTTTACGTTAGAGAAGATGTACTTGCAAGATTAGGACACTCCTCCTGAAAAGCATCGTGAATGAAGCATAGTACGAGATGTAGGGCCACCAAGAGAAGCAACACACACAGAATGTACGAGTAAAACAAAGAAAGTACATTAATAGAACCAGAGAAGACAGCTTGCAAGAAGAATGGTAGTAACAGTAACAGTAGTATTCATAGTAACAGTGGTGGCAAAGTAGCGAAGAGAGAGTGCAGAACCAGCAAACATCCAAAGTGGCTGAACAGTGGAAAGAAGGTGACAGGATATGGTATGGATTTTAAAAACGGGTCTTACAATTTTAGACCTTCCATGGACGTCTAAATACTTTTCCTTTTTCGATTTATAATCCAAAAATCGTATCCATGTCCAAAGATATTTTATGCAGTAATCGAATCCTTTCTTTTCTGTTTTGTTAAACTGACTGTACTCCAAACATATATTGTGAGAGAGACGAAGAAGTGAAAGAAGTGGCCCAACAACAGGGTGAGCCACTCGGAAACAAACCCCTTCTGTCTCCCAAGCACAAACAAGCCGGCTGTGTGCTTGTCACACAGGTTTACCTAATAAAGGGACAGCATCGGATGTGGCAGGCATCGTCTCCGCGACCATGTTTAGGAATACAGTCAGAGAGAGGAGGATTGTTACACCTGGAAGGAGAAACATCAAGTTAAAGGGATAGGCACATAAAGTAACATGTTGGTCTGCGTCTGGGTTGCATGGTGGAAAAGCGACTCTTCGACATTAAGATTTATGCGTGAAATTTGCTGCGTTAATTATATTTACGTATTGTATTTCAACGTTTCTCTCATACATACTGAATTCACGAAACTTCGTACAGAATGGTTTGGTCATTTTTTTTAAACAAGAATTTTTCCACTCATACGTGATAATGTCACATGCATGGGGGGCTTTTTGTGTGTTCAAGAGAAATTTCGAATTGTCGCATCTCCACCTTCAATTATTCTGGAAGTACCATTCCAAGCTGAGAATTGTAAGAGAATATTTAATAAAACTTTATGGTGAATTGTTTAAATAGTTTGTCATTCAGTTACATTTAACGTTTCTAAGTAATATTTTTATTAGGCTAGGGGTATAAAACACAACTTGAATGCAGACTAGTTTATCAAGCTCCTGAAGGCCAAAAGAAAGAAAGAAATTACATGTCAAAGGAAGTAAATTATGAAACGAAATATATCTGCAATGGGCGAAGTGTGTGTCTCAATACTGCACTGCGCCCACCATAAACACTTTTTAAACATAAGATTCGTCCATAACACATTGCAAACAAACTTTGTATCTGAAACCTTTGTAAATTCTTAAGTTGGCACACAAACTTAGTTACAGTTTGAGCAGTAGTAATTAAGATAACTTGTGAAGTTAGTTCCTAGGCAAATGTAGTCACCACTTTACTGAAGCACTGGATTATATCTTCCGGCATAGCATGGCCAGGTAAGTTCGTGGCTTAATGTAGTGGAACTTTTACACTTATCAGTGGCTGTAACATCTGTCATGTAGTTAAGTTTAACAAACAAATTATTAATTTTAATAATTCTCAAAGTACGCGTCAGTTCTGATGTCTGGCTGACATGGGAGTTTCAAAAAACATCACTTTAGTTGTATCAGATTAACCGTTCAAAACCTTACATAAACAGAAGCGGGATTAATTTATTTCAAGTATTATCATACAAAAGTTAAGTGCATAGTTTAATTGCGTTCTCACTTGCCCAATTACTGATTAGGAATGCCAGAAAAAAAAAGAATCACATTACCTTTATGACACTCACAACCCCAAACCGGGCAGAAATAAAGAAAAATACAGGGAAAGGGAAATGATATTAACAAATGGAGCAAAAATTGATCTTAAATCACTTCAGCTGGAAAAGAAGGACATGTTTATTTTGTGAAACATTCATAAGATATATTCTTAAAACAAACAATAGAAAATGTAAACCATCACAAGATGTCAGCTGTAAACCGCCATCCGCAGCGCTGTTTCGACAAGAGGACCAAACGATGTTGACAACATATCACAAGAGTACAACCATCAAGGATAGGACAACATGCATAGCAAGCCAAAAGGGAGGGACAAGGATTTAACAAACCAAAACAAAAGCAAGGAAATATACGAAACACAAACAAAAAGAACTTAAAGTGCCGTCCTAAGTCAAGGCAATACAATAAAAACAAAACAGAACCAAACATAACCGAAGTATTAAAATAGCATATTCCGAGGAACTTCCTGTATGTCAGCACCAGCATCCTAGCCGAAAAGATGGTGCATTTGGGCACTGAAACACCGCGACAAGCAGTCTGTTACAGAGTTATATAGCAATGCATGACACAAGGAAGTTCCTTTCAGAACTTTACTGTACCTAATGTTAGTTTCTCTCCACACTCATGTGGTAGAGTGAACCCAAGGAGTGTCATAGACGAGATCATTACGCAAGGAACGATCAAATTCACCGTGTAAAACAGAGTCCTTCGCCGAATATGCACGATGAAAGTAATGTCTACGTAGGGCTCTGGACAGCAAGCATATTCTTTAACGTTCTTTTCCCCAGGCATGCCTGAAATATATCACAAAAATGGGAAAGGGGGGCATAGAATATAAAAACTTTAAGAAATCATAGGTAAGAGAAAAAGAAGCCAACCTTTAAACAAAAAAGAGTGGCTGAAGAAGGATAAATACGTAACAGAATACCTGAACGAGAAATATTACCTAAAGATAGTTTTTCGCCTGAGTCCGGCGGCAGTGTAAACCCCAGAACGGCCATGGAGGCGATGAGAACACATGGAACTATAAGGTTGAAAAAGTAGTACAGTGTCCGGCGTCGTATGATAATGATAAAAGTTATGTCTATATAGGGTTCAGGGCAGCAGTTGTAATAAATTTCGTTCCTTTTCCCGGGAACACCTGGAATGAAGAAATAAAGAGAGAGAGAGGACAGGAGCAAAGACGGATGCTAATAAAGGAAGAAAAGAACAATTCAAAGAAACTCAAATCAAAATGCTTTAACGTATAACTTCATATGTTAGCCATTCCAATTCCAATCAAGTGATTTAAGAGATTCGTGTTTAATCAGATTTTTATTTATTTTCCTTGTTTAATTAAGGAGAGAAAATGTAGTTTCATGAAGAACAGAGGCAAATATTTTATTTTTTGACCTCAATCTTGATTTTTATTTATACAAGTGGTTTTAGGAAAGCCATTTTGAGAGTTCAGGTTCATTTTGTCATAGCCAACGTTTAAAACCAGAGAAAGAATAGAAAAGGAACGACGTAGGTGTTGGTGTTGGGTAAAGTCCGGACCGTATACCATGAAGACTTGGATGGGACTTCTAATTTTCCTAACGGGATGCACGCCACTGCGTCGTCGTCGCCATATTGATTTAGGTCTGCCTTCCACGGACTCTCGTTACTAAACCACCGCACTGGTGCTGCCTCCACAGGGCTTTCCTCAAACCAAGAGATACCCGTTCATTCATACGTTCGGATCTTTCCTACAGCCAGACAGCCGAACAGTTGAATTTTGTAACAGAGGAATATTTACTTACTTGCGTGATTCTGCATTGCCCTTAGTTATGTTCGAAAGAGCTGTTTTCTCACCATTTGATTAAGAATCAGAGTGAGCAAAGATATGTAGTCATAAATTAAAAACATTCTTCTTAGTTGTTTCTACGTTTCAGTGTTAAATTACCTACTGCAACCCTCCTGCAAATATCGTAACATACAGAACAGTTTATTTCATCTACGTATTAAAATATAGAACGATTGTAAATATTCAAATGTAATAAACTGTATTCAGTGCATCAGCGCAGTGAAAATTGTTGTTATAAATTTTCTGAAGACTGATGCTCTAATTCACATCTGCCGTCTGTAAAAACGGCGCAGATCTGTTCGTTCGACAGCATAGTTATTCCGCAAATGTTCAAAGAAGAGATTAACACAAAATTTATACATCATCATCAAAACAGTACAATTTCAAGCAGATTTGAACTCTATAAACGGATCTGAAACAAAACGTAAAAAAGATACACAATTTACAATTCATTCTATATTTTCAGAAGACAGTAAAAGTCAGCCACTGCAGTTCACTAACACTTATTTTAAAAAATGAATAGGTTGATCCTGAGACCTTTCACTGTTCAAAATTTATCTTTTTCTTGCGAGTGTCTTTATTATGAACCAAGCCTAAAATATGAAGAGAATTGAATGTGCAGTGTGAGACATATGAGGGCATGGAGTCAATAAAAAATAGAGGCTTTTGTTTCTCTGCCAATAGAAAGCATACATCTTCAATACTTCTGAATAAGGACTAGCCAACCTCCAAATTATTGTAATAATTATGAAGTCAAACGACCACACACACTTTCCAAACAACCCCACTCAGGTTTGTCTCTTTAAATTAAAAAATGAAAAGAAATGAAGTTTATGTTATTTAAAAATAAACTAACATGTTGCTCGCTGCCAATAGCGTGACTGGTTTACACACGAACACAGAATGTCTCAACAAATGGTTCGGTTGCCGTCATCAGATAAAAGTAATATAAAAATATAATGAATGTGATCAAGGAACAATTACGGAAAATTCGGTTTGTATAGTCAAAAGGAAGTAAAGTTCTCCCCGTAACATGTCAAGCAGGAACAGATGGGAAGTAGAAGTGTAGCTCAAATAATTCCTAACTCCGGCGCTAGATGGGGTGGGTGTTCAACGGCACGGTCCGGCCGCTTTTTTCCTAGGAAACAGAAGCAGTACCCATCATACAGGAAGCTGGGTGGGCCCCAGGGTCGGCCTTGACGAATGAGGAAAAGTCTTTTAGTCCCACCGATGTTCGAACCCCTAATGTTCAAGGCCATACCGTAACCATTACATCGACTGGGCTATCGCGACCCCCGAAAAAAAAATGGAGAATTTATACAAATATTCGGTATGTGTATGAGTTTAATAGCAGGACACAGTTACAGGTATTCACAGTCAGCTTAACGCTCTACGCTTTACAGCAGCACAACAGTTTCTGTGTAACACGTGCACACAACGCGAGGGATAACTACACGTGACACGGGAATCAGAATACACTTACATACTTTTAACCCGCAGCAAAACACTCGTTTATATACAACGAGTGTTTCGAGAGACACAAACCATGTGTTTCATACATCTGTTTTCTTGAAAACAAATTTTAAATCGCCGCTATATTTTCGTGAGCAAATTTTGAAACAGCGTCTGTCTAATGTTATTATTTCGATAAGGTCCATATTTGTTACACACCGTGTGGCAGGCGGCCATCTCCATTCCATTTTTTTTTTGGGGGGGGGGGTTAGATTTGCAAGAATTTGACCCCATTACCGTTCTTAATATCAACTGCATGTATATTATTACAGTAAACGTAGCCCAACAGAACAACTGGATGTAACAAAAGCCATCTGTTACACTACATATCGCTGTTCATCTGTCCAACCTCAAGAAATATTTAACAACAGACACTGCACAATTAAAATAATACGTGTCGTGTATTTTACAAAATAGACACTTCCATTAAAAAGGTTTTGATAGACCTGTCAATTTAGTAACTGGGTTACGGGCTGAACGACCAGTGAGTTGGGGTTCAACTCCTAGCATGGACAGAGATTTCTCTCTTCTCCACGGCATCCAGAACGGCTCTGGGGCTAACCAACCCCCTATTCAAGCGTTCTTCAGCCCAGAGTCCGCGAATTCTGCTTAATGGATCCGCGAGTTGGGTTCTTTCTGTACAGTAAAATATGACTTTTTTTCTCATTTAAATTCCCTGTAATGTTACTTTCATTGATACTTGTACTTGGACAGCATATTTTTGCAATACAATGTTTCATCCATTTGATAAATGTTTTACATACTAAGTATATATTTTATTTCAAACTTATATGCATCCGCTTGCTCCGATATTTCAGAAGTGAGTCCACAGTATTAATAGGAATTTTTAAGGATCCCTTGGTACCAGAAATATTGAGAAATACCTTTCTATCCAGTGTGCATTGCCAGTCTTCCCCCAGACATAGAATAACTGATTTTTTTATTTAAATATTTTTCTGTTCACTACTGACCAGCCTGACGACAAAAGATAATCACTTTATGCACTAAACATTTTCGTTGCGAAAAAAAAAAAACAAACAAACAAACGGAAACACTACTGACGTTTTGCACCCTGAATAACGTATGGCTTTCTTGTAACCATAACCACAACCACAGGGGACAGGTAGTGAGAAGTACCAGGCGTCCGGGGGGGGGGGGCATGGATTTTAAATGTAAGTTTCGTCTATGTAGTACGTCATGCTGTTAATTAATAGCGAGTCATACTCCACATTGTTTTTCCGGATAACAACATATGTACAAATTAAGACTATAAAACCATTCCTGTCGCTTCGTTCATAATTAGCCCCATTTGTCTTAGCACCACCCTAACTATTCTTAAGACAAAAATAGGACTCTTTAAAGGAAGCACTTCATCCCGAGGCCTCGACGGACAGCAAATATTGGCCAAAAACCTGTTCTTAAGACAAAAATAGGACTCTTTAAAGGAAGCACTTC
>Ga0136643_10000614_pt1 | contig 40048 bp, 29 predicted proteins | sample TergutLab28metaG_FD_96883 | JGI IMG/M metagenome (GOLD analysis project Ga0136643, IMG submission 96883) | Labiotermes labralis P1 segment gut microbial communities from Petit-Saut dam, French Guiana - Lab288 P1 (version 3) (version 3) | ecosystem: Host-associated > Arthropoda: Insects >...
AGATATTAACATTACAGAAACCACATATTCCTGCCAGTTTTAATATGTATTTGGTAATCAATAAGTGTGTAACAGCTGTCAAAGTTTCAAATTTCTCTGGCCATTATCTCCATAACCGTTCAAGTTTGGACATAGGTGTTTTGGGTTATATCGGTATACTTTTACATAAGGAACACCCTCCCGAACTCTGGCACATTCCTCCTGGGACACCCTGTATATATATGAATGCTGACATAAAATTCAAATTAGCAACAAAGTCATAATGATTAATATACAGTTTGTGAATACTGCCAACTACTGTACACATCCAGAAGAAAAAGACCAACCTGTCATGTACGTGATATTATGTTTGCGGTTGATTGGATCATTGTTGTTGAAGCGGTAGATAAAGACATCTGTTGGTGTAGTGAGCTGATTGGCCAACTCCTCCCAGGCGGGTGTCATCCACTGCCCGACCACCGGATCATACAGCCTCTTATTGAGGTACACAAGACCTGTGTTTGGGTCCAACAATCCTCCATGGAAGTCAACAGGAAGATAGAAATCTGGGTTGGAATCTTTTGTCACTTTACCAAAGGGCGTACGACGAATTTCTTTTATAATGTTGCCATTTGTATCAAAGAGAGCTAAGGGTGAGCCATTAGGATCTGATGCCACATAGAACCGCTGTTCAGATGTTTCCACAGTGATCAGCACATGACGCTCATCATAGAGGAGTCTAAATGTTCGTCCAGTCTTGGGAAAGTGAACGTGTGAAATAAGATCAGGAGTGCTAGGATTGGCATAGAAGTATTGTGTCACATTGCCACGTTCATCATGCCAAGATATGAGCCGACCACGGTCATCATAGAAATACCAAGTCTGGAACTTGTCCCGTTCAAATGCATGAATTAGCTGAGCACGAGAGCTGTAACGGTATTTCTGCTCACCTCTTCGCACCACAAAACCTCGTCCATCATAGCTATTGAATTCTACATCGCCATACTGAACCACACGGTCACCACTGTCATAGCCCAGCGAGATCTTCTCCCCTTGTTCAATAACACCGATAACATTTCCATTCTCATCATAAACATATTTCCAGTTACCATTGCCTATCACCTCCATCACATGACCGTCTGCATTATAGGTTATCCGGTCTGTAGAGGACGTCCTGCCAACGGTCAGTTTCTGTGTTTTGATTCTGTTACGCTTGTCATAATCCAATTCAAGCCTGTACACATCAAATGACTTGATGTTGATAAGCAGAGATTTGATACGACCATGGCTGTCATAGTCAGTGATAGTAAAGAACTGTTTACTAGTGTCCTGCATGACAGAACGGTTGAAAGTATTGCGGTAAATGCGCAGGTCACTAACGCCTTCCAACATTCCCAAGTTCTGGTTATACTTGAGTCTTAATTGAGGCATCTCTTTCCCATTTATCTCTACATCAATACCTGATATTCTGGCATTTCCATCGTACTGATAGCGGAAATGAGCATTATCTAGGCCACTCTTACTTCCGAACTTAAGTCTTTCATCCTTAAGGATTCCTGCATGGTGCTTATATTCTTGCTTCAACTCAAAGTTTGGTTCTATAATGTCAATATTTTTCACAAGACTTGTGCTCTCCTGATATGTGTAATGAATAGAAGACAGACCAGCCAATATTGTCTCCAGTTTTCCGCTCTGGTCATAGACATACGCCACTTTGCCAGACTGGTGTGGATAAACTTTGGACAGAATCTGACCATCATCATTATACAATATCTCATATGGGTGGCGAGGGTTCATGGGTGAGAAGTACTGGTACTTGAAGAACCCAAGTGATGTCTGAAGAGAGAAGGCATGAATATGGCCACGTGGGGTTGTCAGTGACTGGAGTGCTCCCGCCTCATCATATTGCAGCAGATAGTCGCTTCCTCGAGGTGTGGTTACTTTCAGGGGCTGAAAATAATGAAATGAAGCATTTTATATTAATTACGCTAATATTTAGGTACTTTTACTGTAGCATGTGGGCCAGGTAGCTCAGTCAGTATAGCGACTGACTACAGGCTGCATGGTCTGGGATTGAATCCCGGTAGGGACAAGATTTTCTGCCCATCCAGACCGGCCCTGGGGCCCACCCAGCCTCCTGTACAATGGGTACTGGGTCTTTCCCGGAGGTAAAGTGCAGCCGGGGTGTGCTGCTGATCACTCACCCCCTTCTAGTGCCGCGGTCATGGAAGGGTAGAGCTACACCTCTACCCACCCTCTGGGCCACACCGGGCCTGTAACAGGAACACTTTACCTTTTAATGTAGCATACAGTATCCTTGTTTATGTGTAACTGTTTGATAGATCATACAACTTTTATGTTGTAGCAATTTCTACGAAATGTAGTACATGTCCCTAATGTCACCAAAAAATGTGATTTGGGGCTATAAGCTAATAAAAACATAATTCTGCTAGAAACATACATGCACTCCATATTGTACAGCAAAAACTGGAAGAGATTTTTAGGTCACAATGAAGAAAATGAGTCTATCATAGTTGTCACATTTCAAAAGGAAATCTAATGGAAAACTAACATTAGAGAAAAGGAATAATGACAGTATGTTATTTAGAAAACAAGTATATCTGGCAGGCATTGGCAGGACAGAATGTAAAATTATGGTGAGATTTCAAGAACAGGATTATCCAGACTACAATTCCTCTTTAAACCTAAAAATGTGCAAGATATGACTGAAGTTTTGTGAAACAGACATTATTATACTGACACATATATTGGACTTTTTTTATTGCCTCCTATTAAAACAGCGTTTGCATAAGATGCCTTAGCTTCTGTCATCAGTAAAAATAAAAATATTAAGCCTAAAGTTCTGGGTTCTCTAGAATGAAAAGTTATCTGTCCCAGGAACTGGATCATGGATTAGTTCAGTCTAAAGGCTTATCATTTTATTCTTTTTTTACCTGATGATAAAAGCAGGGTCAATGTCCATTTTAAAAAATATCAGTTTATGGAAAAAGTCCAATATTTGTGTCAGTTAACTTTGGATATTTACTTGGAAAGCCAATCTTTGAATCAAATATGTTTTCAATGACTAACTGTAATCTACCAGCTCCATTAAACAGTATGTGAACAGAAGTATATGTGACACGTTTCATGCAGATGCAATATTACTATGTCACAACATATCTATCCCAGACCAATGCATATTCACTCACAAGACTGCTAAACATATCCTTGAAGGCATAGATCATTGCTGATCCATCACCATAGCGTATCTCAGAAAGGCGCCCAGCCCTGTCAAATCCGTAGCTCTCTGTGAGATCTCCCCATTTCCAACTTGTCAGGCGACTGAAGCGGTCATACTCTAACTCCACACCAGCAAAAATTCCATTTCTGAAGTAAAGTAAAATGTATCAGTAATTAAATACTTTTTGTCTTGATAGTTCTAGAAGTTTAAAATGAAAGGACAAGTGCACTTAATGTAGACAAGGTTCCATGTCAGACTGAAAGTGATTAAAATTAACATCGTGCTATTTATGAGTCTTGAAATACTATCAAAATTTAATAAATTTATGGGCATGGTTGAAGTGTAATTATAAATATTTGATACTAAATTGCCATTATGAATTTTCTGAACATTTGGTCACAAAAATTAGCTATTATATGAAAATATCAACCAATTAAATACATCTCCAAATCTTAACAAGAACCTGATAGTGCAAAGATAAAGTGAAATTAAATTCTATTGTCATTGTTACACCGTGCATGTTGTCGAGTTACTCAATTACTACACCAACCACTGCACATATATAAAATTTACAAATTAAAACATTAAATACGCCCCGACATATTTTGGTCCTAAGACCATCATCAGGGAGCTATATCTTCCTTGCTAAAGTCACACTAGAAATAGTCACATACTAATTTCATTGTACAAGTTGGGTATTGTGGCAGCATGCTGCCGAAACATGTCGGAGCGTTTTTAATGTTTTAATGTGTAAATTTTATAAATTTTATATATATGCAGTGGTTGGTGTAATAATTGAGTAAATTCTATTGTATTCATAAGACAATATATTACTCTAAGGACAATGGATGCAGTCCAGAAATTGAGCAGTCCTACCAATCTGTGGTGATTTACCTTGGTCCCCATTTTACAGGTCTTGCAGTGCGATCGTATGTCACATTCAGGAGTTCAGTGATACGATCGTCCATAAACACAGCCACTGTCCCAGTCTCTCGATCATACTCTGTAGTAAGCAGGTTTTCACCGTTGACCCGCAGTTTCCGTCCAACCTGAACCACAGGCTTTCCACTGCTTCTGCCACCACCAGATTTTCCAGTGCCTTGGGCTCGTCGTAAGAAGTACCGCCATTCAAAACGATTAGCCAGATCCCCTCCAATCTCAGTTTTCTGTTTGGCTGGAACAGGAAAGCTCTCACCCAGCACAGGGTCAATGTCTGACAGAACTGAGTAGGGCACAGTATCAGTACTAACAGTGTGAGACCAGGCAGCCACACTGACCACACTGCCATCTGGCAGAACTGAAGTGCGGTGTTCCGCTTCACCTACACAAAACAAGAGAACAAAATTTAAGACATTTGAATGAAACAATAAATGGGACAAAAAACCCCAATAATAATCCAAAATTGTAATGCTCTAATAAATGTGTATTTTCATGTAAACCAAGTAATAAATACCATTCCCATGCAATGAACAAATATGTAAATGCAAGGACATTCATCACAATTATTTCTTAAGAAAACTGTTACAGTAACTACATGAAAGTAAAGATTTATACTATCACATTCATTTTTAAATTCCAAGAAATAAATGTGGCACTCTTAGTAGTGTGTAGTGTGAGACGGACAGTACTTACCTAACCTAGTGACAACACTGGAGCCCTTAATAAGCATCGATATAGGTTTTCTGTTGTTCTGAGTAACCTTCACAGTAGCACCTTTCACACTGAGGTCAAAAGAAAGACTGATGACTTTTCCAGTCGGTGTAATAGCTGATGTTAAGCGTCCGAACTCATCATAGTTGTAGACGTAACTACGTCCTGTACTGTCCAGTTTGGTTCTGAGCAATCCAGTTGGACCATGGTAATCAAATGTGACATTGTAATTGTCAGGTGTGCTCAGTTCATGGAGCATCTTCATCCGTGACATGCGTAATCTGCATTTTTGTCCCTTTGTATTTTCAATAGAGTTCACCTGACTGGAATAGTCTCGCAGGAGAAACACCTTATTTCCTGCTGCATCTGTCACTGTACTCAGCTTCCCATTGCTGGTGTTCACATTATATGTGAAGAGGTAGCTTGTCTCGCCTGTCAGAATGTTACGAGTCACGATGTGCTGCCCGAACCTGTTGAAGACGTAGATCTCTTGTGTGTCTGGAGAGAATATTTCATACTCCCTTGACACACTTGCATCTGGGATACTGGCTGTTACTGATCGTATCCTGCAGTTTCAGAAACAAAAATGATGATTTAAGTCAGAAACAAAATATATTCAATACACGATTCACATTGCATGTGCCAGCTTATATTAAAAAAGTGAAATGACAATAATTTCTTCTGTTACCAAAATTACTGCAGTACCTTAGAGAACTAGACACTTATTATCAGAGTTAGATATGATGAGAAGAGACCATTTGGAAGAGACCTAGGTGTAGAAACAGTAATATTCAAAAGGATATTAAATAAAGTGTGTGAGAGTATTGACTGACTTCGTCTTGTTCAGGATAGTGACCAGTGACAGGTTTTGGTAAACTGGTAATGACATTCAATTTTATGGAAGTCTGAAAGCATTTTCAGTAACTGAATGAATATCTCCTGCAGAAGAACTATGCTCCAAGCAGTTAGATTAGTACTATTATAATAAACAATCTGTTCCGAGCCTGAAGCTTATAAAATTATATCTTAGCCTGCAACAAAATGACATGAATAAATGCTTATTTATTTCTTTATTTACAGCTTACATAACGATTTCAGTATTGCAAACTACTTAGCATGAAGCGATTGTGTCATAAATGTATAATAACTCAGAGAGCAGTTTGTCCACACAGCAACCATGTTCTAAGTAGAGTTCAGTATCCAGTACCCTGCATTTGGTTGTGGGGGTTAAAAGGATCAAAAAGAACTTCTTCAGTTAGGATGGTCAGTGTGCCAGCTGAGACATGAACTAGACACTTCAAGAATACAAATCAGAGATGTTACTGCAAGAGCCAACTTCTTTTGGTTTCAAATTTGTTGGGTGGATTTGGTAATGCTAGTGTCCTATTCAGATCAAACAACATAGCAATAAATACAACAAGGAACTGCTTTCCAAAATCAAGCCAAATATATCAAATAAACAGAATATTATTGAAGCTGGAATTCATGTTTGGATCTGAAACAGTGTTCAAGATACCCAGTGGAGTTGCATCGATCTGCTCTTGAAGAAGTGTGAATGAGTTTCTAATATTCTTATCTCCCAATTACTTATTAGGCTATTTTACATAATGATATTACTTAAATAAGAATTCTGTTTATTAATAAAATATCATAATCTTACATTCTCATATGAACACAACCTCTACCCTCAAATTCCGCCATTTCATCTACATGATGCTTAATTTTTATTTGTATATATCAACAATGATCAATAAGGTTTCTTTAAAAATTGTGGCATGATAAAATCTTTTGCATCCAAATTTGAAATCTGCACATCACAATTGAAGTAGTTAGTTATCTTTCATGTCACCATTACCTTACTGATCCATGTCATTATTACATGTATGGACCTGTGTTATTGTGCATGGACAAGTTACAATGATTATTTAGAACTATGAAAGCACATGCATTACAAGACAATACAGTCTACAACAATGTACCTGTAATTCGCCTGGTCTGCAATGTGAAGAATACCATCAGGTGTCACAGTAACTGAGGAAATAGTGTTGAACTTGGATGTTGAAGCCAGGAAGTGATCTTCTTCAAAACAATCACAACCACGGTCCAAGCAATTGCACTTCGATTCTGCGCCAGCATAGTGCGATATCTTACTGTCTGTCCCGATCACTCGCACTCTATTAATCCTCTGCGAGTCACTCTCAGCTACATACAGGTCACCAGAGGGACCAAAAGCGATACTCTGTGGCATTACTAACGTAGCATGTGTTGCCAGTTCTGTATCATAGCCTCCAACAGGAGAGGGGCAATGTAACGGTCGTCCAGCCACAACTTTAACACGACCATCAGGAGCCAACTTTAGGATCATGTGGTCATCAATAATGTGCAAGGAGTTGTCCAGAGGACTGATAGCTAGTTCAGTTGGCCAACGCAAATGAACCTAGAAAAAAGATTAGTAATAACAGAAACACAAAAAAAATTAATTTTATTCAAAAGATATGCTTCTATACAGTGTGATTTAAATAAAGTTATCTGGGTTTTGATCATTTCCTTCCGTGGAACTTCAACATTTTATGCATTCCAAAGCATACATAAATATTGTTCATTTTATGTTTAATATGATTTCTATTTTCATATCAGCAAACTCTAAACCTATCTGTATCATTTTATCCTCAAGGACATCCTAAAATTCACACTGTTGCACAAGCACAAGATTTGAAACTTACATCATATGAGTGATCAAATTTTATGGAAATCTGATTATTTAGATGCTAAAAATGCTCATTTAACCTGCTTATACTTCTCTGTTTCTACCAGTAATTTGACTATGAAATGAGCCAATTTAAGAAATGGAATACCTCTTCCACATTTAACGTTCCTTCACAAGGAATGGGCTTCCAGTGAGACTTGTGCATGTGGTTGCCAATAATGGTTGTAACAATACCATCACGATCAACCATTCGTATGTTGGTGCCATCAGCAAAGTATAACACATTGTCAGCTGACACGGCTACTCCTGTAAAGCCAGCAAAGCAACATATCTGCTCAGGTCACTCACAAGGCACATTTCAATGGCTTAAGCCACAGTATGATGTAACATAAAAATGTGAACTGCAAAGCAAAGGCTATGACATCCTTAGAAAGGTCATCAGATAAGGACGACAGCTGTGCTGAATTATCAACCAACTGAACAATTCAGTACTTCCAGACATGTGGGATACAATGTACACTGTAACAATTTTAGTGTATGCCACAGCATTTACACAAATGTAAACCCATGATTTTTAACCTAATCCATCCTCTGAAAATGGGAGGGCCACTTCATTATCATGAACATAGTTAAACATATACTGGATAGGTATTTTCCTGAAAACTAAAATTATGAAGGGTGCATGCATGCGCTTGCACGCGCGTGGGTGTGTGTGTGTGAGAAAGAGACAGCACATAGACAGGGTCACTCTATTAGGGTAAGTACAGCATGTGTGCCACAATTTAAAAACTGCAAGGTAGTAAAGCACACTGTTATATGGATCACAGAACTGGAGTACAAACAAGCAACAGGACCGCTCTACTGAGCATGCTAATAAAAGGTTCCTAGGCACCGCTGCAGGCTGTAGGACAACAGATCATATCACCAAGTCATCAATAAAGAACTATGTAAGTAGGCCTATCTGTAATTAAAAAATCATACAATCACAGTACTTGTAATCAACCGTAATGAACAAATTTAAAATAAGAACTACATACAATAAACATCAACCAACAAAACAGCTGAATATCAACTGAAATGGTTTCACCATCTGGAAAGTATGGATAAAAACAGATTTGGAAATAGATTTTACTAAACTATACTAGAAGGTAAGAACAAGAGGTAGGTAATACTAGAGAGGGGAGGACACATTCTGAGTTGAAACTGTGGCATCTTAACAGCCTACTAACACTCATCCTTATGGATAAGGACACATTATTCACCGACTGGCCATTAAGCTGTGTAACGTCACCCATTCTACAAACCTTTTGGATATGCCAGCTTGGCATCTCTAGCCAGTGCTCCATCTCCACAGTGTGCCTCATCCCCAGGTAAGCATCGCTCACCAGAGCCCACTGCAGTCTCCCAGTTGTGATCAGGATCCGAGTAATCCTCTGTGCTCCTGACTCTGATTATTTGGTGTGACTCAGGATCTGAGATGTACAGTACTCCATCCAAAGGGCTGAGTGACAGGTGATAGCGGTATGACACGCGTGTTGCACTGTACAGTAACAGCAATTTTTGTCATGAAAAAGATAAATATGAGCTACAGGTCTGATAGTTATTACTGCTTAGGAGTGGAAGAGAAGGGGCTCTCATGTTTCACTGTGTTTCCTGCATCCAGCCATACAGATGGAAGGAAGGAAGTGTCAGTTAAGCCATGTTACTCAGACCAGCAATGAGTGAGCATGGACAGAGTCACAAAAAAGGAGCAATTTTGAATACACGCTATGTGTTTAGAACCAGACAGAGTTCCTGGTAAAGGAAGGTACATCTTCAGCCCATGCTCTATTGTAAATAAGTCTTATTTTGTCAAAATATGACTTATACTGCATAATCCACAGAATTCTTTTATATGGCTTTATAAATATTTATTGGGATAAACATAATGTAATTTATATATATATATATATAATGTGTGTGTGTGTATGTGTGTGTGAGTGTGTACAGCAGTTCAAATCTTTGGGAAAAACCCTAACAAATCACAGTTCCCTTCATGATGAAATCAAGAGCCGACTGAAGTCGTGGAATGCCAGCTATCATTTAGGGCATATCTATTGTCTTCCTGTTTGCCATCCAAAAATATAAAGATCAAGAAGAATGAGATGGGCGAGGCATGGGAGACAAGAAGGTACATATGGGGTTTTGGTGGGGAGACCTGAGGAAAAAAGACCACTTGGAAGGCCTATGCACAGATGGGGGAACATTATTAAAATGGATCTTTATGAAGCGGTACAGGGAGGTATGGACTCAGCTGATCTGGCTCAGGACAGGGACAGATGGCAGGTGGTTGTGAATGCGGTAATGAACCTTTGTATTCCATCAAATGTGGGGAATTTTCCAACTAGCTGACGACCTGTTAGCTTCTCAGTAATGGCTCTGTTCCATTAAGTTATGTAATTATGTATATATATATATATGTACAAATTTAATTGAACTGTGCAGAAACTGCTTGATTTACATTGGTATCTTCTACCCTAAAGACAAATGCAGTATGTTCCCCCCCAAGAGTGGAACCTGTAAACAAGACTACATGATGTCACCCTCTGTAAGACCACAATATTAAGCTCCAGTGTTATAAGAACCTCAGAACTCATATGCAAACATCTTATCAAACAATGTCCATTAAGAAAAAGTATGTATCTCATTACATGGTATAATTTTCCATGGCTCAACAGATCTAATGGGACTAGGTCTCCTCCATATGAGTGATCAGTTTGTTACAGAGGCCTGTACCTGAAAACACACAACAGTCACAACATACAGACATCCATGCCCCTGGCGGGATTCAAACCCCCAATCCCAGCAAACGAAGGGCTACAGACCCATGCCTCAGACTGTGTGACCACTAGAATTGGCACATGTTATAACAGTTATCTGAAATGTTAGTTTACTTGGATATTTGCAAATTTAGCTCCTAAAGTCAACTGATAGTCAAGATGGTTCTCACACAAAATTGTGGGATTTTTGTTTTACTGGGTGTTCTCAAGTAAAATTTAATTATTTTCACACTGATCACAGATTTTGTTCTCAGAATCACAACAGTCTTTACTACTATGCTTTTACTTCACTTCTTCTAGGTAAACCTTGAGAGAAACAGAACTTACTTGAGTCTCACGACAGTCCGCACTGTTCCGTCCACAAGAATCCTTCGAACAAGATTGAAATCCCCAACAAAAATAGAACCATCAGGAGATGCAGCAAGAGCTACTGGAGCTAAAAGCCGTTGTTTAGATGCTTGGCCATCACAGTCAAAACAGTCAAGAGGACGCTGGTGCCCGTCCCCCATTGAAGTCAGTATTACTCGTGGCTTATGCTTCAGGTAGATATTCGAACCATCTCCCTTCTGAAGTATACCTGCAATTAATAGACATTTGAAAGAGCTTATCTAGCAATTAATACTTAAAATGAAAAACGTTAAAAAATGATAATGCAGGTTTTAAAACAAAGAATCCATGAGCGTATCTTCTGAGGCAAAATAAAATTAATGTGTATGGTGTGGAAAGTTATGTCACATCATATTTGTCAAACTAGTAATTCAGACCTAGAAAGTGTTTTCATTTGTAATTACACACAATTACAACCCTCATATTACTAAATTAAATAAATGTAATGTACCAATTTACTCCCCTGCTGGTGCCTCCACCTTGTCGTGGTAGGGGAGCTTGAGTACCCCAATGACCCGGAGAGCTATGCCGCCGGTAGCATAGCTACCGGTAGGGTTACCCTTGGCAGACAGGTCGAAGGGTAGGGGTCAGACTAAGAGAGGTACCTTGGTCCTCCAGGTTGGGGGTTGAGTGTTGGACTGACTCTCTGACCTAGTAAAATCTTCTTTTTGTGGAAACTCATACAGTGAAAATCGGACTGATGGAAGGACAATGACTAGGCAGGACATGGAATAGAAGGCAATGGAGAAGGAATGCATTTTACTTAGGGTCCTGGAATGTTCCATCTCTATATCGAGCAGGAGCACTCAGAATTCTACTTGATCAGATTGATGAATACAAGATTGAAATTATAGCAATATAGGAGGTACGCTGGATTGGTGAAGGAGTCCTAGAGAAAAGAGATCAAGCTGTATTTTACAGCTGCGATAGGAAACAACATCTGTTGGGAGTTGGTTTTGTTGTGAAGAAGAATTTCAAACACCTAGTTATGGACTTCAAGGCAATCAGCATAAGAATTTGTACTCTGAGACTTAAAGGAAAATTCTACAACTGTAAAATTATAAATGTCCTCGCACCAACGGAAGTATCTACCGAAGAGGAAAATGAAAGCTTCTATGACCTCTTACAGAACACATATGAAGATTGTCCATCTTATGATGTTAAAAATGTCATAGGAGATATGAATGCAAAGTAGGGAAGGAGGACGTATATTGTCCAACAATAGGAAAACATAGTTTACATGAGAGTACAAATGATAATGGCTATCGTTTAATACAATTTGCAGCCTTAAATAATATGGTGATTGGTAGCACAATGTTCCCACATGGATAGCACCAGATAGATTATTTGAGAGCCAAATTGACCATATGGTTATAGATGCCAGACACATGTCAGATCTGCTGGACGTCAGATCACATAGGGGAGGAGATGTGGATTCCGATCATTATTTAGTGATAGCCAGAATGAGAGCTCAAGTATCAAACATAAAGAAGTTAAGAGGAGTGAGGATAAGGAAATTTTGTGTATCTAAATTACAAGATGAGAATGCGACAAATATGTATGTGAAAAGATTAGAGGAGTGTCTGAAACAATCTGCTTGCACTGGTGGGGAAATGATACAAGAAGAATGAAACCTATGTAAAAGCACCATACAGCAAGTAGCAGAAGTTCTGGAAAGGCAGGAATCACGGAAGAGAAATGAATGGTTTGACGAGGACTGTGAAAGGGCAACTAAAGAGAAAAATGAGGCATACTTAATTATGCAACAACAATATGGTACCCACAGTAAAGTTCTCAGATACCAGGAAAAAAGAAGAGAAGAGAAGAAAATACATAAGAAAAGAAAATGAGAATGGGAAAAGAAACAGTTGGAAGAATTTCAAGATCTATACTGCACTAGGGAGTTTAGAAAGTTTTTACAGTAAAGTTAAAGAAATTAAGAAAGAATTTAAACCGAGGGTGAATATATGTCAGGCAAAAGATGGATAAATCATTTGCAATCAGAAAACGAGGTGCTGGCACAATGGAATGAATAATTCAATGACCTCCTCAATAAAAAATTTAGCCAGGAACACACTGCCGCAGATGGTGAAAATATACAGCTTATAGGAGGACCAATAGTAGAGAAAATAGATCCCCCCACGCTTGAAGAACTTGAAATAGCTATTAAGAAGCTTAAAAATAACAAAGCACCAGAAGCAGATGGGATAACAGCAGGACTCATCAAGCAAGGTGGAATAGAACTTAAAAATTGATTGTATCAATTAATACTTCGTATCTGGGCAGATGAAGAGCTACCACACGAGTGGAATTTTGGAATAATATGCCCAGTCTTGAAGAAAGGCAACCCAATGGCCTGTAGCAACTAGAAGGGAATACTGCTTCTTAACATAGCTTATAAAATCCTCTCCTATATTCTACATGTCCGTCTCTCAGAATATACTGAAAGAATTATAGGCAAATACCAATTCGGCTTTCAAAAAGGGAAATCAACGACAAATCAGATGTTCACCTTAAGTCAAATTATGGAAAAGACAGTCGAATATCAAATTGGAGTATGTCATTTGTTCACTGACTTTAAATCAGCCTATGACAGTATCTACTGAGAGAAGCTTTTTGTTGACATGGTGGAATTTGGTATCCCACCCAAACTGATAACATTGGTCAAAACAACAATGACCAATGTGCAATGCTCAGTCCGGATCCAGTCTCACCTGTCGGAGCCAATATCTACCACGTGGGGTGAGGCAAGACGACGCACTTGGATGCCTCCTCTTTAATACAGCCTTGGAAAAAGTTATATGGGACTTGGGCATTCAAACTAGAGGAACCATTTTCTTTAAGACTGTACAAATCTTGGCCTATGCCGATGACATTGATTTAATGGCACATACAACCCTTGGACTCAACGAAGCTTCCTTAAATCTCGAGAAATTTGCAAGAAATATGGGACTGGTGGTAAATCAAGAGAAGATGGTTTACATGTATAGTGGAAAGGACACAACATTGCATCAGGACTTTGCAACAGGAAATTACGTGTTTAAGAGAGTGGACAGTTTCAAATATCTGGGTACAATGGTCAGTAAAATGAACAGCAGGTCAGTAGAAGTGAATGCTCAACTGATAATGGCTAATAGAGCATATTATGGGGTACAGAACGATATGAAATCAAGGAACATATCCATGAATATCAAAACACTCCTCTATAAAACATTAATCAGACCAGTACTTACATATGGGGCAGAAACATGGGTGCTATCTAAGCAACATGAACATAGTTTTAGCATTTTTGAGTGTAAAATCCTCCAGAGAATTTATGGCCCAGTGATTGATGGGGAAGATGGCGATATAAAACCAACCAAGAACTCCATCAATTGTGTGGTGAGAATGACAGTGTGAAATTCTGCAAATTGAGCAGATTGAGATGGGCAGGACATGTCATATGCTAGGATGATGATGATTTATCCTGGAGAGTCCTCCTCAGTGAGCCAGGAGGAAAGCACCCCAGAGGGAGACCCAGGTTGCGCTGGAAAGATGGAGTGAATGAAGATGCAGCAAAGCTAGGATGTAGAAACTGGACAGTAGTCGCCCTAAACCGGGAAGGATGGAGGAAACTCTTGAAGAAGGCCGAGGCCCACCCCGGGCTGTAGTGCCATTGGGAATTGGGTATGTACCAATTTATGATAATGATTTTTAGCAATGGAAATAAGAAACATATTTGGAATCATAAATGTCTCAAGAATAACTACTGTGACCCCACAAGAGTTTTTATAAAGTAAAGCACTAATTACAGAATACTATTTTAAAGTGTAGTTATGAATGCCATGCAAAAGCATACATAATAAAAATGGAAGACTATTTTCCATTTTTCTTTGTAACATTGTGAAATGTGATCATGACCTTTTTTTTTTAACAGAGCTCTGTGAAACGTCCTAACAAAATAAATATATGTTATTTGTTGTATTTTGGTCTAGATGACAAGTCCCACTTCCCACAGAAAATGTAGCAAATGACCTGTTCATACACGTGAGTGTTCTGAATGCTGTCAACAATTCTGTAAAATCACTGCACCTTAGGCAAGTGGTTTGCCAGATTCTTAGGACCCTACTATAATGTTTAGCACATAGCCTTTAAAATGCCAGTATACTGCAGCAGCTGGAGCACCATCCAATTAAAATGCCAATTGTGGGGTACAGCTTTCCATTTCAGATGAAATGGAAGTAAATTTAATGGGACAACACTGTCCCATTCATCTGCAAAAGGTTAACCATTAAAACAAAAGCCATTTTAAAGCCTGTGTCCCCTGCTGGATGGAGCTAAATGCCAACTTTAGGTTAAATCTTTAGGTCCACATGTGGCAAGGTAGGTATATCACTGCATGACTTAAAACACATAGTGGTCCTTCAAAAGTTAATGTCAAGGCACTAATATAAATAAAACTGTTAATTTGACTGCATTAGAAGTTAGTTCCATGTAAGAGATGAGGCTGTTGCATCAGTAAATATCAAAGTTACAGTCTTCTGGCATATGACACTGCGAAGTCTTGTAGAAAAACACTAGCGTCTTGAAGAAGCCTATGTTCCACAAACTACTGTTACTCCCCCAGTAAGACCTACATCCACATCCTACTCAAACTGTATCAACTTGGAGAAGGGTGACTGCAATATCTATTGCAATGTTGGAACAGCTTCAATATACAGTCTGGCTAAACCACAAAAGCCTTAGGCGCACACTACACTGCTCATAATCACCTTCATGAAAATTGTATCTATGATGAATGTCAAGGTTCCATCCCCCAACTTCAGAGATGCTCATGTCATGTCCACTGAGCTTCGTTGTCTGCACATCCCAAATGATATCCCTGCAGTCACTGTACTGGTAACCAACTTTAACCATAGCAGTTGTTACACCATACACTCGTTGCCTGTAAACATTAAGCCTATTCCAGGCATAAGTGAATTTAATAACTGGATCAGCTTCAAATGTTTTTTCAAACAGAATGCCTTCAATGGTGATTCGAAGGTGGATGAGCTTTAGGGAAGCTGGAATTGTTTCGGGTGTTAGCTGGAGCTGAATGGTGGACAAGTAACCGGCTGCACGTGAACTGTGGTACACGAGATTAAGACCTGTGCCTGGGATCTGCAGACTCTCCTGTACCACCTGAAAAGAGAAGGCAATTCACACAAATGATTTCTTGATCAGTCACTACAAAAATACATGCACCTTCATGAAAGGTCACAGCACAATTATTTGTTGTGCTGTGACCTAAACTTTCACACTCATATCCTAGGTATCACAATGGCATGTAGTGAAAGCCTGGATATAACACCATTGCTATGCTGTGTCTTACAACTACTCCCCATGAAGTAGTACTAAATCCATTACAAAAACTTACAATTCTTTGAATGTAATGTGATGATACTTGACCTCACATGGTAATTACACCACGAAAATATGCACTCAACTGTGAAAGGGTTAATTCTCTTGGTGTTAATTTAATCTTGAAACCATTAAATATGATGCTGTGTTCATTTGTGTAAATAACCAATTTAAATGGACTACAATGTGCGCGTTAATTAACGTAACATCTATATGAGAAAGAGAAAAAATATCTCCCATTTTGCTAGTAACAGAGTAAGGAGGTAAAGTACAAAAACAGACAAAAATGTTTTACCTGAGATTCTGCTAGAATAGCACTCTTATCTGGACAAGCTCCCTGAAAGCCATGTTTCCATGTTGCAAGTACAACAGGTTTCATGAGATCATAGTCATGTGCAGCGCAGGAGTGAGGCACTGTAGGCACTGATTTGTCATCACCGGTCTCCATAACAATTGTGTCAATTATCACAACCTGCAAGTAAGAAAACAGAAATACCTGTGTTACAATGACCCTAATACACTGGCTTGTGATTATCTTTGTATATTTCTGTACAAGCATACTTGAAGACATGTGCATAGGTCCACATATCTAAAAGTGCAATGAACAAACTGACCCATAATCATTCATTCTTCATTGTAATAAACGATATTTGTAATGTAAGGGCGAAGTTTACTCTGTACACACCATAAAGGCATATATAAGGAGAGAGGTTTAGGTGCAACCTTTCTTAACCTCAACACTAAATAGATGTCAGTGGTTAATTTCATGCCCTGGCTGCTTTACTTCCTGGGAAGGAATGCCAGTACCCATTGAAGAGGAGGATGGAGAAGAAAACAATCTCTTGCGCCTACTGGGATTAGAACCCCAGACCATCCAGTCCATAGCACAGTCACTGTACTGACTACACTACCGTGGCTCCAAATTATAGTTTAGTTTCCTGAATAATTTTTTATATTTTTTTATTCATTCACTTACTTCAGCCCTATAATAAGATGTATCACTAACCTGTTTAAACATTCTAATCTGAATATTGCATTTAGGGTAACCAACACCGTCCAACAACAACTTAAAAACCCCAGTGGAATATACAAACTAAAATGTAACACATGTAATAAGGTGTATGTTGGACAATGAGAAGATCGATAAACGTAAGGCATAAGGAACATGTGACATATATAAAAACCAACAACCCACAGTCTGCCTACGCATTACACATCCTGCAAAATTGACATGAATATGGGCCAATAGTAGACACATTACAACTACCTAAAAACATGCTCAAAAGGTACACATATGAACTGTTGGGAAGCCTTATATATGCAAGCATTCCACAAGCACCGAATATTAATCACGGAACAACAGGTCAGTGACTCCAACCCCCTCTATGAACTTATAAACACAATGAAAATCCTTTCACGTAACTGGCTGCCAGTATCACGCCATGAAACACAGAATGCACATTCGTAGTAACAGGGCACTCTTGGCAACACAACACAACACGGTAAGAATAAATTCACATCAGTCCAACAAGCCTAATTATATGTGTACAAAATTATTCTAATATTTATTTTGACGATACTTACTTGGTATAATTTATATTACAGGCATGCTGCCACAAAACCAACTGGAGTAGTGAAATTAATATGACTTTTAATGGTGTAACTTTAGCAAGGATGATATAGCTCCCTGATGATGGTCCTAGGACCAAAACATGTCGGAGCGTTTTTAATGTTTTAATGTGTAAATTTTATAAATTTATATAAGTGGAGTGGTTGGTAAAATAATTGAGCTGCTGAATAATATTTTGGGAACTAATGTTATACTGTCGAATGACTGGATAATTACGAATCATAAATTGGAAGATGTGGAAAAGAAGTGGCTGCATGCTAATTTAATGTACTAACACACAAAAGGGCCCAGTTATGACAGCCATGTTCTTCATCCAATTCAGAACATTAAGCATGGTATTAAAATAAAAGACTATTATATCTGTTGGTTTTTATTCAACTATCCTGTTATAATGATTTTACAAACAATTACTGTCATAATACATGCCAAAAAAAACTTAAATACATTTGTTAGGCAATTCATCCCCATTGTGTTTTTGGTACGAGTATAATCAGAAGTACAATATACTTGGTCTAAACAAAATTTGTCATATAAAATCAGTTATATTTTGAAGCTAATATATAGCCATTATCAGGCTGGCTATAAGAACAGAAAGGAAATATTCACAGTCATATGGACATGACATCGCCAAACCTCACACATCTAGTGTTATATAAAAATAAATAACATTGATACACAACCATGGAAATAAAATTTTGAAATGTGTGGAATTATATTTGTGTACAGTTTTATAAAGACCAAAGCAACGAATGTAATCATAATTAATATGTTTAACTCTTCTTATTATTAATTATTACACAATTAAATTTGCTAATATGATGTTTATTTTATGATGCTCTAATGTCATTGGAGGTGCACGGCCACCTCAAGACAAATTCCAATTCTTGAAGTTCATCATGGATACACAGGTGAGATGCTGGCAAGTATTTGATTCTGATAAGCAAACACTTGAATGAATGGTATTTGGTTTCGAGCCTGGGCCCAATGCACCTAAGCCTTAGGACAGGCCCTTTGTGCCCCATGTTCATTACTAAATTAGAGGAGCACTGTTACTTTAGCAAATTTCCAGATGGCCCCTATATTTAGTTTCCTAATACCCTCAGGGTCCAAAAAGAAGGAGCCGAGATATGAGTGTCTGAGTGAAGCCAGGGCATCACATACACACAAAACAGGAAATGGGGTTTCCTCCTCAGTACCACACTGCCTACAGATGGGGTTATTGCTCAGCCCCATTACATATAAATGTCGCCTCAGGGTGTTGTGTCCAGTAAGAAGACCAATGACAACCCTGGATTATGTCCTATTAAACGACAATAATCATGCCCTTGTAGCCAAATTTAGTCTGGAGATCAATTCTCGAGCCTGCCTGCGTGTGCTGCAAGGACCATGCCACATTACCAAATGCTGGTTGTACATCCAGCGTAGCAGACACTTTCACATCAGAGTGACCTTACCTCGTTCCAAGGAACATTGACAATATGGCTCTGAGGCCGGAAAGGACTGCGTCCAAACTGCAAAGTTACAGCTCCTCCACCATTCACCAGAAGATCAAACCATCCATCTTCACGAGTAAGCGTAAAACCTTCCAGAGGAGTACTTGTGCTCACTCTTACACCCATCAGACCCATACCCATGGATGTGACAACATGACCCCGCACCACTGCTGAACGACTGGAACAGACAACAGCCCCGTCACGTTTCATGACAGTTATATCGGTCAATAAAAACGTTGTTTCTGTGCATGGTACGTCTGAGGCTTAGGTTGATATTATCAGTCATGGTAATGCTTCACATCAAAACTGTTGACATGTTTGCAGGTTTAGATTATAAAAAAATTTGACAAGCTTGAACTCTGAATACTACATTGATATTCATATGCATACTGTTGTACTGCTATGTATGTACCAAATCAAAATCATCCAGTACCACTCATAACCCTTTGATTGATCTACACCTCTTAAGGCTGGACATGTTTCAAACTTAAAAGTTCTCTCTCAAGAGCTCCTTAACACATAGCTACTGAGATTACTGCATCTAAAATTGACTGAAAATCAAAAAATGGATATCAATTATCACATACCATAGACTGCAGCAAATCTAGTAACCTCATAATATGGAACACTTGGGGATGAACAATGAGCTTCAAACATGTTGGGAAATATGTAGTGTAGGGAAGAAGACATGTGAGTTGTATTGGATGGTTCTGATTTGGTACTTTGGAAACTGTTTCAAAAGTTCTCTGATATGTGTCCCCTATAAACACCTGATTTTCCAGTCCTTACAATAAAATTTGATCTGCATAAGAAACTGTCTTCTCTTTAATAAAGACAGCATATTTCAAGTGTGTCAAATCTATAGTGTACACTTAAGTACACAGCTGATAGTTGAAAATAACAAGCATCAATAACTTATTATGATTATATTCCTGTCAATAATTATGGTAATCAAGTATTTTTGGTGATGCACAGAATAGTGGAATTTTTGTTGTGTGTTTGACTGAGCATCATCGATATAAATAATGTAGAGGAACCAACAAGATGCAATAATAACAATTTATTGATCTTTCAATCATCTCAACATGTTTTGGGCAAAATTTTGCCCATCCTCAGGAGCACAAGACTGTGATTTACAGCATGTGGTATAATGCACCCAAATTGTTGTCGGTCGGTGGCCTGGAGCGTGGTGGTACCCCCGTGCTCCAGACCACTGACCGACAACAATTTGGGTGCATTATACCACATGTTGTAAATCACAGTCTTGCGTTCCTGAGGATGGGCAAAATTTTGCCCAAAACATGTTCAGCTGATTGAAAGATCAATAAATTGTTATTGTTGCATCTAGTTGGTTCCTCTACATTATTTATAATGGAATATGTATGACCAACATTCTTGGGGCTTATTCAAATATATATATATATATATATATATATATATATATATATATATGTGTGTGTGAATAATAGAACTAGAAGCTCTACTTTTATAAAAACAAGTATTATGATGTAACTAACAAGCTACGTGTACTATATGCTAACAGCAGCAATCACTCATTTACATGAAGCATATTTGGAACTGTGTAACTATTACTCATAGATTTATGAAAGGCTTCATAAAAGAAAATGCATATATACAATATAAACATTTGTAGAATATTTTAAATACATTAAAGTGAAAAACTGTGAATTGTATGAAATGCAATAGAAAATAATAGTGATCAGTCAGGCATTATACTTGCAACAATTTCAAAACTGGTTTTCTATTTCATAATACTAATAACAATAATAATAATGATAATAATTTCCATTTTCTGCAGTTCAAGAATATTATGAAGTAATAAATTATTCTAAAAGGAAAAAGAATTTCAAGAGTATACAAAGAAGTGTAGTGGACCACAAAAAGAGTTCACATGACCAGATAAAGGTAGACTCCAAGGCAATAGAAAGAGATATGTCAGACATACAGCCACAGAAACTGTAAACAAGACATGGACAAAGCAAACTTAAAAGTCACAGAAACACAATATTGGGTCCATAACAAAAACACAACCATGCATCAATCATAAACTTCAGTCCCATACAATTGGGGAAATCCACATACACAGATATAAAAATCATTTTACTTCAATAGCAAATCAATGCTGTAAAGAAACTGTAACATTCCTTACAACAAAAAAAAGCTGATGAACTGGTGACTCTGTAACAACATTCAACACTATGCTACGTGTCCGTCGTCCGTGTGCACTGTGCTCTTACCTGGTGTTGAAGTGGTTCCAGAATACACTGAGCAGCGGCACCGAGAAAAACAACAGGCCCACACAGTTAACCACAGTCCAGTGAAAAACATAACACAACCCCCTGCCTACCACCCCTCCCATCATCAATCAAGGCGCTGCTCATGCCTCTAGAGACCATGCACTGCACTGCAATGAGGTGTGCCAGCAGTGAGGTGCAAGGTGATGCACTTGTACCACCTTGGGATTTAGCAGTAGGGATCTACAGTTGACAGTGGGCCATTAATGCTGGGGGTGAGGACCAGTATTCTACAAATTTATATGTTTTTTGTTGTGGTTACAGGTTAAGGTTACAGCACATAACTAGAAAAACCTGAATATAAATCTGACTGGGAACAATGAAATGTGAACTCTCTGAATGAAGATCAGGGACCTAACACTAAGACCGCCAGGTGAGATTTGTGGTTCCCACAGCAACAACAGTGAAGATTTCTGTATTTGGAATATGGTCCCATGTAGTTTGGTTGAAATGTACTGATGATTCAGAAGGTCCTGCTGCCCCCATTATCATGGTAAATGATGATGATGATGATGCTGCTGATGATGATAGAGACAGTGTGATCCTCTGAATAGTCAATAAATTTTAACTATGATGCATGGCATCACATCTCAGAAGTGATGAGTCTCATACACCACACTCATTATCTACACAATTCTACACAATTCATTATAAAGCACCCACTCTTATAGCATAACAACTTGATGGGGTTCCAAAAGTGTGCTATTTTAGCATACATGACTTACAACAAATCTGTATCCTCACTCCTGCTTTATGGGCACCTCATATCCTTGACCACATTACAGTACATATCAGATGATTGCTTCATGGGCTGTTCACACAAATGGATGTCATGAAAAATTCTGACGAGACCCAGTTGTACTTTAGCCCGAAACAAGCATACTCAGATGCACTTTTGGCTAATGATATTTGGTTCCTGTATTAATGTGTGAATTCTGAAGCTTTGGTGCTGCATCAGGTTATAGTGAGAGTCAAGGCAAGGCAATTATTTTAATTTATTTTATTTTGATTGGACCAGTATTAATATTTATGAACATCTGTAAAGCTGTAAATTAATTGTAAATTATGCTCCATATTTTTATAGCTTAAACCTTTGCAGTGATATAGCACCTAGTAAACCAGACTACGCCATTTTTAAAGAACAGCTCCAACTATGAGTCAGCAGTAGGAACACGATACATGCATTAACATTGCCTGTTAGTTCCTGACCAGTAATGTGGCTTTAGAGGATTTTCAGCATAGTACAAAAAATGCAGTAGGTATTCTTGGATTGTATTGGGGATGATATTGTACGAAGCAGCTGTCAGTGATCTGCTTAAAAATTCTAAACTGAATGGAGGCAGTGCTACCATGACTTTTGAGGCTAAGATGACACTAGCACGAGCCTGCAAAGATACTTTACCCTTGGAGCCTCTTTGGGTAGGGACCAAGTTTAAGCTAGAACCCTCACCCTGGGATGCACAACAGAATTAAGTGGTTCAAAGGACTTTTTTTTTCATCATCATGACCAGACTGGCTCTGGGATCAACCCAGCACCCTTTCCAGTGGATATCTGAAACTCCTTTTCAAGAGAAGATGGTTAAAACTGTTTGAGCATAAAATGACCACACGTTATGCATCCTTCTCTAAAGGTAAAACAGTGGAGGTTCACCTCCAAGGCTCATAGTGGCCTGTAGTCTTCCACCTTTCAATAATATATTTGTAAATATGTTCATTGCCTTAATTGGTTCTGCCCGCACTTTTCAATAACCACCCGTTGGCAATATAGAAAAAGTTTTACCATGTACTGAAAATTTCAGGATAGTGCAGAATCCTTGACATTTACTACCAAGAAGTACAGGAACATTATTTTATCCGAAACACTTATCACTACTCATCCAGACAATTTGACATGATGGCAGGCATCACAACACTTGCCATTATTCTAATTCGCTGCGGGTTGTGGCCCATGAATTTGAGACAATGTACTGCAGTTAATATCAGGTTATTATTCACCATTTGTAAAGAGTTGCTGGAAACATTTTACTTTTGCTTACAGATATGCCATATCTAAGAAACACGTTCATTGCATGACGAAGTTCTACAACTTAAGCAAACCCATGGGAAATGACAAATATAAATTACCAGACAAAATAATGTCCCTGTACACTAGCGCATGAACGTGAACAGTGCTACAATGCTTGCATGAGGTTAGATTAACAGCTACCTCCTTTTATCTAAAAACACTGTACAAAGCCAATGTGTCTAACATCAGTGATTCTCCACTGAAATCTGTGGTGATCAGTTTCACTGTCGGTGCTTCACATGAATCAGAATTAGGAACTAACCTAAGAATCCCTCAGTCTTTCAATCAGTGACTAATTGATATTGGCATATACATGATGACATAATAATCACCCCTTAATTTAGACACCTGTACTAACAGTAATTTTATTTCAAAATTTAAATTCGTATCATTATACAGTTCTAAGAGATGTAATATTTATCTAGTGAATCACTGAAGGAAGGGTCAGTAACAATGAAATGTTAGGTGAATATATGAAGAGTTGAGCGTTTTGGCTATTCTTCTTTGTGTTCTGAAGAAACTACCATGAGAAAAGTGATAATTATTTTTGAGAGAGTCTATATATATATATATGCAATAAATTTATGTGTCAGGTCTAGAATTGTGTATATATTTACAATACATGGTACTGAACACCAACTTATTCCTTTCAAACTGTGAACATGCTGAGTGGCAAGGTTCACACATCTTCTCACAAAGCACAATAAATATTTTTCATGCTTCTTCCATCTTAAAGTAAAATGCTCTAATACGACCTTTCCTTACTATCCTATTACACTTCTGCACACAATTATCTTATAGCCCTCCAAGCATATCCTGTGACAGCATCTTGCTAAGTCTATGGCCAATTCCATCAAAATCCTTTCCAGCTGTCATTAACTGAATATGAAATCATTTGATTCTATACAGCCTCTGATACCCTTAAAGACTACTCGTTACCTCACATACCAGCAGTTCTATAGTCTACTCACAGATTACACTACCGTGTTTCATATGGATTCCAGAACACATACAGATTATGTCCCATATATCATTAACTGAATGGCTTTTAGGCACATTCGCAAATTGCCAAGAGTGACTACTAGCTTTGTCATTTCTGTCTCTCCACATGGAACAACTTGGCTCCCACTAGACAGATTTTCATGAAAACTGATATTTGAGTATATTTTGAAAATCTGTTGAAGATGAATCAGACAATAATAACCGGGTACCTTACATGAAGACCAATACACATTTTTGATTATATCTCGCTCATTTCTTCTTAGAATGAGAAATGTTCCAGACAAACGATGTACAGAAAATCAAAACAAACATTTTACGTTCAATAATTTTCTTTCGAAAATTGTGCCACTTATGAGATAAAGTGCAAAAATATTGTGGAACCAGAGGGGCCACAGATGACAATATAATATGTCGCATGCGCATTGCATGCTAGATGCCTAATGCTACAAATGCACACTTACAATATGTAACACTTATTCCTTTTCCACTGTAACAATGGTTGCATGAATGCACCTCAATGTTATGTCACTGCCTGTCTTGTTATATCTGAAATGGACCATGTGTATTGTGTGGCACAAGGCAAATCTTTAAAAATAATTCAGGCTAATCTTATATTTTTATGTGGTTAACTAACACACCAAAAAATTCTCATTATTCACTTTACTTTTTCTTTCATATCTTAGAACGCTGCTATTTGTGATCACATGGCAATTGAGTCTTGCATTTACACACTGACACAAATGTATGCGGTAAATTATGTTTACAAAGTTCTCAGGGCTTATTTAAGCAGGCCAATCAGTATAACCTTATGGAAAGCAGCTCTGTTCAGACAGCCACACCATGCCTCTAAGATGTTCTGGTAAGTCTGCACTAAGAATGTGCCAGTATTTCAATCTTGTTATCAACAGACGGTGGTCTTCTTTGACAATGAAAGCATTTTATTCATCTTTATACATCAAAGGAAATATGGAATTAATATACTTCTACAACCAGACTGCAAGAATAATTGCTGTATTTATATGTAGCAGCAAGGGTAGGCAGGGAGCAATTTAAAAGAAGTTTCAGCGGGTTGATCAAGAATGTGTATTAGGATGGCCACCCTGTTCGTATTTAGAAACTTGGATTGTTGTCAACAAAACATCATGTCACGTCAATCATGACGGATCAAACACACAATCATGCACATTAAATGAGCACTTCTTTTGGGAACAATATTGAAACAATGGGGCTTAGGTAGTCATGGGAAATAAAGGATTTTGAAATGAATTAGAATGTTTCCCATGCCTATCTAGTTAAACAGACACACACGCACACACATACATACGCATGTACGTAAATACTAAAACTTGGGACGGTGATTTCACGTAGGGCACAACAAAGCAGATGAGAGAAATAAAGAACCAATCTTATTTTTATGATATACCAAAGTGATAGGTTCATAGAAGAAAGGAAATACACAGTATAAACAAATGGTTCCATCTGTTCCTTTCTTCAACAGGAGACATTAAGTGAAAGAGGTTGTGTTTCACAAGTTACTATATACTGCAAAGACTGTCACCTGTTTTAGATTATTACACTTACCTTTCGTTGAATGTTTCCTGACGAGCGTAGTTCTGTAGGCTTCCCTCTTCTATGAGGAACTTCATACGCTCAAAAAAGGAAGCTGTGATAGCAGGAGGCTGTTTCCTGAGCAGGATGTCAATAGGTTTAGGAGCCGACACACACAGCTGACTACTGCGACAAAGATGGTTGGAGCAACACTCAGGATCCTCACAGTCTGTTAAACCATCTGAAATTTCAAAGTAAAAGGGTTCTGTATAAAAGGCAGTGAACTAAATAAATCAGTTACTTTGGAAATGAGTAAATCTATTCATGTTCGAGTCAAGTCGTCTGATATGTGACACTGTAACACTGCGCAAGTAATTCTCAACATTTCAAAGGATCACATTGCCTTCATGTTCAGACTTAAGCAACCACAAAATGAACAGCCTGAATCTGAAGACTGAGGCACTGCCATGTTTCAAAAAGATGGTTACTTGCCAACTTCTAATCAAGAAGGCCCAGGTTCATCTCTGGGCCAGTCCATGTGGAACTTCTTGACACAGAGTGGCATTGGGAGAGGTTATGCTCCAAGCATTTCAGTCTTTAATCTTAAGTTGAGGCATCCCCGTTGTGTACGTAGCAATGAAGTAAAGGATAAACATATTTCAAAACACAACTAGTTTATTAGCTGGGTGTTGCTCTTTCCCACAGATGTATGCCAGATACACCTGTGAATTGCCATCTGAGTCCCCCTCCCCCCATTGCCAACAGCTGTAGGCCAACCCCTGCCTAAGATACTACATACCAACCACACACACACATCCCCCGCCTTATCTGCTTAGGTGACTCCAGCCACCACATTTCAGCACCCTCCTACATGCAGTTTTTTCTCATATATACTTTGTAAGGCATGATGATGAGATCTCAACATCTGCCACTCGCATTATTATTAGTCTCTTAGAGCCAACATTGTAAACCTGATGATGGCCTCCAAGTAGGCTGAAACATGTTATTTCATTAACGCCCAGCTAATAAACTAGTTGTGTTTTGATATACATTTATCCTTTACTTCACTTCAGTCTTGCTCGGTCAGTTTCATTCCACCACTGCTCCATACTCATATTTCATTCACCAACCTCCGATGCTATACAATTTAGCACGTGAACGTGTTGTTAAATAAAACATTTCTCTCTCATATTTTAAAAGAAGACACAACATTGCAGCTGAGTATTTTGCGTTGCTCTTACGTATTCTGAATATTTCAGTTCCAGTCCTCAGCCATGAACCTATGCATCTCACATCTGTTCAGATGGCATATTAGTCAGTACACACAGTAATATTGCACAGAGTGAAGTGCAAACTCACCTTTATCATTGTCCCTTCCATCACTACAACTCTGTTCCAGAGCAACGCTGCAGTCTCGTCCATCCCAGCCATCATAACAGCGACATTCCCATGCACCATCACTGTTGACTCGACACTGACCATGCCCACTGCAGCTGTTTGGGCAGCCCTCCATAGTACAATGACGGCCATTCCAGCCAGTGACACAGAGACATGTGCCATTTTTACACTGCCCGTGCTCATTACACCTGTAAATGCCATTAAACTTCCTCAGACAACAGACAGAGCCATACCATAAATGAAGCTCATTTATAAATTTCAATTCTTTGGCTCCAGAAGACGACTTTAGTTAAATCACAGCGATTCTGAGAACACTAAATTTCACATAAGTCACCAGCCAAGAACATGCATGATCATTTATATCCCGGCTCTAATGCAGAGTACACTGGGCACTGCATTCTGGTGGTACAGGGCTAATGAAGTTCTATCTTGGCAGCCAAGTAATCCCAGCAATTGAAGAACCATTAATGTGCTTTTGTTCTGTTTACAGAGCTAAAAGGACGTGGTGTAGAAAAACCATTAGATTACACAATGAAAGTTGTGATCATGTGATCAGCAAACCTGTTTCATACTTCAGAGGTCTCTGGTTCAAATCCTGGCCAATAGACCAGGTACCTTGACTGAGCTTTTGCCTGATTTTCCTCATTTCTCCCACACACGTCACAGCACTACCTTAAATTAGACCACAAGTACTGGAGCCAGGAAGCATAATCAGTACAGTGGCAAAGCTACAAGCTGAACAACCAAGAAATCATGGTTCAATTCCAAGCAGGGCCAAAAGATTTTTTTTCTACTCCAAAGAATCAAGACCAGCTCCTCAGACCACTCAATGGTCGCCAGAGGCTCTTTACTGGAGATACAGTGTCTGAAACATGAACTGAACCCTGATCTCCATCTAGTGTAAGGTTAATTAAGTATGGGAATGACTTTTTGTTTTAGCTTTACTATTTCCTTTCACAGCATTTCCATTCATTATTCACTAATCAACCTATCCTTTGATGATATTCATCATATAATCTGAACAACAAACAATGTTTTGAAACTCTGTAAGTTTTAATAATGTCAGTAAAAGTACATTTCTGTTCTGGCTATACATATGAGATGCTTCAATCATAAAAATTATGTAGAATACACCCAAGACAGATAAAAAGGAAACATTATACTGATGACTACATGTAATCCTTGTCTTACAGGTGGATGATCCTACCTGGGGTCACATTGCTTCAGGCTGCAGTATTCACCAGACCATCCAGCATTACACATACAAGAATCTCCAACACAGTGACCATGTAGCCCACAGTCAAGATCACACAGCTCTGAAATTACAGTATTTTATATCTATATTGGCATCAACTTGGTCTATCATCTAAGGGAAGAAAATAAACTGAATGTCTCAGAGGACAAGTTGCTGAGGAAAACATCCATGTAACACAGGGCAAGCAGCAGACGGATGGAGAAAATGGGCGGCTTCATAAATTTTCCTCTTATCCAGATACAGTCTAAGCTGATGTAACTGGCACTGGTAACTCAGAAAGCTCTGTTAACCAGAAATTTACTGAAGTTCGACACATATTACTATGCCATCTACCAGCAGCACCCAGCACCGATTTCAGGAGTTCAAAAAGCAAAAGATAATTTTGAAAGACTACTTACAGGGTAAGTTTACATAACCAAAATGTTAGGTTGGCAACAGCAAAATGTGTCTTGTCTTTTTAGGCATGTTCAAGAAACTGCAAAAAGGAACTACACATTAGCTTCATCATGTGGCTGTCTGTCCTTCTGTCCACATGCAGCACCTTGGCTCTCACTAGATGGATTTCCATGAAATTTGATATTTCAAGATTTTATGAAATCTGTCAAGAAAATTCAATTTTGATTAAAATTTGACAAGAATTATGGGTACTTTACATGAGAACCTAATAAATTTGTAATACTACCTTGCTGAATTTTTCTCAGAATGAGAAATGTTTCAGATAAAAATTGTAGAGAATATCAAAACACACATTTTGCATACAATAATTTTTTTTTTAAAATCACGCTGTTTATGAGATGATGTGGAGATGTATGATGCAGCCAGACATGCTACAAATGACAATAAAATTCTGAGCAGAAAAGACATAATTTGCTTGCCTGATAACTAAGGCAAGAATATTGACAAACACACCTATAATATTTAATATTTTCTGCTCTTCCCCAACAAAAATGGTTACATATATGTGCATCAACGTTATGTTCTATGTATATTGCCTGTCTTGTTACATTATGTATATACACCATATTACACAAACAGTGATAAAAACATAATAGAAAATGCATGGGGAAAAAGCACGGGATATCAAGGGATGAATTAAATGGTGAGGTCTGACAATGAGGATGCTAGGTACACTAAGATACACATTAGGTACAGTGTTCTGATATCTGGAAGACTGCCATATCCTGCAACTTGCTGATCTTGGAAATGCTGGATAAACCAGCTTGTACTGTGTTATTAGATTGACTGGACCAAGGAGGCTGAGGCGGGAATAGTGTGTACAGCAGACACAAAAGATGAGATATGTATACATTGTTTAGGCTGAAAAGTCTACAAGGAAGAGATGACTGAGGGAACCTAAGTGTAGAGTAGTTCTGCGTGGTGTTATGTAGCATACTAAAACTAAACTAAACTAAACTCTGTGGTGTTGATGATGTGGGCTGGATTCATCTGACTGGAAGCAAGTCTATAGGAAGGCTATTGTGGATAGAGTAACATTCCTTTATGTTTCAAAAAATGTGGAGAATTTTTGACTCAATGATTATCAGCTTGTCGAAAAGGACTCTGCTCTTTGAAATTCAATAAAAAGATTCACCTTCATTACGGTAATGACACATTTCAATATATGCCATTGCCGTAAGATGGCACAAGCATGTGTTTAGTTGCATGATAAAACAAAATATAAGTTAACACTTCCTGGATTTACATTTATCCAAATAATATACAACCCTTTGTTCATATCATACAAAGAACACAGTCCATGTCTGTTATAAAGCTCAATACACTCATGACATATATGGAAATAGTAGGTAGCTATTGTGAGAATCATGTGAAACAGAAATGCGCAATATGGAAAAATATGGATTTCCTTAATGTTATCGAAGGTGGTATGTATACTTAACAATGGGTTTAAACAGTTAATTTTTAATGTCAGTGCCACCAAATAGTGGTAATAAAAGGGTTAAAATTGTTTACAATCATAAATAAATTAATAAATTATGAATAACACACTTTTCATATTCCTGGGACTGAAAAGTGTAAGAAATTGTTGCTCCCTAGCACAAAAATTCTCAAACTTAAAACACCACTTCACAACACTTAACAATCAAAACTGATGTGAATCATATAACATACTTTCCAGACTGCAAGATGCATCAAGATTATATATGGCAAATTTAGGGCAAAAGTATTTTGTTCACATTTTATTCCCAAATTAGCAAAATACAATTTGTTTGTAGCAGCAATCACATTTCATGAAATTACAAAATCTTTATTTCACATTTGGCTGGCACCTTTGTGCTATTTTAGTTCAAATATGCAAACTTAGTCCGTGCCTCATCAGAAATCTCTAACCCCAAGAAACTATAGAAAATACTGTTGCCTGTAGGTTATGCTATTTTGCAACATATGTACAAAATGGAGTTTATTCTTCTCTTGACTTTCGTAATGATCCCTCTTGCCTTCCCCATTCACATACCATTTCTTGGTTGAAGGCAGGTCAAAATATCTCTTGACTGCCATATTATCAAGTTTGTTTGCAAATTTTAAAATATTAAATTTTAATCCTACAGCATAAAAAAATCTTTCTCTATTTGCAAAACATTTCACTGGAAAAAGAAATTTATTTTCAGTAAAATTATAGTCCCTCTGAGCTACTAGACAAATAACTTAAGAACCATGCAAAGCTATCTTTCTGTCTCACCGAAGACAAGTCACAAGATGGCCACAATTATCCCAGCAGTAAGCATGCTAATCCCATGATCAGTAGCTCTAAACATTACCTGATGCACCTTTGGACCTTACGATGCAGGAAAATTGTATGCAGTATTTTCCAAGAAGAAAAAAAAAGTGCTTTTTCTTGCCTGCCAAATATAGTAACTTTCTATGGTCAAATATGTGAAGGTGTCCACCCTTGTAACTTGGCCACATGTTACAGATGGCCACACTTTTATAAAATCAGCAAATTTCTATATTATACATGGTCATAAGTCCATAAATTGCCCACATGTTTATCTTGAATCTTGGCCAAAGTCTCACACTTAGTGCTATGCTTTCTGCATAAATTCAATCTCCATACATTGTATAGCTGTTTTGTCATACTGTAAATGAACCTAAATCCTCATTCATTAGCAAAACTAACTGCTGCCCACTCAGGCTCCATACTTTCTCCACAAGTATGCAGAACAGATTGGAATTTTCTAGCAGAAACCGATTACTGTACTTAAAATCCCTATTCATGACAGGCTTATGTACCTGCCTTCCAACTTGACCACCTGCCTTTGCACAAGTGATAGTGCACAGTTCAGTTTTCATAGTGTCCAGTGGTTTTCATATGTTGGCTTCCTACATAAGTTGGGCACCTTTCAATTCAACCAAAGGTAGCCAACATAGGTTGGTTTTGACTGTACCAATGTAACATAAATAGAATAATAATTTGTTGAAGTGTTAATAATATTATCAGAATGATGTTGCATGCTGCCAAATACTAGGGTTCCTTCTACAGCACACAATTCTAAGAAATAAATTCTATGTTTATTTCACCTAAAACAAGAATCACAGGAAAACATAAAATCTGAAGACACTTCTTGGACAACAGTACCATAACAACATTAGAGCTATAGTTCAGTATGGTGGAGCTGCTAACCTCTGGAGCAGTCATCTCCTGACCACATGGGTTCACAGCTACAAGTCTGAGTCTCAAGGTCAAATGTGCCATGACCTGAGCAGTCTGGGAGACACTGAAGGGCATCACTGTCCATCTGGCTGCAGTCTGCACCTTTCCACCCCTTCTTGCATATACATACACCCTCTGCACAGAAACCATGCCCAGAACATGTGGGATGGGGGCAGTCCACTGAAAGAAAAATACAAACCAGTCAGAAGATTGGAAAAAAACAGCAAGAAAAATTGCATGGATCGAATCCCTCCACATTTCCCTACAGCTGCATGCCTCTCAACCCCTCCCTCCAATCATCTAGCCTTCCTGTTCACATGAATGTGGCTAGTGATAACCATATCATAAACTACAACAACAGCAATTAGTCTGGGCTGCCTGGCTTGGGTGAACGAAGGTTGAAGTGGAACAAAATAGCTGAGAGTGGAGAGCTTCAATAAGCAGTCATCCACACAATCCACTGGGTTTCTTTATGTGCTCTAAACATAGTCTAATTAACTCACGTTCAAGCTGCAAATTAACTATTTCTCTACCATTCAGAGTGGCAGTTCAGATTTTAAGTGTGACCACCTCTCCCGACTGACATGTACTACGTTGTTCTGCACTCCCAAATTAGGCCACGTATCTTTTTAATTCCACATCCTTTCCCATTCATTGCTATTTCAACTGCATGTAATCTGACTGATGGAAAATGTTATTATATACATCATAAATAAAAGAATGAACATGCAAAACTATGCTTATATAATGTGAATTCAAGCTAAGCTCTATGATCCATTCCAGGGACAATAACACTGATCTCACACACACACACACACACCCTTCTTTTGCTATAGTTACAAATGCATGACTTTCAAGGAGGAGTGTGTTACCGCTGGTTCAAACCACTTTCACAAAATCCGGTATCTAAGATTGAAAAAAGAAAACAATTCTCAGGAAGCAAGCCCGATCTAGTCCCTCTCTTAGGCACATGCACATGTGAACAGCAAAGTAATTGTAAGCCCTTTTACCTTCCGAAAAGTAGACTATTAAAAAATACGCAATAAGCAAACGAACAGGCGAACTTTTACCTAAGCTACTGTCTGCACACCCCTGATTGAAAGCTGCAATTTTAAATATATTACTTTAAAATAAGAACATTACATCCCATGTGGCAAACACTTACCTTCCTCACAGAACTTTCCCATATATCCACGGACACAAGCGCACTTCCCATTGACACAGTGACCATGACCATTGCAGTCAGGAACCTCACATTCATCATGCCTAAGACTGCACTCCTTGCCTTTCCAACCTGGATTACACTGACATTCCCCATTGATATATTCCCCACGCTGGCTGCACAGGACAGGACAAACACCTGCAAACCAAGCAAAGTCCCACCCAACTGGCACAAGCAGAACAGACAGACAACACACAACATGCATGCTTTTACCTTTCCATGTAGCGCCCAGGTTTTAAAGCAAATAGCCCAAATCACATACATATCACTATCAGCTTATCTACTCTCTAGTCCTATGAGGTATGCCGGGTACACAGAGATATCATACAAGTGTGACAGAGAGGGATAAGATTTTGTCTGAACCTTCTGAATATAGAAACGTGAGGGTTATTTGACCGTGCATCTTCCTCATGAAATAAAGTGAAATGCCAACTTGATGCAACTAGGTAATTTTATTGATGTATTCTTAGCTCGACATGTTTTGGGTACACACGCCCATCATCAGGAGCATTAGATGCTGAGTTGCACCATATGGTTTTCTGCACCGAGTTTTTGGATGGGTAGTGGTCTTGAGAGCCACTGCGTAGGTCGTTTGTACGGTGCGACTTGAGTCTCATGGCACCATCCGCACCATAAACACGACCTACACAGCGGCTCTCAAGACCACCGCACATCCAAAAACTTGGTGCAGAAAACCATATGTTGCAACTCAGCATCTCATGCTCCTGATGATGGTTGTATGTACCCAAAACATGTCGAGCCAAGAATACATAAATAAAACTACCTAGTTGCATCAAGTTGGCATTTCACTTTACTTCCCAATATATTTATTCTCCAAGAATTGTACACTACAATAGACCACGTTATTAAAATGGCCATGCCAGTCCTGATGATAGAGCACTGTTAAATAAATAAATTAAATTAAACATAAATTTGTTAGTACATAAAAAATTACATCACATGTTAGTCACTGCCACATGCTACATGTAACAAATGTTTCTGGAGGGTCTAGTTTAGGACTCTCCCTCCTGCTTCCAAATCACTGTTTGCAGTTACACTGTGTAAGCACCCCTCATTCTGCCAGGCTGTAGGGTGAGATACAGGATAACCAGGCAGAATGATGTTTGGTTAGCAGTCATAGGGCTTTAACTAAATTAGCTGCATGGAAAAGCAAATGTATCTATGACTAGCCCGGTTTTCTTCGCAAGCAACTTGATTTAGCACACTGGGAGTTAGGAGACCTGTAGTGGAAAAGTGAGTAGATTCTTGCCCAATGAACTGGAAATATAAAACCTGTTGGGGCAGGCAACCCATCACTGGGTTAAACATACAAATATTTAATACTAATCTCCCCTTTCATCCTGAACCTCTAAGTAGCACAGGGAAAACTTCATTTGGCTGTAATGACACTAATTTTGCATACTTGTTTCCCCTTTGAGTTCATTCTTTAAACCAAAAATAATAACAACAAAATTTAATTTTTTCCAGAACACAGGACTGTGACGAATTCAGGTCCACTGAACTGGTGAACACAAGGTTTAAAACAATAACTTTTTATTTATTGTCACAGGCCATTAAGTTTTATACTTCTTTGCACCAGTCAGTCTTGTTGGGACATGTATCAGTCACTGATGCTAACAAGAATAACAGCACCCCTAAGGCATACTCCTTAATGCTTGCATGCAACGAGCTGATGCATGGTGGTGATATAACCAAGGAGACTGTGGACACTGGTGAATGTCAAGGCAGGAAGGAATATATGATGCACAGATTATGCTGTCCTCTGTGGCAAAATTAAGCAATCCCATTACAGGTCTGGACAGGCCCAGAGGGTTCCAGGAGGTTGAGGCTTCCAGATTTCAAGACAGTCAGAACATGAAGGTGGTAAGGTTGTCAGCCCTACAAACTGGCTACCTTTACCCCCAGGAAATTTTCCTGGTACTCATTTCTGTTAGAGCCTAAGTAACCTCAGGGCCATAGTGCGGCCAGAAGGATTATGTCAATGAAAAATTCCAAAGGCACCATTGGGAATTGAACCCGCAAATTTCCAACTTGTGGCACAGTGCCTCAACCAACTGTGCCACCGTGTAGCCCTCAGTGGCAGTCAACATGTTAAAAATCTCTTTACCCTGTAAATCTGGCTCCTAATACTCCACATTGTGTTACTCAGGTGTGATTATGTGACCAAGAAAGTACAAACCAGGATTCCTGCTACCAAACTGACATGGGACCAACATTTCAAATTTGTAATACATGTATTATGTACATACTTTCACTGCAATCATCTCCACCAAAGCCTGGGTTACATTGACAGTGTCCCAATAAACACTCTCCCTTTCCACTGCAACCATTGGGGCAGTTCTGTGTCATATCTTCTGAGATGATAGCAACAAAAGAGACTTCCTGTGCATCCCCATCATCATTGTAGAGAGACAGAAACCAGTGGCCAGGGTCCATAAAGTGTGTCACTTCCTTCTTCACTGTTGGCTGTAGCAAATTGAGAGAATATGTACAGTATGCCATCCAATGTGACAAACATCTGTGTGCAGTGCTTAAGTACTATTACACTTTGTCAGCCAAAATTTAAAATATAATTGCCTTTACCTTCATGCATATCTGTGCAGTACTGTAAAACAATCACGTGTGCTATCTAGGAATGGACACAATATAAAGGAAAGGCAGATTTAAATATGTGACATAGACAGACAGGAAGATATTTATGGAATAGGTTATATAAAAAAAAAAGTAAATCTAAAGTGCAGAATATACCACAATTTACAGAGCAATGTTAAAGACATTGTGACTAATTTTGGATTAATAAAATTAACTATTTTGCTATCAGTGTTCTATGCATAGTCTGCTCTAGCCCATTAAATTTTTTACTGTTCATATTCTCTGCAATATGGCATTCATTTAAAATGCCCACGTTAGTTCCCGTAGGTATCCCTCGATGGAGATTCATTTACTGTGCTAGGCTAATACAAAATAGAAAAATACAACAAATTTTGAAATTTTGGGCTGAAAGAAATAAATTAAGAATTTTTGTAAACTTTGTAATACAGAAAGGCTTGATAATTTATTTTATGTATTTGTATTTTAGTTTATTTATACTTATCTTTCTGGCTAACTGCTGATTAAATTTGACAAACAGATAATCTTCTGAATATCATGAGAGTGGGTGAAAGGGCATCCAGGGTAGAAAAATAACAATATGAGCAAATGGTCTCCTACCTACAGAACAATTTAGATACCCCAGATGGCACCTTACTAATGAATTATAATAGGTCTTGATTTCATAAATAAAATTTGCTCACAAAGCAGTAATTTCTAAGCGATACATATTTACACGGTACTTACGTGTGAACCTCTTTTACTTCGTGCTTTAAAACCACTTAAAACATCTAAGATGTGGTACTGTGTGTGCGTTGGTAGAGCGTTTCGTCGTGCATAGACTCCTATGCTAGCTCCACGTGGAATGCTGTAATCAAACTTGACATAGGCAGCTTCTGATTGATAGAACTGCATGTTCCAATAACTATAAGGAGGAATGTCCTTCGATAATTTTTGACCCAAAGAAATTTGTGAAAAAGTTGTTCCATCAGGAGGAAAGGATCTTGGTGGAATTTTGCCACCTGAAATAAGAACCAATCTTTTGTATCACAGGTGTAGTACTACAACTATCTTATAAATATGCAGATATCTAAAATATAAAGATATCATTCAGAACTTCGTATCATATTCAGCGCAAGCTACAAGTCTGTGAATTAGTGCAATAAGTATTATAAATTAAGTCTCATACTTTGATAGTGACATTCTGACTCACCTTGCAAGAACTCTGCTAAACATACACACTTTACTGTTCCGAATTGACCTAATTTTTTCTAAACTTTTATTTATATTTTTTTGTGATCTTAAGAATATCCACCTGACCTATAACACAGCCCAATTTTAATTTGTCAAACAGCTATATTTAAAATTTTATGTATTTCACTTTTTAATATTTAAGCACATGAAATTAAAATGCCAATTAGAAAGCATATAGTCCAGCCCCTTGAATTACTAAAATATGAATGAACACACAATCCAACACATTCTGCGGAGGGGGAATTAAATTATTTGTAACACCTTCTTGGACAATCAGCAACTCAATTTGGAGCAATGGTCAGGCATTTCAGAGACAACTTTCATCATGATGAAGGAGCTGTACACAGCATCTGTTTCTGAAATGCTGGACATTTACTGCAGGCTGATGGTAATGTTTTATCACCCAAGATGATTCCATCACTTTTACTCGCAGTGAAAGCTGTAATTCAAGTGCTACTTTCATTATCACATATTTTAAAAGCGTGTCCATTTCAACCAGCTTAACTGTTTATGTGAAAATAAGAGTGAAGTGCTGGTAATATGTTGTTATTATAACAAATTAGTTATTACTATCTGCATTATGGTTCTTACACTTTTAGTGTGAATTAGTGTTGATTGAATACTCTGAACAATCCTTGAGAACAGTCTATTAATCTTGCACAGCCAACCCAGAATTATAATGGTCAAACATACAGGATCATTGGCTGTGTGAATTTTTATTTCTGAGCTGTAACTGTACAGCAGAGCCCCCACTTAACGTTCCCACTAATACTGAATTTCGATAGCTCCAATTTTGGTGTTAAAATTTTCCATTCAAGATTTTTGTTTTTTCGCGTTCAAATCTACTGATCCTCATTTCAAGCCTTAAATTCGGATTTAATTATATTTATTTAGAAGTTTCAGAAGTACAGTAATTGCCAGTGTTTGAGGTTGTAAATTTCCCTCAGCTCTGCAACACAAATTTAATTCCTACACTTCTCAGAACAGCACCAGCACTTACGTGAACTGCAGTTAAATTTAATGCTCAGACTAGTACAACTCCAATGTAATTCACTGAGATAATCTTCTTTTTCTAAACTTTGTCAGTCATCTAATTTTTTGAGTAAACACAATGTTTCTGAAGGCGACTCAGACCTATTCTCAGTCACTGATTTCAATCTAAGGGGTCCACCAGGGTAGATACTATCAGCTTACAAAATGTCATGTCTCATCACAAAAGTAGATGACCAACAAAGAAAAGGAAGTAGAAAAAGAAATGTGTCAATGAATTATATACCATCGTCAAGGCCCCCCAGTGAAAACCCATCATCAAATTTTGAGAAATGAATTAATCAATTTCTGACCAAACTGTTAGTTAAAATTTACGATACATGTTACATGTCAATACACTGCTTGTTTAACTAATGAGCAATTTTTTTTGTTGAGATTTTGTGTTATAGTATGAAAATTACAATGTCTAACTTCTTATAAAGTAAATCAGTTGTTAAATCAGAACACAAAGCACTGTTATAATTGCATTTCTAAGGTTTTTCTTCTTAATATTAATACAACGTTCAGGTTCTTGTTATATCTAATATTAAAATGTTCTGTAGTGACTACTGTTATCATGTGGCGTATATATCATGTACATAGCTAGACATGGTGTACCATAACAACTAAGCAAGTGACAAGGCGTACTATACCACAGCTGTTGATAGACACAGTAAGAAGGAAGTCAAGTCTTAAATCACTAGTAACATACCACAAGTGTTTCAACTAAATTTCAGTATACCAGTCACTACCAATTTAAAGCACATGTGTGGATATGAAACATGCATGGCCATGCAGTCTAATGGGATTTCTACAGGTAATGTTACTTACTCCACATGTTAGCTCCATTTGCAGAATTTCCATAGTTAGAGGTCATGCTACTGACAGCAGTGCTTCAATAAATCATACCATGTCCACAAGTACATGCACGAAACCTGATTACTGTTTGTTATATTGGTTAAACACAAAAACCAATAATGTAATGAGTCAGCCCTTATTACAAAGTTACATGCTAGTAAAGTAAAGCATTACTATGTAATACAAGTCCTACTGTTAATATTAACACTTAAAATTTGGAGAAACTTTGCTGAATTGCTGGAAAATATGTTATCATGTCCGAAAGAGTTTCAGCTCATGTCTCAGTACCAAACCCCTACAATATAATACAGAGTATTTAATATAACCACTTGATGAAACAGATTTAAGGTGTAATATAAACTGATGTACACATAATTTATGAGGCATTTAGGTGCCTTTTATCTATGTACCTCACTGAGCAACAAGTGCACTTATTGTTGTTATTAATATTTTGGTGGGAAAAGTAACATTGATTTCTTTCATACAAAAGTGAGTTATGTCACTGGTTAAATAATGTATAGGATAACTCTCTAAAAT
>Ga0136643_10000617_pt1 | contig 40008 bp, 12 predicted proteins | sample TergutLab28metaG_FD_96883 | JGI IMG/M metagenome (GOLD analysis project Ga0136643, IMG submission 96883) | Labiotermes labralis P1 segment gut microbial communities from Petit-Saut dam, French Guiana - Lab288 P1 (version 3) (version 3) | ecosystem: Host-associated > Arthropoda: Insects >...
GGTCGCTGGCATTGAGGGAGGAAAGGAAGCTGAGGGTGTTTGAGAATATGGTGTTGAGGAGAATATTTGGACCTAGGAGGGACGAGGTAACGGGGGAATGGAGGAGATTGCATAACGAGGAACTAAATGATCTGTATTCCTCATCCAATATTGTGCGGGTGATAAAATCTAGAAGAATGAGATGGTCTGGGCATATGGCGCGTTTGGGTGAGGAGAGGGGGGTTTATAGTTTCTTGGTGGGGAAACCGGAAGGAAAAAGACCACTGGGGAGACCTAGGCATAGATGGGTGGATAATATTATGATGGATCTCCAGGAGGTGGGATGTGGGTATATGGACTGGATTAGGCTGGTCCAGGATAGGGACGGGTGGCGGAGGCTTGTTAGTGCGGTAATGAACCTTCGGGTTCCATGAAATGCGGGGAATTTCTTGACTAGCTGCAAACCAGTTAGCTTCTCAAGAAGGACTCTGCACCATGAAGTAAGTAAGTAAGTAAATGTCATCAAAGATAAGCCAAGCCGCCAAAAGAGCATTCGGGTAAAAATAAAGCAAATGAATTGGCAGGAAATATTAGGTCATAACTCTACAGGCTGTATGACTTGCAGTCTACTTAACACTTTAGAGCAGAGTTTTACTGAACATGAGATTATTACAAGCTTGACAGTTTATAAATTATCGAGGTTATTTATATCGTGTATTTATATGTGCCTTTTAATTCTCAAAACAAACAACTTTTTCCCCCTGAAAAATATCAAATGGTTGATTTCTGCAACAAAAAGGCAATGTTTTCCTCTTTTAAGTAGGCGCTCAACTTTCGTATAATAGACGAATTTTATAACTTCTAGTAATAAACGCTGCGACTTTCTTTGCTTACACGATCGGTGATCAGTTAGAAAAATGGCTAAGAATCTGCTATAAGTTGGATTCTTCTTAGAAATCTCTTGCCGAATTCCAGAACTTAATCATTGATTCCACCATGACCAACAACACATCTGTAACTTAACCTTAACCTTTTAAAGCCTGTTGGTTACGTGATGCACCACCAGTTTAACATTCAACAACTGTACTCTCTGCCCACACTGTATTTATGTGTTTTGTATTTATCTGAGAACAAACAGCGACTTGTGCCACTTACAACATAAACTGATTGGTTTTTATAACCAAGATGATAAGTGTTTACAGCGCGGTACGGACTGGGTCTTTAAATAAAGCGGTCTGCGCTTCGTCTTTAAAGGGTTAAACATTCAGTTCTTTTGGTTTGTAAATTTAAATACTACCCAAGAAGGAGGAATTTTTAAATTTTGTTACCCTGACGGTCATTCACGACCTACGGTGCGCACAAACCGGCAGTATGTGAAGAATTAGAAGTCCGTACAGTGCATCGCGGCCCTCATTCAAAGTTTATATCTCCAATTTTTATTCATAAACAACAACGGAAAAGAAATCCCACATCCAACCCCAAGCCTACGCCACCCCATCAATCCCGATGAGTATGGAGATGTCATACGCAGTTTACATAAAAATGGGTGTGACCAAATACTTCGTTTTAACTTTGGTTTGACACCCGTAGTCACACACACAATTCTATTATTTCCTACAACAAATTCGCAAATTCCCTCTCGGAAATGGAAGGTACAGCTCTTATTTCACGCTACGTAGCTACTTTAAATGCTAAAGTATTCATAAAATTCGGAAGAATCAAACAAAGGACATCGCTGGAAGTGACAAAACCGGCATAAGTACAAATCCGCGCGTGCTCAAGGTGTTACGTACAGAGTCCACGTGAACAGGTGTTCTGAGATTCCCCCAGAACAAAAATATAAAATATTTTGTATATATGTATGGGTAAAGTATATTTATATTTTACAAGTGTTACGTTATTGACCCGTATGGTGCGGAAATGGTAGGTAAGACAGGAAATGACCCCATATCGCCCTGTTCCGCCCCATCAATCCACTCACGCCTCGCTGCCTCTGTAGATTGGCGTTCTACTAAAATCTCTCCTTTATACTTGTCCCCTGACCTGTCTCTATGTCTTCGAAACAAAACTCAGCCTGATTTACTAACACAGGAAAAGAAATCGGGTTACAAAAAACGCGAAGAGAAGGTACAGCTTTCTTTACGGTGCGACTCCCTACTGCCAATATGCAGGGTGTGAGACTTTCTCAACAAAATTCCGTCGGTTACAGCTATTGATAATATTTCTCCTTAAGTTAAATTTTTATCTCCTAACGCGGTCAAAACTCAAATTAAATCTGTTAATCTACTTTGAAATCAGTCACCGTAATTTCAAGAATGTCCGTTACTGTGGGCCTTTATTTGGTAAATTTAAGAGTTAAATTAATTTTTGTGACAAAATAGGAAGAACCGCTAACCATACTTGCTTTACGTATAGGCTCTTTCGAACTGTTCCTAATAACAGCATGCTTCATCTTCCTTCTCCTTCAACCATGCATGAAATGCATCGTCAACAGAACACTGGATAAAATCATGACATAAAACGTACAAGGTGTTTTTTCCCTTATGCAAGCCATGAAGGCTTATAGGAAGAACAAAGGTATAGCTCCACTCATTCCTCACCGTGGTAAGGTGAAAGAAATAAGAATGTAGAGTCAGATAATAAATCCTATGAATATGTGACAAACTTCCAACGATTAGGAACGACACTAACAGAGCAAACTACATGCTCGAACCATTAAAAGCAGATGAAATTCGGAGAATGTTAGCTACTGAGCAGTACTAACCATCTGCCCTGGCTGCTGTACACAACAAAACGCTAAAATATTCACCACTGTAACTTTGACTGTTACTCTCTTGCTTTGCACGGGCATGAAACTTGGTCTCTAACACTAAGGAAAGAATAAAAGTTGAAGGTTTTCCAGAAAGGTGTTAGGGGAAAACTGTAAGTAGGAGGAGGCTGGAAAAAACACGCTAACTGATGAGCTTCGTGGTTTCTTCTCCTCGTTTAATACTATTGAGATGATCAAGTGAAGCAAGCTGAGACTGGTTGAACATGAGAGAAGCGTGGTAGAGACGGGAATTTCAGTCAACTTTTGACAGAAAACTTCGAAGACAGAAGAACATGTGGAAGACCTATGCACAGATGTGAGGGAAATACTACAGTTAATTTACAAGAAGCAGAATTGGGTTGCGCAGACAGAACTTATCCGGGTTAGCACGGAGACGAGAGGCGGGCAGTTGTATAGACTGTAATGAAGCCTCAAGCTTCAAACAGTGCGGGAGATTTGTTGGGTACTTGAGAATCTAGCGTGCAAAATTAACGGCGTTCCGTGGATTTCGATAGTTAAATCGTAACTTCAGTTACGGACTCATGTGCTACTCCTTCGCTTCAGCAATGTTCCGTCATGAGGTATCCGTAGTTGAGGCTAAGCTCCTTGCACTCTTCATTCCAGCACCAGTTGGCAGTCTGGTCAGACTCTCGCTCCGAACATCCTAACAACAGGGAAACAATTTGATGTTTGTTGGACCGTGCATCATTGTGATAACTGAAGAATAAGAACCAACTAGATGCCACTTATTATTTTATTGTATTTCTTATAGGCTCAACATGTTTCGGGCATTACTATGCCCATCATCAGGAGCTCGCGACTATAATGTTGAGTACCACATTGGTCGTTTCGTTCTTGGTTTGCTGTAGGTTGGAGGTTAGGTGCGGTTAGGCTGGAGTAGTGTCCGGGCTGCAGCCCGGACACTACTCCATGTTGAGCCTATAAGAAGTACAATAAAATAACAAGTGGCATCTAGTTGGTTTTTATTCTTCAGTTATCAGAGAAACAGGTTACCGCCACCCACTCTAAATAGGTCTGCGCAGGACTTACAGCCAGTCTGGGTGAGGCAACAGAAAGAATTATTTTCTTACAGTCCGTGAATCGAATTCCAGCAGTGAAACTCATATTCAATAACTTCAACGACTGAAGTGTCTCCAGTGGTTTTTAAATTTAAATATAGTGGTAACGTTGTCAGGAATATCATGTTTGTTCCCAGTAATTATAGTACATGCATTGAAGACTTAGTTGCTGACAACATACGGACTGAAAAAATATTCAGACTTTCTCTAACACTATTGAAAATTTCTAACTCTCCTTGATATAAGTATAGAGTTAAATAGTAAAATAATGTTTGATATCACCTATAACTGCATACTTTTTCTAAATATGTTTTATCCAAAATGGGCATCATAGCACGCGGTGTTTTGAAAATATTAGAATGCAACTTTCATCGGCAAGAACCAACAGGACCGAGTTTTAAACACGCGATCACACAACAAACATTTACTACTAGACTCGTCATGTCTGTGCGTCCGTCTATATGAATTCGTCTAAACTGAGTAGCAGAAGAAAACATTTAAGAATAAGAGCAACAGCAAAAAAAGAACATTCCAGAAATCTTAAGCCCTGCGGACATTTCTTCAACTTGTTCCTCTCTTGTGTGATGAGAATGATTAACAGGATTTTTGGACAACTTGATACCATTTAACATGCAGAACTTGTCTGTTTTAATTCAAAATGTTAGCGCTCCTTTATCTGCGTGCATAGTCTTTTCCACTATAATTCTTCAGGCTGAGACCCATAGTAGACAGCAATTTTAAAGTTCCCATCCATATCAAAATTTTCTCTGTTTACTTTGAATCCTTGCAATTGTCGGGCACCGTGGGAATTAAACGAGACTATCTCGTGAAGTACGAGCGACCGTGGGTGCATCCCGCGTAATGGTGGAGTAATCAGAACTGGAATGGGGACCGGAATAGAGAAGGGCAGGCCAGGAGTCAGCCAGGTCTCTGCGCTCTTGCTCGTGATGTATGGTTCACGCCAGGCGATTTACAGGATACATGCTGCTTCCCATCCTCACAGGATTACACCCCTACATCTACGGAAGTGGACGAAAAATGTAGCTGCTGTGCCTTTTATACGTAATAAAAAGAGGATCATAGCCTATACTCCAAAACTCTAACCGAAGAATTTCTACGCCCTATATCCCATTCTATTCAAACCATACGTTATGAAAATTAACACACTGACTATGTGGCAAGTGTTAACTTTTTAAAACTAAATCTTGCTAGTCTATACGTCCATACTAATTCCATTTACTCCCACACTAGCCGCATACTAACTTATTGAAAGCCTTGGGTAAGTGTGAAGTTTCCAAGGTACACAGTGTAAGATCCAAAGAGAAGTAAACTTTAATAAAATTGATTTAAAATTTCGTTTAGAGATTGTAGATTCAAAAAAAAATTGGTTCTTTATCATTTTGTGCTACAAATGTTTTGAAATGTCAATTTTTCTTTTACCATTAGGATAAATTGTAAAACCTCGCACAGCAGGCAGAAACATTTTCAAAATACGCATTTAATTAGCTCAATAAAGCTCAATATAACATAAGCCACTATCACGTTTTCGTTTGAAGAATCACATATAAATTCCTGTTCACGTAAGAAAGTTTTTCTACGTTATCAAGGTCATTCTGGTATCAACCGCTTGCGGTTATCACAAAAAAACTACTGGTAGCGCATTATTCTGATATCGCAGTGCTAACGACAAATTAATAGGATAATTCAGTGTTTGTTTATGCCAATGTAGAAAATGTAACTTGCCAGTTGATGGGGTTAAGGTGACCCGGAATTATTATAAACATTATTAAAGACAAAAGCGAAATATTTATCTGATAATACCTTTATTAAAATCACTAGCGAAGCAGGTGTAAGCTGTTTGAAGTAAGACGTTAAGTACTTTCAGTACAGCCTGTGTAATAACTCACGCATAAAACGGTAAATCCATTTATTAAACAAAATTATTCTTTCATGTCCTCGTGTCTCTTGTAAAATTTGCTAAGTTCTAAGAAAAAAATAGAATATCCTTGTAAAATACGACCAATAATTCTACGTGTGTATATATATATATATATATATATATATATATATATATATACACACACACACACACACACTCGTATATGGCCCTCGTAATACGGGGGCAAACATTCAGCTTCTCAACCATAGTTTGTTCTTCTAATACTCATATTTAAGTTACTACAGATATCTTACTTGGTGGTAGTTCATTAACGTATGTCTACGAAAAAGAAATTCGATACAAGGCCGCATGTTACAACGATGATTCTTCACCGTTTCACATTTCTGGATAAGAAGTCCTTACTCCGTGTGAGCAGCCAAATAAGTCTATTCCTTATCATTGATCATCATATCCAGTTGTATATAAGACAATTAACAGACTTCACGGCTATTATAGTATCAACAAGTGTTACTTATTGTATGGAGTCAGTTAACGAGTTCTGTTCGGCCTGCTAAGAATCGTACGTAAAACAATATTCAACAGAAAACTTAGACATTCCTTTTTCTTAAGATGCAGACATTTTCAGCATTTGGAACGTCTGTTTTACCTCTCGTACATATAAAGGAATGCTGAACCTGGACAACTGACAACTTCATAAGACGGTCATGTAGCACCAAAAAAAACACTGTTTGATAATTTAAGCTTACAGTATTTTACATAGCTCCTATATGTTTCGGCGCTATTATCTTACCATCTTAAGGGACCTGACACCAAAATATCTTTAAAACATAAAACAACAATATAGGTATTTTATTACTGTGTGCTCATGAGATTAAATGTGCATTATAAATGAAAACCGTGGCAATAAAATGTATTGTTTTATGCCAATAATTGTCCAACAAGATGCAACTACATACAGTTTATTTATATCTGTAAACCGCTCTACATGTTTCGGGTGGTATCTCCACCCATCATCAGCAGCTCATGTCACTGTATCCACAGCATCTCCTGTCATGAACGTGACTGGACGGGAACTGCAATTCCCGTCCAGTCACGTTCATGACAGGTTGCAGTTACGGTTTTACTAATGCCAGATGCTGTGGATACAGTGACATGAGCTCATGATGATGGGTGGAGATACCACCCGAAACATGTAGAGCAGTTTATAGATATATCGTAAATAAACTGTATATAGTTGCATCTTGTTGGACAATTATTGGCATATATTTCACGATGCACGGACTCTTGAATGTAAAATTTATTGCTGTGTTTTTTAAAGAAATTTTGGTGACAGCTGCTTGAAGACGACGAAATAACAGCGGTGCAACATGTAGAAACAACGTAAAAGAATGTAGTCATGAACTATTGAATAGTGTATTTATTTGTGTTACATGAGTTATTTACGTCATCACAATATAAGAAATAAACAATTTAAAATTCGCAAAAGAATCTAATGTAAGTAAATAACTATCGTTTACAGCATTTTCATGAACAAAATTGTAATTTAGTTTAACGGTATGGACACGGAACACGAAGGAAACTTAACGTTATGCATAAAAGTTTCATGTTGACCGAGACGGCAGTTGTATCTAAACAAAGCAGATGACATGCACTGCAGCCAACGATTTAAATTTGTATGCACCCGAAGCAATATGCTAGCTAGCTGCGAGAGGGGCTCGGGCCGCAGAGAAGTTCAGCTCATGCATAATAATGAATTACATCCCGGGGGCAAATTAAGCCAAGACGATGTCAAAACTTTGCTATTTACTGCAATTATTTCCTTATTAACGGAGACGTTGTTCGGGACGGAAGGCCAAAGAGAGTCGCTCCATCAAGAAAATGCAAATCAAATGCAAAGAGATGGGATTTAAGCTTGGACTGACTTAAAAAACATTTCCTTGCTTACCTCCTCAACTTTGCGGTTCAGACTTCTCGAAGCAGAGCTCTTCAATTCTCTGGGTTGGTTCGGCGTGTTAAAAGCCTTAATGAAATCAAGACGATAGGTTGGCTTAATGTCGTTTGGCGCTAGATTCCTTTGCCGTGCAGAGTGCTTGTTAAACAAGTATACACAATTAACTACACGCTTTTCGATTTGCAGAAAATGTAGAGGAAGTTCTAAGTCATAACAGTCAATTGCATAGCCAATAAAGCTCCTTTCATGTGGAAGAATAATGTATACGTAAGGCAAACATAAATAGAGAGACATACTTTGGGCTTCCTGATTGTAATCATGAATTACGTCAACAATGTAATTAAATTCCTGCGAACGGAGAAGAAGTAAATCGACTTTAGGAAAGTCCATTCATCAACAATCAGTGACACCGCTTATGACCAAGATGTAACTGTTCTCGTAATATTCCTTTTATTACACTATAAATCATAATATGGCCTTGAATATTGGAAGTATTATTTCAAATTATGTTACTTCCTATTTTAAGAGTTTTATTATGAGATAAAATTTTATCTATAAATGGGTTTATTTGGACACGTGACGTCATATATATATATATAACATATATATATATATAGGTTTTTTTTTTGTAAAAGAGGCTGTAGTGTCCTGACAGTAGTGTTATTTGGAAAAAAGCTTTTCAAATGCCATTCTGAATTCAATGTAGATTACTTACGCGAAAGTACAGATAAGAATATTTACACTCCGGAGAGGGAACTTAAACTTAAAAAGTTTTAAAGGCTTTAAATTAATGATACTAACAACGTTTTAAATGAAATAAGAGATACTAGTTTCACATTCAACATATCAAAAGTGCCTACATAGGCCTATCTTCCAAGAAATTAGGTCAATTCTTCTGGGATCATAAAAAAAACTTTGATGTTTCAAAATTAGCAGTTACTTCAGTGTTATACGTTCCTAGTCATAGAGTTTAACACATGACTGTTGTGAACAAAATATTTCATATCGTTTCTTGCACAAAGAATGATTGTACGTAATAGCTAGCTTGGTATCATCGGGTCTGTAATTCAAAGAATATCCTGACTCTTGTGGCTATATTCCTTGAGATGTCGAGGCCAGTTCTGGACCACAACATGAAGGCCTTCTTTCGTGTGATGTAGAATTTGTCGTTCATAATAATCATATTACCCCGAGCCTGTGTAAAATAAACATGTGATAAAACACTGGCTTCTTCAAGAAACGAGGTTGACACACGTAACATAACATTTTGTACACTGCGATGGAAATCCCACAGGACACTTCTTTACCGTACTTTGCCATTTAAAATACTGAATCTTTTTTAGAACTTCTACAATCAGAAATATTTAAAAATTCTTACTTCGTTTGAAGATATTACATGATCCCACCGTATATTAATTAAATTACGTACTACGTACTGTACTTGTATGAAAGGCAATAAAATTATTTGTTATTATGGTGAGAAGAGATGCACTTTATGGAAATACGGAATTAATAATGCTTTGAGCATCACAACTGTAAAGGAACAAGATTCTAATTTCAATTATCACAGTTGGCCAAATGGGAAGAAGAGGAAGCCGACATATAACAGATTGTGGATAATTATTCGCATAAGTTGTGGCTATCAAATAAAGAGGCTAGTTTCAAAAAGGGATCCATTAATGAAATATGTGTGCCTGCAATTTATTCTCATCATAGAGATTCTCATCGGAAGTCGCACACAGCTACCTGCCAGGCTTCCAGGTTTCGTGGTATAACCTAAAGCCATGTTGTGAGATTTCTATAAGCAAATACTGCATGGAAAACAAGTAAAAAAAAACAAAGGTGTCTACGGGAGTTTTCTTTACTCGAAGCCATGTAACGTAACAGAGCATGATGTGGCACACGACTGGAATAAGTCCCAACGGTACCTAACACAATCTACTATTTACTACGAAGTTCATCTTTCACAGGTAGTAGCTATTTTTCCACTGAATATAACAGCCATTACTCTTTTTTTTTTCGGGGTAGTAACACATTCCGGGAAAAAAATAATTTCATTTTCCAGCGTATTCTGGTTGTTATTTTGTGAATGATAATGTCTTCGAAGGTAAGCCTCGTTAATTGCTTCTACGAAGGGGGTGCTGATGAATCCTTAACCCGACCTACTTCCCGATGACGTATGACGGAATCGATAGTGTCTTTGGAAAGAGGGGTCTGTTCATATGCCAAATTGAAGTCTTTTCTTGTTACAGAGGCTGAAATGAAGCATGTCAGGCGACGCGCGCGATTTCAACAACATGGAGACGCGAGCTGTCATCAAGTTTTCTTCCTGCAAGGCAACGAGCCGAAGGAAATTCACGCCATTCTGAAAGAAACATTAGGAGAATATGCACCATCATATGCCACCGTCAAAAACTGGGTGCCCCAGTTTAAACGTGGTGAATTTTCCACCTGTGTTACGCCTCGTCCTGGACGACCCAAAACAGAGACACCCCATAGATTATTGATCAAATTCACGAGTTAATCTTTGGAGACCGGCGGAGTTAGACAAAATAAATAGCTGAGCAACTGGACATCTCACGTGAGCGGGTTGGATCCATCATTCATGAAGATTTGGACACGCGGAAGCTCTCCGCGAAGTGGGTCCCGAAATTCTTGAGCGCGGATCAAAAACTTCAACGGTACCATACGTCTGAGCAAATTTTGGAATTTTTTCGGCGCGATCCAAATTATTTCCTGTCACGATTGGTAACCATGGACGAAACCTGGTTATATCATTATGACCCGGAGACAAACCAACAATCAATGGAGTGGTGGCATAGCGTTCTCGATTTTTTTGGATCAAGACGGCATCCACCTCATTGAGTATCTTCCAAAGGGCCAAACTATCAACGCGGAGTATTACTCATCTCTGCTGGGGCGATTGAAGGACATTTTGAAGGATAAACGCCGCGGGAAGGTCACCAAGGGAGTCTTGTTCTTGCACCACAATGCCCCGGCTCACCCGGCCCTTGCAAACCAGAAGAAACTGCTCTACCTGGGCTTCCAGTGTCTTGATCACCAACCCTATTCTCCGGATCTGATCCCGTCGGACTACCGCCTGTTCCCTGGACTGAAAAACAATTGAAAGTTCGCCATTTCTCGTCCGACACGGAGGCCATTTCTGCCGCGGAGACCTGGTTTGACGGAAAAATTTCCGACTTTTTTTGAATGGTTTGTAAAAGTTAGAGCAACGGGCTAAGAAATGCATTAAGCTTCGTGGGAAATATGTTGAATAAATCCCTAGTTTGGTCCCTGTAACTTGTTTCCTTCCTGGTCGGGCTAAAGACTTATCAGCACCTCCTCGTACCTTAAGTTTAGTCGAGACTGATATAGAAAATCATTTTTACTGCCCATTACAAAGTGTAGCGAAAACAATATGGTTAACGTCTTCGAAGGTACCTTGAAGTCTAAATATATATAGTGATGGCAACCTGCGAAAATTGTAGAACACTCCTTCAAGTTCATCAGTAGTTAACAAAAATTTCCAGGGCTCGGCAGACGTTAAAGTTTAGGCAAGGAAACCGATGTCAAGACAGAGTCTTGGCCGAGTATAGAGAAACATTCTACGTACTTCAGAGAATTTACACTACAACTACACTTTATTCCTCTTGTTTTTAATTAAAGTTGTGTTAACATTTTAAAGGGAATACTGGATTTATGAAAACATACTGACGTAATTTACATAATTCCAAGAGCCGAGGAATTATGTAAACGTCTTTGCTCTGACCAACTCTCATTCAGCTGCAGCATTCACACGAAGATAATCAAGCGAAACTTCACATAATTTACTAGTGAATTATAAATTATATGTAATATGTAACTTGGAATATGTCATATTGATTTTCTAGTTCAGGTATGTTGAAAATTCCTTAAGCTACATGTATTAAACGACCTTCAATCATTTTGTAGTAAAACATGTTACAGCCCTTGTAAAAAGATCTGAGATTTTTTACATAAATACGTCTAATCCATCAAGGGTGTATGCAGATTTAACCTAACATTTACACTGTAATCTACTGGTTTATTGCACATTCATAACGACTTGCAAGACAACATGATGTCACGTCAGGGAACTACAATATGAAATTTCACTAAATAAAAATTTCATCGCCGCTGGAACTGCAACACGATATATAAAATGACCAGGTTTGTGATTTGAGATACAGTTGCTCTCACAGGCGAAAACCAGGATGTCCATACTTTTGCTGCTTGTACTCAGTATTGCATACATTGAGCTCGTAAATGAATTATGTACATTTGGGCTGGTTCATATCTTTATCGGAAAATATTACACTCCTGTGTTGCACTGTATTAAGAGTAATGACAGTGCTGCTATAATAAAATTCTTACAATAAAACCAAATAGATGCAATAATTTCTCATATTTATTTTTATAATAAAGTTCTACATGTTTCGACAGTTCTTCTGTCCATCATCAGGAGTTTTTCACTATACACACAGCAATGGTATATGTAATACAGGTTTACTGACAGCAAACCTGTATTACATATACCATTGCTGTGTGTACAGTGCTAGACTCCTGATGATGGACAGAGGAACTGTCCTAAACATGTAGAGTTTTGTTCCAAAAATGAATTTGAGAAATTAGTGCATCTAGTTGGTTTTATTGTAAGAATTTATCACGATGCACGGTCACCTGAACGTCAAATTAATGATAGTGCACTAAACAAAAGTGTGCATATAATGTTAACAGAACACTTCGGAAAGTGGAGCAGCCGTAAAGCTAAAAACCAAGCAGATATAATGAAATAAGATCTCTACAGTTAAAAAAAAAGACTAATTACAGCTTCAGAGAAATCGAAAATTTATTTTATAAAAAAATTATTAGCATATGATCGTAACTGGAAGGAAAGAGTACATGTAGGAATAAACCTGTTGAACGCTTCAACTGAACTGAACTATACACATTATACAAATTGTGAAAGTAAACAATATGGTAAGGTACGTAAAACGTTACATTGATTTACAGTCGCGTAACCATTGTTGTTGTGGAATCGCAATAAGAATTACATATTCTGAGCGTGTGTTTGTAGTCTTAGTTATTCCGCATACAATGAGCATGTGCCGCATGATATTGTCGTCTGTAGCGTGTCCGGCTCTACCATAGTCTTCCAAATTATCCCATAAAAGGCAATAAAATTTTAGACTTGCTAAACATATAAGACGTTTTGATTTTTTTTGGCACATCTGCCTGAAACATATCTTATTCTAAGAAGAATTCATGAAGATACGCTATAAGATCGTAATCTTCATTAACACTGCCGTGAGAACCTCTAATTTCACACAGATATATCTTATTTGTCCCTACAACCTGTAAGAATAAAGTAATTTAGCGTGACTCCTAAACTGCTGGTGTACATTTCCTTAAACAGGGCGACGTTTATATCACATACTATTTCAAATTTCCTACTTCTTCTGTTGTTCCGGATATGGTCATCGATCTCCTGCTGAACGGAACGCATTTCAGCAATTGCTACAATTGCTACAAGTTACTGATTTATAGAAAATAAGGAAAGTTTCATATTTCCTATATTCGCCGTCTCTTTTAGTGTTACAAACATAATTCTTACATAACGTAAAACCGTTTAATTTCTTTTAATTTCTCTCGTATACGTAGGCGTTTTATGTACGTGTACTCTCATACACGGAAATACTACACATCAAAAAGCCGGTTCACTTAGGAAAATGACAAAGCTTTTCCTTTATTATTATGAAATACTCAGCGTCTTTAAGCGCAGTAAGAACTTGGATTAGCTTTGAGTTGTATTCAAGGTTTTGCAACGCCATCTCCTTTTCTACAATTTTGAAGCAATTTCTATTGTTGTCACTTAAAATACATTTAACACACATACACGATGGCTATGACGTAAATAATGACCCAGTGGGTTTGCTAAAAACGCCGCGTACAATTCGCAAACAGGACACAAGTTTGCAGTAAACACACAAGTCAAGAGGAATAATTAATTAAGGCGTTGAATGAAAATTTAATTTCGCTTTGCGAGAATTCCACCGGCAGCGGTACTCCTTGGGTGGCTTTCACTTCACCCAAACCATCCTGCGCATGTGCCGTGTATAAACCACATATGATACGAAAAGCTAACAAGTATTCCACACCTCAACCTTTGTCTGCCTGTATTTCACAGTAATGATGGATTATGCAATTTTAAATTAAATTGTTACATAGTCTTTTTTTACATTCTACATTCATTGTTCCGTGCATCATTGTAATTGTTGGTACATAGTCATTTACGCAGTATTTTAAAATTAAAAAATGTTATTTAAAGTACTTTTGAAAAAGTATCGACTCTGTGCATTGCGTCTGTGTTGTAAAGTTACTTCCACAAAATCGTTTCACGAAACAACAACACTGTTTCTCGCTTCTTTTCATATTTATGGTGTCTTTCCATGTCTCCTTCTGCTTACTGCACAACAGCGTCACGTCATTTAAGCGAAATATTCCCCCCAAGTAATTACAGCTCTATGCCAAGATCGGCTGTAAATAATCCTACATGAACATAAATACGAACTAAGTACCTTGCTAATAAAGACACAAACGACATTTTCAATACATAGTCGTTTACATTGAATTTTTTGGTATATATTGTAGGGGGTTCCGAGATGGTACTAAGGCGCTTCGGGTGACGCGCAACAGACAAACGAACAGAATTATGGTAGAGAAGGTTCTCAGAAAAAAAAATCTACTTCAAAAACCTCAGCGGAGATGGAAAAATAATATTTACGTCTGTCTTGTGGGAAAAATGTTGTTATAGCAGACAGTAGGAATTGGACAGAATGAAGACCTACAGGGTGTATCAATTTTATCGTTTTTGTGTCTTCGGGCTAGGCTACCGTAATGTAAGAACATTAGAAAAGCACTATTTTAAAGCCATAAATATTATTCCGCCACCCTGCAACAGACACTTAACACTTTGAAACTGACACTTCTTCTGACTCTTTCTTAAACCTCCATTTCCTACACTGCAATTTACACACGAATTCTGCCCTTATAAAAACACTAAGTCATACTCCTTAGGGAAAAAACATCTGTTTATTTGGAGACTCACTCATGATCACTCAGAAATACGGACGTTTAAATGGCAGTGTTTATTGATGTTCTGTGCCCGCAGCACTGTTCTGAAAAGACACTAATAAAATAAGATATACTGTATTGCACTCACTCATAAACGGATCCGGTAAGTCTTCCTATATAAACCAACATTACGTTCAGAAAAAAAGCTTTAATCTTCCACCTAATTAAACATAGTCAATATTTCTTTAACGATCCTTCCCAAATCAACTATAATTTCTGGGTTCACCTTTGTTAGTCTCTTTGGGGGTATTATTAACCACCACCAAACACCCTAACATCACGTGTTTCATGAAAATAAGTGAATAATTTGAGTTCAATTATCGCTTATTTTTAGGAATAGTCAAAGAATATATAAGCCCCTATGTAAAGAGTTAATGTAGGTGAGAATATTTCATCACGGCCACTATACTTGTTTATTTAAAAAAAGGCTAGGTCTTATTTCATGATTGCCATCCCGACGTGTCATTGCTACCATTCCATACCATTCAAGGGTACTCTCAACAAAACTTTTTATTATATATCGAATTTATAAGCAGCTTCATGTTTCGATCCTATACCCAGATCACAATCAGGCATGAATAAAAACGAGTAAAATGTAAAAATTGATGAGCCGGGTACAGGATCGAAACATGTAGCTACTTACAAATTCGATATGTAATAAAAAGTTTTGTTATAGTGACCATGTACTGCACTCAATAAGGTCCTCTGCAACTATGTCAAGTTTGTTGTTAGGTCGAAGTGTCTGCTTTACTACAATCGCGTTCTCAAAATTGTTTAAGCAATAACGTAGCCTTGCAAACGTATCGTTTTATTAAGGGTCTAGCTATAGAACCCAAACTTGTTACAACCCGTTTATGCCTCATACAGAGAAGCCAGTGTCGCCAACCGTCGCAACTAAGCGACTGATGATTATTTAATTAAATCAGCCTCTAAACACACATTGAAAGCATCTCAGTGGAACGCAGCATTCCAATTACATGCGGTCTCCTTGTTGTGGAGGAAGTCCTTTATCTGAAATAAATGGAGTGGCCCAATTCTTGCTGCAAAATGCTTGGTATTTAGTAATTAACCATCTTTAAGTGTTCATAGTTTGTGATGAATAGTTCCGGCTTTTGTTAGCTTTAACAATACAACAAATTCCTATCAGAGTCTCTGTTTCAAAGTTCAACACAGAAATAATGAAGACAATAAAGAATGTTCCAGATTTGTTTTACGGAATTTGGATATTGTTCCTTCCTACAACGACTTCGGAGGTTCGGGTGTACAAAAACCGCATATCTTCATGGTCCAAAAATATTGATATAATTGTCTATTTAAGGTCATTTTTATAAAGAGAGAATAAAATTCGGTCGGCAGGATCGAATGTGGTTTAAAAAAACACTACACACTTGATAGTGCAACCATCAATATAAACAAGATTCCAGTATGGAATCGCTAGCCGTCTGTAAAAAGGACCAGCTTAGTGTCATAAACGTCCTTACAGTACGTATTCAGAAGTTCATTGTACAATTCATTCATTACACTGTCAAAGTATTGAACTGTGTTCGCCTTTACCTAAGATACTGGTTATGTACTTTTGCATATAAAGTGCAAGATATGTATTATATACAAGTATATATATACATCCCTTTCACCTCAAATTTCTCAGATTTAAAGATGAACATCACCGAATGAAATACATTAGTGTTCGACAGCCATTTCTCACTATAAAACTGCTTTCGACTTTAAACTTCGTAATGCGCTCCGCTTACGAGATACATACAAATTCCTTCATACTTATTTAGCGGAGACAAATATTTAACTTATATTAATGTACCCATTTATTTCGAAGATAATATTAAAATATATTCACCTCAATTCAACTAAAAGTGACATTTGTATGGATATTCAGTTGTTTTGTCTCAGGTACAAACGTTCGCTTGTGGATGTATTACAGACAAGTGAAAAGACAGAACTTTAATCATAGCTTAATACTGACCAAGTATTTATTTGCCAAAATGCACTACATTTTTCGTCTTAGAAAGCCATCATCAGGTGCTCCACTTATAAAATATTTAAAAGAATTGCATACATACAAAGTTAAGATACTAAAGGTAAGAATCTAAATCTCAGTCATTTACAGTGTATAAGGCAATGGCTTTATTACAGAGTCCTGGTTTCATTATAGCCGTAAGAAGGAGTTAATTATATACCCCAAATTAAATGTAAACACCACATCAAAACACGGGAGACAGAATATTACATATTGTAATCAATATTAAAAGGAATACATCTATTCAATACAATTTACTTTCATTTTTTAATTCTGAACCAAAGGCTCAGTAACAAATCCAGTAACTTACACAGTAATAGACTAAAATCTCATTTCATACCATTAATATCTTAACGTAGGAAATACATAATTTTTCTCTTTTTGATATTTTTATAAGTGGGGCATCTGTTGATGGCTTTCCAAGCCAAAACATGTAATATATTTTGGCTAATAAATGGTTTGCCAATATTTAACTGTGTTTCACGATCTTACTTTTCACTTATCGATGTTAACTTATTTCGTCACACACTTTAGCGGATATCAAGCTAAGAAAAACAGTTATTTTTATAACCTCTTTTTCGCAGATGTAAATATTACAGAATGTTGCCAAAATTTTTTTAGCGTAAGTTTTTATACCGCTGAAATCTTTACGTAAGATCCCGTAACACTGTTTTATGCTTCTCACAGTTGAAAACACCTTTCACTTTCATGATTTCGTAATTCAGCTGCCACAATTTGCATCTGCACTGGAACCTGTACAATGTAAATAGCAAAGAGATTTTGTAACTTTTGGATTTCGTATGTCTTTCCGTGAGAATCTGAACATCTTGAAAGAAAATTAATTTTGTAGTAGACGAATGATGCTAACAAACTTGTCCTTCAAGGGTCTGGCAATTTCCTAGCGATGTGGAAGCTTATAAACTATTTGGCGAGATTAAATCTTGATTGCTTCTATTTCATGCAGCAGGCTCGGTTTCGCTTCAACCGCCTTCATATCAGACAAAATGTCATGCAGCAGCTCCGTCTAAAAAGTGTAATTTGTCGGTCATTGAGTTGAGCTATTTTGCCCCCAAAAAAGTAAGGGACATAAACATTTCCCATTAGATAGCTGATACAGAGTTTTAACTTCTTCAGACATGAAAATTTTCTTTTCGAAAATTAAGACTTCCACATAAAACCACATCCTGTGCAGCCATCACACTGATAAGTAATAAACAACACAGTACATTTCTGATTTGTTTTCATCCGGAGTTTGAAACTGACAGTCGTTCAAACCACTATGCCCAAAACACTTCAGTGTCGAAGCTAAGGAGTCCATAATATTTTTCTTCCGAAATTTAAAAGATTTTGCAACACAGTGCATTGAAAAAGAATGGAGCAAACACCACTGGAACATAGACAGATTTGTGTATAGCTTCAATGCAGGTTCGTTCTATGACGCCGGTCTTTCACCGTTATTTATCACACTTGTCAAATTTCCATTCCACTTGAAAAGTAGCAAATGCTGCCTTTACATTCAGGACGTACGCCACAGTGGCACTACCTTGCAAGCTACAGGAAGTGGTAAGCTGTTCATTAAATAAGTTTTTTCAAGGAAGTTACACTTTCCTTCTTACCTGCACACCAATAATTTATTGTATTATTATTATTATTATTATTATTATTATTACTATACGTAAATGTATTATTACGACGGATGATCTCCTAGTACGATATGTTTTGACTTTTCCTGTAAGTACAATAAATAATCGTAAAGTAATAACGTTTTTCAATAACACGTAGATGACCTATACAGGACGAACACGTTGTACTAAGAAATCATTTATTGTTATAATTGTTATGTATATATAAAATATACTAAAATATTGTTGTACGGATATGAAACCATCACATCCATTAAATACCTCATCGTACAAAACAACAGGATGCAAACAATAAAGACTGTTCATTAATATTAACCAGAAGGTATTTCAGTGTCAGCTATAAATATAATCAGAGTAGCAGTTTCTGCGTCGTCATAAATTTCTTTAATTCTGTGTAAAAATCAAATAACTACGTGGAAGTCAAGTTATTATGATTAATCTTCTCCCAGTACCTATATGCACTATGTAGGATTTCAGTCACAGAGCCTACGTCCGTAATAGTCATTTTCTTCGCTGAACAAAACTGTTCAGCAACAGCTCATAGAAACTCCTCATAAATTCTGTGTATCCCAAAGGCCCTACTCATTTTCTACACTAAACAAAACTGTTCAGCACAGCTCATAGAAACTCCTCATAAATTCAGCGTATCCCAAAGGCCCTACTCATTTTCTTCACTGAACAAAACTGTTCAGCAACAGCTCATAGAAACTCCTCATAAATTCTGTGTATCCCAAAGGCCCTATTCATTTTCTACACTGAAAAAATTGTTCAGCAACAGCTCAAAGAAACTCCTCATAAATTCTGCGTATCCCAAAGGCCCTACTCATTTTCTTCACTGAACAAAACTGTTCAGCAACAGCTCATAGAAACTCCTCATAAATTCTGCGTATCCCAAAGGCCCTAATCATTTTCTTCACTGAACAAAACTGTTCAGCAACAGCCATAGAAACTCCTCATAAATTCTGCGTATCCCAAAGGCCCTACTCACTTTCTACACCGAAAAAAACTATTCAAATACTGCTCATAGAAACTCGTCATAAATTCTGCTTATCCAAAAGGCCCTACTTCTGCTGCAGTTACTTCCGCTACAAAATAAATAGCTTAAATAAGAGAGTCATTAGGTTTTTCTCTTTGTTTTACTAGGTTTTATTGACCGGCTGAAGAAGCTTTCATCCGGCTAATTATATTTTCTATATACTTTCATGCTCTTTACCATAATGAGGTCTGATACATCCTTTCATAATAGAAATGCTTTTCCGAGAGACAAGACAAGAAAATTTACTGGCGTACTGAATAACAAAGTATTTTCTCTTCCATTTCAAATCAAAAATTATTCCGACACCGTCAGCTTTCTGCTTCCTCGATGACACGTTTCAACTATTTTTTGTAGCTGCATTATGGTAACGCTATACAATGACGTATAATTCACATTTATATACAGACCACTCAACAAAGGCCTGATACCTTGTTTTTATTACACGGAATATTATGGACGCAATCAGGAAATACGTAGCTATTTCGTATTTAATTTTTAAGGGACTTTTGTGGAATTGTCAGTGTGCTGCTTAAGACTAAACAATTCAGTAATTTCTAAAGCGTGTTTTCTCAATTTTTCACTCGTCTTAATCAAAGGTTCTTAACTAACGAGTAGTTTCTGCAAGCCGCAGGAAATGGAAGCGAACGCAGTGGGTTAACGGCCCCTAAAACAGACATCTATTAAAGAAACCCTAAATTAAGTAAATATTCATATAATTACCGTAAAATTAATCGAAATAAACAGAGCAGCAATTATAACAGTAACTACTGAATAACTTGAATTTCACCGAAAAGTTTTTGCTAACATTTATAAAATAAATATTTTGTATTCAAAACAAATATAACCGACGCCAAAAGCACACAGACTATAGAAAATTTTACCCTAATGCATGCTACCTAAATACATTAATTTAAGAACTTTAAACTGTACAAAGTCAGCCAGGCAGAGGGGCTTTTTATAATGAGGCTGCCAACATTATGTGGGTACAAACCTGAAATCACCTTGAAGAAATATCTAATTTTAAAATTTCGATTAAAATCAGAATCACATAATACAACTTTATAAAAAACTATAAGAATGAACCACCGACAGAACACTGCGATAACACTGTTCAAAATTCGGTTTCATCTGTATTCCACAAGACAGGTCAGTGAGAAGTTGACGTTTATATGGATTGTAGCACAATTACTACACTGAATCTTGAACCTGTAATTACAAACTATGTTGTTTTACCCCTGCATACTGAGACATAACTACATTTTCTCTTAACCGTGGTACTTGTCATTGCAAAAACAACTTTCTAAAACTAAGTTCTTGGTAAGTCTTGCAAATGTAAGACAAAAAAACAGAAACCTATACGTTTTTGTAATCATGACACATTTTACTGCGCTGACCGTACAGTTTCTACAACTAAACAACGGGCATTTTTCACTTTGATGTATCATTTGCAACGAAGTCAAATAATGGAGAAGAGTTTTTAAAACTCATCCCTTTGCACGACAAACATTCGGCCAACGAAATTGGTTAAGCTAATTAATTAGTTTCTACTCTGTGAAGATTGGATTCTGTATAAAGGAACAGTTAGTTTCCAATTGACCCATTGTCCCCCTATGTGCCCCGACACCCTCACACTGTTTGAAGTCCGTGTGATCTTCAGCATGAACCGCGGTTTGTTGTTGCACAACCAGGACGGATTCTCTTTGTTTATCGCAGCAGGAAACGTTCCATTCATTAAGCTTCCCGGTTACTAACGAACTGAGCGTGTGATAGAGGAACAGAGAGATTTTTTAAAAGGGAGAGAGATGGGAGACGAGAAAAATATACGGAAGCGAACGTAAAAACAACAATGTGAGCTTGGAGCACAAAGCTTGTAGTGATGATAGTGTGCCGCTGCTTCCAATCCATTTAGCGGTTTCACGGCTTATCACGTGTGAATGTGGGTCGGTGCTGCTTCTATACAACTGAGAACTTTTGTGACGTCCTTCTTTTTGTGTCCCGATAAGCGTCACAACGATCTAATGCCTTATGATGTCTGCAGCCTATCAGACATCTCTACATCCAGCATCTGCTCTTAGGGTGATTCTGTTCGCAAAAGTTCCAAATACACCGACAGGGACTTCAGCAGCAAGAAACGACGTTGAAAAAATCACGATTTCCTTGTAAAAGTTTAAACTCTTTAGTCAAATGATTTATTAGCCTTATTAAAAGTTGGTAAGAAAAATCAAGCTACTCAGTCACGCAATTCGGAAAGTGTTAGACCTAGCAGTAGTAATGCCGGTAGGTAGGCTTACCGGTTCTTCTTGCAAAGATCATGAATTTCATTATACAGTTACAAGTGACTGTGACCTCACCATCACAACACTTGTGAAAAGAGAGGACAACATTTGTGTCAGTTATAGTTGGAGCATTAGGAACAACTAAGAAGGGATTAGATCAGAACCTTCAGTTGCACCCAGGTCACCAGTCGGCCGTAGATCTACACAAGATTACACTAATGAACACTGCAACAATCATCCGTAAAGTGCTGGGGTAACACACTCTGATCTGTTGTTGAGATCTGGACTTACTAGAAGACGGCCACCTAATAACTAATAGGCGAGAATTAATTTAAAATAATAATAATAACAATAATTGTGTTGTTGCTAACACGATAACTCCGTCAAATTTACTCCAGACAATAATTGTCAAGCACTTTAATACACGAGTGAATGTTTACATTCTAGAATTCACTCACCTAATTCAATCATTTCTGAACAGAAACAGCTGTTTGTGTATTTTCGAGTGATCTCCACTGACATGCTGGATTCATTATATATGTTAAAATCGGAGCAATTACTTCAGAAGACCCTCATTCCTACAAACCACCTGTTTGTCGCTTGTCTCTATATTGGGCAGAAATGGCTGTTATACAATCAGAGTAGGCCGAGCACAATTTATGGTCAGCCTTCATATTAGGCAAATTATTTTACGAATATATCACGAGGTCAGCCTATGTTATTGTGATTCCAGATGAAATTAAACATCAAGGCCAGTAAGAATTATAAATGATGGGGAAGTAATTATGACATACAATATTTTCCTTATTTTTTATTCAAATCTACTACTTCTGAGATTCACTATCCACACAAGACGAATAAACTCGCATAAATCCCATGCATTTAATGACATCATCACAAGCTGCATTTAAACAACATGTCGTGAAGCCCCGACCATTAGGAACGGACATGAGACATATAATTTCGAGACTACATGAAGGAGCTTACGAAGCCCCCTCATTTCTATACCTTATAACACTACATAAACTTTATCTGAGCATCAAAATAAATGGATATCGCAGTCATTCTGAAAATGGTACGGACACTAGCCACATTAAATCGCGATCCATATACGACCACTCATACGAGCATGATGCAGTTTACCCTCACGACTGGCAGATGCAACGCGCATGCGTAAGATTTGATGTAGTGTCTGGTCTCCCCCCCCCCTTTTTGAAGTGCCTGATATACTGCTCGTAGTTTACTTAGAGACAGTTGATGTATGACGACTTATGACGTCGACTTTCGTCCTGGTCGTCGCAATGAAATCCCGTCGTACGTCAGTATTCCCAAGGCCGTCGTCCAGAATCCAAGTGTGGGTGAATGTTCTGTAGATACTTAATTGCTTTGCCTTATGTCACTCCTCCTATCTAAGAGTTTTGAATCTGTGACGGTCGTTCTCAAGCGACTCCCCACAGTCCTAACTAGTTCCCGGTCGACGACCCCAAAATGACTCGTGATGAGTCAAAATCTTGTTTCCCCACAAGTGTAATGTTATAAATTGGGTTTTAGTTCTGGAAACACATTTCGTACCATAAATATACTTGTTTATCACGAATATAAATGAAAAATATATCACAAATACACGCCTTTACAAACATGTATTCACTAAAAAGAAACACTTAAAACAAAATCAAATTATACGAAATATATTTGAAACATTTTAAGCATGTATGACAAAACAATATCATTCATGAAGTTCATTTTCAGCAATTCAGAAGAGGGATTTTTACTTAAGCAATTTTAACGGGAATGGGGTGATCCGTCTTCAGAATTATCAAAATCTGCACTTATTACAAGCGTAGAGGGAGAACTACCCTGCGGGGACTAGGTTTTGATTTGGAGAGAACTGGATGAGACCTGGAAAAATTCAGTTGAAAATGTTGGTCTTGGAGGAATTTTCTACATTATTTGGTCGTAAATACGTGTTTTAGTCGTTCATTCTGAAAGGTCACTTTTCTATTAGAAAGGTCGCAAAAGTAAAAGTTCAGGAGTGTAGCCGGAAAGTTTCGGATCTACTGTGTAATTATGAACCTCTGACGTTAAACGCACCGTCCCTAATATTCTACCATAAATCATAGAACCAGCACCCGAAAAGCAGCAGTCATTACTTTTATATACAGTAATACTGGCGATTCCTAATTTTGACAACTTATTCTTCTCTAAGCTCCAAAGTAAAGATACGTCTGTTATCACGTTTCAATACGTAAGGAAGTCTTAGAAACCTGGACATGTTACGAAATACTTTACAGAAGTTCTTCGTCAAAAAGAATTTAAAATTAATTGCGTCATATTGGGGTTCAGAAATGAGGTGAAACAGAGAAGACCTTACATCTTGTGTCAATTTTTATGGATTCCGTACGATGGACGCTTAAGAAACAGCAAGTCTCAGTACACCATTCGGATTTACAAGCATTCTTTGAAGAATCTACCATTCCTGAACGAAAGAAACCTTATACCTAGCACTGCAGAACACGTCTCGTGTGATTAACTGTGGGGAAGCAGGAACGCTACACCTATAAACACTGTGCGCATGGTAGGGAGATCTGGTGTCAGCTAATACGACGACACTTGGTGACAGGTGTCTGTACTCCGCAGTCACCATGACTACCGAGGTAATGGGGAAACCGTCACTCAGACACCCAAAAATGTGCATGTAGATGGAAGGTGAGTGAGACGAAAGGAGGGGTTACACACCCGCTCCATCCCCATGGATTGTAGGACATAGCTACACCCGCTGTTTGCTGTTACAGTTTGCCACCAGCAGTTTCGAAGTAACATCATCAATCTGTCTGCATCACTGCTCAAGGAACACTAAAAAACGTCAGTCAGAAAGTAGGTAGGTTTCACATCAATGTCGCATGCTACAAATATTCTTTTCGTGTTCTGTTACAAACACCTAATCGGTTCGTGTATTTTGTAACATGAAAGAGTGGGATAATTCATTAACTTATTTTCGGTTAATGTTTTGACAGTCCTTGACACTAAGACTTATTCAAAGAATAGAATATTTGCTTATTTGGGTAGGGGAGGAAGAAAACTGATGGTCCTATTAATAAAAACCTTTCACTTTGTCTCCGCCGGACGCAGGTGCTAAGGAATTGTGGATAATTCTTGTATTCAAGATGACTGTTGTATCTTCCTATCTTCTGGCTAAACTCCACAACATTACTACTTTTAATTTTACTTGTTGGCTTGCGAGGATGCGAAAGAGGACATATTAGCCCAAAGGAGGCAAGCAGTATCAAGGCAATTATGAGTAGGACACTGATGAGAATACAAATTTCCAAGTAAGGGAACGTAACAATGGGAATATTAAAACATTAGAATGTCTCACAGCGGTATTGTTGAAGATTCGAGTCTTCTGGAATGTTACGCCGTGTCTACTGGTTTATAGGTACAGACGTTTCGGAGAAGCATATTATTTGTACATTCAGAGTCAAGCACTGTAAGGAGAAGGGTCGTGTTGTTGTTGTTACTGCTTCTCCCTAAAGAGATGATACGATCTTCCGAGACGGCCTTCATTATTTACCAGTCTGACAAGGTGTATTTTACTAGAAGGTCTCGTGCCTTCAAGCGGAATAGTCACAAGCAGTGTTGATAAAAGCAGGAAGACGGGAAGGCAACGATGTCCCCTAATATGCATGAGGGGGGATAAGAAATGTGAGGAGATAAGAAATATATAAAAATGTATTAGGAAGTCCTGAAGGGTAAGACACAGTAGGGTATTTACGCGTACATAGAAGTATAATATTACAAATATATCTTAAAGTATGTGGTTTTTTATTTGATCTAACAGACTTACGAGAACGTTTTGTAAAAATTAGAATATAGAGGTTTTGTAAAATTTTTATACACTCTATCTGACCATCGTCTAAAGTATCTCGCTCCCCATATATCAGGTTTCTTTTTAGTTGATTAGCCAGTCAGTTACAGTTATATTATTTGGTGTGTAGATAAATTACTATGACAGATTATCGTAAAGTGATATTGCTGAATTTTTTTTTCAGATTTCCTTTCGTCGCACACTGTTGGTATATACAGCACCATTAGAATGTCAACTTATGCAAGTGTTTTTCACGTTTTTGTCATTTGTTTTCCTTTAGGTTCTCAGAGCGATATGCTGCTCAAGAAGCTGTAGTAGAATTGAGGGCATGATGAACTTCAAGTGGGAAAAAAATAAGTTTTAAATTTTTTAGAGAAATCACGTGTATTCAGAGGGTTGTCAAAACATTAACGTGACGTACAAAAGTACGTACATTGTCAGAGAGCTCTCAAAAGTGTAGGTGGGAAATGACAATATTAGGACAACGACATAAAATGGATGCAGGGTAGTGGCCAAACAAATAGGTGACTCCTTACTGAGGACAAAAAATGCAGATACTATGATAATACTTAAACCAAAAACACTAACAGTAACTTACTTCATTATAGAGCAGACTGGGTTCCAAAAATTAGGAAAATTGTAGCCAAAAGCATAACCAAAATTATCAAAATCGTATCCAACTAGAATAATCGATTCGCCGGTTTCCTTGATCAAGTCAGAGCACATTATACCGGCTTATATTTCTGAGGCCTTTCTCTGATCCACCAGTTCTCGAAGTGACGTACAGCAACTTCCTTCAGAATCGTTTCCATTTCTACGTACATGTTTACCATCATCGCCTTGCCTCCTGTGACAAGTAACACAGGAATTTCCGTACAACTGGAACAGGCATAGAGCTAACCCTCACAGGAAACTAAAGCGTTGACGGATAAACTACGCAGTAGGCAGTACGATGGTAAATGAAGCCCGTGTCACAGTGGTAGTCCCTGTGACGCAGTGGAGACACGCGAGATGGGCGCCTCTTCCACACCACCTGCCTGGTGCAGTACAGTGCAACTCAAATGACAAGCTAGCACACTGCCGCACAACGGACACTGACTCATGTCAGACAAGTGACGGGATTCATGTAAAATACACACCGCGTGCCCATGCACCTGGTTTAACGCTAACTGGCACAGTCAACATGCACAGGCGGAAGTAGCCATTTCTGCGTCACGGGCAATATCAAAGACTCGCTTTATCACTTCAGACAAGTGTGCAAAAACAAAGGAGGCAACGACACGACAGATATATGATATTTATGTTTTACAACACAAAAACTTGGACTTTGTAGAGAGATTCAAACAGTTAACATTCATTGATGGTCTTTTAATTTCACAAAACTTGTGTGAACCTCGATCAACCTACAGTCAACATGAATTTTAATAGCGATAGCAGACAGCAAACACTTCGCTTATTTAGCGATCCCAACTACTTTCTGAATGTATAATATGAACCCCCAAACTTATAAATGTTAGAAGGCATCTCCATCGATTTTGAAACGAGTATATGATCCACAGAGGTCTTGTATTCTAGGCAATATGAAACATAGATATTGATCACCAAAATTTAATGAATTAACGAAATAATCTCCAGATACACCTGAACCTACTGTAAAATCCACACAGAATGAATACCGAACCTGCTATGTAGCGATACACGACGCTTCTTGCTCCTACATGGAGATCCTTAGGAAGAAAATACCCAGCCTTTTGGTAGAATATTAAGCAAACTTCGCGAAAATAATAAGCGAGCTCTGTGGAAAGTACTAAACTGCTTCGTAAAAATAAAAAAAAAGAGATTCTTGAAAATACTAACCGATTCCCCAAGACATCTGCTTTCCTTGGAAATTGTTGAACCTACAGAAAAATCAAAAGTGAGTGCTGAAATTATGCAGCGGTCCCCAAGGAATCTCGAATTTACGATATTTTCGGGTCTGTATGTAGATATCACAAACAAAAATGGAAGTTGCGTGTCTCTTCCAAGCGGACGTAGCTTTACGATACTAACTTCCACGATTCTTGCCTCTACAATTCGATCCTCAGCGGGAATGCAATTATACAAACGCCCCTGAATTTAATAAGCAAATGCGCCGTACCTCTACGGAAGCAGTAATTGGTAAGGGGTTGTTTAACCTAAATAGCAAACTCTAGTAATTTTCAAAGGTGCGGAAAAATCACAACGGAACTTCGAAATACATGGACGATAAGATAATGCATTCTAATGGAATATCAGAACGGCACAGCCTGAATTCTTCTGGCTTAGAACAAACCTATGGCGAGCCTTCTGGGAAGAAGAAATGAATTTATAGTTTCCGTAAAATGCGGGGACTTTATCTCAGCGATTAGGATTTTCCTAACATAAAATGTTTTCCCTGATTTTGCATTCTCTGAACCGTGCATCGTGATACACATACGTGAGAAAGGCCAACAAGATGCACATTTTTCTTCGTAATTTATTTCACTTAAATTATCCTCGACATATTTCAAACAAGTAATTGTTCGTCATCAGGAGGAGTTTTGTACAGCAGCTTACAGCATTTCACCACGCGTCTTAAGAAGATCCAAGTCGCCGACGCTATATTTATATTTCAGATATTGCTGATTACTTAATTTACCACAGTTTTAAAACATATTAACTACACAGATTTTTCTATGGCGTGTGTTCAAACATATGTGATCCTGAATGTCCCAGATGAAAGAAGAGAGTAATGCTCAACACCTATACGACATTGCATTGACGTATTTTGAAGCCGATGTGTTTAGGATCCAAGAAAATAAAACTATAAATATTATCAACAAATATTTATAAGTTCTACAGGATACGGTAGATATGCAATTATATGTATGATTTTACACCTTAATAATTTAATTAATTCTAGACTTTTGTTAGCAGAGTTATCTCAAGTTAACGCATTGCAATAGGCGGTTACCCATGTTCTCAAGTGAATGGTACGGCCGTAACGCAGCGTGTAGCAAAATGGATAAATTATATGGCATACTGTTATATTTGACTGAAATATATACATAGTTCTATGAATAGATGAACTGTGACCCTCAAATATTTAGTTACAACCTTAGAAACTGCTTTTTCACACAAAAGCTACTGATTGTGAGCTCCTCACACTGTACCGACGAGACACCTAGCAATGTCACAACTGCCACCCGCCACACAGCACGTGGTGAGGTGAGAGGTCGTTTCGCAAAGAGCCAGCTGCTGAGGACATTACTGACATGGGCTTATCCAGAACTGACATGGACATGATTGGCCACTGCATGTGACCACAAAGCTGAGGACACCGAAAGCAAATTACACCATGCAATTTGTGTGTGTACACATGCAGTACAGTATCCACCCCATATAAACACGTTCAAATAGACACCCCAGGTAGGCCGGCTTACTGCATAGCGAGCAGGTTTATCAACAACACGCGTTTATACATTGATTACAGACATGCTTATGTAAAAATCAAAGCGAAGCATTACCGTTTTGTCTTATGCAGTTCCTGAACATACGTGAGATGTCATTAGTCCCAAATAATGTAATGTCAGACATATTGAATTCCGAGGGAGGGTTTCTCTGATACATAAGAAACCTGTAGTGACAGAAATTGTGACAAAGGTAAATATTATGTACACCAATTTTATATCAGGCTAGGTCTTATTCTTGACTAACAAGAAATCTGTAAGCGAATGAATTACATATTCTAATACCAATTTGTACTTCAGCACAAATGTTTTTATATAAAAAGAGGTGTGCTGACGTACAAATTAGTATTACAATACGTATCCAAGCACTTCGTGATATCTCCATTCAAAAAATAATTAATTACATTGAAAGTATTGCGTCTTATGTGTAGAGTTAACTTAAAAAGGAGATATCTGTTGGCAGTCCTCTTAAAAACAAACATGTAACAATTTCTAAAATGCAATAAAAATATTGTAGTCGTGTGTGTGTGTGTGTGTGTGTGTGTGTGTGTGTGGACTCAAATGCGCTTACGAAAGGTAAAGCCAAAGATACCTTCTCTTTAGTGCTTATAAAAGACAAAACGCCTTCATAAGGAATTGGTTGCTAGCTAAAGCACAACTTTGCCTTCAAAACACACAGTACGTTTGCTCGCATATTGTTACGTAAAACACTTTATAGTCAATCCGAATCAGTAAAAACAAGTACAATATCACACAATTTCCATGCATTGTGCTTCCTCACAACATTAATTTGTCAATTTGAACCTTAGAAAGTATTTCATTGGTACAGATTAAATTTCCATCACAAAGCAACATACTGAAACCTGTTGAAATCTACCAAACATCAAAGAGTTGAAAACAAAGCATGACCTTGTGTGGGATAATTTAGAAATGTGTTTGAATCTCTTTTCATCTGATTGAGTTCAAGTGATATGACAAATATCGTCCCTACGTAATGTAGTTTCCCATGGCGAGCGAAGTATTAACAGTATATATCGCATGGTGTTTTATTTTCAATAAATAAGTAAATGAAATGGAAGGAAGAGAGACCTAACATACACTTTAATACCGTCACACATAATGTTAGTCATTTCTTGAATGAATATATGAAATAATCATTTTTTTCGCAACATAACATTCTTTTTTTGTATCCATACATAGGATTCATTAGCTAGAGCTACATAAGAAGCTGCAGTGAATATACGTGAATACAAAATGTTCTCTCCTTTTTCGTCCAGTGCAAGTGTGAAAATTACTAGCACTTTGTCCTAGTATCAGCAACAAAAAGCCCTACATACTACGTTCATGGAGAAATAAAGAGCACCTAGAATACACGAAATAGGCGGTTTTGGAATTTTCTACCTATCATTTCATACCCGAACTTCCCAATTTACACAAACCTACAGATAAGTTACTGTTTCGTGCGTGCCTGAAGCTTTACCTCTAACCTCTCCTACCCTTGTTTTTTGTCTTGTTTAGGGATTTTAAAAGAAACGCCGGCAATGTAATAATATTGTGTGAATTGTCAGGATGAACATTAATATTTGTGTTATGTGATATATTTATATTATCATCTTAATTTCACTCTATATCATCGCATTTACGCTTCACATATTCGTATAAACATCATAAATTGATAAAACTGGAGACGACAAGTAATTACTTATCTTATAGGGTGATTTACAAAACATATAAACAGAGATAAATTTATTATAGATATAAATCTCTTTAGTTCAACGTTTGATTAAAGAGATTTCGCCGAACTGTACGGATTATGGTCTGACGCGGACCAAATTATCGTTATATAAGGGCCAAAAGCACGTGCTAGCGTGTGATTCCACGTCAGGAAATTAAAAATAGCTTCCGATTGGTTCCCTGGTAAGTGCGCTTATGTCGTTCGATGTACGCTATTCCACTAACAACTTCCTATAGAAATTCACAGATACGTGTATGTGTTGGTCCGACCGTTACATTTTGGCGGCCCATTGCTTGGCAGGAGAGCAATCAGGTCGTGAGCTCAGCACGATTCAAGGATCAACTAAGCAGTAACCTGCGAACGCATGTGGTTAGAAACAAGGGAATGAATAAATGTCTTGGCTTAAAAAAAAGAAGCAAAGCAAGGATCAATGAAATTATTTAATAATTGAAGCGAAGTATGGGGGAGGGGTGAGGAGTGTAAAAGATTTTGATGGGGAAACCTGAAGGAAAGAGACCACTGGGGAGACCCAGGCGTAGATGTGGAGATAATATTAAGATGGATCTTCAGGAAGTGGAATGTGGGGGTGTGGACTGAATCGGCCTGGCTCAGAATAGGGTCAGGTAGCGGGCACTTGTGAATGCGGTAATGAACCTTCGGGTTCCATAAAATACGGGGAATTTCTTGACTAGCTGCAAACCGGTTAGCTTCTCAAGAAAGACTCTGCTCCGTGGAGTAAGTAAGTAAGTGAAGCGAAGTACAAAGTAAATTCAGCAAAGAATATTTTGTTAATGTACTTATCGCGAACACTTTCTTCCCTCGCTTTGGTGTACCTCTCTCGTGCCCCTCCTCCTCATTTCCTACGCACAACTTATATCGTTACAATTGTGGATTATGTTACATCTTTATCTTTAAGACAGCAAATTTCGAAAATGAGTTAACTGTGTAATTAGATGTAGGGGCGTTTCATGTTAGGGGCGTGTAAGCAGTATAACCTGCACAGTCGATCATAAAGCATCAACTTTGCAAGGCGATCAAATTAAGGACATTGAGAGAGTCGAAGCACGTGCTAGGAGGTAGGATACGGGAGTGACCAGTTTATTCACGAATTCGCAAGAAAACCTGCAAGATAAAACCATTTAAGATACATGAGCATCGAAATGGAAAATTTGAAAATGTAAGATGAGTTCCGAAACCGTAGGTAAATAAAACTTATATGTGAACACGGAAGAATAAAAACCAACTAGATGTCATTTATTATTTTATTGTACTTCTTATGGGCTCAACATGTTTCTGGCACTACTATACCCATCATCAGGAGCTCGCGATTATAATATTGATTACCACATTGGTCATTTCGTTCTTGTATAGATCAACTAGCCTCTTCCTCGTCCCAGGTGGCACATGTTGAGCCTTTAAGAAGTACAATAAAATAATAAGTTGCATCTAGTTGGTTTTTATTCTTCAGTTATCACAATGATGCAAGGTCCAACAAATATCAAATTTGATACTGTGAAATTTGCTCGGAATTCAGTGTATTCGTACGCGGCACATGAGCAGCCGATAGTATAAATCAGTTCATAACGTCATCACTGACATTTAAACCTATGAGCCAAGACGACGCCAAGGCTTGTATACTGGGGTCCAAGAAATCGGTTTCTAGTGTCTAAAGAGAGGTGACCGTTTGCATCGTGTCGGGGTCAGCCATACATCATTTGCCAACCAGGCGCTTCACAAGTGGTCCAAAAATAAAAGTCCCTGATGGCGAGATCGGAACTGTAAGGAGGGTAGTCCATGGAGCCTGGCTTAAACACGAAAAATGACGAAGGTTTGCAGCAACAAACCAGATGTTTTGAGACAAATGGCCTGCCAAAACCCCTCAAGTGTACCATAATAACGCTGAGCTGATCCAGTGACATCACGGGCAAGAAACTCCACGATAAGCTCAGTTTTATGATACAAAAAGGCGTTTTCCGTTATCTTTCTCCCTCATGGTGTTTCTTCGAAATTCTTTGCTTCAGCAAGTTAACGGGTTTAATTGAAACTTGTCTTCTCGATCGGCGAAATGTGTCAAAGGTTTACCGTACCATGAGCTTGTAAGAGTCTGCGAGGTTCTTTGGTACTTAGCCTGCACACACACTATATAGTAATACACTTTGTCGCCGACTGTGCTGTGCGCACTGCCCAGCGGAAAGTCCAGCTCTCAGACAAAGTCAGCTAAATGCTTCTGTCTTCTCCAATAAGGCATATCCACGACACACACAGCAATCCGTAGTGTACGTCTTTGGACGTCTATGTCGCTGCTTCTCATCGACACTTTTCATGTTGCTATCGAAAGAATTTCGCCATAAGCGAACTAATTTCCCTGACACTACAAGTGCTCCTCACGCCTTCACTAGCTTCGACATTTTGCCGTGTATCCAGTAGGCCTGTCATCGTTAAACGTAGTGTACTACGATAAGACGTGCCTATGTGTTCTCTCTTGTCTGTATGACGATACAGACGATCGACACATGTTCGTTACATGGTGAAATCCCTGGTCGCATGATGCTATTCCACATGAGACACGCTGTTATCTTATTTTTAGAAACTTCCTTATCTCTCATAGAAACAGAAGTTAGACTATGTAAAGGAGTTCAGCGGCTTAAGATAGGTTCCAGAAGCGAACTTGTTTGAACATGGTAAAGAAACTTCGGGTACCGTGAAAGAAGGACAAGCCGGGTAACGCTAGACTTTGCAACAGAAAGACATACAGCATTACGTTAATTAATCAGATAATTCCTATGATAGTGAGTGTTATATAACATCACTCTGATACGTACAAATATGTTTAATAAACTTTCGCCGTGTTGTGAATGTTGTATTCTTTCTTTTGGGCGATTCCCCGGCGTCTGAATTTAATGTTCCGACGTTCAGAACACTTTGTCTGTTTCATCTTCATAGCTCGTGTGAACTAGGAGAAATCTTCTTGTTCACACGACCTATGAAAATGGAATAGAGTGTTCCGAAACGTAGGCACATAACATTCAGACGCTGTGAAATCACACAAAATGAATAATACAACATGTTTAATACATTTAGTTGTTTATTTATTTATGTTAATGTTCTAATACATTTTTTGACGTTTTGCTGACCGTGCATCTCAGTATATTTATCTCAGTATTTAACCAAATTGATGCAAAAAATTTGTTTCACAGTAAGTTTTATTTCATGCCTGTACATGTTTCGAGCACATGAGCTCATCATCAGGAGGTCAAAATTGCATTACACAGCCTCTGGTATCATCACACCTATAGGCTGTGTAATGCAATTTTGACCTCCTGATGATGAGCTCATTTGCTCGAAACATGTAGAGGCATGAACTAAAACTTATTGTAAAACAAATGTTGTGCATCAAGTTTGTTAAATACTGAGATAAATATACTTATACATGTCAAAAAATAGATAAAATGTTTTGTAGAAGTAAAAAGGATGTATTTTATTTTCAGGTTATCGAACATATACCTGTATAGATCTGTGTCTGAATATTAAACAACACAAAATTCCAAAGCAATCTTCCATTTCAGGAAGGGGATATCGCAAAGAATTTCATAATAATCCAGGTGAGAAATTTTAGACGTTAAATTCGAATCTAATTTAAGACTAAAATTTTATATTGAGATTTACATTAGTACAGTCGTGAAGTCAGATTGACAGGATAACAATCCGGCCCTTCTAAAAGATTTCACGCTTAAAAGAAAGAGGGAAAAAAATCAATAAATGAATGAATAAATAAATAAATAGTATCCTCCTTTATACACAAAAATATATTCGCACCTCAATATACTCGTACATATCTTGGCGCAAACATTAAATGAAAGCTCAAAGAAGAGCAGGATCAGCACCTACTTACAGTAGGTATAAGCAACCATATTCTGTGGTACTGAAGGGTCACGCAGTCTGGAAGAAGAGTTGAAAGATTTCAGATTAAATAATTTCAAAACTTGCTGTAAATACTCATTCAAAACCTAATTTGTATTAAGTGGAGTGCTTCTATACAGCATATTCTATGATACTCCAATCGACGCCATGCTTCCTTCCTGGTTTCGACAGAAATGTTCTTTTATAGCAGTGGTTCTCAAACTCAGACTGCGACCCAAATCGGCGTCGCGGGTAGTCCGACGTAGGGACGCGAGAGGGTTTTATGCAGAATTCGATAATTATAAAAATATCAACATTTCTCTCTAAATTCAAACAGAATGATCGAGAAAATGTAACTGTTGCATTTATTTATCTCAGTATTTAACCAACTTGATGCACAAAATTTGTTTCACAATAAGTTTTATTTCATGCCTCTACATGTTTCGAGCACATACTGAGATGCACGGTCAGCAAAATGTCAAAATTTGTTGCATTTATGTTTATTAATTTTAAACATACTGGAGCAATTAAATTTAAATAACTAATGGACACACTTTATTGTTGTAGGGTACAAAGTAGTTGTACTTAAAGTCATAGTACTTCCAATGTTCATTACACGTTGCCGTAATAATGAGACGGGAGTCTATTCGACTGTACTGAAGACAGAAGAGAATTCTAGGCGTGACTGTATTTGCAGCAGCTTCCACGGTAGGGTCGCAGGTCACATATCGTTTGCTACTTTTATGGTCACACACGTAAGCTATGGGAGCCGCTGTTTTTCAGGAATATTGGGGTAGTACGTTTATATTGATACAAAACAACCTTTACTTTTTCGTTCAAATTTCAAGCAATTTTCAGTTATAAGACTTAGTGGTATTGATTTTGACAATATATGAGTAGTAACAGGACCCGACAGTCTTCCTAATGCATATTAATTTCCAACTAATCCCAGTTCCGTTTTGAACAGACATTTATTCTGTTCAAAACATTACATGCGTGTAATTCTAGCATCCCATGGAGGAATAAAACAAGGGAGGTATTTCTGGAAGTTCAGCTTAACATTTTCAGCACATAAGCAACTGTAACTCCTAAACGCATAAGATATATTCGTGCCGGAAAATCAGATAAGCAAACGCACGCACGTACGTGTACACGCTATAGTGATAAAATTCACATTCAGTTTTAAATGAGTGCTGAAGTAGTCTAGGCTCCTGTGCAATGGGTTTCAATTCTCTTACCCGGAGTTAAAGCGGTCGGGGCGTGGCGCTGACCACCCACTTCGTTTTATCGCTGGGGTCGAATGTGGGTAAAGCTATACGTCTACCGCCCTAGTGTGATTATTTTGCATGTAACGAGACAGCCTCAGCCTTTTACGCAGGTGGTCAATGCGTTTTTCTCATTTTTAGCTTCCGTTATAATAAGATGTGTTGCGTGGACCCTTTGTAGGGACGGCATGAAGCATCTACAGGACGCAGATGGAAGACGGAAAGCAACATTCACACAAGCAGCGATTGTGTTGACGGCTTGGTTGTGGACAGTCCACATGTGACATGAAGAATTCACGTGGAAGGTGAGAAATGTGTTCTAATTTTTGGCTGTAAACCTTAAAAAAATAAAGCTGGAACATGTAAACACAAACAACTGCATTAGGGTTTATTAAATGTTACGTGATAGAAACAGCATGCAAAATGGCACTGTACAAAACACACCAAAGGACCAGGTGAATTGTTGGACACTAGTAACTACGATAACGAACAACGGAATTCTATAAAATCTGAGGAAATTGTGATCAGGCAGGCGAATAACGATTGCCCAAGAATGGTCATACTCCACACTTGTTACAAAATATTAATATATGACCAAATTCTACTGGGAACACAATGTTGCATTAGTCTTTGTCTCGTTTTAAAGGAATAATTGAACTTCAAACAATACTGTTACATTAATAAAAATTTTACATTCTTGAGATACCGCGGTAGCACAGTGGTTAAGGTGCTGTGCTACAAATCGGAAGGTTGCTGGTTCGTTCCCAGCTGGTGTCATTGGAATTTTTCATTGACATAATCCATCCAATCGCACTATGGTCCCGGGGTCGACTCAGCCTCTAACAGAAATGAGTACCAGAAGCATTTCCTGGGGGTAAAGGCGACCGGTGCGTAAGGCTGACAACCTACCACCATCCTGTGTCGTTGTCGTGAAATCTGGGAACCTTAACTTCTGGAACCCTCTGGGCCACTCCACGCCTGTAACGGGACTGCTTTACCTTTACATTGTTCAGATATACTACCACATACTGTACCTTTCAAGCAAAATATTTAATATAACTACTGCTAATACATAAAGAAGCAAGGACATTTAAAATATGTATAAATTCGCCAACTCCGCACATAAATAGCAAAGGTCGGATGTATTTTATGGGAACAGAATTGTTTACTGGCAAAGCTGCATAAACGCATCGTACATTCTACATTCTTCAAACTATTTTTCTACATATTCGCCGCCATTATTGAGGCACTTATCGTAGCGGGGCACAAGTTTTTGTATACCCTTCTCATAGAATATGGCCTCCGATAACCCAAATGCCTACTGACAATACCATAGAGTAGAGTCCTTGAAATCCGAAGAAAGTGCAGGGACAGGTCAGAAATTGTGAAACGTTTGTCGTCACGCACTCTTTCGTTGACCTTACGCACTAAATCATCATTCACCAAAGATGGACGCCCACTTCATGCCTCATCGTGCACGTTCTCTCTTCCTTCACTGAACATCCGGACCCATTTCCTAACAATGTCATCACTCATCGCATTATCACCATACAGTTGACAGATCTGGTGATGAATTTCACTTGGTAGCACATTCCTAGCGTTCAAAAAACGATTTACAGACCGTATTTCACAGTCGGCGGCCCCTTCAATTGTCTTAAACATGTTTAACGCACAGGAACAAACATAAACATATTACGAACTTCACGAAATGGCGTCAGTGGCTTCTCAATTGATAGAGGAAGTCACCGCACATTCGCAAAGTGACAGTCTCGAGGATGCGCGAGAGATATGCACAGACGGTACTTACTTTCCTTATAACCTAAGTATATGAAAGAAGTACAACGGCAAAATATTTAAATTTGCACTGCTTATAGCTTACGATGAGTTAGAGAAAGAAATCTGGAATCATTTTCGTGTGACAAACTGCATTTAACCTTTATCCGACGAACGCAGCCGATCCTTTTAAACAAAGAGTTTGCGTAGAATATATCCCTTGCGTTGCTCGTGGATTTATTGTGGCTGAAATTAACAGTTCCATTAAGATAAAAGGAAACACTAAGAAACGAAGTTTTTTTTTTGTTTTGTGCCTCAACTAATCTGAAACAGAACTGCCTACCAAGCAAGTGGCGGCATAACCCGAACTACATATCTGCTGTGACCGCTGAGATCCATTCAAGCAACAAGCAGTGACCTGAGGCTACCCGAACTCCCGATCGGACTCTTAAAACTTCTAATGGACGTGTCATGTTGCATTTCGAAGTTTCGGGGCATAAATTTTAAGTCCAAGCAGTTTGAAAGAAGAATGTATCAAGTACAAACTCAACAACCGAAACTCGTATTAAAAGATTATACTCAATAAAGAACCCATTTTCAATTACTGACATTTATGTCACTGCAGTACGCACTTGCTGCAAACGTAGAGACCCAAGAATTACCTTGAAATCCTACTATATTTTGACGTATTACAAAACAAATACCCTGCAGAATAAAGTAAAACAATACTTCCCAGAATTTGGTAGCTAATCCTATTCTAGTTTCTACATACATTCTTTGGTTTTAATCCTATTTAATCTCTTTAATATATATATTTCACTACAGATCGAAGAATTATTATTTCACATCTAGTACATTTCAGCTTCTCCTCTCACTTTAGACACAAAATAATTAGTGTTCAATAGAATAGCCTCCTATACTATCAGTACGGGCGTTCTTTCTGAGGGGTAAAGCGACCGGGGCGTGATGTTGACCATTCACCGTCATCTAGCGCCGAGGTTACGAATGAATAGGACCATACTATACCATACCATACCATACCACACCATACCACTACTCCCTCCTTATGCCTTCATGGCCTGTACACGACAATTGTAGCTTTAAGTTATCTTGTAAATAAAGCCAAATTGGTGCACAATTTTTCTTAGTAAATTTATTTCTTTTCTGTACATGTTTCGGGCGACAATGTGCCCACCATCATGAGAAATAACTGTACTATGCGACACTTGGTATTTGTCACTCTGTGTGGATGACTGTCTGGTATGCAGGGTGGCTACCAGACCATCGTCCACACAGAGTGACAAATACCAAGTTTCGCATAGATACAGTTATTTCTCCTGATGATGGGCACATTGTCGCCCGAAACATGTAGGTAAAAGAAACAAGCATACTAAGAAAAATCGTGCACCAAGTTGGCTTTGTTTACAAGATTATACAGGGATGTAGGTCAACAAAATATAAAAACGTAGCTTTATGCATTAAATAGCAACAAGGAAGACTGATAAAAGGCGCAATGCACTTGGTATACCCGCTCGCTTAATTTGTAATAATTAAAATTTAATCCACAGTTACTGTGGAAGGTCAATTTTTATATCAGTTCGGTGACATCTTAAAGTTTTCTGTTTATATTGATGTAATGCCCTGCGTCCGACTTCGAAACTGCAAACCATAAAATTGTAATCTGAACACGCAAAGTCATAAAACCATCAAACCTTACTTCAGCGTGTGCAATTACATTGTGTCTTAGATGTCAACATCAAACTGCGACGCTGATAGATTGTTTGTGTATTTAATGACGCCTTATGCTTTTGTACGGACCAATGTTATGAGGATCTGTAAATAATGGATTGGGGAATATATCGGAAGGAATTTATCAAGGCCTAGTTAAAGCACTAGAGAGAAACCTTTGCGTAAAAGAATTTAGAAGAGAGACGAATTTTATCATTTTAAGCCAGGATAGCCGGTGACTGGGCTGATATCTAAACTCAAGACTGTACGTATGATGCAGTCAATCTAAGGCTATCAACCTAACCTCGATATCTGAGACGATAGGCTAACTATTTATTAGACTATATATTTGTGATAAATATCATCAATATCACTATCGCCATTCCGTCAATAATAATAATAATAATAATAATAATAA
>Ga0136643_10000619_pt1 | contig 39987 bp, 46 predicted proteins | sample TergutLab28metaG_FD_96883 | JGI IMG/M metagenome (GOLD analysis project Ga0136643, IMG submission 96883) | Labiotermes labralis P1 segment gut microbial communities from Petit-Saut dam, French Guiana - Lab288 P1 (version 3) (version 3) | ecosystem: Host-associated > Arthropoda: Insects >...
AGACACCACACAAACCTCTCTACACCGTGAGAGGTTTGTGTGGTGTCCGGTCCTGAGAGGAGGAATTAAACTCCTCCTCTCCAGCGCCTAAACCTCTCTACACCGTGAGAGGTTTAGTTGAGAAACTCTCTCCTTCGGAGGGAGTTTCTCGGAAAGAACTACTGAGCTTAAGCAAAGTAGTTCTAAGGTCCAAAGGTCCTTTGAAAAAGCCAGTCGCGAGGCTTTTTCAAGTATATTGCCAAAGAAAAGGGCAATATACAATAGGTCTTATGGGTTTTTCTCGAGACATGTATGTCGAGGGGAAAACGGTCTTAAGGGTCTTAATATTTTTCTTGAGGTATGTATACCGAAAGGAAAATGGTCCTTAGAAGTGAGAAAGTTTAATTTTTCGAGACATGTATGTCGAGGAGAATTAAATCTTTTGAACATTATTTTGGTCAAGGTTTTGATTTTGCAAATTGATTTTGCAAAAATAAAAGCTTAGTCTCTATCTCCTTTGGTCGGAGTAGAAAAAAAAAGAAGCCGCAAAGGGCTTCAAATTTCAATATCTAATGTCGGGGTAGCTGTGCTAGATTGACCAACTGGGTATGGAGCTAATTTGAATTCAGGGTTTAGAATGAAGTCGATAGTTTCATTTTTTAGATATTGACCAGGGATATTGAAAATCTGGCGTAGTGAATATTTGATGTGGGCTGTTTGTTTAGTAGTTAGAACAGTAGGATTTGCTTTAAGGTAAAGTAAGATGTTCTTGTAAGTTGGGATATTGTTTTGAACAATCTTGAATGAACTCTCAGCATCAGAATGAGCATTTTTTAGTTGTGACATAAATTTGAAGCTCAGATTGATTTGTTCTAAGGTAAAGCCTCTTGCGACCAAATTGGTCTTAAATGTTTCGATATTTTGTTGTATTGTTGCCATTTTAATACAATCCTTTCTGTCTTAGGGTTGCTAAGAACACGAAGTGCTATACATAAAAAATTTTAGGAGTGCAACAAAAAAATTAAAAACGAGGTCCATGTTTTTAATTTTTTTTTGAACGGAGAAAATAGAAATCTTGCATAAAAGACTTTGCAATTATATTGCAGAGACTTTTATGCAAGTTGCGGTTTTTATGTTAGTATTATAATATTCTTAGCAAGCCTAGACAGAAAGGTTGTGTTCTTAAAATGGAAACAATGTTCCAATAAAATATCGGAATATTTAAGATCAATTTGGTGGTCCGCAAGAGTATTTGACTTAAGGACAAATTAAGCTGAGTTACAAATTTATGGCATTAAAAAATGAACAGGCTGATGCTGAGAGTTCATTCAAGGTTGGCCATAATAGCACAACTTACAATATCTTATTTTACCTTAAAGTAAAGACTCTGGACTAGCTACTAAATAAACAGACTCAGCAAATGTTTGCTATGCCAGTTTTTAATATTCCTGGGTAATAGCTAAAAAATGAAACTTCGGCTTTATTTTGAAGACTGAGTTCAAATTAGTTGCATCACAGCTGGTCAGTCTAGTATAAATGCACCGACATTAGGTGTTGAATTTGAAGACCTTTGCGGCTTCTTTTTAATAGGACGGAGACCAACATAATATGGTCATTCCCACAAATTACCCCGACGCCACCCCCGGTCAGCACCCCTCGCTCCTGTTAGCTTCTGCTCCCAGGTCCTGCTAACAGTATGGTCCAGAAGTCAGCACCCCTCGCTCCTATATACTCTCCCAGTCCTCTGCCCTTGATCCAGAAGTCAGCACCCTCCGCTTCTTTATCTTTAACATTGTCTCACTTATACGAGCATTCTCTCTACTCTATCTTTAATAGGACTTCTTATACTGATATCTACTTACTCTTCGCCGCAACTTCTTTACTTAACTATAAAAAAAGGAGCTTTTTACAGCCCCGGTGCTTTTTAGCCCCGCTTTTACCAATTTTTCCTCGCACGTATATAATGCTCGTGCCGGGCGGCGCCTACGCGCCGCTTATACCGCGACGCATGCGTGCGACGCACACACCTGCCATCATAAGAAGCGCCTGATTTGCCTAAATAGATTTTGCCCAACTTCTAGGCATGCGCCTAGTATTGGTTCAAAAAAAAAAATTTTTGCCTCTCCAAAATTTCGTCCACGCCTGAAATGCATTTTTGGCTCGAGCCCTAATTTCTCAAACTCAGACATAGATCGTCTTTACGGGCCTTTTTGCATATGCTTTATACAAACAACCCACCTTTACCCTACCTTTTTTACTCAATTCTATCCCCATATACATAAAGGTAATTATATAAGACTTCGTCTGATTTCCCTAACAAAATCAATTTCAGTTTACATAAAATCAGACTCAGCCTACCAAATCAACCTTTCTCCCTCCGAAAACCAGTTGTTTCACAGAACAGCGCCTACATTCCCAAACAAAAAAGTGACCTAGACCCGCTGGGTTGCTTGGGTCCCGATCACTTTACTAGCTAAATACTTTACTACTTCGCTTCCTCTAACTCTTTATACAATTCTTCGAAATCAATCCCATAATCCAATACTTCGCTTATCTTCAACTCAGTTATTGCCCAGACTGACTCTTCTGACGATATTTCAAAATGCAATTCCTCGAATACCATATCTGCCACTACATCCAATGTCGTTACCGCTAACGAATGCAGGTTTCTATAAACCATGCACTCAACTAATGTATCAATATCATTTACCGTGTGTTCTAGCTGCTCTATTTGGTTCATTACCTCTTCGTTTAACCTTAATTCAATTTTAGTTAATACTACTGCTTTAACACATCCATGCTCCATTATACAGAGTCCATCTACAGTATGCCTGTAAGTGAATACCAGTTTATTTGAAGCCTTTACTTTTGCTACCGCGACCTTAGTTGCTGTTTCCTTCGATTTTATTACTTGCTTAATTTCTTTAGCCATTGCCTGCTCTCCTTTTCTTATAATAACTTATATTTCTAATTATTATATATATATTATATCATCCTTGAGGCGTCTCCGGGAATGCTTTCTTTATACATTCTCTTATCAACTTTTAACTCCTCTAAGGTGTCCCTAAAACGGGGGTTTTGTGTCTCTTCACCATATAGACCATATCACGTAGAATAACATATTCCAGAAAACGTTATAACAACAACGTTTTCTAATCGTTGCTAAGGGCACGATAGTGCCCTGTAACAACCTTAGTATTTATTCTGCTAATATCGCCATCAACTCGAGGTTGAACCCGAACGACGCGGCTTTTTGTTGCATCTTAATTTCAAGCTCACGAGCTTTAATCCCAGTAGGAGTGCGCTTAATCACGTCTTCAACAAAGAGAGTCATTAACTCGTATGTCTTTGCTTTATCGCTGACACTACTAAAATCACGTCTTGTCTTGGTTTTGTATGTATATACAAACCAAGCATCTCTAAACACATGCTCCATAACTTCGACTCCAGTAGTTGCAGTTAGCGGTCTTATCAACATCTCAGGCGCGTCTTCATATATCTCAATATCTCTAATAAACCAAACATCTTGTCCATTAACACCAATAACATCATTCAAATCCGATAATATATACTCTTTTAACTCTGTGCGGTTCTTTGCTAGGCTGCACGTCTTTATATTATATAACACCGTGCTAGTAACCTGCTTCTGTAACTCGTCTAAACTCTCGTAAGTATCTATCTGGTCAATTACCTCCCTGCAAGCTGCTAACGTTAATTTAACGCTTGCGCAGGTCTTCACACCAACTGCTCTTTCGAATTCGACCTTACAATCGAACTCTAATTTTAATACTGTCTTTGCTTTATTAGCCATGTTAACTCTCTAACTCTCCTTTTATCTTTTCTACCTATTAGATAGAAATTATTATACATATATTATATCATCCTCGAATATTTACCGGGAATAGATCAATACAAAATCTTCAAACAACAGACTGGAGCGCCTATTAAATAACCCCAAAAAAAGACTCGCCAAAATATAGAAACCAGAGGAAGAATTGAAAATTAGCTAAGACTAAACTTAACTTACGAAAGTTAGGCATACTACCTAGTTTTCGCGCGCGCGCATATAATACATCAATACTACTATTACTACCTATTTGTCTCTCACTAACCATATACGTAAAGGTAAGTTTATGATTAGTTGCCTATGTTTTGTAAGTTATTTTCAACTTTCCTAGCGATGGACGCGGCCGCGCACTAAACCGTGCTGGTGTGACGGCAGCGCGCGAGCATTAATCGTGCGCATGCATATGTAAAGAAAACCTCGACAAATACTACTGGTTGGTTTGGTCCTATACCGCGCCTAAAGCCTCGCCTGATAGTTGGAAAAAGTTATTGAAAAGAACTTATTCCCGGAATCGCGATAGGGCGGTATAATATAAGTAGACTACAAAAAAGTCTAATAACCAGAAAGAGAGGACTACTAATGAAACCAGAAACACAACTATCTAGATTAGACGACAATGTCTTAAACGACTTAAATGTCTTAAACGACTTTTTAAGTCAATACACCAATACTAATCTAAAAAACAAAAAAGAGCGACAACCAGAAGACCTGAAAAACGTCGACTACCAACTAAACAGCTTAGCCAAACTACTAAGCAACCCGCAAAACCAAAAGCTACATGATACAATCGTCAAGAAAGAGCGGACACCAAACTACAAAGGAGGAACAGCTTACACAATCATCGACATCACCGAAACAACACTAATCGTCCGACGTGAATGGACAACCCGCGCTGAGCTACTCGTCATGATACCGGAGAAACTAATCTACCGTATCTACAACGAACTAACAGGCGAGCTAACCTGGGATTACATTACCGCAGACGACACCAAAGAATTTAATGTCTTCTGGCGAGCACGCAACACAAACAACCAGACCCAGCGAACAATCTGCGACGAAATCAGCACGTCTTCAAGACTACTTTGGCGATATATGCTGTTTCCAGACCGTAAGTATACCAGCTCAACGTATAGTAGCTATACTTACCCGAAAGTCATATTTCCATTCGAACAGAATTGGCGACCAACTAAACAAGAGAAAATCACACACTTGCAAAATGTCGCTAAACTACTAAAATGTCAGTATATCTTAAAGGGCGGACACTCACAAAAACTGGAGACGTATCTCACTCATCCAACAAGCGCGATTGACCTATGGCTTAAAATTCAGCCAAAAACCATAGACGACAAAGAAACATATGGTCTTCTACATACCCTGGCTAGCTTCATCGCATTTAGATTTAACGCTTGGCCTAACGACAACCCAATCACGAATCCAAATATCTTAAAAAATCTTATGCAAGCAACACTGCTCCAAGCACCAGGAACCTGGAAGATGGAGCAAGAGTTCAAATCACAAGTTTATAAACACATCTGGCAAATCACCAAATGGGCTGAATACCAAGACCGACTACAAACCTACGAATACGTTAACTTAGAGTTCAGCCACTACTTAGACATCATGCAAATGGCCGCGAAACTCAACAACAACAAACTAACCAACAAATATCCAACAAACTGGAAAACCTTTGAACACAAAGTTCGCACAATCTACAACAAAGTCAAACGCGAACTGGAAGGCCAAACAAAGTTCAACTATCCGGACAGTCTATTTCAGCTAGAACACCGAACAGCCGAAACAAACCGAGAATACGATTATTTTATCAAACTACCGCAAACATACTACGAAGTGCTTGACGAAGCATCACAACTCGGCCATTGCGTCGGCGGCTACACAGAACGTATTGCCAAAGGTGAAACAACAGTCTTACTACTCCGTAATAAGAAATCACCAAACAAATCACTCGGCACAATGGAGCTGAAATACAACAACCATACTCGCACTTGGTCAATAACCCAAGCTAAAGGCAAATATAACTCAAATCTACCAATTGAAGTCATAGCCTATATCATCCAATACGCAACATTAAAAGATATCACCATCAAAGAACAATACTTCTACAATACTCATACAGCAGCAGCGCTTGCTCAACACTTAGGAGAACAACACCATGAAGAAAGATAACGATTTCGGGATAGTATTCTATATCCTCGCTGGACTAACAGTATCAATAATCCTCGCATTATTTGTCATTCTTAGCTATGCAGCTATCAAAGCAAATCTACTCGCTGGTATAATTGTCAGCATATTACTAGCCCTTGCACTACTATTATCAGCTATTTATGTATATGTCTATCATAGAAATAGCTAAACAAGCTAAATAAGCTGCTTAAAACTCACACAGACGCATTTTTATTCAAAACCTGACTACAACTCCAGGCTGGAGCTAAAAATGCGTTTATGACCAAATAAATGCTTGATAGGTGTCATAGGCTCCATCCCAGCGTCTGTGTGAGTATAAACAGCTACCGATCGGTTTATCCGTGATTATGACCCATATTAACTCCGTAAAAAGTTGAAAAAAGTTGAAAAAAGTAGATACAAGTTAAAAAAAGTGTGTTATAATATTTATAGTAGCAAGCAGTGCTACGAAAAAAAAACTAGTAGGACCTATCTCTAACCCCAGAGATAGTTCTTGAAACTTAACGAGCAAAGCCGCTACCGTTGTCAGTAGCGCACCTCCTTTCTGGCTAAGCTCATCAGCTAATAAAAACATACATACAGCTCGTTAAGTTTCAAGGACTAATAGTCCAGAAAGGAGCCTATATGGCAAATCTAAAAAACGGCATATTAACTATTGCCTTTACAGACAACTTCCAGAAAAACGAAGTTCCGAGTCACATCTACATTGGTGTTGCTCACAATTTAGGAGCACTTGCTCTGACAGGCGCAAACGGTAACGTGGCGCAAATGATCGAATGTCATCGCGACGGACGAAGACTAGAAATACCTTACGCAACTGAAATTACAGCAGATGGTATGGTTATTAAAGGTCTAGAAAAGTTAGAAGATGTAATTGGAGCTAATGAGTTTGATGTTCACATCAATCGTCAAGGTCACATCGCAGGATTTATTACTCGTGTCTTAATGATTAGCTTGGTTGTTAAAGAAGTAGAAGAAGACGATTTAGAAGACTTAGAAGAAGACTTAGAAGACGCAGAAGACTTCATGCCATACACAGCTGAGTTATTAACACCGCAAGCGCTATTAACGATGATTGACAATATGAGCTTTGCAGAGTTGAAAGAGTTAGCAGCTGACTTGAAAGTCAACGTTAATAAGAGCGATTGGCATAAGACGTTAAGACGTAAGATTTACAACGAATTACAAAGACGTATTTAGTATGGTTGATAATCTTAGACGATTAATTCGTATGGAGAGCAATGATAAGATATCTTTAGGTGGAGCGTATACAGTATTTATGTATAGCTCTATCTTAGATGCGCATCCAATAATCTCCGACGAAGATTTAATTGAAGCGTTTAACACGATTGATGATGCAATCGATAGCGAAGGAGTAGATTACAAGTATTGGCTGAGTTTAGCTGATTGGTTGATTTACAATTATGATTTAGAGACATTGAAAGACTTTGATAAATTAAGTCTAGCAATTGCCAGAAGGATGGAGGAATTCTAATGAATGTGTATGAATTAAAGCCGAAAATAAGCTCACAAAAGAGCTTCTACGGGAAAGCATTAGTTATCGTTGAAGATAGCGGGAGAGACCAATTAAAGTCTTATAATAGTATTGTTTGTGTTGTCGAGGCAAACGGGAAAATAACGAAGTTAGAGTATCCAAACTCGCAGACAACAAACAAGCATATTAGAGAATATTTAAGTCAAAGGTTTAATGTTAGAATATCAACTATGAAAGATATTAAAGTCTTGTTAGAACAGTTTGGGCAGTTAAATGGCTAAAATGAAGATTAAAGAGTTGACAGAACTAGCAAAAAGAGCAGAAAAGATTCTTAAAAAAGGTAATTTCGAAGGTAACATGGAAGAGTTAATTATCACGATTAGCTATTTGTATAGAAATCCGATGGTTATGGACCACGAATGGCCGAATATTATCCAGAAATTAAGTAAAATATTAGATTTACAGACCAATATGGCTGTGGCTTTAACTGAAGATATTGACGAAATATTAAAATTAGCTGACATGTCGCAAGCAGTATTTGACGGTCAATTAACGTTGGAAGAAGCAGAAGAGAAACTGACAAATGAAGCAATACAGAAACCTCATAACTGAAATATTTGCACAAAATAATACGCGTAAAACGAGGAATGGAGAGACCTTGAGTCTCTTCAGCCCTTGTCAAATGACGTTTCATATGGAAGATGGTTTTCCACTTTTAACATTGAAACGGATGGCGTGGCATCAATTGTTCGCCGAGTTTGAGTGGTTTTTAGCCGGCGGTCGTAATATTAAAGAGCTTAACGAAAAAGGTATTCATTACTGGGACTCATATGCCGACGAGTCTGGCGATTTAGGCCCGATTTATGGTGCACAATGGAGCAAATATCAACAAGTCAAGCGCTTGATTGAGACGCTTAAAACAAATCCAAATCACCGCCGACATTTAATTGTCAACTGGAATGAAGAAGATTTGCCTGAGATGTCGCTACCGCCATGTGTAATGTTATACCAATTCTATGTCCAGAACCACAGATTATCTGTCCATGTCTATCAGCGTAGCGCTGATGTCTTCCTCGGCTTACCATTTGATATTGCGCAAACAGCGTTATTGTTGCACTATATCGCCAAAGAAACAGGGTTGATACCTGAGACTATCTATTATACAATCGGTGATGCGCATATCTACGAAGAACACTATGGAGCATGTAATATTATGCTTAAACGCGCAGAGTATCCATTACCACAGTTAGAAATACACAGACATCCTCACGGTTATGTTTACGAATTAAAGAATTATAAGTCACACGGAGTATTGAAGAGGGAGTTAAAACCATGAAAGAACGAGTTTATAAAAATCCATTAGTGCCGAAAGAGCAAATCCATATTATGCAACAGCCGAATACTAGGCCAAAGCGATATGCAGAGCGTGAACACTGGGTAAGAGCAAGTATTGCTTGTTATAGCAAGACCCAAGAAGTCTTGCGAGAAATACGCGCATTAAGGTCTGACACAACCGCAAATGATATTATACATGACTTATTGTCTGAGTATTTAGAGACTTTAAAAGGCCAAGAATAAGTATGTTTAAGCGCACAAATACAACACCAAGTATAATAGTATTCGAAGGCCCAGACGGGATTGGTAAAGATGCGTTTATTGCTTATGAAACAGCGAAGAGTCGCAAGCCTGTTAAAGTATTTAGTTATACATCCAAAGACGCTAATACTGCAGCTTTCTGGATAGAACAACTGTTAAAATGGAGTCATTATTCACAAGAAGGATATCAGGTATTAGTCAATCGTAGTTATTTTAGCGAGTTAATATATAGCAATATATTAGTAAACCGTAAGTGCCGACTAACAGAAGATGATGAAGAAAACTTAACAAGTTTAATGAAAACTTTTGATGTAAAACTAATAGTGCTATTACCGAAAAATACAGAGAATACATATACGCAACTTAAAATAAGAGGCGACAATGAAGAAATTATTAGTAAATGGCACCTTATTTTAGAAGAGTATGAAATCTTAGAGCAATACATCGAAGAAAAACGAAGAGCTGGTGAGGTAATCTTAGCAGTAGTAGTAAGAGTATAGAAAGGAAAAGATATGCAAATCCAAATAACGATTAATAAAATAGAAGATTTAACTGCAAGAGAAAAAGCAGTATTAAGAGCAATTCTTAACGAAGAAGCGCAGGTAGAAGTTATTAAGCCAACTACCAAAGCAAAAGCAAAAGTCGAAACAAAAGTTGAAGGACCAATTAAAGTTGAAGAACCAATTAAAGTAGAAGAACCAATTAAAGTAGAAGAACTAATCAAAGTCGAAGAAGTCGTAAAAGAAGTTATCGAAGATATAGCTGAAGACGAAGTTAAAACTCCGCTTGATTTGGCAGATTATGCAAAGCGTAATGTTAAACCACAGTTTGGCCCGCATTATATGGCGTTATTACGCGAGTTCGGCGTCTTGAAGTTCACAGATGTTGACCCAGATAAAGTTGCAGAAGTTTATGAGCGCTTAAAAGAGATTATCGAGATGGTTGTGTAGTTTATCGCACACATTAAATAACGATCGTTAGCCAAACCGCCAGTGAAAATTACTTGTAAAAATATATCTGGCCTCGTGGGCTGCGCATACGTAAAACGCAGATTACTCAGGGACGTAGAGCCTTAAATACTTAAAGGAGGAGCCACCGATATGGCAAAAGAGATTGTATTACGCAATGTTAGATTATCTTATGTGCATCTAACAACGCCGACTTCATTTGACTCAGTAAACCGTAAGTTTATTGAAGACACTGAAGCAGGGAATTACACAGCTGTAATTCTTATTCCAAAAGGTAGTGAAGCAGAAGCTATCCTACAAGACACAATTAAAGAACTGAAAAATGAAGCAGTTACTTCAGGTATTCGTTCGCAAGGTAAGACTCACAAACTTACAGACAAAGACTTACTAAGATATAATGATGCTATTAAAGACGGTAATGCCAAAGATGCGGCTGAATATGAAGATGTAATCTATATTACTGGAAAATCAAAAGCAGAATATCCGCCGAAAGTATATGACCAGAAAAATGTGCCAAGCCCGGCAAGTATCATTTATTCAGGATGCTATGCAAATGTTGCTATCAATGTTTATAACTATATGGCAGCGAGCAATATTGGTTGCTCGTATGGTCTGCGCGCAGTTCAGTTTGCCAAAGACGGTGAAAAATTAGGCGGAGCATCGCAAGATACTGACTCAATCTTTGGTGATAAGCATATCGCTAACGATAATATGTTTACGTAAGTTAAACTAAGTAGACTGGAAAATGCTTTAACAAAAGCGTTTTCCGGTAGTCTACGGAACGAGGGATAATGAAAACAAATCAAAAAACACATTACACGGCAGTATTATGCAAGTCAAGACATGACATTAGAGATGTTTTTAACCGTGCAATTGAGCAGAATGTCTTCCCGCAAGAATGCACAATGGATATGCGCAATCTGCAAGATTTAGCGGTTATCTATATGTCAAAGCTACACACTATGCTAGACGAAACCTACGGGACCAGAAAAAAAGCCCATGAAAGTATTATACTAGATGTCTATGTGACTGGATTTACGCCGGCATTAATAGCGCTAGTTAATGTAAGAAACTTATATTACAAGGATTTACCATTAATTCTTTGGCATTATGATATGAGAATTAAAGGATATATCCCACAGGTAGTTATATGAAAATAACATTTTATAGAAACTCGAAAGTCACGGATAAAGAAGTAATTGGTATTGTCCATGAAGTATCATTTAAGCAATTGGTATTTAATTTTAGAGTGCCGACAGTAGTAGATATTACCTTAGAAGAGTTTAATTCCTTAAAAGTCAGCGCAGATATAGAAGATAACAAAAAGTATTTAAGGCTAAAAGACAATGGATTTTTTATCGCCGGAGAGGTCGATGTCAATAAAAAGTCTAAGCGTTTAGAAAATATTAAAAGCCGCACAGTTTTAACTTTTGATATAGATAAACCAACCGAAGATATTTATGCCAAAGCGAAAAAAGAATTACCAGGTATTCAAATGATAAAGTATACGACTATATCACATACGCTTGATAAGCCTAGATATCGTATAATGATACCAGTAGCACGGGCACTTAGTTCATACGAATATGTTAGTATTATGAACTGGGTTATTGATAAGCTAGGTAAAGACTCTTTTGACTCAACAACAACTGAAGTAGCGCGCGTTATGTTTCTACCCGCTGTCTGTAAAGATGGCAAATACGAGTTTGCGTTTCAAGACGGAGAGGCCTTAGATGTAAATAGTATTATCAAAGAAATAAATGCAAATAGACCGCCGATTATTGAAGCAGGCGAGAGAGCACAAACACATCCGCGCGACCGTAAAGGGATAGTTGGAGCAGTCAATCGTGCTTGGACTATAACAGAAGCTATCGAGAAATGGCTAAGCGATATTTATATTAAACCAGGCGATTTTACGGAAAAAGCACCCCGTTATAGATTTCATTTATCGAAAGGTATGCCTGGAGCGACTGTTTACGATGATGACGGTATTATGTATTCGAGACATGATACAGACCCCGCCAACTCGAAAAGGCTAGATACATTCAATTTATTAAAACTACATCTACATCAAGATGACTATACTAAAATGCGCGACTGGGCGCAACGTCAAGACTTAGTAATAGCTGAATTAACGGATGTAGAGTCTCCATTCAATGTTGAAACAGAAGGGACTGTCGATGATTGGCCACAGTATCTAAAACTTAGCAAAGGCCTAATAGCCGACACGCCATATAACTTACAGTTAATCTTATTAAATGACCCAAACTTACAACATTTGTTTAGGATAAATACTTTAACTTATCATATTGAAGTATGCCGAGATATGAGTTGTATTGGTGGTCGAAAAGGCCATATAAATAAGACTCTCGAAGACGCCGATATACAAGAAGTGAGAATATACTTGGAAACATGTCCAACACCTGTGAAAGCATCTAAGCAAAATGTTCAAGACGCCGTATGTCAAGCTGCTAGACTAGTTAGTTATTGTCCCGTTAAAGACTATTTGGATAGCTGTATTGATACTTGGGATGGGATTCCACGGGTTGAAACTATCTTTACTGATTATTTAATGATCGCAGATAACGAAATAACAAGAGCAATTGCTAGAAAAGTCTTAGCAGCTGTTGTTTGGCGTGTTATGAAGCCTGGTATTAAATGGGAAGGCGTTCCAGTCTTATGGGGTCCTCAAGGATGTGGTAAAACAACCTTTATCCAAAAGTTATATAAGTCTAGTATGTTTGATCCATATCCTAAGAATTGGATTAATAATACGTCCGTAGATTACAGCCAGATAGACAAAGCTATTCAAAGAACGAAAGGCTTTTGGGGTATTGAACTTGCCGAGTTAGCGAATAGCACTATGAGCAATTATTCAAACGAACAAATGAAAGCGTTTATTTCAGCGGATAGACCCGTAACGAGAATACCGTATGATAAGTATGAAGTAACCCTTGACCGTAAGTGTATATTCTGGGGCACTACGAATATTTGGCAATATATATCGGACCAAACAGGATCTAGAAGGTTTCTGCCACTCGACTGCGGCGCGGTAACGTCTCAGGATAAATACGAGTGCTTACAGAAAATACACAGTATGCCTGTTGACCAAATCTGGGCTGAAGTAATGACCTATTATCAGTATGAAGCATTGTTCTTTACGCCTGAGGAAGAAGAAAAACTACGCTGTTTACGTGAAACACATACTGAAGAGTCTGCGTATGAAACAATATTAACTAAGTTCTTAGGCACTAGAATACCGCTGAACTGGAATGAAAAAACTCCATTAGAGCGTCGTGAATACTTCTTAATGGGCGGACAAAAAGATGCAGCAGTGTTAAGGCATACAATTACTATGGCTGAAATAATGTATGAAGGTATAGGTAGGCCAGTTCATGAGTTTACTAGAAAACAAATGCGTGAGTTAGAAGTTACTTTGTTTAATCTAGGCTGGACGACAATGCCATACGCAATGACGACTATCTATGGTAGTTCTAAGTCATATACGATAAGGAGGACACTGGAGTGACCGTAAAAGATTTTGCAAAAGAGTTAAAATTAGACAAGCGTGGTAATAGCGCATTTGCAGGTTATACGCCAGCAGCTTGGTGCTATTTAATGAGTAAAAAGGTAGAAGACTTGCGCTATAAAGATATAGTAGCACTTAGTGCCGCAAGTCTTAAAACACTTGAAGAATTAATGCATATATTATATGGTAATAACTTCGACGTTCTAGCTGCGTATAATACTTTCTGGGAAGTAACGCGGTCTAGCCGAGTCGTAGTATGGTATACATACTTAGACTTAGTTGGCTCTAAACACAAACCACATAGAAGCACTTTGACCAGAATAGTTAAACAGAATAAAATTAGTGATGTAAAAATAACTTGGTTGTATTATAAAATGTTTAAGAAGGATTTAATATGAAAATTAAAGCAAATAAAAATCTAAGTAGAAAGAAAGCATATGACGCTGGTATCGATATTCCACTAGAGAGTCCATTAATGTTAAGACCCGGCGTAGTTTACCCGGTGACTATTCCAACGGGACTAAGCGTTGAAATACCAAAAGGCTTTATGGGTATGCTAATACCAAGAACAAGCGCAGCACGCAGAGGTATTCACGTCGCCGCAAGTCCAATCGACTCAGGTTATACTGGAATAATTCATATGATTATTACTTATACAGGAACTCATATAGAATTAATCAATGAAGGCGAGAGTATCGCACAGCTGGTAATACTACCATGTATTATGGCTGAACTAGTAACAGAAATTGAGAATGACGACCGTGGAGCCGGCGCTTTCGGTTCGACTGGTAAATAACTATGGAACTTAAAACATATCATTGTTATTGGGGTTTCTTAACTGGACCTGAAGGTGACGACAAGAATTGCGAGTCAATAGAAGTATTAGCTGCAACTGAAGAAGAAGCATATGATTACTGCATTAGGAATTACCATAGCGCCAAGTATTCGTATACCGGTGTTAGAATAACTGAGGTAAAACCATGAACAAATTAACTAAAAAAGAAATACTTGATATGATGGCCAAAGAAGCACCTGAGGCGAGAGAGCATACAAAGCTCTCGGCCTCGTGGTCAAATATCTGGCTTAACTGCACGAAAGCAACTGAGCTAACGGAATTGTTTCCAGATATCGAAATTACTGAAGACTACGCAAGCGAAGGAACTATGGCCCACTTCTTAGCAGAACTAATCCTTAATGGAGAAATAACATTAGACCAAGTGCCAACAGATTTTGCTGAATTAGAAATATTTATCGATAAAGTTAAGGAAATACAAGCAGAAGGTCAATTGTTTGTTGAGGTTTCAACAGATATGACTGAAGTCTTCGAAAGTCATACTCCAATTAGAGGAAGAAGCGATGTTGTTGTCCTACACAAAGACGACACAATTGATGTTATTGATTTGAAGTGGGGTAAAGGTGTATGGGTTAATGCTCACAAGAATACACAACTAATGATATACGCAGTTGGTGTTGTTAAATATTTAACAGACTTAGGAATATATGATATAACTAAACTATCAAATAAGCTAAATATACACATCATACAGCCACGTTTAGATGTAAGCTATACATTTTATCAATTTGATTTAGAAGAGCTGTTTACGTTCATTTTAACAGTTAAAAACAAGCTAAAACAAATAGCTAAAAAAGAGTTTAATTTAGCACAAGGCGATTACTGCCAATTCTGCAAGGGAAAAGCTTACTGTCCAATATTTGCAGCAACAACAGTTGAAGTTATTGTTGAAGCAAAGGAAGAACTAGCCGATATTAGTCCTGAGCGTTTGCTTGATATTTACAGTATGAAAGCCGATGTAATGGCATATTTTAGAGCGGTTGAGAAAACGATTAAAGCACAAATCATGCTGAGCAAGACAGGCGAATATGGCGGGTATAAACTCATTATGAAAAAAGGCTCGCGTGAAGTAATCGACGAAGGCGCATTGATTAAACAACTAACTGATGCCGGCGCTGACTTAAAAGAAATCCAGAAGACTAGTTTGCTTGGAATAACAATGATCGACAAAATAGCAAAGAAATATGGAATAGCTAAGCAAGACCTGCAAGGTATAGCAAAGAAACAAACAGAGAGTTTAGTGCCAGTTAAAGACAAACTAGACTCGGTATTCGAGGTGATAGAATGAAACAAAATTATAAAGTAGGAAATACCCTAACTATTGGCGGGCTAGACGTTGAGATTACAAAAGTTCACTATAATTATGCCAAAGCGCAGTACGAGATTGATGGAATAGTTAGGCTTAATATTGCAGGTGATGGGCCGAATGCTGAAGTATATGTCACACAAGACGGACAGGAGATACCTCTATGACAGTAGTAAGATTAACAAAGAATGTCAACGGTAAGATTAAATATGTATCTAAACACGTTGACCCGCCAAAGACAAAGAACGGAAAACATCGTTTAACATTAACTAACAATCGTGCCAATGCATATTTGTTTGAGACAATGGAAGCAGTATTTCAATTTTGGCATTTTGCAAGTGAAGCGTGCGTTGGTATTAATGTCCGCGACCTTAAACTAGAGCGAGAAGAAATCGACCAAACATTTGAAGAGCGTTTCGGTGAAGACCCGCTTAGAGATGTTAGGTTAGAGTTAATGAATAAATTAGCAAAAGAAGATGCACTTCAAAGCAATTTAGCAAAAGTAATCGGTGACTTGAATGCAATTGCTAAGATTAACCCTGAGGAATTGTCAGAAGAGAATAAACTTGAATTGCTTAATATTAGAGCAAACTTAGAGTATGAGCGTGATATCTATATCACACAATTAAATGAGTTGGCCGAAGAAGGAGAAGAACTAAATGAACATACTGACAATTGACATTGAAACGCGTAGTGCCACGGACTTAAAAACCCGTGGTCGCGCAAACTATATGAATGATAAAGCTTTTGAGATAGTATTATTTGCTTATAAGGTAAACGATATGCCGACAGGTATTTTAGAAAATCCGACAGTCGAAGAGCTACAAAAAGTAATTACCGACTTCTTAACTACCAATATTAACTCATATATTGTTGCGCACAATGCAAAGTTTGAACTTGCAGCACTTGCTAAATATGACATAGATATTCCGCTTGATAGGGTTAGAGATACAATGCTCCAATGCCAATATCATGGTTTACCGATGAGTTTAGAAGCAGCTGCTAAATATCTTAACACTGAAAAACAAAAACTTACCGTTGGACGTAATTTAATAGAATACTTTACAAAGCCAATTCATGAAAAAACACGAGTAAAAGAAAACCTCCCTCCAGATAAGATATTTCGTGATAAGAAAGACAATCCCGCTAAATGGGAAATGTTCAAGGAATATTGTAAGTATGACGTTGAAGTTGCGTATGCTGTTTTTGCTAGTCTTCCACAAGCGCCAGATTTTGTCTGGACAGAATGGCAAATTGATTATAATATAAATGCAAAAGGAATATTAATTGATAAGCGTTTCTGCGAACGAGCTGTTGAAGATTTAACCATTGAAGCAGACTACTGTAAAGCTAAGTTGAAAGAGTTAACAGGTCTAGATAATCCAGGTTCAAGAATGCAATTAAAACAATACTTCAGCGATATTTACGGGATTAGTGTTGAGTCATTTGACAGAGCGGCGATTAATTATTATCTTAACCGTCCAGATACGCCAAAAGAATTGAAATCGATCTTAAAGAATTTCAGTAGCATTACTAAAACATCGGGCGCTAAATATGCAAAAGCATTAGACCTAATGACAAGAGACGACGAAATCAAAGACTTCTTAAACTTCTATGGTGGTCGGACAGGACGTTGGTCGAGTTGGGGTTTACAAATCCATAATATGAAGCGCATTAGTATTGCGAACTATAAGGAACAAAGACAAGCGGCGCGCGATGGTATTTTAGCCATGTTTGCAGAAGATATCGCCGACACTTATTCTCAACTAATTAGAACAATGATTATTGCCCCGCCTGGATATAAGTTAATAATAGCTGACTTCGCCCAGATTGAAGCGAGAGTTCTTCAATGGTTAGCGAAAGACGAGGAGACACTTAAAGTCTTCAAATCGGGCCAAGACTATTATACCCATACAGCTGCAACAATGTTTAATAAGAAGTATGCAGATATTCCAAAAGAATCGGAAGAACGTCGTAAGGGTAAGATTGCAGCACTCGCATTAGGTTATGGCGGTGGTCCAAGAGCACTTGATAGAAGTCCAGCTGCTAATGACTTGACAGCTGAAGAGAAAGCATCACTAGTTAAACTTTGGAGAAACGCTAACAGTAAAGTAGTTAGACTTTGGGACCAGCTCAATGCGGCGTATGTTAAGTGTTATCACTCGAAAGAAACAGTTGAGTTACCAGTTGCATTTACAGACAAACTAATATTTAGGCATGAGGTAATTGGCGGTAGACCAAACATTAGTGTTGAACTTCCGTCTGGACGTCGCATGTATTATCCAGATGTGCAAACACAAGGCAGAAACTATGTCTTCTATGGTAAGAGTTCAGACGACCAATTTGCTGAGACGTATGTCAATGTCTATGGCGGTTTCTTAGCCGAGAATATTACGCAAGCGATTGCCAGAGATTGCTTACAGATATTTATAAATAGATTAGTGAAAGCAGACTTTAAGGTTGCATTCCATGTGCATGACGAGGTTATTATTGAAGTGCCGACTGCGCAAGTCGACTTAAAACAGATTGAAAAACTAGGAACAGGAGAAATGTATTATGGGTTACCAGTCGCCACAGAACCGCAGGCAAGTGAATACTACGACAAATAGACCAGTATGTCCGTGGTGTAATAAATTAATTTACGGCGAGTATTCTAAAGCTAGAAACAAACCCTACCATGTAGCTTGTGCAGCCGCACAAAAGCTATGGTGGGACAGAGAGAATATGAAAGAACAAAGAGACAGGAGATTTCTATTAATTCATAGATTAATACAGATAATGGGTTTTCTGTTAGGGTCTATCCTGTTTTGCGTCGGAGCAGTAATAATCGGCGAAAATACCGGCGTTCTGGGCTCAGATGCAGTGTTTCATGGAATATGGTTATTATTTGGAGGTATGCTTCTATTCGGTTTTGGAATATACGGTTGGATGGTAGTTTACCAAGAAAATAGAGATAAAAGTGGGAAGGGAGAGTTCGATGATTTTGATTATTATGAGTTTTAGAAAGATACCGACTAAGAGACATCTCAAAGAAATAATAAAGTTAGACGCTAAACATATAGAAAACTTAGAAGATAAAATTATCAGGCTATTACAGCATATAGAACAATTAGAAGAAGAATTGACGAGGGTAAATAATGAAGTATATAATTCCAAATGACCTAAAACCTTGGCAAAGAGAAGTCGTTGAACGTGAACAACGTTTCAACGACGGTTGTTGTCTATTTCATACGATGGGCGCAGGTAAAACTAGAACGGCCGTCGAACTCCTAAAGAAGTTTAATGCTAAGCGTATCTTGCTTGTGTCCTTAGAGAAGGTATCAAAAGATGTTTGGCCAAATGAATTAAACAAATGGAAATACCCCATTAAACATGAGTATATTGGTGGACTATCGGCCGCTAAGCAAGAGACAAGACTCCGCGGGGGAGTTATGGAAGGAACAATGATAGCGACAACCTTCTCAGCATTTAGCCATTCAACCGCCGTTAAGAACCGCCCTAAGCGTGTTGATTTGCCGAATAGCCCATTGCTCCAAGCCTACATTAATATCCCATGGGACATCATTATTATCGACGAGTCGACGAAAATCAAAGACCCGACCAGTAAAGTTAGTTTAGCCATGCTTAATCTCGCGGTTAATTGCCCGAATGCCTACATCTTACAAATGACCGGGACACCAAACCCTGAAGCTATTCTTGACTTGTATACCCAGATTAGTATGGTTGACCGTGGCAAACGCTTCGGCCAAAGTTTCGTTAAGTGGCGTGATACTTACTTTTACCAGAGAGCATACTCATATGATTATCTTCCGTTTGCATTTACCGCTGAGACTGTGGCCAAGCTGACTAATGATATTATATACGCGCTAACAAAGACAGACCTAGATAAAGAGTCAGTTGTTCCAAAAAGAATTGAAAATGACGTGTTATTTCAGCTTAGCGAACGCTCCATGGCTCAATATAAAGAGATGAAACAATACGTGCTTGATATAAACCCAAACCAATCTATCATAGCTAGCAATGCGGCGGTGATGTTAAGCAAGCTTGCTCAAATAAGTTCAGGTATTGTTTATGCGAATGACGGAGCACATAACTTCGTCGGGACAGATAAAGTTCAGGCCCTAATGGGATTAATCAAGAAGATACCAGGTAAGATAATTGTTTGTTATTGGTTCCAGGCCAGTCGGACTTTAATTGAGAGATGGTTGAAAGTAAACGGGATTGACTTCGCCCACGCAAGTGAGATTAGTGAAACTGACTTTACGAAATCAGGTGAGTTGAAGGTATTGTTATTACAACCCGCGATGGGAGCATACGGTTCTAACTATCAGGAAGACTGTCATAATCTTATTTGGTATGATGTTGATATGTCAGGCGAACGCTTCCAACAAACTGAAGCGAGGATTGACAGACAAGGACAAGCTAAACCGCCAACCTTCTGGTATTTACTGGCTGAGAAAACCTATGACAAGAAGTCTCGCGATAAAGTCCGCAGGAAAGAAGCAACAGCAGTCGAGTTGCTAAAAATGATCCAAAATGAAAAAGAGGACTGATGTCCTCTTTATTTCTTATTCTTATCCTTATCGTTAGTTTCGTCTTTAAGCTTCTTGATTTCCGCTTTAATGACTTTTATTACAGTAAAAATTGTGACAACTACTCCTGTTGCAACTTTAATAACTGTTCCCCAGTCCCAAGTAAACATAGACAAAACCTCCGTTTAGTTTATAATAAGAGAATTAAAAGGTGAATAGTTTAACATCTTACCCGAAGGTGAATAGTTTAACAACTTACCCGAAGGTGAATAGTTTGACAACTTACCCTAAAATAATTCTCTACATATATTATATCATATTAATTCCCATTTGTAAACCCTTAAAAAGAAAAAAGTGTATTTTAATACACTTTAATCCTATATTTTGCCGGGTGGTAATTGTAGTAATCACGTCCACCTAAGTATTTAGCTGAAGCCCCGTCAGTAGTAGTTCCTGCTCCAGTGCTATCCACCATAGTAATTTGTGATGGAGTTCTTAATCGAACACACTCGAATTGAACCATCTCGCCAATAACTGGTTCATCCCAGCCTGGTATCCAACGAACAACTCGGAAGCCCATCCTGAAGTTTGTATTCTTCGCGTCTGCTCTCGTATCTAAGTATTGTTGGAGGTTATCTCCTTCGAGTAATAAGTAATCTAATTGTTTATCAACTAAGTTCCATTCAGTCAATGCTGCAGTTTGTGTCGGCGAGGTTGGACATGGGAACTTCGATAGAACCGAATTATTCGGTGCTGGATTATAATTACTTAATTGAATATGGCGACTTGCTCTATCGGCTATCGGGTGACGATAAGCATACCTGACATTGTGCGCTCCAGATGAATGCAAACTACCGGTATAACCGCGTTTCCATGTATACCAATGAATCTTATCAGTTGCTGGGTTGAATGTCCCGCGGATACGACAACGAAGCGATATATCCGTTAAGTCACGACCACCGTGATACTCCGTATAGAGTTTAAGTCTCGGCATAACCGCATCTACTATCGTAACTACTGTAACAGTCCAATTAGTAGTATCTACTTGACTTACCATCCCAATAGCTCCGACCGAGTCTATAACTAGTGTTTTACCAATTGCTATGTTATTAATTATAGGCGTGCCGGATGCGGAGGGCACCCAAGTCCCACTATTGAATGGACTAACATAACCTAAATTAAAAGTATCAATAGTAGTTACTATATTGGTTATAGCATCACTCTGGATGGTGTTAGGTCCCATAGGCGTTAGTAAAATACCTGAGCCCTGATTAATTCTAAGAACAGGCACAACTCCTCCAGACTGAGGATCGCGCGCAAAGGTCGCTAAGACGGCCGCAGATAAGTCAACATTCTGGCTAGAACCGTCCGTTCTAGTTAAGGCTAGCACACTAAGAGATCCCGTAACTAGTGCAGCTTGGTTAAATGCTGGAGCTGCCACGCCGCTATTGTCACTTGCACCAGAACCAGCGACGCCGAAAATCGGCATCCAATTTATTTTATCTCGATTGTCACTCATTGTGTTTTATTTCCTTTCATTGTTTTTGTTTACTCTTCTTAGTAGGTTTAACTTCAGCCTCGACAGCCGATTTAAGTTTAAGTTTATTTAATACTTCCGTTAATAATCTCGCGAATTCAAGTTCTAACTTGTCTCGTTCAATCGTCCATTCGCGGAGTTTAGTTGGGTATACCTTTGTCGGTTCCTTGAACTTGTGTCTGCGTATCTCGACACTCAAAGCGGCTAGCGCAGGAAAAGCCTGCGCTAACTCTTTAAGTTCTTTTGGTAGCGGTTCCAGGTTGTGCAAGACAACAAGCGAATACCGGTTAAGTTTGTTTTTGAGTTCTAATAAAGTCATAGCGTCCTCCTACGGTTGAATAATACAGTTATTTGCTGTTGCTGTTAAGTTTCCAGACTCTTGGCCTAACCAATTCCACGGGAAGGTAACAGTTGCTCCGCCGCCACCTGCATTTTGTGCTGGAACATTGTCGAACAGCATACTTGTCCTTGAGCCTATGATTTGCGTAACTCCATTAACTATTACTCTAAGCGGTGCGGTCATTGGATTATTAACTGTGAAACGTATCATAGGTGTTAGTTGACCTGAGGGGAACCAGCATTGAGCTCCTGTAACAGTTGGTGCAGGAGGCCCGGCGGTATTGCTAAGAGAAATTGATCTCCACTGAGTATTGTTATTATTGTTGGCGCCATCCACTGTCGAAGCAATAAAGATAGCCCCTAAGTTTGCTCTTGACCTATATATAGCTAACTGAGATGGTGCGCCAAACCAAATAAGAATGCCGTCCCACTCATTCGTTACTACGACATTCGAACCCGGGAAGTTTGATCCATCGGCCCAGTTTCTTTGATAAACGCCTGGCCTTAAATTAGCCCAATAAGATGAAGCCGAACCGTCACCTAAGTTAACTGTTCCGTTAAAGTTATACCATAAAGGGATTGTCCCTCGTAACATAAACACATTTGGGTTAAGTGCTGCATCAGGTCCAGCAGGTCCAGCAGGTCCAGGGTTTCCTTGTGGCCCAACAGGTCCAGCAGGTCCAGTTGGCCCCTGGTTACCTTGAACTCCTTGTGGTCCAGCAGGCCCTTCAGGTCCAATAGCACCCGGGTCCCCTTGCGGTCCTGGAGGTCCTAATGGTCCTTGTAATCCAGTTGGTCCAATCGGTCCAGCAGGTCCCATACTGCCTGGAGGTCCGACAGGTCCATCATTACCAACAAGTCCTTGTGGTCCTTGTGGTCCTTGAATACCCTGAACTCCTTGCGGTCCGTTATCTCCTTGTGGTCCTTGCGGTCCAACAGGTCCTTGTGCACCGGCTGAGACGAACTGCATCCAGTTAGTTGTATCTGTCGACGGGTCAACTCCGCCGGTTAAACTCGGAGCGATTAAGATATAAGCGTTGTTTGATATTGGCGAGATTACCAAATCGTTTTGGTTGTATGTCGTTGACGAGTCCCAGATACCCATCGGGTTGATATTAGCAATTCCAGTTTCTCCGATTGGTCCTTGTGGTCCAGGTATTCCTTGCGGTCCCATTGGTCCATCAAGTCCAGGGTCTCCTTGGAAACCTTGCGGTCCTTGAAGTCCGATTGGCCCAGCAGGTCCGCCAGGTCCAGCAATTCCTTGTGCGCCTTCAGGTCCTATTGGTCCTTGTGCTCCTTGAAGTCCTTGTGGTCCTTGTGGTCCAACAGGTCCAGTTTGCCCTGTTAACCCCGGAGGTCCTGATACACCAGCAGCACCAGCAGGTCCCATTGGTCCCATCATTCCGTCAGGTCCTCGTGGTCCAGCAATTCCCTGTAATCCCGGAGGTCCTTGAACGCCCTGAATACCAGATGCTCCTTGTGAACCGGTTGGTCCTGAAGGTCCTTCAGGTCCAGGAGGTCCCTGAATACCACCCCAGTTTGGAACAATATGCCAAGTGTTATCAACCATGAATATCGCCAAATCATAAGTAACACCGTTATTGATAATAATCATTGTGCCGATATTAGCAGTCGGTGGAAGTTCACTCGCGTCGGTTACTTCGTCTGAGATAAAACCAGATATTCCGTCTTGTCCATTTTGTCCTGTCGGTCCTTGCGGTCCAGCAGGTCCCTGAGGTCCCATTGGCCCTTCAGGTCCTTCAGGTCCTGCAGTAATACTACCAATCAAGTCTAGCTCTCGCCATAGATTAGCAAGGTCAATTTCATGCGAAGATAATTGTGCATAGATGTTTTGAGTAACGGTTGTTGGTATATCATCATAGTCAAAATCCTCGTCAATCAAGGCTGGATTACCAACAAACCTTAATGGTTCAGTTGATGACCTCGACCATAAAGCTCGACGGATTGTATAAGTATCAACTCCATCGAAGATTAAAATATCATTGAAGTTTAAGACAGCTCCTCCTAATATATCAGACGGAAGTTGTAAGTTCTGTGAACGTGACACAATGTATTGCGCTTCACCTGTCGTCATGTCGAAGGGGTTAGTCTCCGGCCACATCACTAGATAATTTAATGGCGGAACTCCAAGTAAGTCTGTCAAGTCAATCTCAGTCAAACGAATAGTTCCTAAGATAGTTCCGCTCATGCTTGATGGAAACTTAGATAACAAACGACTCGATGGAATTAAAACATAGACATTCCAGTCTTTTACCTTTTCATAATAACTAACACTCTTGTCAGTTATGCTCTCGGCTTTCTGTCCAGTTGCTCTCGCGAACTGTGACTCGCCATTATTACTTAGCGTCGAGTTTCTAAAAATAACTTCAACAATTGTAGCATTAGATAATGGCGTGCAAATGAAAAAGATATTGCGGTTAAGATTGTTTCGGTATAGCACATTAGTTGGCATTGAACCTGAAACAAATTGACCGTTGATATCAACATAAAGATTGATTTGATTTTGTATTGTAGGCATAGTTTTCCCTCCTATATCCCTATTATAGTTGCCCATCTATATTATACCGTATATAAAACAAAAAAGATACGGTAAAGTATCTTTTATTGTTTTGGAAATAGTGTTAGACGAGTAGGCGCTACGTGTAAAGTAAACTGCATAGATCCGCCTGCATTCGACCAGCCATAGTTTCTAATAACAAAAGCAAGAGTATTTGGTTCATTGTCAGTAGTTCCATCATACCATAGTGCAAGAGTTGAACCTTGTAAGGGATTATTAACCGGCGTCGGTATACTTATAGTTACAACCAAGTGGCCACTTAACTGACTGAGACCTATTTGGCTAGCGCCACTAATAGGAATTGTATGCGTTTCAATTGGATGTATATCCGTTATTGAAGAGTCACTGTTTAAATAGTCGAAAGTATTCTCAATAAATGATAAACGATTAATACGTTTAGTTAAGTCGCAAATTAAAATATCTTTATGCACAGGAACAGCACTTGTAGTTAAATTAAACTCATAAGCTTCCCTAGCGTCTTTTTGTAGGCCAGTCTCACGACTAGATACACGCGAACGATATAGCCCTCCTGAAAACAGAATGCCTGTTGCATCGGGGAACTGCGCATCTACTATTACATTTTGCTCATCTTCAAGAGTAGTAAATAACTGGTATTCTAAAGAAGACACTCTACCTAAGGTATCAGTATATCTAAACGGCTGTGAGAATACCTGCGACCTTAATACAGGTGGAATATTAGCGGTTGTTCCGTTTATAAACCTTTGCAACCCTGCAGTATAATTATCTAGCATACGTCCTATTCTAGATATACTATTTTTATAAGATAAAGTATGCACTTTAACCATAAGTTCTCTATTTGTTTGCAGCTGCTGCCCATTAAAAGTATCTTCGTAGGAAGTCGTTGCACGTGCTATTAAGTTGTCAGGTATTGACCTAAAACCTAAACTTGCTGCAACTAATAACGACGATATCTGTCCTGGCTGAAGTGTTATATTAGGCGTTACTGTTATATCTTGATACCTATTTAGTAAGACCGAAGAAGTCACGTTAGTCCCCGGACTCGGCCCCAAGGTTACCGCTAAATAGATATGGTGTAATACTTCGCGTGAAACATAATTAAACGGCACTGCAAATCTTTCATAAGCAATCGCGAGTCTTAAATTATCATTCTGTAAACGATAATTTTTGGTAATAGTATAAGATACTTCCAAGTAGTCATTATATATTGTCATATTAGAAGACGTTATTACATGCCCTCCGCCTACATATGAGCCTATTGGAAATACTTCTGCAAGGCTATTATGGCGATATACTATTGTATTTACTATTTTACCGGTTTGATTATGCTCATTGGTAATATAGGTGGTTACATCTTCCCAGGCAAGCGTTTGGTCTTGAGCGTTAACACGGCGACTTGAGTTTAGACCCAGTTTAGTTTGCTCCGTAGATACATTACGGTATTCATATTCATGCATAGGGACGTAATCAATCGTTAATGTTAAGAAGGCCATATTAGCAAAAGTTACCGGCGGGTCTTGTATAGGCGGGAGTGAAGGCCCCACAAATGTTCCGATCGCTAGTATTCGTTGCCAAGCAAGAACTGCAAGCATTTCTATAACGGCCATATCTGGCATAGTATTAACTCCAGCAGTAAAGATATTGTAAGTCGGTATATTAGGCCCGGTATGGCCAAGGCCCGCAATAGTCGTAGACCCGGATGTATAAAATATCGAATTACCTTTAGACGCCACGCCATTTGCTCTTGCGCCCGGGCTATTATAGTTAACGTCAGGTAATGCGTTATAGATGTCTCGCTCAAATATTCTAGTAGATATATCCCATGTTTGGCGGGCGTCTAATGGACCAAAAGCAGGGTCGGTTCCCGCAATACTTTGGTTGATAGTAACTCCGTCAACTACGCTCGTAAAAGCCATTTCAAACCTAGATAACTTTGCCGTTCTTAACCAGTATATAGGGTATTGAACATTGAAAGACGCATTAGTTTGCGTGATTTGAGACATTTCTAGCCCCGTAGTTCCTAACCCGACAACATCTGTAATCGTATTATTAAGGTCTATTAAATTAGTCAAGCGACTTTCTAACACATCGTTATACTCGTCTAGAGTTAACTGTTGGTCGCGCCCGATGTGTTCGCCTGTAAATAAATCAATAGGTAGTATATCTGTTCCAACAGTAGTATGTGAAATAAGAGTAAGGTCGATATATCCAGTATCTATAAGAGAATACGTTCCCATGCTAAGTTCTATATTACATATAGTAAATATTTTACGCAAAAACTCTCGTAAATTATATGTATTAAAAGACAACTCAGGGGCGACGAACTGTTGTAATATAAGTGCTGTCTTTTCGTCAAGTCTATAAATATTTCTAGCTGAACCTATGAACTCATTAAATACCCATACTCTATTAGCTACTTCACGTAAAGCTTTATTTACGACATCTAAGCACGTCTGGTATCCTACTAAGTCCGTTTCAGTTATAGTTCCAGAGGTAACAGTTGTTCGTATACTATTTACAATTATTTGTAATTGGTCGTATCGTGAAGTAGGGCCAGGCAAAGCGGTTGGGTCAGTATTAGTTGTAGAAGGAGTTACCTCTATTGTTTGTCCGACCTCTCCGTCATTCGGTATATTCCTAACATTGAAAGGTCCCGTATTTACTGAACGTTTAGCCCACTGCAAAGGCAGTGTCACTATTGGAGTGATTATTACATAGGCGGCCGCGGCATTCTGCGGTATGCTGTATGACTCGGTCGGTGTTAGAACAGGCGAGGCTGAAAATGGTAAATTGAAAGGTCTTGTAGGATTAGCAGTAGGTAAATTAGCCAAGGGAGGAGTCTGTAGCCCTCTTGTTTGTGTAAAGCGGGTAGGAGTTGTTATAGTAGATATAATAGTATTGCTGCTATTATAATAGTCTATCCTAACGCTTTTTCCAACAGAAACAGTATCAAATACTGTCCCGTTTATACGCCACCTAGTTTCAGGAGGACTTTCTGCTCCCGTAAATCCGAAATAACTAGTTCGAGTTAAGTTTTGTAAAGTAGTTACTCTAACACCTTGCCCGTTGCCCCATAATCCACCCTCTTGAACAAACATATTAGGCGCAGTAATAAACACTTCCGGCTGAACAGATATAACATATCCTAAAGTTGAAATATCATTTATTCTTATAGCAGCAGTATTACCAATTGAACTTATAAAACCCGTTGCATTTTGACTTGGTATAAATGAGTTTGTATGTAATCCATTTAGTCCGACCAATGATACTTCGTTATCAGGTATAGTTTGGTTCTCTAAAGGAGTAATTAATTGTTGATTTGAAAAAGTGACCCAGCCGGCCTGTCTTACCAACTGCCTTGAAAATGTATTCTTAGGTTGGGTAATAGTTAAGTTAGGTAGAGTTATGCCTTCTAAAGTTTTTATTATTGAAACAAAGTTAACTTGATGTTGGTATATAGCTGTTTCTGTTCTAACTTCATTAGTAGACTCATTCCAAGTAGTCGCATTAAAACGTAGTGGAACAACAGAAGTATCGCTAGTAATAAAAGCTTTTTGATAAGTTATACCTCCTAATGCATCAATATATGATATATCTAAATATATTCTAGGAGGTAAAGGTTTAGACCAGTCTAGGTTGTTAGGGTTACTAACAGGTGTAAAGTTTTCAGGAACTTCTAAGGTAAAAGCTCCATTAGCAAGTTGACCACCGATCGAGTCATTGAAGGTAATAGGTTCACGGACATAAGAAGTTAGGTCTACCCATGAATAAATAGGCACTTCCCCCGCACCTGTATCAAAATTAGCATTGCGCGATATAAGTCTAAATCTAATTCGTATAGGCATTAGAAAATACCTCTTGTTCCAAAAGTATTATATACAAGACGCGTTCGCATATACTCACTCTGCTTGTATTGGTCGAAAGAATTATTATGATATTGTCGCATTTGTTCGTTGAACTGCGTATTTATATTATTAAAATGAGCAGCTATATTAACTAGAAAGGCTGTTGTCATAACAGCACCCATCGGTTTAGAAGTCAAAACTCCCGCAACAGCACGTAGACCGAAAGTAGAATGTGACATTATTTGTGACATCATGGCTGTAGATCGCAACCTTTGTTGTTGTAATAAATGGGCCTGTCTAGTATCTCCTAAACGATTTGCATCATTAATTTGAGCTGTATACCTATTAGCCATACCTTGTCTAATGATATTTCCCGCGACTCTACCAAGACGTCTAACGGAAAGAGTAGCAAATCTACCCTTACGACTAATCTTTTTAATACGTTGTGCACGTTCACGCGCAGCTTGTTTAGCTTGTTTTTCTTCAGGTGTTAAGTTTTTAGTCGCAGAAGCCGCTGAACCTTTAGGCATAACTGAGTTAAGAACATCGTCAAGCCCTTCAATATTGATAGCCATATTTAAGTTGAATACGCTTTGGTCTGCCATTATTTCGCCCTCACGAATGTAAGTGATAACAAGTCATAAGCTGCGTTATCAGTTTCAATTCTACTTTCTGCTATAATAACCGGATACTCATATACTCGTCCAAAGTAAGTTATCTCAATCATATATGTATTATAGCCAACTTCATTAAATACTTCGTCTACCATTTGTTCTATTAAAGGATTGCCTTGAACCATACCGAAAGTAATATTCCAACCATTCGCGACGCCGACTTTTGTATTTTTAACGACATTGCTTCCAAAATACGTTGCCGAGTGTGGTTGTGCATTATATACATACGCAAAAGCATATACTGGGATATCGTCGGTATAAGTGTCCGAGGTTATATTTTTAATACGAACACCTGCTCGTAAGTTAACATACTCAAAAGTTAAAATAAAAGTATTTAACTGAGGAGGAACGTCCTGCGTTCTATTACCCGTTATAATCATTGGTTTATCTTCAAGTAAGTTTACGCCGTTAAATAATAGCTTAACATCATAACTCTTATTAATTACATAGTGGCAAAACAAGTCATTTCGTATTTGTTGCACGGCGGAATTGTTTTCGTCCCAAAAAAGTTCTACTACTAAACCCATTTCATGTAGATAATCTATGCCATATAAGTTCATTCCTTGCGGAGTATCTGGTTTATTAGCGAGCATCATATTAGCTTTTTCAAAACGCCATGACAGGTATGTCGTAGTAATACCATTAATAACTAATTCAAAAGCGGCTGAAGTAACGAGGCCGTCGTCAAAAGCGTCGAGAGTAAAATCTAATGTTACTCTGTGCCTAGACTCACCGTCAGGCGCACCTAAGAACTCTTCGTCGTCAATCGTAAAGGCTCCATATGACTTCAATACTTGATATTCTTCAATAGCGGTTAAAGCATTTATATCATTTTCAACTCGGATAAAGTTTTCTAGTATTAACTGAATATCTGTTATTTGCTCAGGTTTTATATAAAAATGTAAAGTAAAAGTATTAAAACACGTATTTACTTGAGACCCTGTTGATGATATTGCAGTTTCCCTAGTTAATACGGTTGGTATTATAGGTATAAACTTAGCACGACCAAAAGCATCTAATTTAATAACCGACTTACGCCAATCGTAATTAGGCATAGTAAAGTGCTCCCCGAAGAAAACATATTTAGGGTCTCCATTGACATCTGTATACCCCATATCATATGTATATTGGTTAAGTCCTTTTAATACGTATTGTAATACTGCGTCTAATGTTAATTTCATATTTTACTCCTTTTATGGTATCCACCATGGCTTTGTAGCAATAAACTTAGTCCCGGTATTTGTTTGGCTAAACATATCTCCTTCGTCGTCTTCTACTTCAATCCAATCACAATCGCAATAATGACGCCAGTCCGATTCACTTTCGTATCCGGCTATATTTGTCGGAAGTCCGGAAAAGTCGGTTCGTCCAACTGCTCTTAGATACGCACGGTCATCTATATTACCCCAGATACGCGCATACATTAATTTAGGCCAAGCCTTAGGTAAACGCGGGTCATTACGTTCATAGTTAAATTGATTCCACATCGCTTGTAATTGCCACTCAGCATTGGTTTCCCTATCAATCGACTGTTTCCAACCAAAGTCACTCATTTTAGTTCTAGTTAAAGTTCTAATTTTTCTAGTATTAAAAGTTTTGTCGCTATAAGTAGTTAAAGCTTTCATATTGTTTTTGAAATTGTCAATACTTTGCATAACATCAACTTTAATATAGTTTGTATTATTAAAATCAGTAAAGTCATTGTTTAATATTTTAGACATATACTCTTCTCCTGTTAAAGGGTCTGTAACAGAAGCGGCTGTGTGTGACAAAATAGGTGTATCTTTATTTTTACCATCCCACTGCTTTATTAACCTTTTGAAAAACTCTTTCTTACCCATATACTTTGAAGCATGGGCGTTAGCCCCGTATACTTCTGGATTATCTGTAAAACCTTTTTCATTTGGCATAAAGTTTACAGGTATAGGCTGTGCCGTAAACCGGATATTTTGGGCCGTGCGAGCTTGACCTGTATTAGTCTTCAGGGTAACAGGTTTTCCGTCAATTCCGGTTTTTACTAAAATATATCTTTTCCAGTATTCGTCTTCTTCTTGCCCGCCTAAGTCTAATGGATCATTATAAACTTCAGGTCCTGTTTTAAGGCTATACGGGTATAGTGACTCTCCTGCTTCTGGAAAAGCTTTATTAATATCTTCTTTATATACGAGAGAACATGAGTATAAAGCAGACTGTATTTGCTCTATTTTTTTCCAGAACTTATAGTAAGGAGTATTGAGTTTACGCATATACTTAGCAATTTCCGGATTCTTATTTCGGGGGTTTACCTGCGGACCCATATTACCTAATGTAACTGGATTAGTATCAATAATCGACTCAGGCGTCTCAAAAACATCGGCCGCCCCTTTGTTCTTATCAAACTCGTCTTTCCACTTACTTACCCATCTTCCTAAACTATCGTAAGCCATACTCTCACCCCAGTATTAAGGTATAACGTTTAATTCTATTATACGGAGAAGTCTCTATTGTAATAGAAGACACTCTAACTATTTGATAAGTTATACCGGTAGCTAACTTAACTTTTGATTTTTGAGTCCACTCATATTGGGCGAAGGTTTCTATCGTAACGCTTTTTAGTTTAATGCTTATTTGCCCGGTTGGATAAGTCGTTGCTTCTTCTTCATTCAAAACCTTAAACTTAAAAGGGCTCCCTGCTTCAAAGGTATCGTCTTTATAGGCATCTACGCTTGGCACACGCTTAAAAAACAATCCCTCTTGGAAGTGTCTTGCGTAAGCTGCTCGTTGTGCTATTAGTAATGGACAGTTACTCATATTAATACCCCTTTCTAAATAATTCTCCTGGAACTCTTTGGAAGAACATTGCTCTAAACTTTAATAGACAAGACGAAGCCGCTGACTCTAAACCAGCAACGTATGGTCTTGTTCCTACCCAAGTTGATGTTCGTATCGTTTGATATAACTCATTAACTGTTCCAGTATTAACCGCTGTAAAGACAACAACTGCTTGGAAAGCCAAATAGTCTTCTAAAATAGCTAAGTCTCTTGATAATGTAAACTCGTGGAAGTCACGCGAGTTCCTTGGCAAACGACCGAAGATATAGTCCTTTGCAATCTTTGCGATTTGAGTCAGTAAAGCTTTTGCTTGTATCTCCGACCCAGCATACATAATTAAATCAACTCCAATTTTATTATGAATAAACTTAGGCGTTAAAACAGGAGTATGGAAAAAGAAATCCCAAGTCCAATCCTCTTTATACTTATCAAAGTCAAGAATTGGCATAGCAAGTAGTTGCATTGTATTTAACATATTACTTATCTCCTTTTGGTAGTTTCTTCCTAAAAGTTTCCATCTGACCATCATTACGACGAAGGTCATCCATGATCGCAGCGTGAATAACGACCTTTTCAGCATCATTACAACTCGACCATTTCTTACCACAAACACCATAAGCAAAGTTATCTTTCATAACTTGTGCATAGTTTGGGATATGCTTTTCATTCGGTATCTTAAACCTACTCATAAGTATTACCTCCTACTTAGTTATTTTTTTTTAGCACTTGCATTAACAATGCGCTTAGTATTTGCTACTTCCAGTTTAATCGCTTTAATATCTTTGTCGATACTTTCTATTTTTGCTTCAAGTTTAACTTCTAATATCTTAGAAGTCGCGATAACATTATTAAGACTGGTTGTTAACTCAGACAATATTTTGAAGTTTTGTTTAGACTCGTCTAAAGTTTTATCAAAATCACGTTTATATAAGTCACGTGAATGCTCAAACTCTTGTTGCATTAAGGCTATTGTTTCAGTTATTTTATTGACCGTTCTATGATTTGTTTTTATTTGTTCTTCCCATTTACGGTCGACCTCGAAGTGTCTAAGGGCTTCAACTTTATTTTTCTTCCATGCTTTATATTCACAATACCCGATAATAGAAGTTATCGCCGCCGCGACTGAACAAATAATTGTTACTATAATTTCGCTATTCATATTTATCACCCATTTATATTATAACGTAAAAAAGCGTAATTAGTATATACTTTTTACGCTTTTCACCAATAGCTATCTCGGGCTAGTCCCGTTCATTTTGATATCTGGACGAAATGACGAAAACCGGGTATATTCTCTTTTAATACCATAACACCTCTTTCTCGCATACGGTGCTGCGCTGACTGCTTGTCCTCAAGCCAGAGTTGGTTTATGCTATAGCCGTTAGCAATGCGGCGTCAATAAATAAGATTAAGGTGATGGAGGTGCAACTCTTAACGAGATAACGGCATTGAATGCTACACCTGTTAATAAGTTAGCATCAGGAGTTCCAACTGCAATACGTCTGTCAATTACGAAGATGTCGTGATATAAGAATAGCTCAAACATATCTCCTAAGAAACCACGGATAGTTCCTGAAGGCATAACTCTTGCTTCGTTAACTTTAACAACTGCGTTAATTGCAGGACGAGCGATCATCAATAGACGGAATTGAGTATCAGGTGCGCCAACTGAATTCACGTTATGCGTCCATGCTCTTGGTCCTTGTGCTTGTGTTCCTGCAGTAAATGTGCAGAAGTATTTAGTCGGGATTGATACTAAATCAATACGACCATTAGCTGTTTCAATAAACCTGATAATGAAGTTAACTCCATCGCGGTCTACTTCACGAACATTGATAAACCTTAACATTTTATCCGAGTCTTCAATAATTCTCATTATTGCCGGAGTCGTATAAAGAATGTAGTTATCAACTGTAACTTCGTTCTCAGCCATTTGAGCAGCCATATATTCGATAGTTTGTAGAATATTAGTTCTAGAAATCTCAGTTCCAGTTACTGGAAGTTGAGTCGCAGTTGTAGTATCAACTGCACCATCTAATGCTAAACCAGCTGAAGCAACTAATTTAGATAAACGATATTGGTCAACGTCTACCGCAACTTTATATTTCATTAAACCATTAACTCTTGAGATAAAGTTGTTTAATGACTCTTCAGCTTCGATAGTATCGATTGGCATACCATAGTATTTCTTTTGGTCTAATTGATAAACAATCCAACCAGTGTTTGCACGGATAACCCCTGCAGTTTGCGATGCACCACCATCGTTACCTACTGAACCCCATCCGTCATAGTTTGCAGCTGCTCCTGTGAAAGAGTTAGACTGAACTTTAACAGCTCCTGCATCGTCTAATGAAAATTGTGTCATTACTTCAAGGTCTCTTGTGAAAGAACCTTTTTTGAATTGTTGCCATAAGTTATTAGGGTCACTAATATAACGAATAGCCTTATCCATTAAAGTATTTGATACTGGCATAAGATAATTCTCCTTTTATATTTTAGCGGCGTCCTTGTGGGTCTAGACTTCTAAAACGCTCCATCTCTTCCTCGTCAGCCTTTGATAAAGGGGTTCTTTCTCCACTTTTTGGAGCCCCGATCGGCTTTGCAGGCGTAGCTGGTGTTGCACTCTTAATTGCACCAATAGCTTTGGCTTCTATTTCTAGAACAGACCTGAAATCACTACCTTCCGTAGCACTCGCCTTCGCTAGGATGATAGCTTTGTCAACTAGTTCAGGCTTAATGTTAAGCTCTAAAGCAAGTCGTCTATGAGTTTCTGCCTCTAACTCCGAACGTAATTCCTTAACAATCGACGATAGTTCTTGAACCTCAGTTATCGCGCCCATCTTAGTTCTAGCTTCCTCTACCGAATTGACACCTAGTGTTTTCAGTATTTCCCCTTTGCCTTTTGAATTCGCGCTTTGTGCTAATGCGTCAATCTCAGTTTGAGACTTAATAATTAGCCCTTCAGGTATATCGATTTCAACCTCAATACCTTCAGCTGTAAAACCTTTAATTTTTTTCATATTTACTCCTTAATTTGAGATAGAGGCTTATGCTTATCCCAGTAGTCATTTATATTATAACACATAATTTCAATTATGTATCTCTTTTTGTAATATTTTGCATTTTAACAATTGCATCAGCCTTAGCACCTGGCGTTTCAAACCTATGCGACTGCCCAGCCAAGTCTCTCGCGAGTTCTTCTGCAGCTTGTCTTTCTAAGTCTTCAACCATTGTTTTGCGTTGTGAGTCGTTAAGAATATTCTTAAATGCATGGTCAACAGCTCTTTCAGTATTAAACAATCCGGCTGTAAATCCAGCAACTGCTTGATCAAGACGAGTTGTTAAATCGTCCATATCTAATTCAGGGAAGCATACTTCAATGTCAATATCGTCATACATATTAGGAACAGTTTGACCTTCGATGATATCTTTCCACCTTAACAGGAGTCTAACTATCTCCTTAATTGCCTTAATCCACGAATCAGCCAACGACTTACGTAGTAAATGTGACGATTGCTCCCTCTTAAACAATGCCGCTCCTGTTGTATTTGAACCAACAGAGTCCCCTGCCATATTTCCAGTTGACGGGGCAAGCCCTAAATTAATTAGACAAGTCCTGACCAACCATTCAAACGCCCTTTGCAATTCCCAAACACCTGTTAGTTCAGGCACGTCTCTCGTGAACATCGCCATTATCGCACGACCATCGACGTTAGCTAACCCACCAGACATCTCATAAACCTTCATTCCAAGGTCAACGGGCTTATTAACAATCGGTTCCCCTCTTGGTCCTTGTCTAAACCCCATTAACTCCTCAGACATAAACAAGATTGGTTGTGTTGCACGGATTTGATTAATGTATCTTGAGAAGGTTTCGTCACACATCTGGAAAGTATCAATCAATCCTTCGTAGTCCGACTTACCTAATTGCATATTATAAAACTCATGTGAGTTTAGATTACGTTTCTTCCATATTGCCAGAACCGGACCATACTCTTCACCGTAATCATGCCCCCTTGGCATATCATCTTCGTCATATACCTCCGACATTTCAACACGATTGCCATCTCGGTATAGTTCGTAGAAGATACCACGGCGTGAATGACGACAAACAAGCGAGTATTCTCTTGTATTATGGGTGAAATTGTCAACAGTAATAACTTCTGTTATCCTGCCGAACTTTTCCATATAGTCAATTTTGTCAAGTTCATAGAACTCTAAGATTGGAAACTTACATACTTCAGGGTCGTAATTCGCCTTAATCGCAATCGTTCCACCAACAGACTCAAGCATATCAGCTTTCTTAATAAATTCATTGAATGAGTTTGCCTCCAGCGCCTCTTGCAACCATGTATTGAGTTCTTCATTGTTCGTAATATTAACTTCAACCGGCGCAGTGAAGACCAAATCTCTCATTAGTGTCGTGACAAAATTAGCAACCGGTGCATGCACCATCTGGACATCTTTCTTCTCGAGCGTCCATTCATACCATTGCATACGATTACCAACCGTTAATTCAACTGGTTCACGTCGCCATAGTGAGTAAAATTGAATTAAATAGTTGATATTATTTTGATACCAGAAAAAGTATTCTTTCTCACGATAAAGTATTTGATACCCTTGCAGGAACTTAGCGGTTGCTAAACTATATAAATACTTCTTGGCATTCTGCGCTTCTCCGACATTTGTTTTACCATTAATGCCAGAACTACGCAGCGACATTTCTCGATTTGATTTGACACCCATACTAATCTCCTTTACTTGGATGGAGCCGCTGACTCCCATCAACCAAAGACACAACCTTCGGCTAAGTATACATAAATATTATAACGCATTAGTTTTAATTTGTAAACACTTTTTATATTTTATTTGAATTAATCGACCAACCTTGTCTAGTTTGCCTGTGGTCAGGCGTATATGTATCCCCGCCGGAATACCTAAACAAGTGATATGCAAATGTTTCGACGGCATATTCCGTGCAGTCGACTAACCCAAGCTGCGTGCTACTTTGAGGGTTGTCCAACCTTTCATACAAACCTTTAAGCGATTTGCGCTCGTCGTATTCCGCTGCCTCAAACTCCTGCGCCGTTCTTTGCCCGCCATGTGAGTGAAAACGCATTCGATGGCTGTATTGCAGGGTTATTCCCATCTTTATTCGCTCGTCAATCTTGTTTTTAACTGCAGAGGTGAGCGTCGAATAGACACCGTTAACCTTCGCATTACGATTATACTCCCTGATAAAGCTTGTTGCAGCCGGGTCGACTAAGATTTTCCACGGTTGCATTTGCGTTATTTGTTCAGCCTCTTTAATAAAAGCAAAGAAATCATAGACATAATCGAGCTCACTTTTCGCTTGTTCCGGCGCTAGGTCTGAGTTTGTATGAGTATATTCGTGAAGAATATGCAGTTCCGGTATCTTGTCGTTGGTTATCGCCGCGACTAAAAACGCCGTCTCCGATTTGTTTTGCCCCGGGTCAGCGACAACAACATACCTGAAATACCTTGCGCGCTCAATTTGACCATGGAGGAAGTTCTCTTTTGTCAGACGATAGATTTTACCAACACCTGAGGCACGAAGACCTAAGACATTTCGCTTATATTCGGGCGATTCTGGGTCAGACATTGCGATAATTTCTTGTATTCTGTCTTCACCAAGGCTCAAATTATCCTTAAAAGTTGCATGGAGGTATTGTAATATATTGTGTTTTCGACCATCCGGTAACACTTTTGAATAGCCAATCGGGCGTTCTGTGCCTGGTTTTAATGGCAATTCCTCAATCCCTAACCACTTATTTCCAATGAATTTATAGAGAAAATTACCAGCCGCAGTCGGGTTAAAATCAATAAAAAAGCGCCGAATTGATGCGGCATAAGTTCGTTCCACAATGGAATTAATACTCACTGGATGCAATAAATTAGCTTCTGTCAAGATGACAATACCAACAGACATTCCCCTGAAACTACTCTCTGCGTCTGACTCTCCGCCACCTAATGGCAGGATTTCTTTGATCGGATGAGTGCTATCTTTGGCCGGCATTAACACGAGCGAATAGACCCCTGGCCCCGTGCTCTTCGTGAAAAGGCGCCCTTGCCATGGCGGGAAATACATGAGACCAAGGCCATCGGATTCGAAAATCGTCTTCACCGCCGTCTTGGAACTGTAGCCCATCGCGACATGTAATCGATCCGGGCTCTCCTCAATGGCGAGCGCTGCAGCGTAGATGTTACAAACTGTTTTACTACTTCGCACTGCTCCCTCGAGAACGTTAAATGTAAAGTTCCTCGAGTTGTTAATATACTCAAGGTAGCGTTTGTTAAATCCTCTAAACTTATCGAGATATGTTGTCGTCGTCGGCACTTTGATCATATTGTGCTCCTTCCGGTTGGATAAGTATCTCTTCGTATTGAGCATCAATGACTTCGCCAGAGACTGCCCCGCCGAGAGCCGCTTGAAGGATGTCGGCCATTTTCTTGAATGGGTCGGCTGCGCCATGGTTTTGACTCTCGACTTTACCGCTTTCAAGCACCTTGGACACGGCCAAATAAGCCTTCGTATCTCCGGCAACTGCTTTCTTGATTTGCTGAAGATGCGCGACATCTGCTAATGTTATATCCTCGTCTGGAAAATGCTCACGCATTTCCCTGAAGACCACATCATTAGCAAGTGCAGTGTGAGATAAAGGCGTATCCATTAAGTATAATAGTCGATTTGACCAGACAGCTTTCGTCTCAGTCTCTTCTCTTCGTTGATGTTCTCTGGCCTCTTTACCGAAGAGGGATTGGTCGGGTAGTCTCATTAGTTTGGCCATATTAATCCTCCTCCACAGGCCTTGCAGGCCTGCGATAATGAGTTGTATAATACTGCCAAAGGAATGTTTCGACATCGGACTTAGAGTAGATAAAAATCGTCTTCAGGCCCTTGGCGAGCTCAAGCTGGAGCTTCGATGCGCGGGCTTTCCAGTCACGCTTGACTTCGACAAAGGTCACTTGTCCCAGCCCATCAGGATGCCAGACCAGACGGTCAGGGATGCCTTTACATGTATTCGGGTTAAGCTTTCTTTGAGTAAGTCCGAGTTCTTTCACACGCAGACAAAGATAGTCTTCGACTATCTTTTCTAACACTCTTGACTCTTGCTTAGTCGGAGTTTGAGCCTTGACTTTTGGTGGAATTAAGTGTAGATTTTTCTTTTTGGTAATCGCTTTTTTCATATAAACTTCTCCTCTTTAGAATAGTGACTCAAATGAGTTTATTCTAGCTTTGATACTATTATATCACAAAAAAATTAATTCCGTGAATTTTTTTTCTGGGCTTTTGAAAAAAGTGTAAAAACTTTTTCAAATGATTAGATGCTGTTTAAACTCACACAGACGCATTTTAGCTATAAGCCCTAGTATTATATCGCTTTATATATAAAAACTCGATACGGTGAGAATTAGATAGCTTTAATGAGCTATTAGAGTTGATGGACATAAACAACCCTTCGGGAAACTCTTTTTAAGTAGATTTTTTGTCTAGGGTTGAAAATGGTGGTCGGGTGGGTGGACATAAACAACCCTTCGGGAAACTCTTTTTAAGTAGATTTTTTGTCTAGGGTTGAAAATGGTGGTCGGGTGGGTGGGCTTACTTCGCATCTAAATTAATTTTTTTAAGAAGCCAATAGGCTTCTATTGTTCTTCATAACGAGGTGCGTCATGAACGCATCTAAATTAAAAAGATGCATTAAGTTCATGACTCACCTCGTTATGAAGAACATGACCGCGAGGAACGAGCGGTCGAGACCACTCCTACTCATTCTTAGAGTAGGAGTGGTCTCCGGTCCAGACACCACACAAACCTCTCTACACCGTGAGAGGTTTGTGTGGTGTCCGGTCCTGAGAGGAGGAATTAAACTCCTCCTCTCCAGCGCCTAAACCTCT